>Ga0315273_10003559_pt1 | contig 18799 bp, 22 predicted proteins | sample YL17G02_0_MG_FD_205753 | JGI IMG/M metagenome (GOLD analysis project Ga0315273, IMG submission 205753) | Sediment microbial communities from Yellowstone Lake, YNP, Wyoming, USA - YL17G02_0 | ecosystem: Environmental > Aquatic > Freshwater > Lake > Sediment | place: USA: Wyoming | collected...
ACAATGGCTGTTTTTAATGAAATTCTCGAAGGAGAAAATATTGTTCTTAAAAACAAGAGAAGAGTTGTTCCAGAAGATTCAACATATATAATCAACACAAGCTCGGGGCAGATAAAACTTGAATTTATACACACAACACATTCTACTCTACAGTGCGTTTTTATTGCAATGCACACTACTGAAGGGACTTTTTTCTATGCTTTGGATTTCAAATTGGATAATTATCCTGTCATGGGAGATCCTCCAAGATACACAAGATTAAGAGAGATTGGAAAAAAAGGAGTAAAAGCTCTTGTTCTCGACGCGCTTTATTCAGGAACAGAAAGAAAAACTCCAAGTGAAAGAATAGCGAGAAATCTTGTTGAAGATGCAATGAATTCTGTCAGGGACAGAAATTCTGCAATGATTGTCACAACTTTCTCTTCCCATATCTCCAGATTGAAAAGCATAGTTGATTTCGGAAGAAAAACAGGAAGACAGATAATTTTTATCGGAAGGAGCCTGAATAAATATACAACAGCTGCTATGAAAGTAGGAGAATGCCCTTTTAAGAAAAACATAACTCTTGTAAAATACAGAAAACAGGTAGATGCTGTTCTGAAAAAAGTGGAAAAAGACAGAGGGAGATACTTGCTTGTGTGTACAGGACATCAGGCAGAGCCAGGCTCTATACTCGACAGAATTGCAAAAGACGAAACGCCTCTGAAGCTTAAAGAAGGGGACAATATAATTTTCTGCTCCAGCATAATTCCCGATGCTGTTAATATAAATGCAAGAGACAGAATGGACAAAAGGCTGAGAAAAAAAGGAGTAAGAATCCAGACAGATGTTCATGTCTCTGGCCACGGCGGAAGAGAAGATATGAGGGATTTGTTAAATATTCTGAAGCCAAAGCACATTATTCCTGCTCACGGAAGCCTACAGCAGGAAACACCAATGATAGAACTTGCAGGAGAATTAGGATATAAATTCGGGGAAACATCTCATCTTTCTCCTAACGGAAAAATTCTTCGGTTGGATTAATATTTCTTAATATATTTTTAAATAAGAATATAAATTCTATTAAATACTAACTAATTACTGGTTCTTGATTATTATAACATATTTTCCTAGCATATAAATTATTAAATTATCATCTACAACATTTTTAAACTAAAACTCCTTCTATAAATTATGGTTAAAGAGGAGATTATAGAGGGTTTGAGAATAGCTGTTTCTAAGGGAGAATCTCTTGAAAAAGCAATGACCAGTTTTTATAATGCAGGCTATAAAAAAGAAGAAATAGAGCAGGCAGCAGCTGCAATGGTTCAGCCTTCATCTTTTGTGCAAACCGCACAACAACAGCCACAGCAATTTCAGCAAAAAAACATTTTGCCTCAGCAGGTATCAGGTCAGCCAAGACCATTAATTCAGCAGCCGCCAGCAACTGTTGCGCAAAACGTTTCCGATTATGGAAAAAAACCAAGCAGAAAAGGGCTTGCAATAACAATAGTACTTTTTATTATGCTTCTTCTTTTGCTGGGAGTTTTGGCAGCTGTTATACTTTTCAAGACAGAGCTTTCCAACTTCTTTGGCGGCCTTTTCTGGAGAGCGTTGTTTTAACAGATTTTTGTTACCTTTATCTAAAGATAACAAGACAATAAAATTTATAAAGGAGAAACATCTGAAAAAAAGATGGCAGAAGCAAGACTTTTGGAGCAAGTTAAAGGATTAGGGGATGTTTATTCAGTTGAAGCCCCTTTTGATGAGCAATTATTAACTTTAAATGAAAGAGGGATTAGATATCCTATTAGCATAAGAGATGCTTCTTATCTTAGGCTTTACGGACAAAATAAAGGCGGGATGAGAACCTGTCATGCCCCTATTTTAGCAAAAAACTCTCCTGTTATAATCGCAAGAATATCCCCTTTAGTTAAAGATATAAAAATGGTAAGACAAGCAGTTAATGCCCATAGAAAAGGAGAATTTCCTAGTTTTTCAGTTGAGCTTTATTCACAATGGAATGATATTGCAGAAAAAGACAAAAGCAAGAAACCAGAAAACAGAAGAGCAATTATTCTTTCTGAAAGAGGAGATTATAAAGTTCATAGAGATTCTGATGAAGTCAGATTTTTCTGGCAAAGCGCAAGAGAAAAATATTTTGCAAGATTTGCCCCAGAAGGAAGTATTCAAGTTTATCAAATTGCTCCAATAACAGTTGACTCTCAAAATGGAACAATTATTAATTATACTTGGTTCGATAGTCTTGAGGATGGTTCTGGCCTTAGTTTCGGGGACCGGGACCTCGACGGCGGCGACCGGACTTTCGGAGTGTTGAAGAAAACCAGCGAAGCTGGTTCGCGTTCTGGAAAAGCCAGTCTGCCTTATACAATTAGACAAATTGAAAGAGAAATAAGAAGATTATCAGGATTAGAAGCAGAGCTTGCCTGCTCCAGGGCCTTTTTGGAAAGTTTGAGAAAAAAATAAAAAGGATTTTTCTTTTATAATTCTGCCTTGACTATTATCTGAAACTTTCGTTAATGACGATAATAAAAGGCCACACACCAGTTAACTAAGACATTATTCGAGTTTATTTTAAGTCATAAAATTCAGAAGCAACAACTAGCAAGCTATTGAAAATTGAAGCTTCGGTGGGCAAATTAATTTTTGCTATTTTACTGTTTTACAGGAAAACGCAGCAAATTTCACATTTGCTCTGTTCAGGCAAGATACCTGCCATGAAAACTTAAACTTTTCATGAAGTTAATTGGTTACAAAAAGTCCTTGGTTCAATAGTCTTGAGAATGGTTCTAGCCTTAATTTCAGGAACCGGAACCTCAACAACGACAACAGGACTTTCGGAATGACCTTTTGTCAAGGCATTTTTATAGAATTTCTAAAACTAAATCACAATCATTTTTATATACCTGTAGATTGATTTTAGTTCTGTGATAATTGCCCCTGTTAATAGCCTAAAATGTTAAATAAATTAAACTTAAATGTGTTAAAATTAATATGTTAAATATAAAGAGGAAATTAGTTAATAATAATTCAGTATTAAACTGTTTAAGCTTTAAAATAAATGATTTTTATAATAAAATAAATCAAATAAGATAAACATGGTAAAATTTGCCCACATTGCAGACGTACATCTTGGAGGATGGAAGCAGCAGCCGCTTCAGGATCTAAACATGGCATCTTTCAAAAAAGCTGTTGAAACCTGCATAAAGGAAAAAGTGGAATTTATTGTTATAGCAGGAGATCTTTTTGACAATGCTTTTCCTCCGATAGATGTTTTAAAAGAGACTTTTGCAGAATTCAAAAAATTAAAAGATGCTGCAATTCCTTGTTTCATAATCGCAGGCTCTCATGATTATTCTGTTTCTGGAAAAACTTTCTTAGATGTTCTGGAAAAAGCAGGTTTTTGCAAAAATGTGGCTATTTTTGAGGAAAAAAACGGAACAATAATGCTGAATCCCACAATTCACAAAGGGGTTGCTATTTACGGCTATCCTGGAAAAACTTCTGGCTTAGAAGTTGCTGATTTAAGAAAAGTAAAGTTCAACGAAACACCCGGCCTGTTTAAAATTTTCATGCTGCACACAACAATAGACAAAGCAAAAGGAAATCTTCCTATAGATGCTCTGGAAACAGCAAATATTCCAAAAGCAGATTATTATGCAATGGGCCATCTTCATATAGATTTTCAGTATGAGAATTTTGTTTATCCAGGTCCTATTTTCCCAAATAATTTTCAGGAGCTTGAGGATTTAGAGCACGGAAGATTTTATCTTGTTGACACTTCTCTTGAAAATCCGTTAAAAAGAGTAGATTTGAAAATTCGTGAAGTTGTTTCTGTTGCAATAGAAATAAAAAACACAATCCGCGCAACAGAACAAATTCTTTCAGAGCTTGAAAAGCATGAGTTAGAGGGAAAAGTTGTTCTTTTAAGAGTTAAGGGAATTCTGGAAAGTGGAAAACATTCTGACATAAAATTCGTCCAGATAGAAGAGGCAATAAAGAAAAAAGGAGCTTATTTTCTGCTGCGAAATACTCATGATTTGAAATCAAAGGAAACAGGACTTGAAGCAGAAATTCAGGAAACAGAAAACATAGAGGAAGAATCTATAAAAAAATACTCTGAGCAAAATCCTTCAAATTTCAATAAATTTATCTCTCAGATAATGAATGCATTAGCCAGCGAAAAGCAGGAAGGAGAAACAACAGATAGTTTCACTTCAAGGCTTATGGAAGAAACTAAAAAAATCTTTGTTACTTAAAATGAAGCTTAAAAAAATAATTTTGAACAACATCAGAAGCTATGAATATCAGGAAGTAGCTTTTCCAGCCGGCTCAACCCTTCTTTCAGGAGACATCGGCTCTGGAAAAACATCTGTGCTGTTAGGAATAGAATTTGCACTTTTCGGATTGCAGCCAGGCCAGAGAGGAACAGCGCTTTTGAGAAACGGGGAAAATGAAGGAGGAGTTATTCTTCATTTAGATGTTGATGGAAGGGAAATAATAATTGAAAGAAAGCTGAAAAAAGGAAAAACAGTTTCACAGGATTATTGCGCCCTGACAATTGACGGCGAGAAAAAAGAAATGTCTGTCACAGAACTGAAAGACAAGGTTCTTGAGCTTCTCAATTATCCAAAAGAATTTTCCAAAAAGCAGAATATTCTTTACAAATTCACTGTTTACACGCCGCAGGAAGAAATGAAGCAGATAATTCTTGAAGACCCTGAAACACGAATCAATGCTCTCAGGCATGTTTTCGGCATAGACAGATACAAAACAATAATAGAAAACGCGTCAATAGTTGCGACAAAACTACGCGAGGAAAAAAGGCTGAAAGAAGGACAAATAGAAAATCTTGAAGAAGACAAGGCCGTTGTTATCTCCAAGGAAGAAGAGCTTGAAACAAAATATCATAATCTTGTTTCTGTTGAAAAAGAGTTGTTTCTCAGAACAGAAGAAATGCGCCAGGCGCAGGAAGAAAAAGAAGATGTTTTTAAAAAAATAGAGGAAAAAAATCGTTTGCAGCAGGAGATAGAAAAAACGAAAATAGTTGTCGCAAACAAAAAAGAGACCATCTTCAATAACACCAAGCTCACAGAGCAGATAAAAGCTCAGATAAAAGAGCTTGAAAGCCTTGAATTTGATGAATCAAAACTGAAAGAGATTGAGCAGCAGATAGAATTCAGAAAAAAGGAAAAAAACGAGATAAATGAGGAAAATCTGAAAATCAGCTCGCAGATAAGTTCTCTTAATCTAAAAAGCCGGGAGAGCAAGGCGATAAAAGAGAACTTAAAAAGGATAGAAATATGTCCAACCTGCTTGCAGGATGTCGGACCTGTTTATAAAACAAATGTTATAAACAAAATGGATTCAGAAGTTTCTGAAAGCCTTAAGAAAATTGAAGAGCTGACTTTGGAAAAGAAGAAAATTTTTGAGAATATGGTAAAAGTCGAGGAATATATTTCTGCAAAAGAAAAAGAGTTATCTGAATTAAAGATGAAAAAAATAAAATTCCAGGAAATGGATTCAAAAAAGAAAAGGCTAAAGGAAATAGAAAAAACCAACGAATTTCTTGAAAAAGATGTACATTTACTAGATCAGCATCTTGAAATTCTCACAAAAAATATTTTTGAGCTTAAAAAATTTGAAGCAATCATTGAGAATAAAGAACAGCAGCTGAAAAATGCGCAGAAGCAGGAAAGAATGGCAGAGATAAAAGTTGCAGAGCTGAAAAAAGAGATAGAAGTTTTCTCAAGGCAGATAGAAGAACTGAAAGAAAGAATAAAGAAAACAGAAGAGATAAGGCAGAAGCTTGAATATATTACAAAATTAGAGGAATGGATATCCGGCGATTTCATTTCCCTTATTTCTTTTGCAGAAAGAAATGTTATGATGAGGCTGAAATCAGAATTCTCCAGTCTTTTTGCAGAGTGGTTTTCAATGCTTGTTTCAGATGTTTTTGAAGTAAGCCTTGATGATGAATTTACTCCTATAATAAATCACAGGGATTATGAAATAGATTATTCCTATCTTTCAGGAGGAGAAAGAACAGCTATTGCTCTTGCATATCGCCTCTCGCTGAATCAGGTTGTGAATTCTCTTCTCAGTAAGATAAAGACAAAAGATGTTGTCATTCTCGACGAACCGACAGACGGATTTTCAGAGCAGCAGCTTGACAAAATGCGGGATGTTCTGCGCCAACTGGAAGTAAAGCAGCTGATAATTGTAAGTCACGAGCCAAAGATAGAAAGCTTTGTTGAGAATGTTATAAGATTCAAAAAAGAGCATGGCGTTTCAAAAATGTTTTCGGAGAATTTGGTTTAATTAGTAAACTCCTCTATAAAATATCTTGGATTTAATGGCTCTCCAAGTGCTCTTTCTATAAGTTCATCCCACCTGTATCTTCTTCCTGGAAAAAATATTTTTTCTTTTAGAAAATCTCCGACTTTTTTATCAGAATAATGAGCATTTTTCACGCCTTGTTTTAGAATAATCTTTGCTATATGATTATTCAGCTGTGATGCAAGAATTTTTCCAAGTAGATAATTGTGGTAATAGGCAGGGGAGCTTGTAAGATGAATCTTGGATGCCCAATCTGGTTTATCTCTGGAGAAATCAATTAGCTGATATTTTTTAACAAACTCCCACCAGAGTTTATTCAAATCCTGGTCAGGATTTTTGTATAATTCGCGTTCAAAATGAAACATTACCTGAGACCATTTCATAAACGCTAGTTCTTTCAGTCTTAATTGTTTTCTGCAGTATTCCCCGAATTCTTCATTATTTTGTCCTGTAAAATTTCCGTATTTTTTTATAAAAGAAAGATTGCTGGAATTTCTTTCAAACAAAAGAGCTATTGCTTCTGTAACAAAGGTATGCGCGTTTTCTCTTAATAAAGATGGAAGAGCAGGATCACAGCCCTTGTCATATACAGCATGTCCTAATTCATGAAGAGTAGTTGACATCCAATATTCATTATTTTTGATATTCTCAACTATTCTAACATCTCCTGATCTGTCAAGGTTTATACAACAGGCATGCTGATATTTTCCGGGTTTCTCGTATAAATCACTTGTCTTTAATACATCCTCAGTGTCAAGACCAAGTCTGCCATAAAAATCTTTTGCTATCTGGAGAATGTCTTTTTTGTAAATTTCATCAAGATTAACATCATAAATTTCAGGTCCTTCATGAAAGAAAAGATCCTGGTAATGCCACGGTCGCAAGTCTTCTTTTTTTATTCCACATCTCTTTGATAAAAAATCATCCATCTCATCTTTTAACCCCCTAAATGCTTTTTCTGTCTTCTCTTTAAGTTCATCGAAAATTTTTTCTATTTCTTCTTCTTTTTGTTCTGCAAGTTCAAGCGCCATTGCATAATAATTCTCAAAACCAAGACTTTTTGCCAGGGTATTTCGTAGTTTAATCAATTCAATCAAATCTTTTTCTACAATTTCTCCCTGTTTTTTGTTTGCTTCCCACACTTCTTTTAGCTTTTCCGAATTTGTATCTTTCTTTAAAATTTCTTTTATTTTATTGTCTGTAACTTCCTCTTCTCCAATTTTTGCTCTGAATGTATTAAATTTTTGCTCTATTTCAGAAGCTCTTACACTTATTTCTTCTATTAATTTTTTATCTCCCTGGCAGGAGAGATAATCATTATAAAGAATGGTCAACTGCCTTTTTTCAATAAGGTCTTCTGCGGTTTTTAAAAAATTCTTTATTTTCTCAAAGTTTTCTTTATTATTAAAATGCTCTTTAAATTTAATGTCTTTTTTAGTATAATCCTCGTAATCCTCTTTCTTTCCAGAGACTATTGCATCAAAGTATGCTTTGCTGGCGTTCTGATATAATTCTTTGATAATTCGGTTTTCTTCCTCTAGAAATTCTGAGATCTCGTTCATTTATTTCTTTAATTATCTGAGTTTAAATTAATTTCGTTGATTTTGTTGAAATTAATCTTGTCCGAAAACTTTATAAAATAGCTTCTCCAAGCTTTTATGAGTTGATTCTGAGGAGATTATAAAATATAGGTACAATGGAAATAAGTTCAGAAACGCAAAAATCAATGATGAAAACAGGTACAAGTTTAGTAGGAATTATCTGCAAAGATGGAATTGTAATGGCTTCTGACAGACAAAGTACAGCAGGAATAATTGTAATGTCTAAAGATACACAAAAAACTGTTCTGATAAATGATTATCTTGTTTATTCTGGTTGTGGTCTTTCTGCTGCAATAAGGAGAACTGCAAAAATTGTAGCTGCAGAACTTAAACTTAAAGAATTAAGAGCTAAATCAAGACCAACTGTAAAACAAGCAGCAAATCTTTTAGCCCAGATTATTTATTATAATATAAGGCAGCCATCAATGGTCCCTGATGAAATGGGTGCTTTGATTGGTGGGTTCAATGAAGACGGTTCAACAGAACTTTATACTATAGACCCTGCAGGAAATATAACCGTAACTTCTAACTATGACACTAATTTTGGTTCAGGAAGCACATTTATTCTTGGTTTGCTTGAAAGACACTACAAACCAGGAATGACTATAAAAGAAGGGGTTGAACTTGCAATTGAAGCAATAAAGAGCTCAACGCAGAGAGATATTGGTTCTGGCTATGGTATCGATGTTTTTACAATAACAAAAGAGGGAATCAAGAAAGTGGTTGATCAGGACATTGTTCCTGAATACAAAGAAACGAAGAAATAATTGTGTATAATTTAAATTAGAATGAGATTATTTTAGTTAAGATACAGATGTTTTGAATATTAATATGGTAGGCTAAAAACAACCAGCATCATTTAAGTTGGTTTACTGATAAGAGTATATAATAAATCCAAGATTAACAAATAAAAAATGACAGACATTCTAAAGCATATAACTGAGAAGCTGCACGGCAGCGTGACAGAAGCGAATTTTGAAGGAGCAAATATAGTTCTTTATACAGACAATGAGAAATTCTTCAAAGAAGGAGAGCCAAGGATAAAGGAATTAGTTGATGAAATAAAGAAAAGAATAGAACTTCGTGCAGACCAGAAAATTCTTCACCCACAAGAAAAAGTAAGCGAAGAAATAAAGAAAATAGTTCCTGTTGAAGCAGAAATAACAAACATAATTTTTGACTATCACAGAAGCATTGTTGTCATAGAGGCAAAAAGACCAGGTATGGTTATAGGAAAACAAGGCTCTATTCTGGATGAAATAAAAAAAACAACTCTCTGGACACCCCAGATTCAGCGTTCTCCTGCAATAAAAAGCCAGATTACAGAAAATATCAGGGAAGTTCTTTATGCAAACAACAATTACAGAAGAAAATTCCTGAATAGCATAGGTGAAAAAATCTACAAAGAATGGAATCCTGAGAAAGTTGAAGAATGGGTAAGATTAACTCTTCTTGGAAGCGCAAGAGAAGTCGGAAGAAGCTGTTTGCTTTTGCAGACCCCTAATTCAAAAGTTTTGCTTGACTGCGGAATAAATGTTGCAGGTCATGGAAAAGATAAATTTCCTTATTTTGACATACCTGAATTCAACATACAGCAGTTAGATGCTATTATCATAACTCATGCACATCTCGACCATGTCGGACTTTTGCCTTATTTGTATAAGATGGGATATAAAGGTCCTGTTTATATGACAGATCCGACAATGGACTTGGCAGCACTTCTCTGCCTTGATTTCATAGGGGTCGCTTACAAGCAGGCTGCAACACCCTTGTATAGTTCAAAAGATATTAAAGAAATGGTAAAGCACACTGTCTGCCTGAATTTCAATGAAGTTACAGACATAGCTCCTGACATAAGAATTACTCTTTACAATGCAGGTCATGCTCTCGGAAGTGCAATGGTTCATTTTAACATTGGAAATGGTCTTCACAACTTTTTGTATTCAGGAGATTACAAATATGCAAGAACAAGACTTCTTGACCCTGCTGTCGCAAGCTTTCCAAGAGTAGAGTCTGTTTTGACAGAAGCTACTTACGGGGCAAAAACAGATATCCTTGCTCCAAGAATAGAGTCAGAGGAAAAAATGATAGAAATAATAAACAAAACAATCAACAGGGGCGGAAAAGTTTTGATTCCTGAATTAGGATTAGGAAGAGCGCAGGAAACAATGCTGATAATTGAAGATGCTATAAATGAAGGAAAAATGAAAAGCATTCCTGTTTATATTGACGGAATGATATGGGATATAAATGCAATTCACACAGCTTATCCTGATTTTTTGAGCAACAAAGTCCGTGCCTCCATATTCCAGGACAAAAATCCGTTTGCTTCAGAAATATTTTCGCGTGTCGGAAGTCCGCAGGAAAGAAAAAATGTTGTTGAAGGAGGACCATGCGTTGTTCTTGCGACATCTGGTATGCTTGTCGGTGGTGCTTCTGTCGAATATTTAAGGGAATTTGCAGGAAACGAAAAAAACTCAATAATTTTTGTCTGTTATCAGGGTGTTGGCTCTTTGGGAAGGCAGGTACAGGAAGGGATTACCGAAACAAAGATGATGTTCGAGGGCCATGAGGAAAATGTCAAGATAAATATGGAAATTCATACAATCGCCGGCTTGTCTGCACATGCAGGAAGAAATGAAATAATCAGTTTTTTCAACAGTATGAGGCCAAAGCCAAAGAGAATAATGATTAATCACGGTGAAGTTTCAAAATGCCTTGACCTGGCTTCTGCTCTTTACAAGTTGCAGAGAGTTGAAACAAATGTTCCGCGTGTTTTGGAGACTTTGAGGCTGAGGTGAAATGAAAATAGTTTATCTTGTTCATGGATGGGGAGGAAATGATTCTAGCGAAAAGTGGTTTAGTTGGTTAAAGCACGAGCTGAAAAAAAGAAAAATTGGTGTTATCAGTTTTAATATGCCCAATACAAATGCTCCGAAAATTGAAGAATGGGTAAATTATTTAAAAAATAATGTAAAGAAAATTGATGAAGAAACTTATTTCATAGGGCATAGTATAGGTTGTCAGGCAATTTTAAGATTTTTAGAAAAACTTCCAGAAAATATTAAAGTAGGTGGATGTGTTTTTATTGCTCCATGGATGCATTTAGATAAAAATACTATTAAAGAAGAAGGCGAGCAAGTTGTTAAAATTGCAAGACCCTGGATTAAAACACCTATAAATTTTAATAAGATAAAAAAACACACTAAAAAATTCCTTGCAATATTCTCTAATAACGACCCCTATGTTCCTTTATCTGACCCAAAACTTTTCAAAGAAAAACTTGGTGCTGAAATAATAATCAAAAAAAAGCAAGAGCATTTTCATAAGACAAGAGAGATTCCTGAGATAATTGCTAAAATTTGTTCATTATAATCCTCACTACAGCCTTAATAAATGTTAATAATAAAGTATTGTTGTAATCAATCAGAAATTTTTAAGGTAAAAATAAGTCTAAAATATTAATTATCTAGATATAATCAAACTAAAACTCTCAATATAATTGAAAATAAAAGACTTAGTCTAAGCTTAGCCTTCGTAAGCGAGCTTGGTAAATTTAAACAATTGATAATCAAGAGAGGTAGTGTATTTACCCTAAATTTAAGTTAAAATATTTAAAAACCTCTTTTCCCAACTATATCAAATGAAGCACAACCTAAAAATAACAATTCTTCTTCTTGCAATGTTTATAATAACCCAGTTTATTGGAATTTATGTTGTTAGCTATTATTCTCCTGTAAAAATAGTTGCAGGAGAAAAAATAAATGTTTCTGCTCCAAGTCTGCCTTTTGGCTTAGAACCGCCGCAGCCGCAAACAGCATCTGATTATACAGGATTTTTTTCAAGTATAGTTATTGCTTTCATCATTGCAGTTGTTCTCTTATTTATGCTTACAAAGTTCAAGTGGGAGATTATTCTGAAAATCTGGTTTTTTGTAGTGATTGTTCTTGCGCTTTCTCTTGCTTTAATAGCAATTTTTTCGATAAAAATCGCCCTGATAGCTGTTATAATCGCACTTCCTCTTGCAGCATTAAAGTTCTACGGAAAAAGCTTTATTATTCATAATTTAACAGAACTCTTGATATATCCTGGAATTGCAGCTGTTTTTGTTCCTTTACTCAATGTCTGGACAGTAATCGCTCTTTTGATTTTGATATCAATTTATGATATTTGGGCTGTTTGGCATTCTGGTATAATGCAGAAAATGGCAAAATATCAGATAAATACTCTAAAAGTTTTCTCCGGTTTCTTTGTTCCATATGTTTCAAAGCAGGTTAAGTCAAAAATAAGATTCTGGAAAAAAACACTTTCAAAATCTCAGCTTAATAAAAAGAGGATAAAAGTCAACGTTGCTATTCTTGGCGGAGGCGACATTGTTTTCCCGATAATAACAGCAGGTGTAATGCTTAAAACCCTTGGTCTTATGTCTGCGATTTTTGTAATAATCGGAGCAACTCTTGGATTAGCTTATTTGTTCTTTGCAGCTGAAAAAAAGAAATTTTATCCCGCAATGCCTTTTATTACAGCAGGAATTTTGGTCGGGATTTTAGCTAGTTTTTTAATCCTTTAATAAAAATTACACAGTCATAAATAAATCTTCCAGTATAAAAAGCAAATTTTTCTAAACCCCTTAATTTATCTTTTTTATTGAACATAATAAGTTTTTCTCTCTCAAGATCATACCGCTTTTTGCATTCCTCTTGGTTTCCAATAGGATGGAGATTTCTGTCAAGTATTAATTCTGTTCTTAACAAATCAGCTCCCAAGCCATATGCTTCTCCAAACTTTCCTATCAAACTCATGCTGAAATATAAATTCACAATCTTTTAAACATTTCCATTCTGTTGTCACTTCATAAAAGCAACAAAACAGCAAGATTTATAAATATAGGTTTTCTGGAAAAAACATGGAAAGAAGAATAGAAATCAAGAAACAAGATGAAAGAAGCTTCAGTCCTCGTAAATTAGTAAAAAGATTGTCCAAAGTATTTGGATTAAAAGGACCAGACTCTGTAATTTATCAAAAAGGAAAAGATTCTCAATACGGAACACTGATTTTAAGATTAGAAAGCCGAGGTATTGAAGGAGGCAGATGTGATATTCAAGAAGCGTATCGTATAATATCTTCTGCAGGATATACAGTTGTTCGTTTTATTATTCAAAAAGATTCTTCTTCTAAAGGTTTAGAAGATGTTTTAGCGCAAAATGGTGGAGGTTGGTGAGATAAAATGACATTACTACAAAGATTATTTGGAAGAGAAAAAGAAAAACCACAATTTTATGCTTGGCAAGTAGAACGCATCTTTAATGATCTTGGAATTGACATGAAAACAATCTGTCCTGAGAGTTATGCCGACCCACCTGTCTACTTTGATAGTCTTGATGTTACATTTAAAGAAATGGGGGGACAGTTAAGAATTGTTATTACAGGAAATTACGAAGTTACTTCAGATACTTCTCATGATTCAGTTAGAAAACCTTTTAAGATTATAGGTAATAAACCCACTTATGTAGGAGGCACACAATAAAATGAAAAAAACATTAAGAAAAATAGCACTTGCAGGTTTGAGCGTAGTAGCTCTTGCTGGATGTGGTGGTCAAGAAAGAATAAAAGGTGAATTTAGGGGAAACAAGGTAATAATTGATCAGACTAAAAATACTTCAATACTCTATATGGTCCACCCTGTATACGGAAGAATAGTAGGATATGATTTTGGTAGAAATGGAATTTTTGATAGGATAGCTTTAAACGGAACATCTTTAGTTTCATACGCTAATTCAGATTCATTAAAAGTAGCATATGATTCTGTCATAGCACAAAATAGCAGGGGAGGCACAAGATAAAATGACATTACTACAAAGAATATTCGGAAGAGAAAAAAATAAACCACAACTTTATGCTGAGGAAGTAGAGCCATTCTTTAAGGCGCTTGGAGTTGATATAGGAGATATTTGTCCAGATATTCGTGCTGCAAGAGAATCTCCCACATACAAACCAATTATATATTTTGATAGTCTCAATGCTACTCCTAAAAAAATGGGAGAACAAGTAAGAATTGTTATTACTGGAAATTATGAAGTTACTCCAAGGACATTTGTTGATGGAAGGAGACTTCAAGAAATAGGGGACGCAGTTAGAGGATCTTTTAAGGTTATAGATGGTAAACTAGCTTATTCTGGAGGAAATAAATAAAATGACATTAGAAAAATTATCTCAGGAAAATTACACTCCTTTAACATTTATCAAAAATGCTAGAAAATTTGCACTTAGAGTAGCATGGGATTTGGATAAAGCTTATACTGAAGACAGACATCCTAATTTAGCAAGAATAAATTCTTGTGGTATTGGGGCTGCTAAATATCTTAATAGATTTCATGACCAGTCAATATCGGAAGCAGAAACTCCTATTGTGAAAGCTATTATATCTGTAATGTATGCCCCAATTAAATTAACAAGTTTGTTTGTTGGTTATTTCGTAGGAACTATTTGTGGCTTAATTGGTTCAAAACCAGAAGATTTTCAATATGATTCTAGAAAATTACAAACACCAGAGGGAACAAGATAAAATGACAAGCAGATTAGGAAAAATATTAAGATTTGGCGCAATTGGTTTAGCTAGCCTATTACCTATAAAAAAAGCAGAAGCACAAGGAAATGTACACGGAAATATAGAATATATTCAATCAGAAATAAGCGAGAATTCTTATCCAAGATTAAATGCATTTTATTCTCTTCCACAAAGAATTGAAGGCTACACATTTATGGAGCTTTATCAAGGTGGAAAAGGATATTTTGGAAGAACCACTTTAGATAGAGCAATAACTAGAGGAGTTGGTCCAAGAGCAATTGTAAATCATATTGGAGAATCCTTCACAGAAACTGGTTTAGGTGTCGGAGCAGTTGTTCCTCATATGCCAAGAAATTCTTTTGCAACTGTAGGAGCCTTACCCCTTTTTGTAGATAAACAAGGAAGGAGATTAAGACATCAAGGACTTGTTCAATATTTCTTTAGTACTCCTTTGCCTTTAAAACTAAATCTTAGTGGTTTTGGAGAATGGAATATTCTGGCAGAAAATGGTCCTGAATGGGGATATGGTGAATTTAATTTAGGAAGAAAAATTGGTCCATTTATGGTTACATATAATCCAGCATTGCTTAATGATGGGGATGCTATGCCTAAAGTTGAACACAGAGTTGCGGTCACATTAAATTTTGGAGGCACAAATTAAAATGCTCGTAAAACAAGAACTCATAAACAGAATTAAAGATTACTTTGACCTTAATATCTATGAAACAAAAGTCTGGCTAGCTTTGCTTGGAAAAGGTGTTGCTTCTGCAGGAGAAATTGCAGAAATTTCACGTGTTCCTCGTTCAAGAACCTATGATGTTCTTGAAAGCCTTGAAAAAAAAGGTTTTGCAATAATCAAATTAGGAAAGCCTGTAAAATATCTTGGAGTTAAACCGCATATGATTCTTGAAAAACTTAAAAATAATGTCAGGTCAGACGCAGAGGAAAGAATAGTCTCTCTTTCTAACATAAAAACCACTAACGAATTCATAAAACTTGAGGAATTGTACAAAGAAGGAATAAATCCTGTAAAGCGCGAGGATTTGTCAGCAGCAATAAAAGGAAGATCAAATATTTCTAATTATCTTAGAGAAATTCTGCAGAATGCAAGCAACGAAGTTATAATCTGCACAAATGCAGAAGACATAAGCCTAAAACTCAAGCTTTTCCAGCAAACTCTTGAAGACCTAAACAAAAACGACATAAAAGTTAAAATAGCATTGTCTGGAGATGAAAAACTGATAAAGCAAATTGAAAAAGCTCTTGAAATAAAGATAAAGAAAATAGATGTTGATGCTAAATTCTTCATAGTTGATAAAAAAGAAATACTTTTTTACCTGTCAAAAAACAGCGGTCCAGATGACAGTGCAATCTGGCTCAACTCTGAATTTTTTGCTCTAGCTTTCGCATCTTTGTTTGAGAAGGCTGTTGGGGGAAATTAAAGATGACAAGAAAAAAAATGTCTAAGCTTGAAAAGAAATCAATCCAAATACATACGCCTTTAGTAATTACAACAAGAAGAAACAAAGGAAGAGATGGAGGATATGAACATGGTGTAATCCCTTCTTATGGGGGTCCTAGTCCAGACCTCGCTTTAGCAGCAGGCAGAGGATATGTAGAATCAGTTAAGAGAGAACATGAATTTTATTTAGAATCACATAAAGAATTCAATTCTGTAATAACAATTGTAGAAGAAAGAAGAGAAGCACGGAGAAGATAAAAAATGAACAAAACATTAAGAAAAATATTTGGTCTAGGGGCAGTTGGTTTAGCTGGTCTTTTGCCTACAGCAAAAGCAGAAGCACAATTACCTTTCTTTAACGGTCAAAGAACTCCAACAACTTATGCTTTTGAGAATAGGGCAATGATTGGAGATAAAGACCAAAACCCAAGATTTACTAATATATCTATCTTAAAAAATTTTAGAAGAGATATTCCTCTTTGGTTATACATGGGAAATTCTTATAATAACAGAGACGGAGTTGGGAATTTCTTTTATGGGGCAGGTCCAATAATAAACCTTAGAAATAGACTTTATATGTTACCAACAATAGAAGGTTCTGGAGAAAGATTTACAGGAGCCACAGTTTATTCAACATTAGCATTAGGCAGAGGTTTTCATATTGATTTAGACCCAAAATTAGATAGCACTTTAAACTATGATTTTACTTCTTTTAATATTGGAAAAACATATGGCGGTTTAACATTTGGGATAAGTTCTGATATAAAAGACGGAAGATTTAGATCTTTAAGAGATACAGACTTTAGAGTTGCAAGAGTAAGAAGGGGGAATTTTATTGATATAGGGGTTAATCCAAATAAAAGGAGACTAAGGATTGCCTTTCAAAAAGCATTTTAGATTAAAATGAACAAAACATTATCAAGTATTGTTTTTGATTTGCCTAATAGAACAACAGTAATAAGGCAAGATAAACCCTGTGCTGTTTGCGGAGAAACTAATGAATTAGGGTATTATACTTTAAAAGGAAAAGAAACTGTTTTCGTTGGTGCTAGACATGAATTGATAGGAGATTATAAACCCTGTAAGAAAAAATTAATCAAAGGAATATAAAATGCCAGAAAGAGAAAAAGCAATAATTTTCGTTGGAAGAGAAAATGTAGGCGGCCAATTTTGTGAATATTATACTTTAATATTTAGAGGAGGAAGGTTTTCTTATTCTCCAAAAAGAGCTAATAATTCTTTTGAATCTCCAGAAGGGGCTGCAAGAAGATTTGCAGGAATACTGGCGGGTCATCAAGTAGGAGAATTAGAGCTTTCTGTTAATAATGGTCTTAAATTGGATTCTAAGGATAAAGAAGTGTCAATTGGGGAGCTGGATAATGGAGTTGTTAAATATTTCTTTGAAAGATTATATGAAATGTTCGCGCAGAAATCTCAAAAAGAGCCAGGAGTTGTTTCAGCTTCTGCAATAAGGACAGATTAAAATGAAGCGTGCATATCTTGAAAATCCAAGAACACTTGAACATCATGATTTAACAGCTCTTGTTGAAGAACACAGAGAAGTTACTATTGGAAGAAGTGAAAAAAACATAATTCAATTAAGTAATGGTGTTTTACCCCACAGAGAAAAAAGAGATACTGAAACAGGTTCAGAAACTCAAGACCCCTTAGCAACTGTTTCAGCAAGGCATGCAACATTTACTTGCGTACAAGGTCTCATTTATATTAAAGATCTTGAATCAACAAATGGAACATTCGTAAATGGATTTAAAATTCCTGTAAGAATGGGTTATCATTTAAGTCATGGGGCTAGAATTAGATTAGGAGATTTTCTTTTAGATTATAAAGAAGTTAGTTAATAATTTCCAGCCCTGTTATATCCATATCTCTCATCTTCTTTGAATTTTTGGCTTTCCAATTTTTAAAGAAGTTTTTTAACGTAAAATTAACAGAAATTTTAGCATAAATCCTGTTGTTTTTAATAGAGATGACTTTGTGTTTTAGCCTAAATCTTTTAATATTTTCTTCATCACCAACTTGCGGTCCATTAACTAAAATTTCTTTCTTCTTTTTTCCCACAAAAAAAGCCCTTGCGATTTTTTTATTTGAATACTCAAATCCCCTCGCTTTTATTTCAAAAAAACGCGATGCTTCTAAATTTAGATGCCTGTAAAACTTTAATAGCTTGCTTCCTGCAATATCGCCATCTTGTTTGTTTGTGGCTATTTTTAATAATATGAATTCATAACCCCTGTTATTAGCACTAGCCCTTATCCTCTCTATATTAACAACTTTTTGTTCGAAGAATTTTTCATTAGGGTTTTTAAGAAAATCTCTGCATGATTTCTGGAAATTTCTAAAAGTTTCTTCAGAAAGCGCTGCCAGCACATTTCTTTGTTTGTAGGTTGGGTCTATTAAAATTATCGGAGATTTTAATTTTGCTTCATTTAAATCTATTAAAATATTAGTTTTTTTCTTATGATGTTTTTCAATGTCAATAATTGTTTTATTATCAGAATTAATATTAAACTTTGACACAGCCCTTATGAATTTTATAAAACTGCCGTAGTAGTATATTAACAACTCTAAACCATATCCTGAAAATCCGCTAACATAGGATTCTGCGCCATAAGAACCATTTGCATAGCAAAAAGCTTTTGCAAGCAGGATCTCATCCAGAAGCTTTTCAGATTTTATTTTCTTTTTAATATAATTTACATGAGAATAAGAAAGGTCTGTTATATTTTCAGCTTCTTTAGGGCTTTTAACGAATTTTACAGGAACAATCTCAAAAAAAAGGTTATTGGAAGCAGGAATTTTAAAATAATC
>Ga0315273_10003560_pt1 | contig 18796 bp, 14 predicted proteins | sample YL17G02_0_MG_FD_205753 | JGI IMG/M metagenome (GOLD analysis project Ga0315273, IMG submission 205753) | Sediment microbial communities from Yellowstone Lake, YNP, Wyoming, USA - YL17G02_0 | ecosystem: Environmental > Aquatic > Freshwater > Lake > Sediment | place: USA: Wyoming | collected...
CGCGTCGAGACACCGGCTGAAGGTGAAGAGCTCGTCCTCATAAGGGAAGCAACGCTTGGGTACCTGAAGGAACTCATGGAGCACATGACAAAGAAAGGAATCTGGGCGGGCATACGGCTCCACGATCAAGAGCCCCGCACATGTTCTCCGAGGGGCTGCTCGTCCCAACCGCTCTTCGGCTTGTACGTGGCGAAGGGCGACGGGGCCGCCGCCAAGGAAGTCGACCGCGCTCATTGGCTTCAAGGCGCGCCGGAGCATGCGTCGTCGTTCATGTACACCGAGTCGGAGCTGCATGGAATTTGTCCGGCGTGCTCCTCTCCGGTTCCCGCAGGCGCTGGCGAGTGTCCGGAGTGCGGCCTCGCGGTAGGATCAGATACGGAAGTAGCCACGTGTCCCGACTGCGGCGCGGAAGTCGGGGATGAAGCAAAGCGGTGTCCCCGCTGCGGCGCCGAGTTCGAATAGATGGACTCGCACGGCGGATTCGTGTGATCGATCGATCCCGTTGGCATTGACATTAGAACCTTCTGGGTCTATAATCTCCTCTGAGATTACTGCTAACAATCCTCACGAAATGGTCCCCTGAGTCCGTACACGCGGCGCACGAACGCGCGCTATCCGGTATCCGACCCGTCCAGTGAGGTTCCCCCTGCGTTTCGGCGGTTTTGCAGTACTGCTTGCGCTGCTAGTCTGCGCGTTTCCCCCATCGGCGGCCGCGCAGATTCCATTCCATATCGAAACGGTCGATTCCAGCGGAAACACCGGGATAGGCGCGTCCGTCGCCCTCGACAGCCAGGGGCGGCCGCACGTCGCGTACATCGAAAGACTCAGCTTCACCAGCGGGACCGTACGCTACGCGGTGAAAACCGGAGCGGCCTGGACGATTCAGCCCGGGCCGGCGCACGCCGACGAGCGAACCGGCGTCACGCTGGTGCTCGACGCCGCGGATAACCCCGGGATCGCGCACAGCGGCACCTACTTTCGCAAGGCGGGTGGCAGCTGGGTCGCTGAGGACATGGGCGGGTTCTCGCCCTGGTTCAGCACCGCGGCGCGGGACGCGGCCGGCGGCCTGCAAGGCGTGACCATCTGGTCGTGGGGGAGCGGGGATTATGAAGGGTACGTCTCCTACACCGTGCGCACCGGAAGCACATGGTCGGACATCATTCTCGACGATGGGACGTTTTACCCCACCAGCCCGCACGCGTCACTCGTCATCGACAGCCAGGGCGATCCGCACATCAGCTTGACCTCCACAGCCGGCGACTCGGTTCGATACTGGCACCGCGCGAACGGCGTGTGGTCGCGGGTGGTGTTCACACGGGGCGCGTGGAGCTCCATCGCTCTCGATGCGCAGGAGGTGCCGAGGATCAGCTACTACGACACCGTCCATCGCGACCTCGTCCTCGCGTTCCAAGCCGGCGGCGTGTGGGTGACGGTGCCCCTCGATGGGTTGGAAGATGTGGGGCAGTTCACGTCCCAGGTGATACGCGGCGGCGTCTCGCACATCGCGTACTACGCCACGTCGGTCGGGGACCTCAAGTACGCCGTATACGATCCCGCGCAGGGCGCGCCGAGCTTGCGTATTCAAACGGTCGACTCCCAAGGCGACGTCGGCAGCTGGGCCTCCCTGGCCCTCGATGGAGAGGACCATCCCCACATCGCCTACCGCGATGCGACGAACGGTTACCTCAAGTACGCCTCCGAGGCCGTGAAGGTCCCGGTGGAGAAAAGGACCCTCGGCGGGGTGAAAGCTCTCTACCGGCCGTGAAATAGTTTTGCCATCCATGGTTGGCTTTCGATAGCCCGCAGTCTCAGGCGGCGCTATGGTGGTCGCCGCTTGCCATTCGGTTCTCTTGCCGTACGCGCACCGCAAACGTCCTCACGAGGCCCCGTTTCAGTCGCAGCGTTCGATCCCTCGAGCGCAACGCAATTCATTGAATATAGGCCTCTTAAGCCCATTTCGACGCCCGTCGCTCGGCTGGTACGACTTCTGCGTGTCGGAATCTCACCTCGACGGGTACGCAAACTGGGGGGAGAACCCGTGATCGCGACCATCCGGATCAAAGGCTACGATGGCGTGGAGCAGATCGCTCTGGGCCGACGCGCCGTCGTGTTCAAAGCACACGATTGCGCCCGCCAGCGTCCCGTGATCTTCAAGGTGCTCCTGCCGCACCTGGTCGAGGATCCGCGGTTCCTGCAGCGCTTCAAGCGCAGCGTGCAAATTGCATCACAGATCGAACACGAGAACCTCGTCAACGTGCTGCTTTACGGCCGCGCAGACGTTTCCTATTTCGTCGTCTTCGAGCGCTACAACGGTGTGACGCTCGAGAAGATCCTGTCTAAACATCCGCGCATTCCCGTGGAGGTCGCGCTGCAAGTCGTGCTGGACGTGGCATCCGGGCTCGAGGCGTGCCACCGAAAGCATCTCATCCACCGCGACGTCGAGCCCGGCAACATCGTCCTCACACGGAGAGGCGGGGTCAAGCTCGACAACCTCACACTGGCGAGCGATGTGGGTGAGGCGGGGCCGCTGGGTGGGACTCGGCGGTTTGCCTTTGCCGGCCGGGTGTCCTCAACGGTGGCCTACATGTCCCCGGAGCAAACACTGGGTGAGAACCTCGGCTCCCAGACCGACGTTTTCTCGCTCGGTGTCGTTGCCTGGGAGCTTCTGTGCGGCGAGAGCGCGTTCGGGCGGGGCACTCCCGCCGCCGTGGCGGAGCGCACACGAGCCACGTCGCTCAAACGAGTTTCTGACGTCAACCCGATGGTGGATGCGGCGCTTGGGGACGTCGTCCAACGAATGCTGGAGAAAGACCGAGCTCGTCGCTACCCCAGCGCGGCCGAGGTGGCAACCGACCTGCGGGCGGCGATGCGCACCCTGGGCTACCGCCCAGACGCCAAAGCGGTGGCTCGGTTCGTGGAAGACCCCGCCGCGTACATCGAGACGTACACGAAGCACGCTGTCGAAACCCTGGCGGAGAAGGCGAAAGCGGAGGCGGCGGGTGAAGCCCATCGAGCCAAGCTCGTCAGCTACTACGAGAAGCTGGCGTATCTCGAGCCGAGCAACGACGAATATCTTCGCGAGATCGCCCGACTGAAGCTCACGGCCCAGCCAGCGAAGGAGACGCGCGAGGCTCCGGTGCTCGGCACGACGGAGCCGACGATGACGTACCGCGTCATTCTTGAGTCGCTCGACACGACGCGAGAGTCGAAGGCATCCTTCGCGCTCAAGCTGGCCACGAAACTCCGGGTGCCGCTCACCGCAGTGAAGCCCTTCATCGAAAACATGCCAGCGGCGCTGCCGGGAGAACACATGCACCGCAAGGCGGTGTTTGTCGCCAAGGTCATGGAGGAACTGGGCGCGGTGACTCGCGTCGAGGCGTGCCAGTGCGAGGCGCAGAGGCCGCTCTGCCCCGAGTGTGGCTCTGAGGCAGACCCGGACGCGGAATCCTGCGCGTGCTGTCAGCACCGGCTAGTTGCTGTCGTCGATCTTCGTCCCGGCTTGGACGAGTCCGACGCCGAACCGCACGCCGAGGTTAACGCGCATGGAGCTACCCCCAGGCTGCTCCGACGGTTTCTTGGAGTCCTCAAAAAGTGAGGACGACGGGAGCGGCGCTCGTACCGCCGCTCTTCATGGTGATTTCGAATGCTTAAACAGAAGCCGGCAACCGTGAATCAGCGCAAGGTGCTGAACACGAGTTCAGAAGGTATCGAGGTAACGCGCATGGACAGGATCAAAAAGTTCGTCGTCGAGAATTTCGAGCAGATCACGGTTCTCGCGATTCTCGTAAGCGTCGCCGTCACGAGCTTCTTCCTCGAGGAGAAGATGGTGATGCTCAACTTCTTCTATCTGCCAGTGCTGGCCGCCGGCTACTACGTGAGCCGCAGGGCTTCCACGCTGGCCGCCGTCTTGAGCATCCTCCTGGTGTCCCTGTTCGCGATCATGAAGTTCGAGGCATTCAGCAACGGTCGCGGAGTCGTCTACGTGGTGAGCGGCCTGGGCAGTTGGGCCGGGTTCCTCATTCTGACCAGCTACGTGGTCGGCATGCTGGCACAGCAAAAAGAGGATCGGATCAAAGAGCTCAACCGGGCATACGTCGGCGTACTCGAGATCCTCGTCAAGTTCCTCGAGTCTCGGGATCCCTACACCAAGGGGCACTCCGACCGCGTCGCCGAACACGCCATGAAAATTGCCATCGCCATGGAGTTGCCGCGCCACGAGGTCGAGAATATTCGAGTGGCCTCGTTGCTGCACGATATCGGCAAAATCGAGATCAGCAGCGATCTCATCCAGAAGTCCGCCAGCCTTACCCAGAAGGAGATGGAGTCGGTCTCCAAGCACACCGATAAAGGCGCCGACATTCTGCTGAACGTGGGAACGATCATGCGGGGCGCGATCCCCATAGTGCTGGAGCACCACAAGTACTATACCGACATGGAGAACCGGGATCACGCGAGCACTGTCGGGACGCGCATCGTCGCCGTCGCCGATGCCTTCGATGCCATGACCAGCGACCGACCGTATCGGGCCGGTATGCAGCCCTGGCAGGCGCTCGAGGAGCTTCGCAAATGCGCCGGCGAGCAGTTCGATCCTCGAGTGGTGGAGGCGTTCGAACGGGTCCTTTCGGCCAATTTCGAGACGGTCTAGACCACCGAGTTCCCCGTTCCCACCCAATACCGCGACGGACCTTCCGGCACCCCGGAGTTACCTCGTCACCACCGTGACGACCCCGGCTATGACGAGCACCACCCCCACCGTCTCCACGCCCGAGAACGACTCTCCCAGGAAAAAGTGCGAGATGAGAAACGCCACGACCACTTCCACGAGAATGATGATCGACGTCGAGAGCGCCGACACCGACTGCACGCCTTTGAGGTAGAGGTAGTACGCGAGAATCGTCGTCACCAGACAGAGATAGAAGAGAGCGGGGAGCGCCTGGGAAGCGAACCGCATCTTCTCGACACCCGCGAAGGGTGCCGCCGTCACCGCGGCCCAGAAGCAGAGTGCCTGGGACATGTTGTACGCGCCGTGCTTCTTTGCCATCCCGCTGGAGTAGACGACAAAGAGCGCCCAGAGGATCCCGGCGAGGACGCAGAACACATCGCCCATGTTGACGGACGAAAAACCGGAGAAGTCGAGACGCGTGCTCGTAACGACGACGCCGGAGAACGCGACGATGAGCGCCACGATCTGCCTTGGTGTGAGCCGGTCTTTCAAGAGAATGGCCGAGAAGATCGCCACGAAGAGCGGGCTCGAATTGATGAAAAGCGCGGTCTTCGACGCGGTGGTGAGCTGCTGCGCCTTGTACTGAAGGATGAACGCGAGCGAGTTCGGGATCGATATCAAGATAAGGTCCCGGCTGAAGAGCGTCTTCAGACGGTCGAGGCTTCTGTACCGCGGGAGGAGAAGTAAGAAGGCCAGAGCGAAGCGAAGGACGAGGAACAAAAGAGGCGACACGTCGCGAAGCGCGTACGTGATGACGGGAAACGAGCTCCCCCACACAATGCCGGCAAGAATGAGATAGAGCATCTGAAGAACAACGGGCGTTGAGCGCTACGGCTTCTCGAACCGCGCGTCATCGATCTGGACGTTCGCTTCGAACGTGTCCAACGTCATGGTGAACGGGTTCCCGTCGGGACCATCGCCCTGGACCACACGAAAGATCTTCACGCCATCGACCGTCGTGTAGCCGCGGAACCACGTCGTCATTTTCTTGGTCTCACCGCCATAGGTCTGCGGGAAGACCCTCTTCACCTCGAGATTCGTATGGGCATCAATGTACATGTGCCATACCTCGCCATCGGCGAGCGTGAGCTTTATCTTGTGAACCGTCAGGGAGTCGCTCTTCTCCTCTCCCACATACTCGGCGCGGTGCCCTTTCGCTTTGTAATCGACGAGCGGCCCTTCGAAATCCGTCCACCGGCGCATCGGCCCCGCAAATTCCTCTGGCATCGCGCTCGGCTCGGTGATGCCGAGAAGAGGGTTCACCCACCACGCTTCCTTGCCGTTGTAACTTTGAACGATCATGCCGAACTTGAGATCGACGTCCATACGACTCCGGTTGGGCCGCTTCATCCAGAGGGTGAACGGGAGCTCGATCCCCTGCTGTTCGAGGCGCCCCTCCGCGCGAAGGGTTTTGATCGCTCGCACCTTCTCCAGGCCGCCGATGGCTTCGACGTGCTTGGCAATGATCTCATCGGCCTTCCGCGCAGCGGGTGACGCCTTCTCCCCCGCTGACACTGCATTTCCCGCAACCGAGAGAAGGACGACGATGATTAGAGCTCGCCACAAACGGATGATCATCACACACAGACTCCTTGTTGCATGCCTCGCTGCTAATAGAACGCCTGGTTCGTTCCGAACCCGGGCCCGAGGAGAATCGCATTCAGGAGCAGTCGTTCGCCCCCGTAGAAGTAACCGCGGAAGTTCGGCGTATCCGCGAAGAGAATGATCTGGCCGTTACGCCGAGCCTCGCGTGCGACGAACGCCGTCTCGCTCCACCTTTCGCGCGCCTCGGGCCAGAGAAGCCCCGAGAGACGAAGGCGGTCGCGCGGAGCGAACTTCCCAGCGATCTCGACCGGGCCCTTGGCGAGGTAGACGCAATCCGTGTCGACGAGAATGGGGACAGGCGATCGGGCGCCGAAGGTGAGCCAGTGTTTTTCCTTGAGATCGACCGCGAGAATCGCTCCGCGAGGTCTGAGCTTTCTCGCCGTTTCGTCGGCGTCCTTGAGCGAGTCTACGTCAGGCGGGACGGGCTTCTTTTCGTCTTTCTTCTCGGCGAGCGGCTTCACCTCCCACACATCGACGCTATCGACGACGGGCGATACAGCCGCTCTCGCGTACGCCAACGCCCGATCGTATTCGGGGAGATGCTTGAAAATCTGGCTCTTCTCGCGGACCGAGGTGAGCGCGACGGTGGAGTCCGCCGCGAACGCCGAACCGGCTCCCATCGTGACCAGGGTCCCGCCGTCTTCCATCCACGTCTTGAGCCGTTCGACCCCACCCTTCCCGAGCATGCGCTGGTACACGTCGGGGCCGCCCCACGTGGAGGGCAGTATGAGAACGTTGTACTTCCTCAAATCGACCTCGCCAAGGGCGACGACGTCGAGTATGGACGCGCGGCATCGGAGACGGGCATCGAGGAGATGCCATATCGTGCCGTAATCGGACATCGAAACCGCCGGCCCCGCGACGATCGCGATGCGCGGCGGTTCGAGAAGCTGAAAATCTCCGCCGCCGAGATCCGCTCCCGATGCAGCGAGCGCGGTGTTCACGCCGAAGACCTCGACGCCGTCGGCCCGAGCGAGCTCGTCGAGCGCGCCCGCGTCGAGAACGGGGTTGGCGCTCTTCTTCACGAGAAGACTGCCTCTGGAGAACTTCCTTCCCTCGATCTCGAAAGGCTCGCGCGCGCACCAGACTTCAAAACCTTTCTCGAACAGATGGACGAGAAGCGCGTAACTCCGGTCGTCAACGATGTCGAAAACGTAACCGAACTTCGGCGATCGGTTGACGACACCGCCCCTCTCCTGCGGCGCAGGACGATGCGTGTCAACCGAGGGGAGCTCGTCGGCGTAGTAGCACTCCAGATTGTACGCGAGCGGAAGGGACCACGCCGTGATCTCGTAGAGCTTCGTGTCGTTCTTGTCGAGAATTTCCTTTCGCTCGGTCTCGAGGAACTTCGTCGGCAGACGGATATCGAACGAGAGGATCGCCTGGACCAGCGCTCTGAGCGGCTGTTCGAGGGGAACGATGGTCGCGCCCGCGGGCACTTCGACATCGCCTGCAGCTTGCCCCGTCGCCGGGCGCGCATGGTGGAGCTTGAAAGGTTTCGTGGCAACGGCCACCTCTATGCCTTGCCCCTCGAGGGTCTCGACGAGACGGTCGAGACGCGCCTGATTCGCCGACGGGAGAAATACGAATCCCCCTGATTTTCCCGGGGTCTTATGGCCGGCGCCGACACGTCCTCCCACGGCGCCTTTCTTTTCCGCATAGAAATCCTGGAGAAGCTCTTTCCGATTGTTCGCCACCGTGCCGAGGTTCGCCATCGAGCTTGTGAACTGATGGTGAACCGTTTCGCGATACGTCATCACGGTGCCGTCCGGCCTTTTCACGACCGAACCATCGACGCCGGCCTGTTCGTAGAGAAAGCCCACGGCGCCTGTGTAAATGCTCCAGGAGCTTCCGTAGCCGGGGTAGAGCTCCTCGTTCCACTCGCGCGTGTAGTAGCTCCACCCGTACCGGTCGAACGCCGCGGCCTGGTCGCTCGCGAAGATCTTCCACCACTTGTGGATCTGCGGGATCAAGAACGGATTGAACGGCTCCCGCGGCGGCGAGAACAGATACGTGTCGAGAGGTCCCATCTCGTGACTGTCGGTGAAGTACTGCGGGTGCCAGTCGAGTATCGCTTTGACCCTGCCGCGCGTCTCGGGAAGCACGAGACAGATCCAGTCGCGGTTGAGATCGAATAGGTAGTGGTTCCCACGCCCGTAGGGCCAGACGCCTCTATGCTGCATGGATTGGATGTCGTCGTTCTTGACGACGCCGTTCCAGCTCTCGATCTGCTTGATCCAGCGCTCGCGCCCATCGGGGTTCTGCAGGGGATCGATGCAGACGATGACTTCGTCTCGGATCTTCCGCGTCATCTCGTCTTCTCCCGCAACGAGCTGGTAGGCAAGCCAGAGCGCCGCGTCAGTCGACGAGAACTCATCCCCGTGGATCGAGTACGCAAGCCACGCCACGGCGGGATTTTCGGCGATGATCTTCTGCGCTTCTCCGTCGCCCGAGAGAAGACGGGGATCGGCGAGCTTGGCGTTCTTGTCTCTGAGCTCCGTCAAACGCGCAGCGTTTTCTTCAGACGTGACCGTTAAATAAACCAGGTCCCGGCCTTCGTATGTCCGGGCGTAGGTCGTGAGCGACACGTTCGGAAACGTTTCGGCGAGATAGCTCACATAGCCAATCGCCTCCGCATAACTCGCCGGTCTCGAACCGATCTCGAAACCGAGAAAATCAGAGGGCGAGCGCACATCCTTCCTGTACACCGCCTCTGGATGGAAGGGCAGGGTGTAGTCTCCCAAGCCGGGAGTCGTATTCGTCCGGTCAACCCCGGCGACGGCGGTTGACAAGAAGCAACACGCAAGTGACACAGCGACCCAGGCACAAAGTCGGAATTTCGCCATGGATTTACCTCCGAGGATTACTGATGATACCACCCGGCGCACTCCTCTGGGAAGTGTGGAGAAAAGACGCTGCCGTGGATCAGGCGGCGCCTCCGGCGCACAGAAAAGGGGCGGTGTGGCTGTCACACCGCCCCTGGTTGTTTTCAGCACGCGCGACACGCGCGGCTCACTCTTACTTGGCGCCGCCCTGCTTTCGAATCAGGATGTTGCCGTTGACCGTCTCGAGCGTGATCGTCGCCTGGCCGCCACCGACGACGTATCGCCCCTTCACAAGCTTCTTGTCCTTCTCGTGCGACGCGGCCGGGAAGTCCGAGGTGATGTCATACTCGTCCTCGTCGCCGCCCCACCCTCGACGGATCTTTATAATCGCATCGACCGTGACATTCGCGTCGCTCGGGAGCACGATCGTGACATCGCCGCCCTGCGTCTCCAAGCTGTTCGGGAGCTGCCCGGTGGGGTTGAGCTCTGCGAAGATATCTCCGCCGGCCGTCGCCGCGTGGAGAGAACCGATCACCTTGTTGCACTCGATGTCGCCTCCCGCCGTCTTCGCCTCCACGGCACCGGTGGCCCCGAGGAGCTTGATATCTCCGCCCGCGGTTTTGAGGGTCGCGCTTCCTCCCACCTTGCCTACGATGAGGTCCCCGCCGGCGGTTGACACACGCACGTCGCCGCCCACGTCTTCTACCGTGATATCCCCTCCCGCCGTGGAAGCGGTGAGTCCCTTTTCCACTGAGCCAATCGAAATGTCACCACCCGCGGTGGATGCGCGGAGCTCTCCTTTGACGTTCCCCGCCTCGATGTCGCCGCCGGAGGTCATGAGCTCCGCGTCGCCGATGACGTCGAGGGCCGTCACATCCCCACCGGATGTCTTCAGGCTCATCTTGCCTTCGACCTTTGCCACTTCGATGTCGCCGCCGGAGGTCGCCGCGTCGACGTCACCCTTGACGGCTTCCACATCGATATCTCCGCCGGAGGTGCCGAGCGTGACGCTGCCCGTCATCGGCCCGCTGACTTCGATGTCACCGCCGGATGTCCCCAGATCGAGGCTCAACTCGCCGGGCACGGAGAACTCGAAGCTCACTCCGCGCGATTTCCTCCAGCCATTGTCACCGTGGTACTCGACCCGCACCATGTTGGCGCCTTCACTCGTCTTCAGATCCTTGAGCGCGTCGTCTGACAACCCTTCGATGCGCAATTCGATCTCGCTCTTGTCCCATGCGTGAGTCGCGATGTCCGCTCCGATTCCCTCGATCTCGACGACGAGCGTCCCGCCTTTGGCGATCTTGAGCGTCCTTATCGTCACCTTCGACTCGCCCGCCGACGCGCTCGCCCACGCGAGAATCGAGAAAACCATGGTTATCGCAAACAAGCCCCGGAAACATCTATTGAACATTGTTCCTGACCTCCTGAGTGAACGCTCCAGACTGAATCCGTATGTAATCGTTCGGGTCGTTCTGTAGACGCGCCCCGACGGCGTCGCTGATTTCCTTTCCTTGCAGATGTCCCTCGAGCATCGCCACGGCGAGTATATTGATCGCCGCGATGCGCAATCCTTCGTTTTCGTCGTTGGCCAAAACGTCGAGGCACGCCCTCTTGATATCGTCGTCAAAGGGCATACGGTAAAGCACGTAGATGGCCTGCTTCCGGACACCCGCGTTCGGATCGGTCATCACCGCACGAATCAGCGCCCTTTCAATTTCCCCGCCTCGCGGCAAGTCCGCGTATGTCCCGATCGTGTTGATGGCTTGAAGTCTCGCCCCCACGTTGTCGTCGTTCATCACGGCCTGGGCCAGAACGTTGCGGACGCGCTCGTCGTCCATGGCTGCTTTCAACCTCGCCGGCCGGACGATGTCGTACTCGAGCTCGACTTCGTTGGTCCGCGGATCGACGTTGGCCAGGCGGACGTTCCGGTAGATCGTTCCGCCGCGTTCGCCTGGCCCCTTGGCCATTCCGCTGGGTTCGCTCTGCACTTGGACCGTCCCTGCGGGCCGCGGGCTCAGCGCTCCCCTCTCCGTTCGCCCGAATACAAGGTACCCCGCGAGAAATCCCACAGCAATGGCGGCCGCACCGGCGAACGCCACACGCCTCTGAGAGAAGAGATGTGAAAGCCAGCCGGCGCCCGCAAATGAACCCGCGCGTGAACCCGCCTCAACACGCCGACCGCGGGTTCGAGAGAGGGCGTCATGAAGACTCCGGCGCGCTTCACGCAGCGCGTCATCCGTCGGATGCGCCGCTCCGGTCTTCCCGACGAGCGCGACGACCGATCTCGCCTCTTCGAGCTCGGCGCGGCAGTCCCCGCACTCCGTGAGGTGCGCATCGAGTGTGCGCTGATCCGAATCCCCGAGCTCACCGAGGATCGAAAGAAGAATCCATTCTTTGTATGTATCGTGTGTCATTGTCTCATCCAGGGCGCTGCTTCGAAGCACCGGCCTCGAAGCTCTCGCCGAGAGAGCTAACGGTAAACGCGTTTGAGTCTCAGTTTCAATTTCGCCACCGCGGTGAACAGGTATTTCTTTACGGTTCCTTCCGTGCAATCCATCATAGCCGCGATCTCGCGAAGCTTGTACCCCTCGAAGTGCTTCAGCGTGAAAACAAGCTTCTCCTTCGGAGACAGCATTTCGATCGCTTCCTCGACGTTTCGCCGGATCTCGCCGTCCTGGGCCATCCGGTCGGGGGAAGCGGAATGCGACGCCGGCAGCGCGTCTACGCGCGAAGCCTCCAGATCGTTCTCGGCCACAGCATTGAGAGAAGTGAAGGTCCTTCCCCCTGCGCGTCTCTTATAACTCAAGCAAACGTTCATGACGATCCGATATAACCAGGTTGAAAACTCACTCCCGAATTCGAAACGCGGCAGCGCCTTGTGGACGCGGAGAAACACTTCCTGATAGATGTCCTTGGCATCGTCCGCGTCGCGAGAGAACGAAAACGCCATCGAGAGCACTTTCCGGTCGTATCGGTACACGAGCTCTTCGAAGGCGCTCTCTTCACCTCGCTGGGCTCTCGACACCAGCTCCCGGTCGCTCGCTCCTGCCGGCTGTTCTCTCACCGTCACCTGCTTAGACCCCGCCCCAACCGAAAAAGTTGTGGGAAATCGGGGTGGCAAAAAACCCGTGTAAGTGTAGGATATACAAGACGATTTGCATTGTGCGGGAACCGCCAAACCGACCAGGCACAACGGCCATGCGCCCTCAGACAAAAGCGTACGCGTTCGGACTCGCCACCGTCCTCCTGTGGTCGACGGTGGCTTCGGCGTTCAAGCTCACGCTGAGATACGTCGATCATATTCAGCTTCTCTTCTACTCGAGCCTCTTTTCAACGCTTGTCCTCGGGATGATACTCGTCTGGCAAAAGAAGCTCGCGCTCGCTCTCTCCGGTTCCCGAAAAGAGTATACGAGATCCATCCTCCTTGGCGCACTGAATCCGGCTATCTACTACCTGGTCCTCTTCAAGGCGTACGACCTTCTCCCCGCGCAAGAGGCCCAACCTCTCAATTATACGTGGGCGCTGACTCTATCGCTCCTCTCTATTCCCCTCTTGAAACAGCGGATGAGTCTCTGGGAAGTTGCGGCGCTCGTTCTGGGATACGCGGGCGTTTTCGTCATTTCGACACACGGTGACCTCGCGTCGTTCCGTTTTTCGAATCCTCTGGGAGTCGCCCTCGCTCTGGGAAGCGCGTTCATTTGGGCGCTCTACTGGATCTACAACACGAAGGACCCGCGGGACCCGGTCGTGTGTCTCTTCTTGAGCTTCGCGTTCGGTCTGCCGTGGACGTTCGCCTTTTGTCTTCTCTTCTCGAGTGTGCATCTCTCCACGATCCAGGGGCTCCTGGGGACCATTTACGTCGGCTGTTTCGAGATGAGCATCACCTTCGTGCTGTGGCTTCTCGCGCTGAGGTCCTCCGTGAACACCGCTCGCGTGAGCATGCTGATCTTCATCTCTCCGTTCTTCTCTCTCGTTTTCATACGCTTTTTTGTCGGAGAGCGCATCCTGCCCTCGACGATCGTGGGTCTGGCGTTCCTCGTCGCGGGCCTTCTCCTTCAGAGAAGAGGCGCGCGAAAACCCGCGTGAGCCTCACCCGCTTCGATCGCGTCAGAACTTGTAGCCGGCGCTGAAGTACGCGAGGAAATCGTGCTTCTCGCCCGTCATGCCCGTCAACTCGATCGGGCCGAGGAGCGTGTCGAGAGCCAACGTGAGCCCGACGCCGTTGATGTACTCGTTGTCCGCCAGATTGCTCGTCCACTCGTCGAACGTGTTCCCCGCGTTCCAGGTGAGGATCACGTAGTTGCCGTCAAGAACATCGCACTGCGCGCCAAGCTGGAGCATCTGCGCGTGCGTCCCGACGCTCTCGTCGTGTTCCAGCCCGTAGAAAGAGGTCTCTTTTCCGAGGAGCGTGATCCTCTCGTCCACGCCCCCAAGAAAGAAATGGTACGCCAGCGGCACGTCGTCGCCAGACGTTGTTCCAAGATAGAGATTCTGAAGGATGGACACCTTCCGGCCTATTGGGACGATCGCCCTCCAGTCGAAGATGAAACGCGAGAACGACGCATCACTGCCGAAATCGTCCCGCGTCGCCTCGGCCATCAGCTGGACATACAGCCCTCGTCTCGGGTACACGGTTCGCTCGAACGTGTCGAACGTGATCGCTCCGAAAAAGGGAAAGAGCGTGTCCTTTCGATCGGTGTATCCCGTCGGTCCGGCTTCGAGCTTCTCGTCCACATACTCCCCCCGTGCACCGCCACGCATCGCCACCCGCGTGGAGAACACCCCCCCAAGAGACGCCTCGCCGAAGTAGTACGTCGCCCGGTAGGTGGCCGCGCGTTTGCCGTTTTCGAACGAATCGAGGAACACTCTCGACACATCGACCCTCGTCTTGACGCCGACAGAGCGCGGGAAACCGAGGGGAAAGACGTACCTTGCCTCGAACCCGAACTCCTCGCGAAGGATCGCGTCCACGGCAAGCGAGGCCCCACCGAGACCCACGTCTCGAAATGTCGCGTTGAGGAGCAATGATGCATCACGCCGAGTGTCGTACCGGAGTCCGATTCCCAGCGCGTTCTCCGTGTCCTGGTTGAGCGCGAGCACAAGCCGCGTTCCATCCTCTGTGTCTTCGATCCGCGAATTCACCCGATCGAAGAGCTGGGTCCCACGGATCTTTCCGATCGTCTCCTCGAGCTCGCCGATCGTCACCCATCGGGGATCACGGACCCCGACGGCTTTCTCGATAACTCTTTGGGGAAAACCGGAGAGCCCCTCGATAGAGACGTCCGTGAGGTAGAGCGAATCCATCGGACTCGTGTGATGTGCCCTCGTAGCCGGGGACAGCGCGTTCAGGGAATCGGCCAAATTCTGGAGACGAGGAAGCATCGCGCGAGCCGCCTCTTCGCCTCGTTGGATGATTCGCTCCGCATTGCGGAAATCGGCGAGCGACACCCTCTCCATGTCGGGCTCGATGATGATGTCGCAGAGGCGACGCTGTTCCTCGATCGAAGGGCCAAGCACCAGGTTCAACGCCTGGTTCGAAATCGTGATGAACGAGTTGAGCTCTTCTTCGGTGTATTCCCTTGTGCCAACATCGACCCCGATGACGATTTCCGCTCCCAGACGGCGGACGTCCTCCGCGGGGATAAGGCGCGCCAATCCGCCGTCGACGAGCAGGTGGCCCCCGATCCGTACCGGGCTGAAGACCGTGGGGATCGCCATGCTCGCGCGCATCGCCTCGGCCAGGAATCCCTCGTCCAGAACGACGGCCTTTCCGGTCAGGATGTCGGTCGCCACACACGCAAATGGGATGGGGAATTTCGTGAAGTCCCGCGTGCGCTGGAGGGGAAGCGACAAATGGGAGAAAAGACGAACGACGTTCTTGCCTTCGATCAACCCTGACGGCATCCGGGCTCTGACGCCGTCCACGGGGAACGACGCGATGTACCGCGAATCCCACAGTTTCTGCTCCATGGAGAGAGCGCGTCGTCCCTCGCGGTCGGAGAAGAGATCAGTCCAGTCGATCCGGAGGACCAGCGACTCGATTTCGGCGCTCGTGTACCCCAACGCATACAGCCCGCCCACGATGCTCCCCATGCTTACGCCGGTGATGCAGTCGACGGGCATCCCGACCTCTTCCAGCACCTTGAGCACGCCGATGTGGGCGAGCCCTTTCGCCGCTCCGCCACCGAGAGCCACACCGACTTTCGGGCGCTCGCCGGCATAACCCATCCGCAGTGCGAAAAGCCCGATCAAGAGAGTAAGAACTGCAGTTCGGAAACACGTCCGCATTGTCGTGTGCCTCCGCGGGGAAGGACCTACTTTTCGAGCTCGTCGAGAAACGCCGCAGCACGCCGAAGGTGCGGGATGACGATGGACCCGCCGACCACGAGAGCCACGCTGAAGATCTCGAAGAACTCGTCCCTCTTCACGCCTTTTTCTTTGCACGACTGAATGTGATAGCGAACGCAATCGTCGCACCTGAGCACGAGCGATGCGGCGAGACCGAGCATGTCTTTGACCTTTCCGGTCAACGCCCCGTCCTTGTACACGTTCGTGTCGAGATTGAAGAACCGTTTGATGACGAGGTTGTCCTCCGAGAGGATCCGCTTGTTCATCTCCGAGCGGAATTCGTTGAACTCGCGTACGAGGTCGCCCATCGTGTGAAACCTCCAGCTTATCGTGTGTCGGATTTCGAAATGGACGGCATGAACGATCTATGATAAACCGATTCCGACTCGTTTGACAACACGATCGGTGATATCCGTGAAGATCCGTCCGTGCCACAAGTGGGACCTCGAGTACAGCGAGGCTGTCGCTCTGCAAAAGAAGCTCGCACGCGGGATCCGGCTTCAGAAACTGCCGCTACGGTCGGTGCGCCGCGTTGCCGGCGCCGATATCGCCGTGAGTAAGACAACCGGACAGGCCGTCGGCGCTGTCGCGGTTTTCGACTTCCCCTCTCTCGAGCTCATCGAGGAACGAGTTGCGCGCGTCGGGCTCGCTTTTCCCTACATTCCCGGACTGCTCTCGTTTCGCGAGATCCCCGTCGTCGTCGAGTGTTTGCGGAAGGTGACAACTCCGTTTGATGTTTTGCTCTGCGACGGCCAGGGGATCGCGCATCCGCGGCGTTTCGGACTTGCCAGCCACTTGGGGTACTTGCTCAAGAAACCGACGATCGGCTGCGCGAAGAGCCTTCTCGTCGGCGCGTTCGATCGCCTGGGCCCGCTTCGCGGGGACTTTGCGTGGCTGTGGTATGACGGGAAACGAGTGGGGAGTGCCTTGAGAACCCAGGATGGGGTGAAACCGCTTTTTGTATCTCCGGGGCACCTCGCGGATCACGAGTCGTCCCGGCGGATCGTCCTCGCCTGCGCCCGGCGATTCCGCATTCCGGAGCCGACGCGTCAGGCCGACCGGATTGCCGGTCAGGAAAAACGCCGGCTCGAAGCCGGCGGTTAGGTCGTCACGAACATCTTGAGACGGCGGGTCTGTAGAAGCTCGTATTCACACGCGGCATCCTCGAGCACACGGAGCCCCTCTTCCTCACCGGAGCCCAGATCGTAACTCCATGCCGACGAGAAGTACTCGTGGAGAAACCTCTCGTCATAGAGCGACGTTTGCGCGAGCGATTCCGAGATCGCCGGGATGTTCTCGACACCCCGGTCCCTCGAAGACACGAGGATCGACTCGATGTTTTTCCCGAGCCGCGGGTCATTGTACGCCCACACGGAGACCACCAAGGGGCTCGAGAACACCGAACGCCACATCTCGCCGACGTCGTGACAGCTTTCGGCAGGACGCTTTTCGCCGCATGCGTAGGCGAGGGCGTCGTCGTTCATGAGGAGCGCCGCGTCGAATTCCTCGCGCCAGTTGCTCGTCCCGAGCGGCTTTCTTTTGAGGATGCACAAATCGGGGAGAATTCCGTGCAGCTTGTCGAGAACCACGCGAAGCGCCACCAGCGGCGTGCCGCTGAACTCCTCGACCGCAACCCGCTTGATCTCCGAAAACGGCTTCTCTGTCACAAGCACCAGACCCATCGTTCGCTCGTTCGCCACGAGGGCCGGCCCGGGGAGCGCAACCGCCCCCACACCCCTGAGGTATTCGATGCTGGGAATGAGCGCGGCGTCGAGGTCCCCCCGCTCCAACGCGACGGTCAGCGGACCCGGTTCCTCGTAGACGAGTTCGACACCTTTCGGGGCGTGTTCGACGAGCCCCAGGAGGAGCGGCCGTATAGCGAGATGATCCGAAGCGCCGATGCGAATCCTTTTCACCGTGGCGATACCTTTCTCAAGCGGGCGACACAAACGACGCGTCTTCGTCCGTGCGCGAGGAAGCGACGATCCCGCTGCTAGATACAGCCCCCCGCGCGTGGCGGGCGACCGCCGCGCCCCTTATACCACCCATCCCAAAAACCGTGCAAGAATTATTAGGAATATGTGCAATAATTATGCCCCCGGCGGTTGGGCATGGCGAACGGCGGTTCAAGCAGGAATCGCGGCCGATCATCGGCGGCAGCGTCGGCCGCGCCCCAAAGGCCCAGAGCTCTGCGAAGTCGCTCTTTTTCCTGGACACGCCGGGGATGGTTCTTCTATCAGTTGGTTGTCCGCGCTGTTCGGGGGTTGGTATGGCAAACGAGAGCAACGCTCAAAGACGTCATTCTGCGCGTAACAACGCCTTCCTTTTCGGGCTGCTGCTTGTCACGAGCCTCGTTTTCTTCTCGCTCGTTCGGGACAACACGTTCTGGCATTCCGCGGATTTTCTCTATCTCAACCAGTCGGTCGACATGCAGCAGTCGTGGAAAAACGTCTTTGTGTCGGCGCCCTTTCAACCGTTTCAGCCTCTGGTCAAGCTGGTGTTTTTCGCCGAATACCTCGTTTTCGGGCTCGACGCCCAGAAGTACTATCTCTTCAACATCCTTGTACACTCGCTGAACGCGTTTCTTGTTTATTTTCTTGTGATTACGCTCCTCAAAGACCGGACGATCGCGCTCCTCTCCTCGTTCCTTTTCGCGTGCGCGGTGGGCAACTACGGTAAGGCCGTCATGGTCGTTTCGGGGATCAGCGACCTCGTCATCACCCTGCTCACCCTCCTCGCTCTGTTTCTCTATTTCAAGAACGAGCTCGAGAAAGGCGGTCGGATGCGGTCGGTGTGGTTCGTGGGCTCTCTCGCCATATTCATTTTGAGCCTGCTGACGAAAGCGACGTCGTTCAGCATCCTCGGGTGCATGCTCGCGTTCCATTTCTTCTTCCGCTCCGAGACGAAGAAACGGGTCTTCAACCGTTCGTTCGTCACCGTTGCGGTTGTCGCTTTCGTGGCGCTCATCACCAAGCTGGTTTTCTTGCCCGACGTCTCGGGGCGTCAGGATTTTTTCATATTCGATCCGCAGGTGCTGCGAAACTTCGGCAGCTATCTCGTTCGCATGGTGTTCCCCATCCACAGCTCGAGCCTCGTCACGGACTCCGGAGCCGTCGTGCGCTTCGTATACAAGCTCGCCACAGAGATTCGTGTCGTCACGTTCCTCTGCATTCTCTCGTACAGCGTCTTCGGTTTTCTGTTCGCTAACCGCACGATACGCTTCTTCATCGCGTGGACGTACATCACCGTGGCGCCGTTTTGTTTCTTCAATTTCCCCAAGGACTGGCTCAAT
>Ga0315273_10003561_pt1 | contig 18794 bp, 14 predicted proteins | sample YL17G02_0_MG_FD_205753 | JGI IMG/M metagenome (GOLD analysis project Ga0315273, IMG submission 205753) | Sediment microbial communities from Yellowstone Lake, YNP, Wyoming, USA - YL17G02_0 | ecosystem: Environmental > Aquatic > Freshwater > Lake > Sediment | place: USA: Wyoming | collected...
GACTATTTGTCACCGAACTTCTGAGTCGGGACACTAGCGAAGCTCGGCCTCAAACCGCCGAGCGATCTTCAGAGTTCCCGGATGCCGAGCAACTTCGCCGCGTTGCCACCGAGAATGCCAGCCTTGGCGGCATCGTCGATCTCGAGTGAGCGGATGCTCTCGAGCATGAGTGGAATGCTGCCAATCTGATGCGGGTAGTCGCTGCCCGCCAGAATGTGGTCCGCACCGGCAAAGGCGATCGCCATCTTCTGGGCGTCGGGATTGAAGTTGACCGTGTCGAAGTAGAACGCCTTGAGATACTCGCTTGGCGGCCTCGTGATGTGCTCGCGACATTCGCGAAACGCCCGGAATCCGCGGTCAAGCCGCTCGGCCAGATACGGAATCGCGCCGCCGAGGTGTCCGAGCACCCACTTGATGCGCGGGAACCGTTCCGGCACACCGGCAAACACGAGATGCGCCGCCGCCAGCGTCGTGTCCATCAGGAATCCGACCAGCGGCATCAGCCAGAACTCGGTCATCGCTTCCACGCTGATCGGGTGATTCGGGTGGATGAACAGGACGGCGCCCATGTCGTTGGCGACCTCGTAGAGCGGCCAGAACCGGTGGTCGGCCAGCGCCACGCCGTTCACGTTGCTGAACAGCATCGCGCCAGGCAGCCCCAGCTTCTTCATAACGCGCTCCAGTTCCTTCGCCGACGCGCGCGGATCGTTGAGCGGCAGCGTCGCGAGCGCTGAGAATCGGCCGCTCGGTCTCGCGACGGCCTGCGCGAACCCGTCGTTGACGAGCCGCGCCAGTTCGGCGGCCCGTTCCGGCGTCTCCACGTGCGTCCCCGGCGTCGTCAGCGTCACCACCTGCCGATCGACTCCATGCTCGGCCAGCACCCGCTCGCGGTACTCGATGTCGCGATGTCCGGGCACGACGATGTTGTAGTCGCCCGGATAGTACAGGAGCGGGTTGCCCTCTTTGTCGATACCGACCGTGACGCTGGTGCCTCCCGAGCGCAGCGCATCAAGGTAGGCTGGGGGGTAATAGTGGTTGTGGAAATCGATTACCGGCATACTGCGTCCTCCTGAACAGAAACTCACTTGCCTCGCCGGGCAACCCGGGGTCTGACAGCGGCGTCCGCCTGGTCTGACAGCCTCCGCCAAGGCTACGGCGGTCCGCCCAAGCTTTACGCGAAGGGGGAAGCCCCGGCCTACAGATCAAAATACCCAGCCCGGGAGCCCCCGACCCGTCAGAAAAGACTCACGGGCGCCATCAAATCAAGCGGTCTCCGGGTCCAGTGCGGGGCGAGTACGTGTCACCGGATCGCCTCGTAAGAACATGCAACCGCCATTGCGAGTCGAAGCACTACGCTCGGCCTCGCCGCCTCAGGAGATAGTACGCCGGAAGGCCGGAGCCGACCAGCAGCAGACCGATCATCGCTTCGACCGGGTCGGCGACGAGCTGATTGATGGCAATCGCGGTCGCCACGATCGCAAAGAGCGCCGGCACGACCGGATACCCAGGCATGCGGTAGGTGGCCTGGTAGTCGGGCCTCCTGCGCGCGAAGAACAACCCCACCGCCATGGCGGCAAAGAAGATCCATTCCGTATAGACGACGCGGGTGAAGAGCGCCCTGTAGGTGCCCGTCGCCACCAGCACCGACGCCCACACGGCCTGGGCGATGATGGCGCGATGCGGCGTCTGGAAGCGGGGGTGCACGGCACCGAGCCATCCGAGCGCGCGGCTGTCGCCCGCCATCGAGAAGTAGACGCGTGGTCCGAGCAGCACGATGCCGCTCAACGCGCCGAAGGTCGAAAAGACGACCAGCGCCGACATCAGGGCTCCGCCGCCGTAGCCGAGCACGGCGTCGGCGGCATCGGCGGCCACGCGGGTCGACACCATCACGCGGTCGAGCGGCAGTACGTAGAGGTAGACCGTGTTCAGCGCCACGTAACACACGGTCACGATCGCGGTGCCCAGCATCAGCGCCCTCGGAATGGTCCGGTTCGCCTCGATCGTCTCTCCCCCGATGTAGGTCACCATGTGCCAGCCGCCGAATGCGAACAGCCCGGCCGCGACCGCCCGCGGAAACTGCGCAAGCGCATCGGACGGCGTGCGGCTCCCGGCGAAATGCGGCAGATGCGCCCCGAAGACAAATCCGAACAGGATAATCAGCGCGACCGCACAGAGCTTGCCCAGCGTGAAGCCGGCCTGCACGCGGCTGCCGAATCTGACACCCACGTAGTTGACTGCGGACAGCACCAGAATGGCCGCGACGGCCGCCGCCTTTTGGGCCGCCGGCGAAAGCGGCACGAAGTACGCGGCATAACTGGCGAACACGACGGCGATCGCCGCGATGATGCCCGAGTGCATCGTCCAGAACATCGCCCACGCCCAGAGGAATCCCACGGCCGGGGAGAGCGTTTCGCTCAGGAACACATAGACGCCGCCCGTGCGCGGAAACGCGGATGAGAGCTCGGCGCAGATGAGCGACCCGGCGATGGTGAGCAGGCCGGCCACGGTCCATGCCGCCAGGATGCCGGGGATCGACGGCAGCGCGCGGCTGATCTCCGAGGGCTGGACGAAGATCGACGCTCCGATGATCGTGCCGACCACCATCGCCGTCGCGTGCGGAAGGCGGACTGCGCGCTGGAGCGCCGGCGACGGACCGGGAGCGGGTGTAGCCATGAAGCCCGCATGCTAGCACGGGGGCGCGACGATTCGCGCCACAGCGGCCGGACCACAGTGGCCGGAGAGCGGGCGAACGGTTTCCTGAGCGGCCCCGATGTGGATGCCGGCTTCCGCCGGCATGACGATGTACTGGTCTCACGTAGCGACGCGATCGCCTACAGAATCGAAGCGTACAAGTCTCGCCATTCGGCGTTGGACTGTTCGATCAGTTCGATCTTCCACTTACGCTTCCACTCCTTTATGGCCTTCTCTCGGCGTATCGCTGACTCCATCGTCTGGTGAAGCTCGTACCAGACAAGCTGATGAACTCCGTACCTCCTGGTGAATCCATCAACAAGATCGTGCTTGTGTTCCCATACTCGCTTGACGAGTTCGGAGGTGACCCCTGTATGCAGGGTGCCGCTTGGACGACTCGCGAGGATGTAGACAGCTGGCTGACCTCTCATGACGATGCGATAGTAGTTGATGCTGGGACTGTCGGCATGGCCCTGTGGGTGTCCAGCCTGGGACTCGTCATTCCGGCGAAAGCCTGAATCCAAGTCAGGCGGAGACGTCTTGGCGCGGAATCTTCTGCTCAATCCCGGGAATCGTCATTCCGGCGAAAGCCGGAATCCCAGTCAGGCGGAGACGTCTTGGCGCGGAATCTTCTGCTCAATTCGCGGGTATCCGTTGATCCCACGCGGGCGGAGGTGCCATGCTGTTAGGTCAGGGCCAGGAGAAATCAGACATGTTCACTTTCCGGCGAACCCTTGTCGGCGTGTGTCTTGGGATGGGCATGGTGGCGGCGGCTCTCAGCCCGTCGCGTCGATCGCTCTCGCACGGCCTCGAACAACGGCCGCGCAGGCGCGCGACCTCACTGCTTGAAACGCGCTGACACGGACATTCGCGGGCAACGCGTCGCCACGACCGGGTCATGTCTTGCGCCGGGCTTCTGCGTCTCTACTCGATGCGCCTGTCAGGCGTCCCCATCCGGGGGTTTTTTCATCAGCCGCGCGCTGCGCCACACTCTGACGATCCGCACTCGATCTTCATCCAGACGGTACACGATCCGAAACGGCGGCTGGATCACCTCGCGCAATCGCGGCGCGTCGAACTCCGGCACCACTCGACCACCTTCCGGAAAGTCCGCGAGACGCTCGACCCGCTTGATCACCCCACGAACGAGGCGGTCACCGACGTCGGGGACGGACTGGTCCGCATACCACTCACGAATCGCCTCCAGATCTGCGACGGCGGACGCGGCAAAGGTGATGCGGCACTTCCGGCGCACTTCAGGCGAGACCGAGCCGGCGCTTGACGTCCGACAGCTTCACTTCGCGGCGCTCTTCGAGGTCCATCAGCCCCTGCACGACGCCGCGCAGAAAAGCGCGCTCTTCGCTCTCCGCCTCGAATTCGGCCAGCGCCTGGACAACGGCTACACCGCGGCCATGGTTCGTGAGCAGGACTGGCCGTCCGGTCTCGTCCGCGTGGCGGACGACCTTGCCGGGGTTCACCTTCAGATCGCCCAGCGGGACGATGTCCTCCGAGAATCTCGTGGCGGTGCGCATGGCGGCTCCATTCGGATCCCTGTTTCTGGAGCCGATTATAGCACCTGATCAAAGCACCTGCGAGACGACGACATATAGCAGCAACTGGCCTGCTGGCTACCGACTACCGTCCCCTGACTACCGTCTACTGCCTTCCTGCCTCTTGCTTCCGAACTACACCGGCTGAGTCGGACAGCCGGCGTACGTGCGTCCGGGGAGCAGCCGCTCTCGCTTCATGATCACGCTATGCGGCAGCACGCGCGTGCCCTCCCCAACGTCCGCGCCGTAAAGCAAGACACCTGCGTCGCCGACGGTCGCACGTCGACGGATCCGGACGTGGTCGATCTTGAGCACGCGATCCTCGAAGGTGTGCGCCTGGAACTGGCAGCAGACCGTCGCCCCGTCATCGAAGTGCAGCATGTCGGGATCGACCACCTGCGAATAGCCGCCGCCGAGCACAACCTGTCGGCCGATGTGCATCCCCATCGCACGCAGATACCAGGGCAGCAACAGCGTGCCTTCGAGGTGCGACAGTGGGAATCGCGCGTACACCTGCCACGCCACGAAGAAGAAATCCCACCGGCTGCACCAGCACGACCAGAGGGGATGCACACCTGGACGCACGCGGCCGAGCAGCCCCCACTTGAGCGCAAGCACAAGCAGGCAGAACGCCGCGCTTGTCGCGAGTGTCGCCAGCGGCATCACGCCCCACAGGACAATGGCCGACGGCACGAGATCGTCGGCCGCAGCCAGCACCCTGAGCCAGGCGAGCAAGACGAGCGCCGAGCCGAGCGGCAGCGCGGATCGCGCCGCCTCCCACAGCACGCGGTTGATGTACCGGATCCACGACGGTTCGTGCGTCAGACTGCGATCGACGTCGACGATCTCCCGCCTGACCAATTCGAACGGCGGATGCCCGAACCACGACGTATGCGGGCGCATCACGCTGTCGTCGGCCCGCGTGCTGACGCCGACCAGGATGCCATCGGGCAGATGCTGGCCGGATGGGATCACCGCGCCGTTGCCTGCGAATGATCCCGCCCCGACACGCGTCCGGGTCAGCGTCACCGTGCCGCGATGCACGAACGGTCCGCCGATGTAGACGCCATCAGCCAAGAACGTCTCGGCGCCAATCTCGACCAGTTCTGGCACGAGGTCCAGGATGGTGCTGATTTCGCAATTCCGACCGATCGTCATGCCGACACGACGGAGCCACGTGGGCCAGAACAGTGTGCCGCTCAGCCACTCGCCCGCCTTGTGCACCAGACTGGTCTTCAACCACACGCGGATGTAGGCCAGGCTCCACCGGCTGATGACACCCTCGGGCACGCGTCCGAGCGCCCGCATCAGCACGATCTCCAGCACGAGCGTCACCGGTGATGCGGCCAGTACCACGACCAGCAACGGAACCAACCACGAGGCGCCAACCGTCGGGGCGTTCAGCCATGCCACCACATGCCGGGCATCGACGCCCATGACGCTGGTGGCGACAACGGTCAGCACCGCCATCGGCAGCAACCGCAGCGTGGCAAACCCGTAGCGCGCGAGAATCATGAGGATGCCGTGCGATGCGGGCGACCACTCGTGCGATCCATCCGAGAGCGACGGCCGAGGCGCCGCCAGGCCCGCCGGAGCCGCCGGAACGCCGTCCCATCGCTCCCCGCGCGGCACGGTCGCGCCACGCGGCAGGTACGACAGCGCGGCCAACTGACTGTCTCGTGCCATCGCTGCCCCACCAGCCACACCCGCACGGGTCTCGATGGTGACGCCTGCGCCCAGCGACACCGGACAGAGCACCACCTGCCCGTCCTCGTAGGCCACTACGTTGATCGCGGCGTCCTGGCCCAGCGAGACGTCGTCTCCGATATCCAGAAGATCCCAGCCACCCATCAACAGATTGACGCCGCGATGAATGTGCACGCCCCTGCCGATGCGTGCCCCGAGCGCGCGCAGCACGGCCTGCTGAAACACCGTGGCCTCGAGCAGCCGCCAGGGAACGGCCCGGACCGCCCGCTGGACGATCCAGTTGCGCACGTAGAACCCGCCCCACACGGGCGCCGTCAGCGCTTCGTACTTCCCAATCAACACGCGCTTGATGACGATCGCCGCCAGCACCGCCAGCGGTGTGTAAACGACCAGCGCAGCAGCCATCGACAGCAATGGCGAGACGAGGATGGAGACGCCGAGGCCAAGCCGATCGACCAACGCGGGCGCGAGGCTGAACGTCGCCAGATAGACGACAGGCGACATCACGAACAGGCCCACGGTCAGCCACGCCACCTGCACGAGTGTGGCGACAACGGGACGTCCCTCGGCCCGGGGTGTCGAGGCTTCCTGCGAGGCCGCCTGGTGCGGAGCCGCCGCCGATATCCTCTGTGCCAGCCTGGCGATGGTCGGCGCAACGTAGATGTCTCGCACGGTCACGCTGGCCGTGGACGGATCGTCGCGCAACAGCGAGACGAGCATTGCGGCGTGCAGCGAGTCGCCGCCAAGGTCGGAAAAGAAGTCGTCGTGGATCGCGATCTGGTCCTTGCGCCGCAGGATGTCGCGAAACGACGCCTCGATACGGGTTTCGATCGGGCTGCGGGGCGAGGCCGCAAGCCGGTGTGGCGCACCCTCGCCAATGCCCTTCCCGTTTCCGCCCGCATCGATGACCGGTAGCGCCGTCCGATTCACCTTGCCGCCAACCGTCCTCGGCAACGCCTTCAGCATTCCAAAGCGGCTGGGCACCATGTACGCCGGCAGCACGCTCCTGATGGCCGCTTTCAGATCGTCCGAACTGGGCGCCGCGTCAGGGCGCTCCGGGACGACGAAGGCCACCAGCGTCTGTCCGCCATCATCTTCCTGCACGCGACACGCGGCTTCGCGAACGCCCGGGCATTCGGACAGCCGTGTCTCGATCGCCTCGAGTTCGATGCGGTAGCCCCGGATCTTGACCTGCAAGCCGATGCGGCCGTGACAGAAGAAGCGGCCATCCGGTTCGCGCGTCGCCAGGTCGCCGGTGCGGTAAATGCGGCCGAGCACCGGGTGCTGCGGGAAGCGTTCGGCCGTCAGCGCCTCCCGATGGCGATAGCCACGCGCGAGCCCGAGGCCAGCCACGCACAACTCGCCCGTGACGCCATCGGGCACCCGCTGGAGGTGCTCGTCCAGGATGAAGGCCTGAAGCCCGGGCAGCGGACGGCCAATCGAAATCGGATCGCCCGCCCGGATGTCGGTGCGGATGGCGGTCACCGTGCACTCGGTCGGTCCCCAGCCGTTCGTCAGGCGGCGGCCCGGAGCCCACCGATCGGCGACATCCCTCGGCAACGCCTCGCCCCCCACGTAGACGAATCGCAGGTTGGGTAGCGCCTTCGACGGGTCGGCGCAGCTCATCGTGCGAAGCATGGTGGGCGGCGGACACAGCACGGTGATGCGTTCGCGCTGCAGCCACGGCACCAGATCCGGCCCAAGCCGCGCCGTGTCTTCGTCCATCACGACCAGCGTGGCGCCCACCGCGAGGGCCAGCCAGATCTCCTCGACCGAGGAGTCGTAGGCCGACGAGGAGTGCTGCGACACGCGGTCGGTCGGCGACACGTCGAATTCGTCGATGTCGGCGGCCACCAGATTCGCGATGCTGGCGTGTTCGATCATGACGCCCTTGGGCCGGCCCGTCGTGCCCGACGTGTAGATCAGATAGGCCAGACTCCGCGGCGTCAGCCACGCGGGGGCGGTGCTGGGCGCGACGGGCTGCCGATCCCGCCGGCACCAGTCGACGATGTCGATCGCCAGGCCCCGATCGAGTCCACACGCCGCCGCGCGCGCGGCACCGGCACGATCGGTCAGCAGCGCGACCGCGTTCGAATCGAGCAGAATCTCCTGGAACTGCGCATCAGGAAACGCCGGATCGATGCAGGCGTACGCCGCGCCCGCCTTCAACACGGCCAGTTGGGCGACATACAGATGTTCGGATGTGCGGGGCAGTTGAATCCCGATCACGCATTCGCCCGGGCTGCGTTGGCGAACCACAGCCGCCAACGCGTCTGCCCGCTGGTTGAGATGAGCGTAGGTGACGACCGATCGTTCCGGCCGCCCGAGACCAGGCGGCACCTCAATCGCGACGTGATCAGGCCAGCGTGTCGCCGCACGTTCGAAGAACTCGTGCAGCAGTTCCGGATGCCGAAGCGACCCGGAATTCGAGTCCACGACCGGCAGGAGGGATGGATCGCGGTGGCCTCGATGACTCATGAAGGACGGTTGATTATACGGCATGACGACGCGTCACGAACGCCTCACTGTGCTACCATTCGCGACGCCTCCGTGTATCTTGGCCGGATGCCCCCTCGTCATTCCACTTCTGCGGCGGCGCCACGTCACATGTGTTGGGGAGCACTGATATGAAAAGAATGTTTCTGCTCACAGCCCTCGCGGTCGGTGTGGTCGCGACAGTTGTTCTCGGGGCCGGGCAGGGCCCTGGCGGCGGTACGGACCGCTTGACGACCGATCTGCTGAAAGGCCTCGAACTGCGCAGCATCGGCCCGGGTATCGCAACCGGACGCATCGCCGACATCGCGATCGACGCGAAGAACCCGTCGGTGTGGTACATCGCCTCGGCCTTCGGGGGCCTGTGGAAGACCACCAACCGCGGCGTCACGTTCAATCCGATCTTCGACGACGGCGGGTCCTTTACGCTCTGTTGCGTGGTGATCGATCCCAAGGATTCCAGCGTCATCTGGCTCGGGACCGGCGAGCACAACAGCCAGCGAAGCGCCCACTTCGGCGACGGGGTCTACAAGTCGATCGACGCCGGCAAGACGTGGAAGCGAATGGGGCTGGCGAGTTCTGAGCACATCGGACGCATCGCGATCGATCCGCGCAACACGAACGTGGTGTACGTCGCGTCTCAGGGTCCGCTCTGGTCCGCGGGTGGAGAGCGCGGCCTCTACAAGACCACAGATAGCGGCGCCACGTGGACGGCGGTCCTGACGATCAGCCCAGACACGGGCATCACCGACGTCGTCCTCGACACCAGGAATCCGGACATCGTGATCGCGGCGGCGTATCAGCGGCGTCGAGCGGTGGGCCAGATGATTGGCGGCGGTCCCGAAGGCGGAATCTTCAAGTCGACCAACGCCGGCAAGACATTCACCAAGCTCACCAAGGGCCTGCCGACGGGCGACATGGGACGAGTCGGCCTCGCCATCGATGGGAGCAAGAAGCCGGCGACGCTCCTGGCCATCGTGGATGCCAAGCGCGACGAATCGGGCTTCTACCGGTCCGACGATCTCGGCGCGACGTGGGCGCGAATCGGCCATATGGCACCTGCGGCAGGTCGGGGCGGTGGTGGTGGCGGCGGTCGGGGCGCAGCGGGCGCAGCGACTCCAGCCGGCGCGCCGGCGGCAGGTGCCCCAGCCGGTGCCCCCGCGGGCGCTCAGGCCGTGGCAGCTCCCCCTGGCGCGGCAGCAACTCCGGCGGGCGTGGCGGCGGCGGGAGCGGCCGGTGGTCGCGCAGGAGCCGGTCGCGGAGCGGCGGGAGCGCAGGCGGTGGCGACTCCTGCTGGCGCAGCGGCGGCAGGTGCCCCAGCCGGCGCCCCCGCGGGCGCGCAGGCCGGTGCTCAGGCCGGAGCCCAGGCTGCGCCTGCTCGCGACGACTGGTACCGCAACGGCGGCGCGCAGTACTACCACAAACTGTTTGTCGATCCGTGGCGGCCAGACACCATCTACTCGATCAACGTGAGCATGGAGCGCAGCACCGACGGCGGCAAGAGCTGGTCGCAGACGGGCTGGGAGAGCACGGGCGTTCACGTCGACCACCACGTGCTCACCTTTGATCCAGCCGACAAGCGCCACATGCTGCTCGGCAACGACGGCGGCGTCTACGAGTCGTACGACGAAGGCACGACATGGAGATTCTTCACGAACCTGCCGGTAAGCCAGTACTACCGGGTATCGACCGACAACTCCAAGCCCTTCTACCGCGTCTGCGGCGGCACCCAGGACAACTGGTCGCACTGCGGACCATCGCGGTCCCTGAATCGCTGGGGCATTCGCACGAGTGACTGGTTCATCGTCGCCGGCGGTGACGGGTTCCAGAGCCGCAACGATCCGGAAGATCCCGACACCGTCTACGCCTCGTCGCAGGATGGGGGCGTGTCTCGATACGACGTGTCGACCGGCGTCTCGAAGTCGATCCGGCCGCCGCAGGCGCGCGGCGCTGGCCGCGGCGGTGCCGGCGGAGGCGACGATGCCATGCCCAGCGGTCTGCCGCAGGCGGGACAGCCAGGAGCGGCCGCAGCAGGCGGCGCGCAGATAATCACCACCGCGCCGATAGGCGGCGCGCCGATAGGCGGCGCGCCGGCAGGCGGCGCGCAGGCCGGGGCACGTGGCCAGGGCGCCGCACAGGCGCCGGCTGCCGGGCGCGGTCAGGCCGGCGGACGCGGGGGCGGAGGTGGTGCCGCTGCCGGCGATCGCACCAACTGGGACGCACCGTACATCATCAGTCCGCATTCCTCGAAACGCCTCTACTGGGCGAGCAATAAGCTCTATCGCAGCGACGATCGCGGCGATACCTGGACGGCGGTGAGCGGCGATCTCTCGCGTAACCTCAATCGCGACGAGATCCCCATCATGGGCAAGCTCTGGCCCGCCGACTCGATCGCGCGCAACACATCCACCACGGCACTCAGCAACATCGTGTCGCTCGACGAATCGCCGCTGTTCGAGGGATTGATCTACGCCGGAACCGACGACGGGCTCGTGCAGGTCACCGAAGACGGCGGCAAGAACTGGCGCAAGGTTGAACAGTTCCCCGGCGTGCCGCAGTGGACGTACGTGTCCGACGTGTTCGCATCGCCACGCGATTCCAGCGTCGTGTTCGTGACGCTCAACAACTGGCAGCGCGGCGACTACAAGCCATACGTGGTGAGGAGCAGCGATCGCGGGCGCACGTGGACCAACATCTCGGGCGACTTGCCGGACCGTCATGACGTGTGGTCGATCATCCAGGACCACGTCGCCGGCGACCTGCTGTTTGCCGGCACGGAGTTCGGTCTCTTCGTCACCGTGGACGGCGGGCGCCACTGGGCGCAGATGAAGGGCGGGATCCCGGTCATCCAGGTGCGCGACATGACGGTGCAGCGGCGCGAGAACGACCTCGTGCTCGCCACCTTCGGCCGCGGTTTCTACATCCTCGATGATTACAGCGCCCTGAGGGGCCTCAGCGCGAAGACGCTCGCCGACGATGCGTCCTTGTTGCCGCTGCGCGATGCCTATTCGTACAGCCAGACCGGCATGGCGCCAGCGGGCACTGCGGCGATCGGATCGATGTCTGGGAACTGGACGACACCGAATCCACCGTTCGGCGCGGTGTTCACGTACAACGTCAGCAAGGACATGCCCGCTGATGCCAAGCTGGTGTTGACGATCACCGATGACACGGGCAAACAGGTCCGTCGGCTCGACCTCGAGAAGACGGCCGGCCTGCGTCGCGTGGTGTGGAATCTGCGCGGCGACGTGGCGGCGGCACCGGCACGGCCGGGCGACGTCGAGACGACGGATGGAGACAGCCAGCAGCCTCCGCCAGTAGTGGTGGGCCCGGTGGCCGGCCAAGCCGGCGGCAGAGGTCAGGCAGCCGGTCAGGCTGGCGGGCGTGGCCAGGCGGGCGGACAGGCGGGAGCGCCGGGCGCTGCCGCGCAGGCTCCGGCCGGCGCTGGCGGCTTCGGCGGAGGCCGAGGCGGTGGCGCGCCGTTGACGGCGGCTGGCCGCTATCAGGCGGTGCTCGGCAAGATGGTGGGCGACCAGGTGACGGCCATCGGCGCGCCACAGTCGTTCTTTATCGTGGTGATTCCGCAGTAGGGCAGCCGCAGCGGGGTGGCAGACCGGGGTCCATACTTGGATTCCGGCGTACGCCGGAATGACGACAGAGAGAGGGTCTGTCCGAACTCAGCGGTTTGACGCGCAGCTTCACTGGCAGGCCTGAGGATCGGACAGATGTCCGGTCCTCAGGCTTTTCTTCTTGCTATTTCCCGGGCGCGGCGTTCGGAACGTAGCCGAGGATAAACGCCAGGATGCCGCTGTGATTCACCCTCGCGTATGCGCTCGTCCCGCTCAGGCACCCTTTGGTCGTCGACGAGATGATGCCAGCCACCGCCCACCCGCCACCCTGGGAGAGCAGGAGCGGTCCTCCCGAATCACCGGAGCAGACGTTGCTGTCGGGGACAGCGAACGCCGTCTCAATGTAGGCGCCGACAACTTGAGTGACGGTGACTTTACCGGCCCTGAGAACTCCGAAGGCACCTGCGACGTTCTCGCCGTAACCCGCGATCACGCCCGGCTCGCCGACAACGGCATCGCGGCTCGTCAGCAGCGCAATCGGCGTTCGGCCAAGCGGCTCGGAAAACTTGACGACGCCGACGTCAAGCGAGGACCCGCCGATGCCGGTATACAGCGGACTGTAGTGGAATTCGCTCGCAAGCACGGGAATGGCACCGACGATACCGAGGTACGCCCGGACGCTCTGAACGCCCTCGTCCAGGCAATGCGCGGCCGTCAGCACCCACTGGCTGTCGATGATCGTGCCCGAACAGTACCCTTTCAACTCATTAGGCGCGCTGAACAACTGAAGCCAGACGACGCTCGACGAGGCCGACTGGGCAACGCAGTCGGTCCCGTTGATGATCGTCTGAGGAGTCGTGAAGAGCCCCATGACAGCGCCACAGGCGTTTCCTGTCACCGGTGTTGTGGGGCTCGAAGGGGCGGTCGGTGTCGTGGGCGTCGAACCGGAACCGCCGCCACCGCAGGCGGACGCCGTGATCACCACTATCGCCCAGATGGCAACAACGGCGCGCGCCCGGGCTGTCCCTACGAGCATACGTAAGCGGGCCTTCCTGTCGGACCACGCGGGCTGGCAGCACGTTGTGCGTGTCCGTCTGTATTCGACCGGCGCTGCAAACCTGATGACGAGGCGACTCCATGAGTGTAGTGCCCCGCAGGCGAGCACTTCAAGCGGCAGAAATGGTCATCTGACGCCAGCGCAGTCGCCGTTCAGGCGTACCGTCCGCGGTCCACGAAGATCGTGTTGATCATCGATCCGCCGCGGACGGCATACCCGCGTGAAACCAGGAAGTCCACGAGCTCCGCGTTCACATCCACCGTTCCCATCTTGATGGTCTCGGCGATGATCGCCGCTGGGCGATAGGTGGTGAAATCCAGGCTGCGGAGGATATCCAGATCCATGCCCTCGACGTCGATGGACAGCAGGTCCGGCGCCTTCCCCATGTGCGTGGCAATCAGGTGGTTCACCGAGATCAACGGCATCTTGAGGACCGCTTCGATCACGTCCTCCTTCGCGCCCGCGCGCAGCCTCGCCGCCTCTTCAGCCGAGAAGGTGTTGAGCGTGGGCTTGCCGCGAACGACGTAGTAGTCGGCGGCCGTGGCGTCGGTGACACCGACGCCCGCGGCGACGACGATGTCCCTTGGCCGGCGGCGGCGGAGCTTCTCGACATACATCGGGTTGGGTTCGACCAGGACGCCGTGGCCGCCGGTCCAATAGAGCAGGAAGGTGTTGCTGGCCTCGACGGGATCGGCCGCGCCGATATCGATGTACGTGGGCTTCGCGATCTTCAGCAGGTCGTGCAGGACGTGGTACAGCACGATGTCTTCGCCCTGCTGGGAGAACGACAGCCGCCCCTGGGGCTGGAACCCGGCGTAGTACACTCGCTCATAGGCCATCCGGCCGGCGAACCCGATCAGACCGGCAATCGGCGCGCCGGCCAGCGCGCCGGTCATGAAGTTTCGACGGTTCATCAATCCTGCCTCCTGTTAGCGGCCCAGTCCCGACTCTCATTATCCTCTCATTGTCTTCGGTCTGTCATCGTGACGTGCATCGCGGCGGATGCCGAGCCTGGCCCCAATTCTCTACAGCACGTTGATGGTGATCCAGGCGCCGAGGAAGAACACCACCATCCACCGCAGATGGCCGCCCAGGGCGAGCACTCTCATGCTGACGATGAGCTCTCGAGCAAAGGCGAGCGGGGTGAGCACGGCGGCGCCCAGAAACGCCCCCTGCATCCAGTAGGGCACGCGCTGCCACTCGCTGTGGCCACGCAGCAGGTCGGGGAGCGGCGTGCCGCGCATGAGGCCCAGCGCAAACCCGGCCGCGGCGTACGCGCCGAGCGCCAGGGTGATGAGCCTGATCCACACAGCGAGGCCGCGCGGAGTGGCCATGCGGAACGTCGCGAGCACCGTCACCAACAGCGCGGTCGACGTCAGGATGACGGGCATCGACTGCTTCAACATGACGACGCCGATGCCCATGTCTGCCGGATACTGTGTAAGCCCGACGAGGATTCCCAACAACAGATAGAACGCCGCTGGCGTCTGGGTGACGATCCCAGGGGCGGCGAGCCGCCCGCCCTGCTGGAGGGCCCACAGGCTGAACACGACATAGAGCGCGATGGGCACCGCCACCCACAGACGAGCCGGCGACCCGCTCAGCCATGTTTCGACGCCGGCATCGATCAGCGCAGCGTCCATCAGCAGCCTGGCCAGCAGCAGACCCATCCATCGCCACGTCACGCGGCGAGCAGAAGGGGCGTTGACGACATGCTCCCCGGTCTGTTGTGCGCGGCTGGACATCTTCGACGGGCCTCAATCTGGAGGACGCAATCAGTTCCTGTCACCCTGGCAAGAGCAGCGGTCCACTCCTGGATTCCGGCGTTCGCCGGAATGCAGAACTAGTGGCAGCGACGAGCGAGTTTCACCGCGCGGCCCTCAGGACGAACGGCCGGAACGCGGCCATGACGACCAGCGCCACGCCGAACGTGCAGACGATGGTCGCACCGGTCGGGAAATCGAGGATGAGCGAGAGGTACACGCCCACCGCCGACACGACCGTCCCCATCGTCCATCCAATCGCCAGGCGCGTCCCGATGTGCTCAGAGTAGAGCATGGCAGCGACCGACGGCACGATCAGGTAGCAGAACACCAGCAGTACGCCGGCGATCGACACCGACGAGGTGACGACGAAGCCAAACGATGCATAGAACAGGAAGTCCCAGAACCGGACGTTCAGCCCGGTCTGCTCGGCCCGCTCGTGGTTGACCGAGATGGCCAGAAACTTCTTTCGGAAAACGAAGTGAAATGCACCGATGGCCGCGTAGAGCAGCGCCGTGCGGAAGACCTGCTCCCACGACACCGCCAGGATGTTGCCGACCAGCATGTCCTTGAGGTGTTCGCTTTCCGAGGGCGCCTTGCTCATCGCCAGGATCGATGCCGCCGACGCGACGGCGTAACAGATGCCGATGACGGCCTCCTGCGGAATGCGCGACTTGTGCGTACGGACAGTCGCGAACACGGCCGCGCCGATAAAGGTGAAGCCAAGGCTCATCCAGTAGACCAGCGACGTGTGATCTGCGCCCGCACCGGCTTGGAGCACCAGCGCCAGCGTCGCCCCGAGCACCGCAATCTGCGCGAGAGACAAGTCCACAAAGATGACGCCACGCTCGACCACGTGCACGCCGAGATACGCGTGAATCCCCGTCAGAATCAGGCTCGCGACAAACGGCGCCGCAAGAAAACTCAGCATCGTCGAATCCATGGTGTCCTCTACTATCCGCCGACCGCCTTGATCGCGTTGACGAGGAGCTTGATGTTGTAGTCGAAGAGCGCCAGGTAGTCGGTGGCCTCCTTCACTCCGCCAACCGACGGCGGCATGACGAGCACCTGCGCCCCGGTCGCGCGGCCGATGGCCTCGGGCGTCTTGAGGTCGAAGTACGGCTCGACAAGCACGAGCTTGATGTTGAGGCGCTTCATTTCCCGGATCAGATCGAGGGTGTGGGACGGGCTCGGTGGAATGCCCGGCCGCGGCTCGACGTAGCCGACGATGTCGAGGCCGAACCGATCCGCGAAGTTCGGGAATGACCGATGGTAGGTGACGACCTTGATGCCCCTGTAGGGTGCAACGTCCGCATACCAACGCTTCTCGGCCTCGGTCAGCCGCCTGTTGAAATCGGCGAGCCGCTGCTCGAAGTACGCCCGGTCGCCCGGCCGGAACTGCGACAGCTTGTCGGCGACTTCCCTGGCGATGATCCGCCCATTCTCGGGATCCATCCAGTAGTGCGGGTTGCCGAGCGGATGCACATCCCCCATCGCACGTGTGATCTGGCCGGTCGGGATGTCGAGGATCTTCACGCTCTGCGAGGCGTCCAGGTAGCCTTCGGCCCCCACCTGCACCTTCGCATTGCGGCTTTGCTGAATGAGTGGTGGCAGCCAGCCGATCTCGAGTTCGAGGCCGACGACGACGAGCAGATCGGCCTTCTGGAGCTTGAGGATGAAGCTGGGCTTGGCCTCCACGAAGTGCGGATCCTGGTAGCCCTTGGCGATGCCATCGACGTTGATGCGGTCGCCCCCAACCTCGCGCGCCAGCGAGGCCAGATCCTCGGTGGTGGCGACGACAGTGAGCTTCGACTGCGCGAATGTTGCCGCCGGCAACATCAGGGTGGAAAGAACGACGAAAGTCACGACGTGCCTGGTCATCTGCATGTACCTCTAGAACGGATGGGCGCCGTGCGCGCCGATCGCGAACTGGAACTGCATCAGGAATTCACTGGACGTCCTGGTCTGCTGCGCGTAACGCGTCCGCCTGTACATCCCGCGGACGACGCTGAATTCGCTCGGCATGTACGTCAGCACGAGCGCCTGCCCGGTGTCGAGGAGCCCGGCGTTGTCGGCATGCGCGGAGCGATCCACCCGCACGCCGGCGAACCACCGGCGACCGAGCTGGTAGTCACCAGACACATAGTAGCCGAAGGCCGACTGAGGACCGCCACCCTGCTCGCGCCGGCTCCACACGAATTCGCTGCGGGCGATGAACGAGTGGTAGATCGCACGCTGCAACGGCTTCCAGCGCAGCGTCGCGTCCAGGCCGAACAACTGCGTGGTAAACCGGCCGAGGTCCACGCCGTTGGTGACTCCGGCGCTGTTGTGCCCGGTCGTGAACGACGCGCCGAGGTCGATATTGGTGGCTTCGCCGAGATCCTGGTACGCCCTCAACCGTGCGAGGTACGTCAGGTCGCTGCGTTGGCTGGACTGGAAGACGTCGGCCGAGTCGCCCCGAAACACCTGTCCGGTCGCTTCGAGGAAGAACCAGGGATTCGGGATGATGCGGGCCACGGACATGCCCGCATCGCTGATCCCCTCCTCGCCCCCCACCAGGTTTCTCGTGACCAGCGGGCGATCGGCCCACGCAAGCGCGTGCGTATGCAGACCGTTCACCTTGCCGAACGCCGCCCTCATCTTCCCCACCTTGAGCAGCAACCCGCCTGGGATAGTCGGAAACGTCACGAAGCCCTCTTCGACGCCTACACCCTGCTCGCCAAATGACAGGAAGAAATCGGCGCGCGCAAACGGATCGACGATGGCCTGGAGCGATACTTCGGATTCGTGCAACTCGAGTGCCTTGCCAGGATCGGGATGGCCAGCGCTCCGGCCGGCTGTCCCGAGAAAGTTTCCGATGACCGCGATGTCGGGGTTGAATATCTTCGACGCCCCCGCATTGCTGGTGCCGCCGGAGGCGGGCGTCGGCGGAGGCTGGATGTCGGCCACAACCGGCGCTGGAACGGCTGCTGGCGCGGCGAGCGGGTCCGGCTGGGCCGCAACTGATGCCCCGACCTTCGCTTCGAGGGCGGCGAGACGCGCGCCGTATTGCTTCCGGATTTCTTCGAACTCCTTGCGGAGTTGTTCGATCTCTTTCCGAACGGCTTCGGGATCCGGCGCCTGCGCGCGCGCCGGCGCCGCGGCCAGCACGAGCGCGAGCGCAGCGACGAATGCCGAGACCTTCAACGATCGACGCATGAGAACCTCCACATGCCGGGGCCGCTCATGCCCACCATCCTGGGGGCAGCGGCGACGGCGGTCTCTCCGCTTCTTTGCGGGGGATAGTTGGGAGCGGGACCAATTCCAAACACCGGCCGCATGTGATGACAGGATTGTAATCCGACTCGGGCAGATAGCCGGTACTTACGGTTTCGCCATCTTCAGATGCTTCGGGCTGACCGGACATCTTCTATCGGCGTCATCTCACCGATTGAAGCAAGTTTTCGTCACCCCGGCGCAAGCCGGGGGCCAGAGAGGGACACGACTGGATTCCGGCGTACGCCGGAATGACGACAGAGAAGCCAGTGTTCGTCACCCCGGCGCAAGCCGGGGGCCAGAGAGGGACACGACTGGATTCCGGCGTACGCCGGAATGACGACAGAGAAAAGGGTCCGTCCGCACTCGGCGGTTTGAGGCGAAGCTTCACCAGATTCCCGACCCTTTTCAGTTATGATGAGGTCAACATTGGCGTCGTCCCGAGCAGGGCGGTGCAAGTCTCAGGAGTGTCCCATGAAGAAACTGTTTGCCACCGTACTCGTCGCCGCGTTGTTGATCCCCGCGGTTGGGTTCGCGCAGAATCCGCCAAAGGAACCGGAGAAGCCAAAGGACGCCAAGGCTCAGAAGATCGATCTCACCGGTGTCTGGGACACGGTCGTCGAAAGTCCGCAAGGCGCCATCAACGTCACCACGACGTTCAAGCAAGAGGGCGAAAAGGTGACGGGCACCCAGGCCAGCCAGATGGGTA
>Ga0315273_10003562_pt1 | contig 18794 bp, 12 predicted proteins | sample YL17G02_0_MG_FD_205753 | JGI IMG/M metagenome (GOLD analysis project Ga0315273, IMG submission 205753) | Sediment microbial communities from Yellowstone Lake, YNP, Wyoming, USA - YL17G02_0 | ecosystem: Environmental > Aquatic > Freshwater > Lake > Sediment | place: USA: Wyoming | collected...
AGTATGTGCCGTTTCGACTTTTGTCTATGATGAAGTAGTTCCCATCATGGTATTCGATCTTGGCATGCACCCTCGAAACCACCGGAGTGTCGAAGCACAAATGGTTGCCGAGCACTCTGCCTACGGAGATCTCGTCTTGGTTTTCAAATACTTGAGGTGGATCTTCTTTGTCTACAGTGGTGAGAGATATTAGACGGGTTCTAGAAGTGGGGACCACAACGGTTTGCATGCCCCTCATGGGAGGTAGAACGACAGTTCCCGCCATGGTCGCTTCGAATCCAAATGGGGGTGTGACTTTCCGCTGTGGAGGTGGCTTTCCATACAAGAGGCAATAACCGTTGACTGCGGCTCCCCTGGCAATGATTTCTTCAGGTTGAGTGGTGGACAAGGTGAGCTTTGTCCCCAGTCCCTCCTCGACGAATCGGACAAGAAATGGATTTCTTGCCCCACCACCAGCTCCCCATGCGGATCCAACTTCCCCTCTGCCTACGGTTGCATCCTTTGTGCATTTCCTCACAAAGGAAACGATTTCGTTACGCAGCGGATTCAGAGCGCTCCAGACCTGCTCCCGCTCGAAAGAAATGCTTCTTGACTCGTTTCGGTAAGCCACCTCGACTTTGAACGGCTTCCCAGCAGCCAGGTCTCGTCTCGACTCTTCAATCTTTCTCTGTAGTCGATTGGTAAGATCGCCGTCGCTGGAAACGTCAATTCCTTTTTTCTGCAAGCTTCCAGAAACTAGCTGGAAAAGCAGTTGCTCCAAGTTCAGGAGTCCTACTCCATGTTTCGTTTGATCCTGCAGGACGTGTATTTCTTCATTCTTCAAGAGAACAATCTGAAGCGACAATGAGGAGCCTCCGATCCGGACAATCGCAAAGACCTCGTTCTGTGGCAAAGCCTGGAGTCCGTGTTCGTAGAGAATCGCTTCAAGGTGGGGAATGATGCGCTTCGTTGAGAAACCGACCGTTGTCGAGATTCCGGCCAGGATCCTCCTTTGATCCCTGGTTAGATAGCCGGGGACGGAGATTACGGCACTTTGGTACCATCTTCTTTGCAGCAAAAGCTGAACGCTCAACCGCCGGAAGATCTTGTCAAGGACTTCGTGTTGAGGATGCTCGGATCCCGAAGGTTCGTTCCCCATCCGGGGGAGATCAAGCCGAACGATAGAACGCCCGCTTGGCTGACAGAATTCGTCGACTGGAACCAGATTGCCGTCCTCGCAGCAAAAGGAATTTACGGTCTGGGCCTTTCGCAGGCCGCGTACGTTCTGGAGAAGGATTCGTACCTCCTTGTTCTCTTCGGCAATAGAGAGCGTAGTGCACGTATTTCCAATGTGAATTCCAACAATATAGTCGGACATGACTTGTCTCGCACACGGGTGACCTAGAGTCCGTCAAAGCCCGACCTAAGCGAGTTGAGGATATCTTGTAAAGAACTCTTTGGAGACTTGAGGGTATCCACGAGAGACGAAGAGAGGATCGCGCTCCTGGTGATTTGACCCCAGTCGGAGGCTAGATTGCTGATGAAGTCATTTTCTTTTTCAGGCTCCATCATGGCGACGAAGTCCAATGGCTGTATGGGTCGATACAAGATGAAAACACGGTGAAGCGAACCGAGGCCTTCACCATCGGAGAAGAGCACGGATGGAGTGCCCTTGATCCCCCTCAGTACGGCCCGTATTAGTGTTAGCCAGAAGCATACGAGAAAAAAGCGATGCTCCCTGTTACCCCACACAGGGATCGAGAATGCCAGAGAGATGTCACCCTTCTTCCTGCCTTGCTCGGTCTGTGCACATATCCTGAGGTTCTTGAAAACCCGAAGACCCCAATCCGGCCATTCCTCAGGGACCGGGCCCGCTCTTGGACAGAGTGCGTGGACTGGGGTTTGTTCCAGTCTGATTCGCAGGTACCCCTCGATGTCATGAAAAGTCCTGTTGACATGGAGCTCAATTTGACGGGCCTTTTCATAAAAGTCCCGTATGTCCACAAAGTCCTGGCTTATGAAAGCGTCGAAGGAGTTCCATACCTCTTCAAAGTAGATCGGAAGCATGTGGTAGAATTTCAAGATCCGCTTGCGAGGGATGGAGCAAAACGGTGCCATGGGAAAGGGCCGAAGTCCATCTGAGCTCGGAAACAAGGTTCCGATTAGGATATTACGAGCTCCGGATGGGTGAAAAAGAAAGAAGTACTTTGGCAGTCTATTGATATCAGCTTCTCTCCTCGTGAGTCCCCTTTGGACTTCACCCTTGTCCACGAGCTCCTTAAACGCCCTAGGCTCCACACCTTCCAGGCCGAAGCTGATATATTCTTTATAGAAGGGCAGTTTACCGTAGCAGCCAATTTTTAGTTTCCGTACAGTCATCTCGGACTCTCGTCCAGGAGGAGTTTTGCGCGCTGAAACGCCAGGCTCCTACTGAAAGATTCGCTTTGGACATCTAATAGAACCGAAAGGAATCTCCAAAGGATTCTCAGCCTTTTGAGTGCTCATCACGTAAGGGATATGAGCAGACCCAGCAAGCTGGTTGGAAGTCGCAGATTTGATTGGAAAGGCCCATGCTAGGGAGTTCTCTCCCCCTCTGCGCGAGAGTCGCAGAAGCTTCAGAAGTGACCATTCTCCTCGAAACTCCAAGTAGTTCCTCTCCGGAGGCCTCTGCTTTCCTTGAACCACGATCGACAAGTTCACGCCTCGACATCCCTTGATCGACCACTTCCAGAGCTTGCGAATCGGAGGCCCGTCTCGATAGGTCAGACAACCCTCCTCATCGCACTGGATGCAAAGCCGACTTTCGGTTACGAAGAGATCTCCCTGGGGGGTGTTCGCCCTTGTGGCAATGTTCGATATTCTGGTCTCCAGGCTTAGATCGTGTTGTTTGAAGTCCCCTTGATCGTTCAAGAAAAAGCGGGACAGCCAATAGGACCTGTTCAGGAACTCAAGAACGGCTGGATCAAGATTTGGACGGGACCCCGTATGTTCTCTTAGACGAAATTCCTCGTCCGTCCGTGTGATAACCCAGGAGAGATGTTTCTCAACGAAAGAAAATAGTGTTCCTGTTTCTCTGCGGAAGAACTGCTGGAAGTCTTCTGCATCGACGTCCTGAAGATTGGCCAGAGTAACCAGCGCATCATCTGAGACGAAAGGGAATCTTCCGCGCAAGTTATGCTCGAAGGATTGATGAACAATGGTCTCCCAATTCCGATCAATTGAATTCTCATAATTCTCAAGAAGGGACTGACGCGCAAGCTCCAGAGGGAACATGAGTGTTCCTCGCAACTGCTGACACATTGAGTCCCCTGCCCTCGCCGAAAAAAACTCCTCGACCCATTTCTCTGCTTTGTACAGAGGACTCTTCACCCTGTCTTGTTCCGATACAGGAAAGAGCAAATTTCGGGATTTCTCGGTGGCTCCGCTTTCATCCGGATTGTTGTCGATCCAGTTCCATGTCTCGGAGACCTCCTGAAGCAGAGTTGTGTACTCCCTTTCTCGATCTCTAAACTCATGAATGATCCCGAAGGGTTCCAGTGCTTTTTGGAAGGGGATTAGATAGGTGCCTTCCTGTTGTGGTACCTCGATTCGGGTGTGGTCGCCGATGAGGCCGACCGGTTCCATGGCTCCCAATGCCAAAGCCCAACGGGTCACGGTCCGCTGGTTCCTCCTCTGTAAACGAGTCGCTCGAACAGCGGATTGAGCAAAGAAGTCTGACCAGGCTTTCTGGTAAAGCTGAGCATACGTCTGGACGAAGGGTAACAACACGTCATTAAGCAGAGCCACTCGGATTCCTTCTGGGACATTCGGGTCTTTCGAAAAGGAGAACAGCAAGCGCAATAGAGGGACGAGCTTCTCCATCCACACAGTCTTGGAAAAAGATGCCTCAACCTGCTTTTGACCCTCTTCCTGTATCTTCGCCTGCTGCGTATATTCGTCGGATAGCCGGATTGGCGAATACGCCAAGCTCTGGACGTATTGGAGGATCGATTCCGGAGAAAAGACAGTCCGCAAAAGATCCACGCTGACAGCATTCCTGACACGATCGCACTCTCTCTGAAGGGACCAAGTGTCCTGCCAGGCAACGAATCGAGAGAAATTCCTAGACAGGACTTCTCCCGAGTCAGGAAGGGTCCCTTCCCAGAATCTCCGGACGATGTAGTCGAAATCCACTTGGGCAAAAACCTGTCCGGCAGAGCCAGCTCCTTTTGCCGACAATTCTTTCTCAAGGCGGGGTGTCTCTTCAGCAGGACGAACCTCGCCCTGTGATGGGTGCATTTGAGCATCTGCCGGTGCGAACTCAGGCTCGGAGTCAACTTTGTGCCCAATCGATTCTGGGGAGATGCCTTGCCGCCTCTCAAGGGCATAGGTTATGGTACTGAGGTACTTCCCGAGCAGAAGGAAGTCCGAAAGGAATTGGTCGATGGACGCGATCCCTGAACGGTCTTCCTTCCATCTGGCAAGTTCCTCAACGAGACGGTCCACGGTCGGTCTCAAGCAGTTTTTGGAAAAAGTGGACACGAACTCACGACGCAAAGGTTCCTCGAATTTGTCCCCGACGTACAGACCCCAACTCATTCCGAAGTGCCTCTCTCCCAGTCGCTCAACACTCTCCACAAGATCACCTATCTGAGTGGCACTCTGGTTGTACAAGGCCAGAGCTTGCTTCCCCTCGTGCTCGCCCCGTGAAGCTTTCACAGTATGCTCAACGCGCCTACAGAGAGACAGGTTCTTGAAGAAAGAAACCCCAACCATCCCAGAGAAAACAGCGAATGTGACTCCCGCCATCGCAAAAGTAAACCAGCGTTTATGTCTTTCCATCGCGACCCGTTGCTGGCTCACAGAGGAAAGATGCTGATCACGGAGGATGATCCTCGAGAAGAACTCCTTCAGAAAGAAAGTCCGCGTCTCAGAGGAACTGTCAAACGTCTTTAGCTTGTGTTGCAACCCCAGGGCCTCTATGAGCGAGGAGATGACGGTCCCAACCTGAGTGCCGCTTGTGAAAAAGTACCCCCTCAGAAAGGGAGCGGGAGAGTACGGGTTGCTCTTAAAAACAACATCCATGAAAACGCTAATTCGCGGCCTGAGTCGAGAGAACTCTTCGGAGAAAAAGTAGATGTTCTTCAGGACCTCAGGACGAGTCTCCTCTTTCATAAGAGAAAGCCGCAGCTTTCTTGTCGTATCGTGTAACTCGTCAAACGACTTCTCGAAGGCTGCGATGGGATCCTGTAACTGCCTGACGTCGTTTGTCCAGCCGAAAACCTCGCCCAGTCTCGTCTCAGGCAGACTCTCGAAGAAGTCCGTGAATCCGTTGATGAGATCGCTCTTCATAATGAGCAAGAAAACAGGAGGATGCAGGCCAAGTTGTTGAGAAAGTTGATCGATCTTCTGCCGGATCTTTCTTGCATCCAGTTTGAGTTGATCCAGACCCTTGGTCATTAGACTGTCAACAGGAATGGAGACGATGAGTCCGTTGATCGCTTTTCGCTTTCTGTATTTGGCAATCAACTTTAGAAAAGCAATCCATTCGTCACGGTCTGCCTCATGTCCCTCATCAAAGGTGTACCTTCCCGCTGTGTCCAAAAGGATGAAGTTGTTGGAGAACCACCAGTCGCAGTTCTTAGTTCCTCCTGTTCCTTGGATGGATTCTCCTAGCGGGAACTCGAGCCCGCAGTTCGTGATCGCTGTGCTCTTCCCGGATTGCGGTTCCCCGATCATCACGTACCAAGGCAGGGCGCACATGGGGTCTTTGTGTCTGCCAAGACCGGAGCCCCTTAGGCTGTTAATCGCCTGCTTCCACTTTTCATGAAACTCCTTGAGGGACTGGCGACGAGACGCGCTCGCCATCCGATAATCTTCTTCCGCCTGCTTGTCTAAACCCTCTATGAACCTGTTTTTCCGGCTCTGAGAAAGCAGGGTGGATACGGTAAGGCCGATCAATAACAGCAGCACTAGGCTAAGGCCGAAAACTGCGATTAGGGTCCACTGCATCCCCAGGGCACGGCACAGTGCAATCCCAAGCGCTACCAGCAAAGCGCCTGTAGCCGGCAGCAATTTTTCGGGCTTCAATACATCAAGCAACGATTTCATGGTGCGTGGTGCATTTCCGTCAGGATCCAATAAAATTGAGCGCTGAAGTGACTTGTTTGTGAATGAGGCTATGGAAGATAACATAAAGGATGACAAGGCTCCCCAACGGGATCAGAGTCCACAGAAAGGAAGGAACCTTCAGGTAGAGTGTCTCCTCTTTTAGGCCAGTTGCGTATGCCTGAGGGGTAAGCGGGACGTTCAATAGTCTCTCGCGGTAATCGAGGCGCTGCAGGAGCTCGTGCCGGAGGTTCATCAATTTCCCGGGATTGCTGATCAGTTCTCCCTTGAAGCCCAAGCAGAGGCACAAAAAGTAGACTTCCAACACCTCCTTTTGATCCGGACCCATCGTCTGCAGGTTCTTGAAGAATGTCTCGCCAGCAGTGTGTTCTTGAAAGTATGTCATTTGGAGGGTGTTGGCTAGCCAGTCTTTTCGATGCACCCATGTTGCGTTTAGAATAAGCTCGTCCGTGAAGGCGACAGCAGCGAATTTGGCAAGACTGTAGTGGGGAGCGGGAATCTTGAGTTCGCGACTTCCGGTCTCCGCCCTATCGAGGAGCGCGATGACCTTGCTTCTCACGAGGTCATAATTGGGACGTTCTTCAGGAGACCGCTCCCTGAAGACGAGGAGATACTCAAAAAGATCAGAAAAAATGTCGGACAACTTCTCCATGTGATCCTATCGCCTTTTCACTACAAACAGCTCGAGTTTGATCTCCCCGGGGAGCAATTCTACATAGACGGCCACGTTCCCATCACGCCTGACAGAGTCCCACTGGGTTTCGTGTTCTCCCAGTCTGAATACGGCACATCCCGGCAGCCTGGGCAACTCGGGAGGGGGTTCCTGAAGAGAAATCAGAGGAATCCCCCCCAAGGCTTGGGAAATCAGATGGCCCATGTTCTCTCGGGATGTGATTTTGGCTTTTCTAGAGAGAGATTCCTGTAGGGACTCGGGGGAGCATGAGGAGGATGTAACAGTCAGGAAGTATCGGCTCCCAGGTTCCAGCAGCGAAGAAGAGAGCAAAGTACAGAAGAAGTCTCCATCAAAGGCCAGAGATAGCTGCTCATATTCACTCGGGACCGATACCTCCAAAAGACGCGATATTTCTTCCGCCATGTAACCATAACAGGAGCTTAGGTTTTCGTGATCATAAGGCTTCATCTGCCATGCATTCTCTTGCTTGGAAAAGGTGCACAAAGAGCCGCAGAGCTGACTGAAAATCATGTAGAGCGGAAATGGGTGGATCCCGCCCTCTGAAACATGATCCATGACGACCGGCAGGTAACTATTGATGGAATGCAGCATCAACAAGGGCTCTATGTCTCCTGCCGGCAGCCCTGCGATGGAGCGTCCCCGAGTCCTGATCTGATCGGAAAGGATCTTGGCCTTTGAGATCAACAGATCCATCAACCTCTTTGCAAGTGAGTGAATGACTCTGTTGGCGGAGATCCTCAAGCAAGGTGGAATGTAGTCCTTGGAGAGTTCAAATTGAGGATCTCTCTTGCCGGTCTGCACGATCTCGGCGACTTTGATGGAGTCGTAATTTTTGAGGACTTCCTCGTCCCCCGACACAAAAAGCCGAGCATTGACTTCGAGTGCTTCGGCAAGACAGGGATTCGTGCCCGTATTCATATCAAGCAGCTCAATCTGCTTGATGCGGTATCTTGCGTCTGCATGCTCGTCAGGAGAGGCGGGACAGTCTGGTTCGCCGCTCTTTTGCCTCTTCACCGCGACGAACGCCGACAGGGCCCTGCCACCTCCAGGCATGAGCGAATCGAAGGTTCGGCGTTCTAGAGTTGCATTGCCCGGGTGCCGGACGACCAAACCACTACGCAAAATGAGCTCACAGCGTTCGAACTCCAGCAACCCGGCATGAAGGGCCTCCATATTCATGTCGAGAGACGCAACGCCCCAGAAGTGCTTATTCAGCATACTTGCTTGGTACTTGGTGAGTTCCTCATGGTAGAGGTCGGAGTACTGCATGTGATGGGGGCGCAGGAACATACCCTCAGACCAGCGGATTCTTTGCATTTGGCTTTCCCGATCTGTGTCACTCGACTTGTGAGCACCCATCCAATCCAGAGTCACAGTCTAAACGCTTAGCTCACCGTGGAGCAACTACTGCGAAGTGGATGGAATCGATCCCTGCGCATCCTGGATGGCCTGATCCCGCAAACTGCGTATGTCGATTGGCTGCTCTTTCATTTTCTCTGCGGAATCCGTTGCCAAAGGATACTCCTGTTTCACGTCACGGCTTCCTTTCTCCGGGAGAGCGGATCCGAATTCGTTGTAAGAGGGACCTTGAGGTCCTTCTTTGCCTAGCCTGGGGGATTCTGCGAGCAGCGCTTTGCGGCGACCCAGAAGGCCAACTTTCGTGATGCCTTGTATTTCGTTGGGGCCGAGCTTAATGATGAACCGGGATCGGGAAAACCTCCCGGGGATGGCGAACACAGCAGTGGTCCTCGGTGGCTGGCCGCTCGGATTGAAATACCCTGCGACGACACCGAGATACTTGGCTTCCTTCTCCTTTGGGATTTTCCTTTTCATCGAGCTACCGGGATACAGAGCGCTCTCGTCTACCGGATCCCCGACGATGCGCGTGGCGTCGTATGCTCCGCTGATCAGGTCCTTCCAGCTTCCTGCAAGTTCGAAATCTTTCTGGTTCCTGAGCTGTAGGAGGCGGAGTTCCAGCGTGTGTGCGCGGTCGCTGTACCAGTTAAGCCGTTCGTCGGTCTCCACCGTGTATCTGATTTTTGTTGTGCAAGAGCTCGTTGCCATGGCCAAGACCAAGAGCAGGAGAGAGGAGAGCGAAGTCTTGGTCCAAAGGCTCGTAGAATACGAACGATTGCTCTCATACATGGCCTTACCCTCTCTGATCGTCTTCCTTTGCCAGAGCATTTTGAAAAGCCGAATCAAAGTACCGCTTGTACATGGACTTATCTTTCAACGACAAAACCTCGGAGTGTTTTCGAAGAAGGGTTTCCCACTTCTTCTTGATCTGAGAACTTCCTGCTTCCCGTTCGAGATTCTCCGGAGCCAGTTCGAGTAGAATCTTGCGGCCGCCCTCAACCGCCGCCTTCTCGTGCGCGGCAAGAAGCGCGATGAGCTTTTCCTGAAGCCGCCTTAGAAAGGTTTCCAATCCCTCCGGCCCAGGATCGATTTCCTGTGAAACTCTGTCTCGGACGAGATCAAAGGCGTTACGATTCTCCTTCCAGGCCCCCAACTTGTACAAGGCTTGTGACAGCCCTGTCGAAATACTCTCGATGAAGGATAAGATCGTCTTGAGTGACTGAGTCAGGCGGCCTGCATAATCCTCAGGATGCCCCCGAGGCATCCGATCCGAGGCGGATTCCTCTCCATAAAGGAATCCCAGGATCATGACCGAAAGCTCGGCTCCAAGGTCAATTCCCAATTCCTTCCTCTGCAGCAAACCATCGACGCGAGAACGGAGTTCGTGTACCTCTTGCTGGAGGACTTTAAGCTGTCTGTCCCTCCGCTCGAGCTCTTCATCCCGCTCGTGGGTTACGTCCGGAAAATGGGAATACAGCGCATCGAGGATTGGCATGGCTTCTTCTGGGAATTCGCTCGTAAGTAACGTACCGGCGAATTCCTTGAGTTCCCGCTCCAGACTCTCGGGATTTTTGTCCCGCAAGCGGGCGTACTCCTCCCGTAGCAATTGAGCGATTCCTTCCACTTTGATTAAGTCAGGACAGGTCATCAGAACACCCGTACAATGCTATGCAGCTGGGACCAACTCGTCGATCGGGTACTCTTCCATGATTCCATGGAGCCCCTGTTGGATCTCCTCAGGAGGATAGAGGGGGCTCTCCCGAGTTCCGGTCCTTCCATTCGGCACTCAGTTGTCGCAAGACCCTGCGAATTGCCTTGTTAGACCTCTGAACCTGAAACATCTCCGAGTAAACCCTCTCTAGGAGATCGTCCAGCCAGAGCAGGAGTCTCCCGAGTTTCTCTTCGGGATGTTCAATCGAGAAGTCCCCGTGATCCGCACAAACGCTAAAACCTGATATGGAGGATGCAAGGGCAAAGGACAGCTGAACGGCTTCCAGCCAAAGGGTTTCCGGGATTTGGCTCGCGTCGATCGGATGGTTGCTTGGATCAAATGAGATGTTGTTTCTTCCAGCTACTTTCTGAACCCAGTCCAGCCGGCAGACGTCTCGGAAATACGTAATAAGCTCCTCCTCTCTTGCCTCCGGATGATTACGGCAATAGATCTCGAGGAGACTGCAGACGGATTGATGCATCTTGCGGATATCGAGCCGGTCGTTTGAGGCGTTTGACAGGAGTGTGTCCAACAGCATCATGCCGAGACTGTACAGGTCACAAGGAATGGAGAAGGCCGGAAAAACCGAAACGCGAACCTCGATATCTTTGTCCTGGATCATCTGCATCCGTTCGCGTTCGCGAGGGCCGACCTTTCGGGAGTATCCCTCTATAAGACATCGCTTGCCGGCATTTCCTTTTTTCTTGCACCAGAATTCGGCTCCGGTCGATCCGATGTATTCATGGTGCAGAAGCATGTGGATCAGATCCTTTTGCGAAAGCCTTCCAAAATCAATCGTGTCAGAGGCGATGGAGCCTTGAATGCAGCATAGGGATTTCGTGGAGTTACTTGGATCTTCCCCCGTATTCTGGAGACGAAACGTTACCCAACCCTGCTGGCCGAATTGCTGACGAGTCACGGGGGCCGAATACATGTGATCTACGTCTTTCGCAGGGTGCCAGATGCCGGAGAAGTACTCAGAAAGTTCGGGATCCGGAACAAAGGCTTGGCCGGAAGCCACATCGATCAGCTTGACGTCAAAACCCCAGAACAGAGGTAACGGGGCTGGCGTTTCCGAAAGTCCTACCATGACATTCTCGGGTCGCAACTGTAGGTGAGGTGCCTTGCAGGCCGCGTGGAATTGCCAGACTCCCTGACAGAGGCGTCGGAAGAGCGAGAGCTTCAAGTAGAAAATCTCGAGGGCTTGCTGGCTTCCAGGTGGGAAAAAGTAGCGGCGGCAGGCGCTTACGGGAGCCTTGGGTTCGGTACACAAGCCTTGATCAGCTGACACCTTCCCATCATGCAAGGCCTTCTGTTCTCGGCTCAATCCTGATAGGACCTTACTAAATTCATCGTACCGCAGATCCATGAGTTCCATGGGTAGCAAGTAGAAGTCGTAGAATCCTAACGAGAGAAGATGAATCTGAGCAGGGAAGGAAGCACCCGCAGGATCGCCTGCGAAACACTCCTCTCGACTACCGCAAGAAAGACAGAAGAGGTCTTCCAGCACTTCTTCGTCAGCATCCCCTGCAAACCGGTTTCCTGCTGGCTCAGCAAGCCTCGAAGCGATCATATGATGGTACAGCACGGTTGGTCCCCCAACCCCTTTTGCCATGGTCTCCCTGCAGGGAGTCTGATGCTGGTATAAGGGGACCTGATCCGGTTCTTGAGCCGCACAAGAAGGGCAGTAGAGAAAACGTTCCAGGCTCTTAGAATAGGAGCTAAGCATTCTCTTGGCCAGGAAATTGTCATCCCGGCACACGGTGAGTCTCGTCGAGCATCGGGGGCATCGTGGCCGGATGAATACGCGGTTCCTCTTGCAGAAAAGGATCGGCTTCAGCGGCTGTTTCAGACCCAGCCCCAAGATACCGACAACCTGGCTGGAAGAAGAGGCGAAGGCACGCAGGTTGCCTAGCTCCCGCTCCCACATGCCGTCAATCATCAAATTGTTCTCACCGACCGCGGTACTCGGATCGAGCCCGATGCTGTATTCGTCCCTCTGTATTTTGAAGGCCAAACGCTTCACCGGGAACCCCTCTTCCGAGACCACTCGACCTGAGAGGATCCGGGAGTACCTTCCCGCATCGTAGAGTGTCACAAAAGGAAAACGGAGATCCTCAAAACGCTCCTCTCCGTCAGGCTCCTTCCAAGACAATTCCACTCGGAAGCCTCTTTGTTTGGAGGCGGGCAGGAAAATGCTTTCCATATGTTCAGAAAAAAACAGAAGGATGCTGAGGAATATGCCACAGTTTTCGGTGAATGATCCTAGGTCATATTTTGATTCATGTCAATTAACTTTTTCGTTTTGACGAGTTAGCTGCAAACGCCCAGGTAGGGTGGGGGGTTCCGCAGAAAAAGCAAAAAGGACCCACCGCGCCCACAGGCGCTCTTTGCCTTCCCGAAGTCCAGAATTCCTGGTAAAGGGTTTTTATTGACCCTAATTCCGAGTTTGATTTATGATCACATTTGGTTCCGTCATGGGAGGAGCTGTATTATGGCCTATCGCCAAACCCTAGCATGAGGTTTGGCGAACAAGCCGCGTGGACATTTCGAAACTTTTTCTCGGCAAGCCATGCCAACAGCGAAACTGATCCTGAGCTTTCCAGAGGGCGATACCGTATACCCCCTGCGGGGCAAGCGACTCCGCATAGGCCGGAATCCGGACAACGACATCGTCTTGAAAGAGCCCAGCGTTTCCAGATACCACTCGGTTCTGGAAGTCTCGGATAGCGGCTTCTTTCTCAGGGATGAGAAGAGTACCTGCGGGACCTGGATCAATGGCAAGCGAGAGAACGGTTGCATCTTGCGCGGTGGTGAGAAGATCCGGTTCGGAAAGATATTGGAGGCCATTTTTGTTGTTGAGGAACAAATTCCCGAGGTAACCCAAGTCGGACGTGTGCCAGTCTTGGCCACCCAAGGGTTGGACGTCGGATCTTCGAAGAGACCCGAAAAGAGCGAGGAAAAGACGCCTCCGAGCAAAGACGTTCCCTCTCTCGAGGAGAGTAAAGCAAGTGAGGACCAAGCCAAAGAGAGGGAATTAGCTGGTTCTCCCGCGGGCAGAGGCTTTTCCTTCCTTGACAGACGCATGATCATGCTTCTGCTTGGAATCACCTTGAATGCTTCCTTGCTGGTCTACTTGATTCGTGACGTGATCAACCAGAACGAGCAGGGGGTCGAGCAAAATGAGAAGCCCGTAATCCCCACCCCGGATGTTTTCGGGAAAGTGGTCTTGGCGTCGGCCGTGGATCATGCTGAAAAAGGACTGCGTAAGTATGAGCAAGGAGACTTCAGGGCAGCCAGGAACCAGTTTGATGCGGCACTGGACCTGCTTTTTAGTTTGCCTGGATCCAGCAAATACAATCGAAGCATTGAGGTCCTATCCAACGAGTTGGCCCCTGAATTGAAAAAACGTGACATTGGAAGGGCTTACGAGGAGGTCGTACGATATACCCAGAAGGCGGGTGCGATCCCTCAAGAGGAACTTTCGGCGTATGTCTCTTCTCAAGTCAGGGCCTTGATGAGGACGTTCCGTATGGACCCTGAGAGCATACCTGAAATGTTCATGAGCAGAGTCCATGATCAGGTGGAGAACTTTCTCCACAGGGAAAGGGGATTCTTCAGCCGCTCCTTATCGCGAGCAGGTCAGCATCTCCCAATGATTGTACGGATCTTCGACGAAATGTACCTGCCTGAGGAACTTGCTTACGTGGCCCTTGTGGAGAGCGGTTTCAACGCGAAAGCCAAAAGCCCTGCGGGCGCTGTGGGCCTTTGGCAGTTCATGCCAAAGACGGCGCGTGACTATGGACTTGATGTAAGCCCGGAGAGGGGGACGGACGAACGTGATGATCCTGTTAGGTCCACCAAAGCGGCAGCCACCTATTTCAAGAATCTGTTCATGGATTTCGGTGCTGGCTCGCCGATGCTGGTTATGGCCGCTTACAACGCTGGAGAGGGGAGGGTACGTGGAGCCCTTCGGAAAGGACGGAATCCATTGCAGGAGCGGACCTTTTGGTCTCTGCTTGAAAAGCAAGATCTTACGGAGGAGACGAACCAATATGTGCCCCGGATTCTGGCAGCGATCATCATTGCCAAGGAGCCTGCTCGGTTCGGCTTCAGCGAAACGGAACAAGAACCAGAAGGATTAGATGAGGTGGTGGTCAAGGGTGGGACAAGCCTGGAGTTTGTCGCTCGGATCTGTCGTATGACGTGCCCGCGGCTTCTTGCCCTCAATCCGGATCTAGCTCCAGAGACAACAGTAATACCGAATTCCTCCATCCAATACGGGCTACGTGTTCCGAAAGGGTTTGGCGACCTGATCAAGGCCGAGCTGAAGCGCATGGAAGGCACCGGTTCCAGCGCAACGAGGGGTGATGGGTCTTAGAACAGAGCATTCCATCAAATCCGTTAGAGCTTCCACCACAGGATCCCCGAAACATCCCTTTCTTCCTGCGCACCAACGGCCGGAAGGATACCGCTAGAAGGACTGCCGGAAGGTTTCCGTGCTCCGGGTACTGCCTCATAGATCAGGCTCTTGAATTCCTCCAGCCATGGCTCCGAAAAAGCGCCCACCAGGTAGCGAAGATCACTGACCCCTAACAACCAAGCCAATTTCCTCTCCTCACTGTCCAGGCGAAGACGTTCAGATGCTTTCCGCAAGCAGGATACCGATTTTTCGCGGTCTCGCTTCAAGAAGTGGGCAACAGCCATGTTGTAAAGTACCTCGGGATCCTTTTCGCCCTCCGGAATAAGTCGAAACTCATCTACGGCACTGGACGGATCGTTCAGCAGAAGGTAGGCATTGCCAAGATTGTTCCGTGCTTTGGGATGGGATTGGTTCTTCTCGAGCAACGACAGGAAAAGCTTTTTTGCCTCCTGAATCTCCCCGCTCTTACAGAGGAGAACACCCAGGCTGTTCATGGCTTCTTCCGTGTTTTGGCTCTCCGAGATCTGCTTGCGGAGCCTGTCTTTCTCTTCCTTCAGCGCAACCTCCCGTTGCTCATAGAAGACACCCGTGCTTTCAGCGATTCGAACGTTGAGGTCACGCGGTAAGGTCGTCGGCTCCTGTTTCGACTCGGGCAGCGGGAAAGGGGGATACGAACCCATGTATTGCTCCGAGGAGATTGCTTGCATCTGACCCTTCCCCTTGAGTTGCCCGTACCGTTCTGAGGCTTCCGACCAGGCTTTCAGGAAGCAGGGGCTCTCGGGGCAGAACTTGGTCATCTCCAACGGTATCCACAGCGAGCCGTCTTCAAGGCTGAATCTTTGCGGGGAGAAGTAGATATCTGCCCAGGACTTCGAACACATGCCGGTGGCGAACTCGAGAAAGATGTGGTCCCTGGTTACAAAAAAACGTACTGGGATCCCCACGCTTTCCAGGCAGGATGCGAAAAGGACGCTCAGATCATCGCAGTCACCGCTCTTCCGGTCCAGGGTCTCCCTGGGGAACTGCACGTAATCCAGCGTTGCATCAGTGAAATCGCTATTGGGATCCGGGAGATATCGCAACGGGAGGGAAGAGAGAGCTGTAAAGAGTGCATTCGCTCTCAGAATGTTCGTCATGCAAGGTCGAACACCGGACAAATCCAGTCTTGAGAGTGCGCTCGCTGTAAAATTCTTGACGACCGGATCGGTGAGCGTCACGAAATTCAGTATGGAGGCTGCCTCCTTCCAATTCATCGCGTTTCTACCACATACCTGAACCTGGATGTGTTTTTGGGCAGGTTCTCTTCCCTCATAAGAAATCTCCAACTCAGCGTTGGTCATCCTTGTCTCAGTGCCGCTGAAAAGCCGGTCTCGGTCAAAGATAGCCGGAAGGCGTATCTTCTCGACCTGACCGGGCCCCAAGGAAGGGATTAGCTTTTCGCAGGGGAGGCTCATGACTTCCGGAAGGAATAGGCGAATCTGGACGTTTTCAAGGACTCCATTGGTCCGCTGGTTTTTCACCGTAGCTTCAGCGAACAACCTGGAATAGTTGAGTAGCCTTGCCGGGTAGATATGTTGCAGGTGGATCGGGTCAACGATGAGATCACCAAGGACAAGCCTGTCTTCTTTCTCCCATTTTGCATTTTCTGGCTGCATAGCTGGTGATTGCCGCGGCATCGCTGAATCCCGAGGGCCTGCCTCCCCCTTCCTGCGGGCCACGATCTTGTAGCCCGCTCTCTGGCTAAGCTCCAGGGGTGGAGCCTGAGAGGATTTGACCAGCTCGACCACCCTCTCTGGCGCAACCTTCTCCCCTGGTCCTAGAAGGATCTCCGAGAGATCATGGCTCGCGTATAGAACGTGTTTTTCGACGCCCAGGCTTTGAGCAAGAGAGCCCGCGAGGCTCTCAACCTCTCCGTCGGAGAGCCCGATCACGAAGAGCCTGGTGGGTGGTCGAATCCCCAGAAGATTCTTCGAGAGAATTTCTTGGGTGGCCGCGATCCCTGCCTTTTCAAGAGCTGCCCGGATTGCCGGCCCTGGTTCATAACCCCTTCCCTTCGCCTTGGTCGAGAAAGTCGCCAGGATTTGAGCGGTTGAGGTGGACACAATACGGATTTCGATATCGGCAACATACGCTTTGACCACGCCCGAACTCGCGAAATGGTCCGCTACAGCCTTGCCCACGATAAGAATGTCACAGTCCAAATCCTCGCCGATCTTCTGCAAGGCTTCCTTTTCAATTTGGGTTACAGAGAGGACTTCTGCCTTGACCTGCTCCCGGAGCTTCTGGGCCTGTGCAGAATCCACCATGTCGTATCCGGCAAGCAGAAGCTCCCTGATCATCGCACTCTCGGCTGTCTGGGATGCCGGAACCTCCAGGAGTTTCTCTTCGATCACGACCATGAGACGAGGAGAAGCCCCTGGAGCGCCGAGAGCTTCGGCCAGGAGGAGTGCGGAAAGGACCAAAGCCAATACCGGGGATAGCCGGAAAACCGGGATTTTTATGAAGACCATAGTTGCCCTCTCGCCTTCGTGCCGAATCTTCTTAGTTGGACTTGCCTACAAGGCCCTTTTCTTTCAGTCGCTCAACGAGTTGAACAATCGCCTTTCTTACGGCGATCTCCGAGGCTTTGCCAACACAGGAAGTGTCGAAGCTCTCTTGCCCCGTCCCCCAAATGGAACCCCCCTTTTCAACAAGACACCGGCCGGATGCGGACGCTGGTTCGAACTTTCCGTTGCTATAGAGGACGGCCCGGACCTGGATGGTCACCCAGGTCTCCAACGCATGCTTTGCGCTGAGTCCCTTCACTTCGCTGCAGTCTCGAGTTCCAAAATCATAAACCTCAGCGTATACGAGGAACTCTGTCTGGGCGAAGCCCTTGGGCTCTTCAATGGCGTCAGATTGGACCGCTTCTTCAAGCCAATGCTCCATGATGCGCTTTTTCATCTCCTCCTTTTCTTCCACCAGCTCAAAATATCCGCTCTCGTAGAAGGCCTCCACGAGTCGGCTGCACAGACCCATGCCAACCCGCTTCTCCCGGAGTTCCGGGTACTTCTCCAGGGTCTCTTTGGAAACACCGAAGTCAACAACATGTACGGCGATCTTCTCCCCTGCGTACGGCGGAAAGGCCGGAATCTCCTCCGCCGGAGAAATCTGACTGGTCGTGCGGGCACACCCAAGGGGCATCGAAAGAACAAGCATGATCACAGACGCAGTGAAGTATTGAAGCATGACCCTCTCCTGCTGCTAGGACCCTGGGAGCAGTTTGGCGAGCGCATCGTCGATACCCTTCTTGCTCGCTTCTCCGATGAGGCTCTTCGTAGAGAGCCTCCCGTCGTCACGAAATTCAAAAAGAACGGACTCCCCGACAAACTCAGCGTTCCCCTCCCCGTTTGCACAACGTAGCTCGCGAGAGGCCTTCTCGTAGAGGCAGACCTTGACCTTGATGCGGACTGCATTCGTCTGCCGTGAGAATACCGCCAATCTGAGCCCGGATTCGGGTGTTGCATACTCGACAACCGTACCGTACGCAAGGACATCGGCGTCCAGCATGTCCGCGATTCGGCCAAGCTCTTCCGAAGAAAGATCGCGTGCACGGCTCCAGAAGTCTTCCACAGTCACGCCCAGCCTTGCGCGGATTTCCTGCTTTTCTTCGATCAACTGAAAAAATCCCGTTTCGTAGAGAGCTTCGGTCAGCATTCCCTGGAGACCAAAACCTACGCGCAGATCTCTCCAGTCGTCGTCCTCCAGGCTGTTGCTCACGCCGACGACGGCAAGCCTAGCGGAGGTCGTTGGCGTATAGGTGCTGACCACTCTACCCGTAGATTGAGAGCAGGCGGAGCACGCAAGAAAAAACATGGCAAAGGCGTTCAGCAAAGCCTTCCTTGCTCTTGTTCTCATGTGGACAACAGCTTTCTCTTCCTTCTCATGAGCGCACAGAATTACTGGACAAGGGAAACCGGCATTATTCATAAGTCCCGTCGAACACTCCGCCAGCGATGCATCCGCCCGGATCATTCAGATTTAGAGCCGTAGGGTGGATTAAGCGGAGCGAATCCACCATGATCCTTAATCGAGGTCCATCCCTTTGAGATTCTCCGGTTCCTCATGGAAGAGGACGCCCCCTCTCGGGTCGATCTATTCGGTGATCAACCAGACCTTCCGTTCCCCTCCTGATCGGTGGTCTGCCAGCCACCCTCTCGGCAGCGGAGCCATCCCATCTCCGACGGCCCCGGTCCATCAATTACCTTGAAAACCTCACCATCAATGACCGTGATCACGCTTATGATAAGCCTCCAACGCGTCGAGAAATCATCGTCGCCATCCGGCAGACGCCATATACAGCAATATGAATGGTGGATTCGCTCCGCTTAATCCACCCTACAGGTCTGCCAAGATCATCGATCCCGCTCTCGGCGATCTCGTACCCCTTATCCAAGACGCTCCGTGATCCATAGGCTCTATCGGCGAGTCCTTCATCGCATGCCAAAAAAATACGCGCTAAAGGCGGGGGGGGGGCGGCGCCC
>Ga0315273_10003563_pt1 | contig 18790 bp, 10 predicted proteins | sample YL17G02_0_MG_FD_205753 | JGI IMG/M metagenome (GOLD analysis project Ga0315273, IMG submission 205753) | Sediment microbial communities from Yellowstone Lake, YNP, Wyoming, USA - YL17G02_0 | ecosystem: Environmental > Aquatic > Freshwater > Lake > Sediment | place: USA: Wyoming | collected...
TTTCACTTGCAGGGTGGCATGCCCAGGCCGCCTTTGCCTGGGCATGTTCGCCGATGTCCGGCGTGCATGCCCACGCGAACAGCGGCGTGGGCATGCCACCCGGCACATGGACGTCGACGCGCTAAACACGTACCGGCGCGTGACCGTGCCACCCGGCAGACAGGTGTTATATCGGCCTACTTCGTGCCGCTCAGGCGCTTGTCGAGGTCGGCCAGGAGGGCGTCGGCGGCGGGCTCTGCGGCGTACCCGAGCATCCCGCCCACGAAGCGGCCGCGACGAAAGGCCGCCACCCCGCCGAGGTCCGGGTCCTCGCCGAGGAACCCCCCGTCGCCGCGCGCGAGGGGCTTCGTCTCCCGCTTCTTCTGAAGGTACGCCTGCAGCGACGCGAGGGCCTGGGCGGCCTCTTCCGGCGTGTCGGACCGGCTCGCGAAGACCGTGGCCTCGCGGCTCCCGATCTTGTATCGCGCCGAGACGGTCCGCTTGAGCAGCGGCTGGCCCAGGAAATCGGCCGGCAGGAATTTCTCCGACCGCGGTCGCCGCGGCGACCCCGTCGCCGGCAGAAGCTCGATGTACGCGGGCCACCCCTCGCCGGGCGGCAGCGCCTGGGCCAACTCGCGGGCCAAGGCGATCGCGTGGTCCCGTTCGGCGGCCGACGGGTTGCTCACGAGCACGTACTTCGGGCCCTTCCAGAACTCGATGCGGGCCTCCGCGCCGGCGCCCTCCGTGCCGATGTCGAGCGGCTCAGCCTCCAGGTTGGCGTTGCTGCGGAAGAGGGCGAAGGCGTCGGCCGCCGTGCCCATCTCGTAGACGTCCACGGTGGTCTCCGGCTCCGTCGCGCGGCGGTAGCCGGCCGTGGTCAGGGCCTTGAAGCCGAACGCGATCACCAGGTCGGCCTCGCCGTCGATGTACTCGTAGAGGTTCCTGGGCCCGAAGGACTTGACCGGCTCGGTGCGCTTCCACTCGCCGCGCACCGGCGCGAGGAGTTGATCGCCGGCGGACCCCGCGCACCCGCCGGCCGCCGCGGCCAGGAGGATCGCCGCAAGGATTGGCGTTGTAGCACTGACGACGCGGGTGGCATGCCCACGGCGCCGTTGCCGTGGGCATGTTTCCTCCATGCGCGACGAGCATGCCCACGCAAACGGCGGCGCGGGCATGCCTCCCGGCATGGCTGACTCCTGCTGATCACGCCAGCGCATCGTGGGCCTCCCTCAGGCGCCGGCGGATCGGAACGCCGGCCGGGCACGCGCCCTCGCACCGGCCGCAGTCGCCGCAGGCGTTGGCCTGCCGCCGGGGCTCGAGCGCCGCGTACTCGGCGCGGGCCTCCTCGCGGTGGCCGTGGAGATAGTAGCCGTGGAACCGCAGGATGTCCTGCACCGCCACGCCCTTGGGGCACGCGCCCAGGCACGTGCCGCAGAACCCGCACACGCCCGAGGCCGCCGCCACGCGCCGCAGGTGATCGACCTGGCGCGCCGCCAGGTCGATCCCCGGCACCGCCAGGTTCTCCTCCACATGCGTCATGTTCGTCATGCCGCAGACCACCGTGTGCACGCCCGGCACGCCGAGCACGTAGCGGTAGCAGAGCTGGTAGGCCGAGAAGCCCGCCTTGCGGAGTTTCGGCTCCGAGACCTTCGCCAGGATGTCCTCGGCCCGCAGCGCCGCCTTCATGACAATGATGCCTACGTCCTTCTCTTTGGCCGCCTTGAGCGCCTCGTCCATCGCCTGGATGTCGGCCCGGCCCAGGCCCGGCCAATCCCCCTTGATGAGCGAGAAGGCGACCATGGCCACGTCGTACCGTCCGCTGGCGGCGGCGAGCTTCAGCACCTCGGCCGGCTTGGCGTGCTCGCTGAGGCCGATGAAGCGGACCTTGCCCTGCTTCTTCAGGTCCTCGGCCGCTCGCAGCCACTCCTCGTTGGTCACCCAGTCGATGAGCGTCGAGCAGCCGTGCAGCATCAGGATGTCGACGCAATCAGTCCGCAGGCGCTTCAGCGACGCGGCCGCGCGGGCCATCGCCCGCTCGTAGACGCCCGAACCGGCCTTGAGCTGGGCCCGGATGTCCATCTTCGTGGCGATGAAAGCATTCTGGCGGCGGTTGTCCTGGCTCAGGAACTCGCCGATGGCCTCCTCGCTACGGCCGCCGCCGTAGATCTCGGAGGAGTCGATGAGGTTGACGCCGCCCTCGTACAGCCGGGCCAGCAGGGGGAGGCGTTCCTTGTTGGTGTGCAGGCTTCCGTGGCAGATCTGCGAGACCATGAGGTTCGTGCGGCCCAGGCGGGCGTACTTCATCGACGGCCGTTCGTTGCGCCGCTCGGGCGGGCTCTCGGCCCCCAGGACGCCGGGCAGGCGGCCACCCAAGACGGCGGCGCCCACGCCGGCGGCGGTGCAGCGAAGAAACTGGCGTCGTTCCATCACGAGGCCCCTTGTGTCGGAATCCGGGTTCAACGCCTGTGCGACGGCGCTCTTCAAGAGATCCAGCGCGGCGGCCCTCGAGAGACGCCGCGCACGGACTGAGAAGCCACTGTAATCCTAACGCCGGCCTTCCTGGCCCGTCAACAGATCAAACGTCTTCATGGCGGCCAGGTGCTGGCGAAAGGCGGGCGGGGCGAGTACAATCACGCCGGGTGGCATGGCCCGATGAGGTGCGCGGCGGGTCTCCTGACCCGCCGCGCCGAGTGCCACTCTGGGTGCCGAGAGTTCAGGTTCTGTGCGCGGTGCGTCGGGAGACCCGTCGCGCATGCCCGGTAGTAATGCCATCGCATTAGGCCGCTTCCGGCGAGGTGCGACATGAGAAGAACCCCCTTCCTTCCAGCACGACAAGGCCACCTGGCCTTGGTACTCCATCGCCGCTTAACGTCGTGCGCGGTGGGTATCTCGCCACGGCGAGTCTTCGACCTGACCCACCGCGCGGCAATTGCCCCAGGGCGGCGAGATAACGCAGGTACGCGGCGGGTCAGGAGACCCGCCGCGCAAAGCGGGGCTGTAGTCCTGATCGTGGCAGCGTTGACCTTTCTCGTCATTTCAGCAGGGCAGGCGCTGGGCGCCGCCAGGGCCCCGGCGGAAGACGCCGGTATCAGCCCGCGCCAGGTCGAGGCCGACTGGCTCCGCCAAGAGGTCGTCCGCGGAAGCGCCCCGGCCGCCGGCGGGCCGGGCGGCCAGGAGGTCAAGCCCCACGAGGACGCCATCGGCGGATGCGACGGCGTCAAGAACGGCCAGTGGGGGTTCCACACCGAGGACGAGCCGAACCCCTGGTGGCAGGTCGACCTCGGCCGGCCGACCGCCCTCGACCGCGTGGTTCTCTACAATCGCTGCGACGGCTGCGCCGCCCGAAATAATCGCATCCTGGTGCTCCTCTCGGACGACGCCAAAACGTTCCGCCAGGCCTACCAGCACGACGGCACGACGTTCCTCGGCTATGCCGACAAGAAGCCGCTCTCGGTGCCCCTCCAGGGCGCCGGCGCCCGGTACGTGCGGCTCCAGCTTCCTGTAAAGAGTTATTTTCATCTCGATGAAGTGGAAGTGTACCCCGTGGGCGAGGGCCGCAACGCCGCCCTCGGCCGGCCCGCCACGCAGAGCAGCACCAGCGAGTGGTCGGTCGCCCACGCCGGTCGCCGCGGCGACCCGCAGGTCTTCTCCACCGCGACGGCGATCGAGCGCGGGCTGAAACTCGCGGAGGACCTCCGCCGGCGGGGCGTCGACGTCGACGCGGACGTGAAGGCCCTCCGCGACGCCGGCGAGCGCGTCAAATCGCTCCCCGCCGACGCACCGGCCGACGCGCAGCAGAGCCTCTACCTCGAAGCCCGGTGGGCCGTGCGGAAACTCGCCCTCCGCAACCCGCTCCTCGATTTCGACTCGGTCCTCTTCGTGAAGTCGGCCCCCGGCCGGTTCCCCCACATCTCCGACCAGTTCTACGGCTGGTGGTCGCGGCCGGGCGGCGGCGTGTTTGTGCTCGAGGGCGCGAGGAGTCAGCAGCCGAAGCTGCGGTGCCTCACCGCCGACATGCCCGTGGGCAGCTTCCTCCGCCCCGATCTCTCCTACGACGGCAAGAAGGTCCTCTTCGCCTACTGCAAGTACTATCCGCACGTGCCGGACCTGAGGAACAAGGCCGACAAGGCCAACGTGCCGGAAGACGCCTTCAACCATATTTTCGAGGTGAACCTGGACGGCACGGGCCTCAGGCAACTGACGCGCGGGCGCTACGACGACTTCGACGCGCGGTACCTGCCGAGCGGCGAGATCGTCTTCATCTCGACCCGCAAGGGAACATTCATCCAGTGCAATAAGTCCAACACCGAGGCCACCACCAAGGCCGACCTGCCCGACAGTTACGTCCGCTGCGGCGGCGACCAGTACCGGCCCGTCCCCGTCTTCACGCTCCACGTGCTGGACCCGGCCGGCGGCGGCATCGTCCCGATCTCGGCCTTCGAGAACTTCGAGTGGACCCCGTCGGTCGCCGGCGACGGCCAGGTCCTCTACTCGCGGTGGGACTACATCGACCGCTTCAACGGCCACTTCTTCAGCCTGTGGTCCACGCATCCCGACGGCACGAACCCGCAGCTCGTCTACGGCAACTACACGGCGAAGCCGCAGGCGGTCATCGAGGCCGTGGCCGTCCCGAACTCGCAAAACCTCATCTTCACCGCCTCGGCGCACCACTCGATCACCGGCGGCTCGCTGGTCCTCTTCGACCGCCGGCGGGGCACGGAGGGCGCCGACCCCATCGTCCGCCTCACGCCCGACGTGCCCTTCCCCGAGACCGAGGCCAACGTGAACTCTTACTACGCCAACCCGTTCCCGCTTTCCGAGGAACACTTCCTGGTGTCGTGGAGCGACCGCAAGCTGCCGCCGCACTCCCGCGTCGACGGCACCGAGCAGAACCCGCTGAACGCGCAGGGTCTGTACCTGGCCGACGCCTTCGGCAACCTGAACCTGCTCTACCGCGACCCGGCCATCTCCAGCCAGAACCCCATCGCGGTCCGCGCGCGGCCCAAGCCGCCCGTCCTCGCCAACACGGTGGCATGGGACGGGGCGCAGGAGGGCAACTTCCTGCTCCAGGACGTCTACCAGGGCCTCGCGGGCGTGCCGCGCGGGTCGGTCAAGTCGCTGCGGGTCATCGGCGTGCCGCCGAAGGTCCAACCGAACATGAACACGCCGAGCATCGGCGTCTCGGCCGAGGACCCCGGCAAGTTCCTCCTGGGCACGGCGCCGGTGGAGGAGGACGGTTCGGCGTACTTCCGCGTGCCGAGCGGCATCTCGGTCTTCTTCCAGGCGGTCGACGCCGACGGCCTGGCGATCCAGACCATGCGCAGCCTGACGTACGTCTGGCCCAAGCAGACGCTCTCGTGCATCGGCTGCCACGAGTCGCGCGAGGCGGCGCCCGCGGCCCCGGCCGGGCACCCGATGGCGGCGCGGCGCGAGCCATCGAAGCTCACCCCCGGTCCCGCCGGCTCGTGGCCCCTGCGGTTCGACCAGCTCGTGCAGCCGGTCCTCGACAAGAACTGCGTCTCCTGCCACCGGCCGGGCAGCGGGAACGAGAAGGGCGCGCGGCTGGACCTGACCGCCGCCAAGGCGTACGATAGCCTGCTCTCCTTCGGCGGGAAGGACCTGCGGCAACTGGCCTTCGAGCGCGACCGCTCGATCGTGGGCGAGTGCGCGGCCCGCAAGAGCAAACTGTGGGCGATCCTCTCGCCACGGCGAGTCTTCGACAAGGACGAGAAGGGCCACGAGGGCGTCCGCCTCGACGCCGAGAGCCTCGGCCGCCTCGCGGTCTGGATGGACCTGTACGCCCAGCGCCTTGGCCACTTCAGCGACCGGCAGGAGACCGAGCTCCGCGAGCTGCGCGAGCGCGTGACGGCGCTCCCGGCGAAGTAGACCCGCACGGGGCTTGGCGGTCCAATCTGTATCGTGTTGTAAGGGGTGCACGTGAGACAGTGTCGCGAGGAATTCTATCGCCTGACCAGGACGTGATTGACGTGGGAAAGGAACGCGGCCATGCCTGTCCGACCGGTGGAGAAGGGGAAGCGCCCCAGACACCGTACCGTACTGACGCAGATCAGCTTGGCCGGCTTCAAGACGATCCGGCGTCTGGAGGCTTTCCTGCCGCAGTCCATGAACGTGCTGATCGGCGGCAATGGCGCCGGCAAGTCGAACTTCATCTCTTTCTTTCGGCTGATGCAGTGGATGCTGACGCCGCCGGGGCAGTTGCGTGAGCAAGTGGCGAATAACGGCGGCGCGAGCGCCTTTCTGCATGACGGGCCAGGCTTGACGCGGGAGATCACGGCAGATCTAAGAATACAGACCCAGGGAGAGATTGGCGAATACTCTTTCCGGCTTTTCCATGCCGCGGAAGATACGTTCCGGTTTGCCGAGGAGAAGCTCCGGTACACGCGGTCGGTGCTCGCAGGCGAATGGCAAGTCCTGGAGCCGGGTGTGGCCGAGGCCGAGTTGAACAAGCGGGTCGAGGCGGGAGATGACGGTGCCCGGATCATCAGCAGCCTGATCCGTGCGTGCGTTGTCTACCAATTCCACAACACGTCCGCCACCAGTCGCATGAAACAGCGATGGGGCGTGGATGACGGACGGTACTTGAAGGAGGATGCCGCCAACCTGGCCCCCTTCCTGCTGCGCCTGCGCGACCACGAACCCGTGTGCTATGGCCGGATTGTGGGGGCGATCCGCCAGGTGGTGCCTTTCTTCTCGGACTTCGTGCTCGAACCGGTCGGTAACAGTGTGTTGCTCCAATGGCGCGAGGTGGGAAGCGACGTCGTGTTCAGCGCCTACCAGGGCGCCGACGGCATGCTGCGGTTCTTTGCATTGACCGCGCTCCTGCTTCAGCCCAAGCAGGATCTTCCGGATATCCTCATTCTGGACGAGCCGGAACTCGGCCTGCATCCGCACGCCTGTGAACTGATCGGCAGCCTGCTGAAGTCTGTCAGCCGGAACCGGCAGGTGTTCCTGGCCACGCAGTCCACGCTGCTCGTGGACCAGTTCTGCCCGGAGGACATTGTGGTCGTTAACCGCAGCGGCCGTGAGTCGGAGTTCAAGCGGTTGGATCCCGCCGAGTTGAAGGACTGGCTCCGCGAGTTCGAGGGCGGACGCGGCTACTCCCTGTCAGAACTGTGGGAGAAGAACGTTCTGGGCGGGGGGCCAGCGGCATGATTCACCTCAACTTGCTCGTCGAGGGCAAGACGGAACTCCAGTTTGCGAAGTCCGTCCTGGCCAGCCATCTGGCGCTACGCCAAGTCCACGCTTATCCGATTACAGTGCTCACGAGCAAGGATACCGGCCTGCACAGGGAGTTCCGCGGGGGTGTGTTGAGTTACGCCCAGGTCAAAGCCAACCTGCTGCGTCTGGTCAAGCGGGACCAGCACAAGGCCAATGCCTGGTTCACGACGATGGTTGACCTGTACCGGCTTCCCGCCGATTTTCCTGGCTGCGTTAGCGCGCGAGGGATGCAGGACCCCTTCAAACGAGTGGCCCTTCTGGAAGACGCCTGGGTGCGGGACGTGGGCTGCCCGCGCTTTATCCCGTACCTTCAACTCCACGAATACGAGGCCCTCCTGCTGGCTGATCCTCCCAGCCTCGGCGCTTTCTACCAGGAGGATGCGGAGCCTATCCGGCGGCTCGCCGAGATGGCGGCTGGTTACCGCACGCCGGAGGAGATTGACGATGGCGATACGACGGCGCCGTCCAAGCGGATTATCGCCGAGATACCGGCCTACGCGCAGGACAAGGCGGTTGCGGGTCCTTTTGTTGCCGAGAAGATAGGCCTGCCGAAGTTGCGCCAGAAGTGCCCCCATTTCAACGAATGGCTGGACAAGTTGGAGGCACTCGCTTCCTGAGTTGCACGAACCGCCGAGAATGTGCTGCGTGATCGGCGGGCGTCCGCGGGGGGCGTAACACGGTGCTGGCGCGTTCCGCGCTGGCGAACAGGGCTCTCATCGGTTCGGGTCTCCTGACCCGCCGCGCTCAGCAGTGCTCGGGCAAGAAGGGATCGATCACGATGGCCGAAACGCTCGCAATCTGTGGCGGACCCAAGGCGGTGCCCGACGGCCTGATGAAGCCGTGGCCTCCGATCAGCGACCTCGACCGCCGGATGGTCCTGGCCTCGCTCGACGGCGGCCAGCACACCTACGGGCCGAACTGCCAGGCGCTCGAGAAAGAGTTTGCCGCGTGGAACGGCAACCGCCACGTCCTGGCGTGCAATTCCGGCACGGCCGCGCTCCACATGGGCATGGCGGCCTGCGAGTGCGGGACCGGCGACGAGGTCCTCGTGCCCGCTTACACCTGGCCGTCGTCGGCCACGTGCTGCCTGCATCACAACTGCATCCCGGTTTTCGTCGACATCGACTGGGCGACGATGAACATCGACCCGGCGAAGATCGAGGCCGCCATCACGCCTCGCACGCGGGCCATCGTGGCCGTCCATCTGCACGGCCTGGCCGCCGACATGGAGGCCATCCTGGCCATCGCGCGCCGCCGCGGCCTGAAGGTCATCGAGGACGGCTGCCAGTCGCACGGGGCCACCTTCAAGGGCCGCAAGGTCGGCACCTTCGGCGACTGCGCGGCGTTCAGCACCAACCAGAACAAGAGCCTGTGCTCGGGGGAGGGGGGCCTTTTCGTGACCGACGATCCGGCCCTCCTCGAGAAAGGCAAGACGCTCTGGTACTTCGGCGAGAACCGCGTGCCCGACGCGTCGGTCGAGTACCACACCTACGGCATGGGCTGGATGTATCGCCAGAGCGACCTCCTGGCGGCGTTCGCCCGCGCCCAGCTCACGCGCCTCGACGAGTACGTCGCGCGGCAGAAGGCGAATGCGGCGCGCCTGGCGGAGTGCCTGGCCGGCGTCGCGGGCCTGGTCCTGCCCTCCGCGCCGCCGGGGTACGATCACACGTATTATAATTACACGATACGGTTCGACATGGCGGCACTGGGCCACGCGGGCGACGCCAAGGCGATGCGCGACAGGCTCCTGGCGGCCTTGCGGGCCGAGGGGGCCGACGTCGCCGTCTGGCAGGGGTGGCCCGTGCCCGAGATGACCGTCTTCCGGGCCCGCAACGCCTACGGCAAGGGATGCCCGTGGCGATGCCCGCACGCGGGCGAGGTCGATTACTCGGCCGGGCAATTCCCCGTGGCCAAGCGCCACAGCGACTGGCACGTGGGCATGACGACGCCCCTGCGCTCTCCCAACGGGCCGGAGGTGGCCGAGCGGGTCGCGGCGGCCTTCCGCAAGGTCCTCGCGAGCCTCGACCAGGTCGAGAAGATCTCGCTGGGGGGCGGCGCGTGACGCTCAAGGCCGGCTTTGCCCAGGTCGATATCACCCCGCCCGTGGGCACGCCCATCTTCCCCAGAAGGAGGCGTTCCTGCGCGGCGGCTCGGGAGAGCCACATGTGTTTGGCGACTGCTCTATGTGCTGTCACCCCGAGCGAGCGCAGCGAGTCGAGGGGTCTCGCCGTGCCGACGGACGACCAGCAACGACCGCGGCGAGATTCCTCGACTCGCTGCGCTCGCTCGGAATGACAACGCTTGACCCGTGCAGAGACCCGCCGCCTTCGACGTGGACGAGGGCGGCAGACGGCTTGGAGCGGTGTGTGAGCGGAAGGGCAGTCCATCTCGCCACGTGGGCGGCGGTGCTCCTCGCGGCGCTGGCCGTCGCCGGCTGCAACTCGCCCTATCCCGACGCCGAGGAAGGCGCGAACATCCTCTACAATACGTTCGTCGAAGAGCCCAAGCACCTCGACCCGGCCCCAGCCTACGTGGCCGATGAGATCGAGATGATGAGCCAGGTCCTCGAGCCGCCCTTCCAGTATCACTACCTGAAGCGCCCGTACGAGCTGACCACCCTGACCGCCGCCGAGATCCCCAGGCCCACGGTCCGCCGCATGACCTTCCAGGGCAGGGCCGTCGACGCCACGGTCTACGCGGTGCGCCTGAAGCCCGGCATCCGGTACAAGGATCATCCCTGTTTCGTCGAGGCGAACCGGCGGCTCTCCGAGGCTGACGTGCGCCACGTGCGCAGCGTGTGGGACATCCGCCCGACGGCCACCCGCGAGCTCGTGGCGGCCGACTACGTGCACGGCGTGCGCCGGCTCGCCGATCCGCGCCTGGCGTGTCCGGTCTTCAGCGTCTTCGGCGAGCACCTGCTGGGCATGAAGGAGTACCAGGAGGTGCTCCAGGCGGCGATCGACCGCGAGCGGGCGGCGCGCAAGGCGGCCGCGGGGCTCTTCTACAACCAGGAGAAGGACGAACTGCACCACCCCATCGGCGTGGACTACGGCGCCGCGGCCGAGCCGTTCCCCTTCATCCGCGAGGTGGACCGCTACACGTTCGAGGTGGTCCTCGCGCACCCGTACCCGCAGATCCTGTACTGGATGGCGATGCCGTTCTTCTCGCCCATTCCGCCGGAGGCCGTGGCGTTCTTCGACCAGCCCGTGCTCATCGAGCGGAGCATCGTTCTCGACAAGAACCCCGTCGGCACCGGGCCGTACTTCATCCGGGAGTTCGACCCCAGCAACCAGATCGTCTTCGAGCGGAACCCGAACTTCCACGAGGAGTACTACCCGGACCTTCCGCCGCCTGCCGCCGGCGATGCGGCGGCGCAGGCGAACTATGACGAGATGAAGGCCGCCGGCATGCTGGCCGACGCCGGCCGGCGCCTGCCGATGATCGACCGCGTTGTGCGGCGCCTGGAGCGCGAGTCCATCCCGCGGTGGAACAAGTTCCTACAGGGCTACTACGACACGTCGATCCTGACGAGCGACGTCTTCGACCAGGCCGTGACGCTGTCGAGCCGCGGCGACTGCCTGCTCTCGGACGCGATGGCGGCGCGCGGCATCCGCCTCATCACGTCGTACACGTGCACCACGCAGTACATCGGCTTCAACATGGACGACGGCGTTGTCGGCGGCTACACCGACGCGAAGCGCAAGCTCCGGCAGGCGATCAGCATCGCCTACGACACCGAGGAGGAGGTCGCGATCTTCCTGAACGACCAGGGGATCCCGGCGCAGGGCCCCATCCCGCCGGGCATCTTCGGCTGCCAGGAGGGCCGGGCCGGCGCGAACCTCGTGGTCTATCGGTGGGACGACGCCCGCAAAGCCCCCGTCCGCCGCAGCCTCGACGAAGCGAAGAAGCTCCTCGCCGAGGCGGGATACCCCAACGGCTACGGGCCCGACGGGCGGCGGCTGGTCCTCCGCCTTCCGACCACCGCCGACACGCCGGAGCGGCGCACGTGGCTCACCTTCGCGAAGAAGCAGTTCGACAAGCTGGGCATCGGCCTGGAGATCGAGGTCACCGACTTCAACCGGTTCCGCGAGAAGGTCTACTCGGGCAACTTCCAGATCCTGGTCTGGGGCTGGATCGCCGACTACCCCGACGCCGAGACGTTCATGGCCCTCCCGTACGGGCCGAACGGCCGCGTGAAGTTCGGCGGCGAGAACAACTCGAACTACGCCAGCCCGCGCTACGACGCCCTCTTCAACCGGATGCGGAGCATGGAGAACTCGCCCGAGCGGCTGGCCATCATCGAGGAGATGATCGGCATCCTCCGCCAGGACGCTCCGTGGATCTTCTCCTACCACCCCAAGGGCCTGGGGCTCTACCACGCGTGGGTCCGCAGCGCGTACCCGCACGCGCTGGCGTTCAACACGACGAAGTACGTGCGCCTCGACGCCGCCGCGCGGACGGCCTACCGCTCCGAAGAGAACCGGCCGCGCCTCTGGCCCATGATCGCGCTGGCGGGCGTGCTCGCGGCCCTCAGCCTCCCGGCCCTCCGGGCGGCCGTGAAACGGTTGAGGGAGGGCTGACCGCATGGGCGCCTACCTCATCCGCCGGCTTCTTTATGCGGCGCCGATCGTCTTCGGGGTCGTGGTGATCACGTTCGTGCTGTTCTTCGTGGTCAACACGCCCGAGAGCATGGCCCGGCGGACCCTGGGTCCGAAGGCGACGCCGGGGGCGGTGGCGGCCTGGGTCCGCGCGCACGGCTACGACCTGCCCCGCTTCTACAACGCCGAAGAGCAGGGGGTGGCCCGGTTCACGTCCACGCTTTTCTTCCAGAAGTGCGCGCGGCTGATCGTGTTCGACCTCGGCCGCTCCGACGTCACCGACCGCGACATCGGCCGGGAGATCCGGCGGCGCATGGGGCCGAGCCTCGCCATCGCCATCCCGGCGTTCCTCGTGGGCATGGCGGTCAACCTCACGGTGGCGCTCTTCTTCTCGTTCTGTCGCGGGACGTACCTCGACCGGGGCGGCATGGTGGGGTGCGTGCTGCTGATGTCGATACCCATACTCTGCTACATCATTGTCGGCCAGTTCGTCTTCTCGATCTGGCTGCGGCTGTTTCCGATCTCCGGTTTCGACTGGGGCGCGGCGTCGGCGAAGTTCGTCTTCCTGCCCGTGCTCATCGGCGTGGTCTCCGGCATCGGCGGCGAGGTGCGGTACTATCGCACGGTCATGCTCGAGGAGATCGAGAAGGACTACGTGCGGACCGCCCGCGCGAAGGGCCTGGGCGAGGCGGCGGTCCTCTTCCGCCACGTCCTCAAGAACGCGATGATCCCGATCCTCTCTGACGCGGTGATGGCCATCCCGTTCCTCTTCCTGGGCAGCCTGCTGATGGAGTCGTTCTTCTCGATCCCCGGCCTGGGCGCCATGACGATGACGGCCGTCAACGCGCAGGATTTCGCGGTCATCCGGTCGATGACGTACATCTCGGCCCTGCTCTACATCGTCGGCCTGCTGATGACCGACTTGAGCTACACGCTCGTCGACCCGCGAATCACGCTGGGCGAGAGCGACACGCGGAGCCTCTACGGCCGGCCCTCTCCGCGCGACGTGGCGAAGATCCTGGGCGGCTTCCTGGTTCTCGCCGCGCTGGCCGCCGGCGCGTGGCTGGCCTACGCGCGGCTGGCCGACGCGAAGCTCCGCGTGCCCGTGGTTTCCAACGGGGTGCTCGTTCTGACGGTGCTCGGGTTCGCCGCGTTCCTCCTGCACGCCCGCCGCAGCCAGCTCTGGCGTCAGGCCTGGCGGCAGGTGGCCCGCAGCCGCCTGGCGAAGGTCTCGCTGGCCGTGCTCGGCGTGTACGTGGCGATCGCCGTGGCCGACAGCGTGACGTGGCGCGACGTGGAGCGCGCGGCCGGCCGCTCGGCCGACGGAACCGCGGCGACGCCGGTCGTGCTCGGCGAGGCGCGGTCCGTGCTCGACCGCCTGTGCGCCCCGCTGGTCTTGAGGACCGAGAAGACCTACTCGGCCCCGCTGGCGCGGACGCTCCTGGCGAAGGAGACGATCGAGGACGAGGTCGGCGGCGAAGTCGTCCGCCGGCGCGATTACCCGCCCCTGAAGTACCCCGGCTGGCACCTCCTGGGCACCGACAAGACCGGCCAGGACGTGTTCTACATGACCCTCAAGAGCGTGCGCACGGGCCTCGTGGTCGGCGGCCTGACGACGCTCATCGCCGTGCCGTTCGCCCTCTTCTTCGGCGTCCTGGCCGGGTTCTTCGGGGGCTGGGTTGACGATATAGTACAATATATCTACAGCACGCTGTCGTCGATCCCGTGGATTCTCCTGGCGGTCTGCTTCATCCTGGTCTTCGACCGGGGCCTGCCGCAGCTTTGCCTCGTGATGGGGCTGACGGGGTGGGTCGGCCTCTGCCGCATCCTGAGGGGCGAGACGCTGAAGCTGCGCGAGAAGGAGTACGTGCAGGCGGCCCTTGCGCTCGGCGTGTCGCGGTTCCGCGTGCTGGCGAGGCACGTGGTGCCGAACCTGATGCACCTCGTCCTGATCGCCGTCGTCCTGCGCTTCAGCGGCCTGGTGCTGGCCGAGGCCGTCCTCAGCTACATCGGCGTGGGCGTCGGGCCCGACACGTTCAGTTGGGGCACCATGATCAACCAGGCCCGCGGCGAGCTGGGCCGCGACCCGCTGGTGTGGTGGAACCTGGCGGCCGCGTTCGTGGCCATGTTCGCGCTGGTGCTGCCGGCCAACCTGTTCGGCGACGCGCTGCGCGATGCGCTGGACCCGAGCCTGCGCGTCCGCGGGGAAGGAGAGTAGGGTGGCGCTTCTGGAGGTCCGGGATCTGAGGACGTACTTCCGCACCGCCGGCGAGCCCCGACGCGTGGTCGACGGCGTCTCGCTCGAGATCGCCGGCGGCGAAACGCTCGGCCTCGTGGGCGAGTCGGGCTGCGGCAAGTCGCTCACGGCCCTCTCGATCATGCAGCTCATTCCGCGGCCCGGCTACGTGGCGGGCGGCCAAATCCTCTTCAAGGGCCGCGACGTGGTCCGCCTGCCGGGCCCCGAAAAGCGCAGCGTCCGTGGGCGACACATCGCCATGATTTTCCAGGAGCCGATGACGTGCCTCAACCCGGTCCTCTCGGTCCGCACGCAGCTCCTGGAGGCCATCCGCCACGGGCGGCCGGCGGGCGAGGCGCGGCGATGGGGCCTCGGCGCGGGCGCCGATGAGATCGCCAAGGCCGTCGAGGCGCTGCGCCTGACCGACATGCCGGAGCCCGCCCAGAAACTCTCGCAGTACCCGCACCAACTCTCCGGCGGCATGCGGCAGCGGGTCATGATCGCGATGGCCCTGGCGTGCCGGCCGGAGCTCCTCATCGCCGACGAGCCGACGACCGCCCTCGACGTGACCGTCGAGGCCCGCATCCTCGATCTCCTGCGCGACCTCCAGAAGCGCCTCGGCACCGCCATCCTTTTCATCACGCACGACCTGGCGGTGGTGTCGGAGATGGCGCACCGCGTGGCGGTCATGTACGCCGGGAAGATCGTGGAGACGGCCTCGGCCGCCGCGCTCTTCGCCCGCCCGGCCCATCCGTACACCGAGCGCCTCCTGCGGTGCCGGCCCAGCCGCGCCCAGCGGGGCTGCCGCCTCGAGACGATCCAGGGCATGGTGCCCGACCCGCGGGACTTCGCGCCGGGGTGCCGGTTCTCGGACCGATGCCCGCACGCCTTCGGCCCCTGCCGCGACGTCGAGCCCGTGCTCGCCGAGGTCGAGCCGGGCCACCGCGTCGCGTGTCACGTCTACGCCGAGCGCCGCCTGGCGTCGATCTCGGCGGCGGCGCCGCTCGCGCGCGAAGCTGCCGCTGCCGTGGCGGTCGCCGCGGCGACCCCGCTCCTTCAGGCCCGCGAGGTGGTGAAGCACTTCCCCATCCGCCGCGGCATCCTCAAGCGCGTCGTGGGGCAGGTCAAGGCCGTCGACGGCGTGGACGTGGCGATCCCGCGCGGCACCACGCTGGCCCTGGTGGGCGAGTCGGGCTGCGGCAAGACCACGCTCGGCAAGACCCTCATCCGCCTGCTGCCGGCCACCGCGGGCGTCATCCGTTTCGGCGGCGCGGACTTGACGGCGCTCGACGAAGGCGCCCTCCGCCGGTTCCGCCGCGAGGCCCAGATCGTCTTCCAGGACCCGTACTCGTCGCTCAACCCGCGGATGACGGTCGAGGCGATCGTCGAAGAAGGGATGCTGGTGCACGGCATCGGCGACGGCCGCGCGGAGCGCCGCGAGCGGGTCGCGCACGTGCTGGAGAGCGTGGGGCTCAAGACCGATGCCATGACGTGCTACCCGCACGAGTTTTCCGGCGGCGAGCGCCAGCGCATCGGCATCGCGCGGGCCCTGGCGGTCGAGCCGAAGTTCCTCGTGCTCGACGAGCCCACCAGCGCCCTCGACGTGTCGATCCAGGCGCAGATCCTGAACCTCCTTCAGCGGCTCCAGGGCCGGGGCCGCGAGCGCCTGACGTATCTATTTATCACGCACGACCTGGGCATCGTGGAGTACCTGGCCGACGAGGTGGCGGTGATGTACCTCGGGCGCATCGTGGAGCGGAGCCCCACGGAGGGCCTCTTCGACGAGCCGCTGCATCCGTACACGCGGGCCCTCCTGTCGGCGATTCCGGGGCAGGGAACGCCGGGCGAGGGCGGCCGCATCCGCCTCGAGGGCGACGTGCCCTCGCCGAGCAACCCGCCGCCCGGCTGCCACTTCCACCTCCGCTGCCCGTGCGTCATGCCCGTCTGCCGCAAGGTCTACCCGCCCGTCGCCGGTCTCGGCGGCGGCCGGATGGTGCGGTGCCATCTGTACGAGGGCCGGGGCGGGTGACAGGTCGGCGTGAGGCTCTGCGCGGCGGGTCAGGGTATGCGTTTAGCGTTGTCAGTCCGAGCGAGCGCAGCGAGTCGAGGAATCTCGCTGTGGTCGTTGCCGTTCGGACATTCGCACGGCGAGACCCCTCGACTCGCTGCGCTCGCTCGGGGTGACAGCATGAAGAGAACACGCTAAACACGTTCGGGTCAGGAGACCCGCCGCGCTGGAGGGGGGTTGTGCCCCTACAGCGCGTGGTGCTCGGTGCGCGAGAGGATCTCGTCCTGGAGCTCGCGCGACAGGTCGCAGAAGTAGTCGCTGTAGCCCGCCACGCGGACGATGAGGTCGCGGTGCGACTCGGGCCGGGCCTGGGCCTCGCGGAGCGTCTCGGCCCGGACCACGTTGAACTGGACGTGGTGCCCGCCCATGCCGAAGTACGTGCGCACGAGGTGGGCGAGGTTGTCGATGCCGGTCTCGTCGGCCAGCAGGGCCGGCGCGAGCTTCAGGTTCAGGAGGGCCCCGCCCGTCTTGACGTGGTCCATCTTGCCCGCCGACTTGAAGACCGCCGTCGGCCCGTGCCGGTCGGCCCCCTGCACGGGCGAGATGCCTTCCGAGAGGGGCAGCCCCGCCCGCCGCCCGTCGGGCATCGCCCCCGTGACCGAGCCGAAATACACGTGGCACGTTGTCGGAAGCATCTCGATACGATACTTGCCGCCCTTTGTGTTCGGCCGGCCGTCGACCTCCTCCACCAGGGCGTTGAACGCCCGGACCATGAGGCCGTCGGCGTAATCGTCGTCGTTGCCGTACTTGCGGGTGCGGTTGACCAGGCGCTGCCGCAGGGCCTCGCCGCCCGCGAAGTCGGCGTCGAGCGCCTTCACGAGGTCCGCCGGCGGCAGGGCCTTCTCGTCGAACACGATCTGCCGGACGGCCGCCAGGCAGTCCGCCAGGCTCCCGATGCCCACGAACTGGATGTACGAGTTGTTGTACCGCGCCCCGCCGGCGTTGTAGTCCTTCCCCTTCCGGATGCAGTCGTCGGTGATGACCGAGAGGAACGGCGCCGGCATCAGCCGCGCGTATATCTGCTCGATGACCTGGTTGCCGCGGAGCTTCACCTCGATGAAGTGGCGGAGCTGCCGGCGGAACGCCGCGAAGAGATCGTCGAAGGCCGCCAAGGTCTCCGGCCCGCCCGTCCGCGGCCCGAGCTGCCGGCCCGTCCGCGGGTCCACGCCGTCGTGCAGCGCCAGCTCCAGCACCTTCACGAGGTTGAAGTACCCCGTGAGGATGTACGCCTCCTTGCCGAACGCGCCGGTCTCGACGCATCCGCTGCACCCGCCGGCCCGGGCGTCCTCCAGCGTCTTGCCCTGCCGAAGCTGCTGCTCGACCACCGTGTCGGCGTTGAAGACCGAGGGGAAACCGTAGCCCTTGCGGATCACCCGCAGGGCGTGCTTGAGGAGGGCGTCCGGGGTCTTCCGCGAGAGCTGGAGGTTCGTGCTCGGCTGAAGGAGGTGCATCTCGTCGACGATCTCGAGCACCAGGTGCGAGAGCTCGTTCGAGCCGTCGCGGCCGTCGGCCAGGAACCCGCCGAGGTTGATGTTGGCGAAGTCGGTGTACGTGCCGCTCTCGGCGGCCGTCACGCCCACCTTCGGCGGGGCGGGGTGGTTGTTGAACTTCACGAAGAACGCCTCCAGCAGCTCCCGCGCTTTCTCGGGCGTGAGCGTCCCGTCGGCGAGGCCCCGGCGGTAGAACGGCAGGAGGTGCTGGTCGAGGTGGCCGGGGCTGAAAGAGTCCCACCCGTTCAGCTCGGTGATGACCGCCAGGTGGCAGAACCAGTAGTACTGGAGGGCCTCGTGGAAATCGCGCGGCGCGTGGGCCGGCACGTGCGTGCAAGTCTCGGCGATCCTTTCGAGCTCCGCCTTCCGCGCGGGGTCCGCTTCGCGCGCGGCCTGCTCGCGGGCCAGGGCGGCATGGCGCGCGGCGAAAAGGAGGAGAGCGTCGCACGCGATGTCCATCGCCCGAAGCTGCTCGCGCTTCTCGTAGGCCTCGGGGTCGTTGAGGAAGTCGAGGGCGGCGATCGCCCCGGCGATCTCGCGCTTGAAGTCCAGCATGCCCTGGCGATAGATCTTGCCGTCGAGGACCGTGTGCCCCGGCGCCCGCTGCTCCATGAACTCGGTGAAGAGGCCCGCGTCGTAGGCCGCCCGCCACTCGCCGGACATGGCCTCGAAGAGGCGGTCGCGCATGCTGCGGCCGCGCCAGTACGGGATGATCTTCTCGGCGTAGACCTTCCGGCACTCGTCCGAGACGGCGTAGCGGGTCTTAGGGCGGGAATGGAGGATGCGGAGGTCTTCGAGGCTGTGGCAGGTGAGCTCTGGATACGTGGGCGTCGCCTTCGGCCGCGGCCCGCGCTCGCCGACGATGAGCTCGTCCTCCCCCATCCAGATCGTCTTGTGCTCGCACAGGTGGCGGAAGGAGAGCGCCCGCATGACGGGCACGGAGTGCTTGCCCTCGTTGGCCAGGTAGAAGTCGGTCAGGAGCACGGCCCGCTCCTCGGAGATCGAGGGACTCTCGTCGAGGCTGGCCTGCCGGAGTCTCGCGGTTCGTTCGGTCATCGGTCTGTCCCATAGCACCACAACGCCAGTGCGCCGTGAAAGGCGCCGGTTCTCAGCGGGGAGATTATACCCGCCGGGCAACTATCGCTCCAGCCCGTAGCAATCGGAGCGGCGGCGGAGGCAA
>Ga0315273_10003568_pt1 | contig 18775 bp, 13 predicted proteins | sample YL17G02_0_MG_FD_205753 | JGI IMG/M metagenome (GOLD analysis project Ga0315273, IMG submission 205753) | Sediment microbial communities from Yellowstone Lake, YNP, Wyoming, USA - YL17G02_0 | ecosystem: Environmental > Aquatic > Freshwater > Lake > Sediment | place: USA: Wyoming | collected...
ACCAGACCGCCGGCGCCGCGGCTTACACCACGCACCGCTTTAGCTTCCTCGATTCGGCCATCGAAGTTGCGCGCCAGATATTCAATCTCGCCTTCCGAAAGCGCCACGCCGTGATTGCGCAGAAAGAATCCCGTGAGATGTTTGATCTCTTGGAGCGATCGAGCATCCGATCCGCCCGATGATGTAATCAGGTTGCGCACCGCCTTGATCTGGGGATGGGGTTTCACCAACTGGAAGTCGACTTCGGCGCCGATCCCATTGCCGTCGCTCCCTTCGGTCATAGAATACCCGACCACCACGAAGTCGGGGGCTTCCTTGCCGGTCGGCACAAAGTTGAACTTGATCTTGAGGTCATTCTCTTCCTCAACGACCATGTATTTGCGGGGATTTGCGAAAGCCATCAGATCGAGGTGACTGGAATACTCATTGTCGTTGGCGTCCCAGACGCGGTCGATGGAAAAAAGCTTTTCTGGTAGATTCGCGGAGTCAGCGTCGGCATACTCAAAGAGGCTGACTTCCAACGCCGGTTGACCCATGGTGTACTTGTTGCGGTGATTCTTGCGGCGATTGATTACCGGAAATGTGTTTGTGTCAAAGAAGCGGAAATTACGCAAATCCCCGACACGCTCGTCGCGCGCCAGATCGACCCGCAACCATAGCCGCGGTATCTTGATGCCGCCGAAATCGATCTGCGGAAATTTGTTTTCGATCTGCGGTGGCAACCTCAACTTCTCGGCAGTGGCATACATCTCAGTGGGAATATGAGCGAACCCTTTTGCCGGTGCCAGGTAGTGCTTAAAATGCCAGAGTAACTTGCCGGAAGTCAAAAAATCAGAACTGTAGAGCCGACTTTGAAAACTACCGTCAAGTTCCAGTTCTCGGATATCAAGGTGTTTGAAGATCTCCAGCTTATGATGGTAGTTACCCGGCTTGAATGCCGGATGCCGTTTTCCTGACGTCACCACCTGCCAGTCCACCCAGTTGAGCATCTTGCCGGTCGGTGCATCGGGGCCGGTGTACAATTGCAGAGCGCCCATTTCCTCCAAAGGGAGACCGGCGGTTATTCCTACGTATATGGTACCACCCAACGGTGGCGGCGCCGAGCGCTGCATCGTGCGATAGTGCGGTGATTGCAGCGTCTCTTCCCACTTGTCCGCTTCCGGCGGGAGTGCTTTCAACACCCGGAAGTAATCGCCGGAGACAAAGAAGACGACATCGGCATTTACGTCGTACACTTCCTGATTGTAGAGCGGGAAGAACGAATAGTCACGCGCTCTGGCCCCGGAGAGTCGACAAAGAAACTCCATATCGGTTTCAACCACGGCCCCTTTGTCGGAGCAGCGGCAGGATAACATCGTAAACGCCGGAATCGGTCGCTTCAATCCCGTCATAAAGAAATCCGCTATCATCGTGTCGATCACTGTTTCCGAGGCCTGCTTCAGTCTGTCCTCGGTTTGCACGGCGTGATAGGCAAATGCTTTGAGCATCAACAGCAAAGCCGGATCAAGCGACTTCTCGCCCGACGGCACCTGATAGCCCCAGAAACGAAGTCGATCAACTAACTCGTTGTATACCCGCTCTTCGCGGTCAGTCCATTTAGTATTCAAGGATTATATCTCCCAGGAGAGATCGAAACGCTGCCCGTCTCGCGCGGTTCCATAGACGCGACAGGTGAAAGTCGCGGTGATGTTTTGTTCAACCTTGTCGGAAATCGTGACATTGACCATGACGCCCATGTAACGCCGAAACTGTTCCAGCACGTGATTGCGCACGTCAGTCTTTAGGTCGTTGGAATACTCGGGTGTGAAGTATGGCGAACGGCAGCCCAGTTCCGGGTCAGGGCGATAGCTGCCCAACTCGGTTTCTACAAGAAATCGGGCAAACTCCTCCGCTCTGCCGCTGCGAAGGAAACGGCAGTCTTTGATCTCTATAGGTACACGAAGCGCTTCGTCAGCCATAGTCTAGTTTAGCGAAATCGGCGTCCCTTTGACGTTAACCGGTCCTTTCCCGTTGATGTCGATCATAGCGCCACCAACATCCATCTTGGCCGTGGCATCCAGTTTCATCATGCCGCTACTGGTTATCTCGGCGCCACCGCTGCCCGCCTTGATCTTACAGGACATCTTGGCGTCAATCGATACGTTCTGCGCCTCAAGCTTGAAATCACCGTCGGCCTTCAAAGTGATATTGCCCTTGACGGTGAGATTGTAATCTTTATCAGCAGTAATACTAATCGTATTCTCTTTAGAATCAATGATCATGGTGTTCTTGCCGGTGCGGTCGATAATCTTGATCTTGCCGGCACCGTCCTTGTCGCTCAGGACAATCTGGTGTCCGGTACGAGTGTAAATCACTTTGTTGTCATTCTTCGACAACTCACCGTCATCGCCACCCGGATTGATCGCTGATTGGGGTGGATTATCCATGCCATTCCAGAGCGACCCGAGCACCACCGGCATGTTGGAATCACCCATTTCAAATCCGACCAAAACTTCGTCGTCAATCTCGGGAATAAAGTAAATGCCACGATTGCTGCCTGCGTATCCGCTTGTTGTTCGCAGCCACGGACTCTCCAGATCGCCACCGCTCGCGCTCTTCATCGGGAACTTTACTTTAACCCGCCCGCGCATATCCGGATCGTTGTTATCAGTCACGATCGCCATCAGCGGGTCGGACTGTCGTTCATTTCTCGCGACGGGGGCGGTCGGATAAGCAGTTTCTAAGGGACTCGCGGTCACGAAATTGTGATAGCTGCCGTTTTCAAACCTGTGTTCAATAGCGGTGATAATGTAAATGCCGGAATAGGTATCACCCATTCCCTCGAGTGTCAGAGTATCACCGACTTTGAGTGACGGCACATTTGTTTGCAGCTTGCACTGCACCATCGTGCCGATCTTCTCGGCCTGTAGTGCCTCGGTGATTTGCTGTATTTCCCCTGTCTTGGTGGGCATGGTGTCGCCTCGCAGCGGCAGAGCAATTGATGATGTCTCGTTCATTTTGGATGCGGACGACGCGTATGCCTTCTGCGCTACGCCGGAGAATTGCGTTTGTACGGACACATCTTGGGACATCGGCGATTTTTGGCCTTCGTCCCAGCCCGTGTTACGAAATTTGTAGCCGGTCATATTCATGCGCACGTCGGCCGACCCAACATGCTTTTGCCAGCTTAGCTTATGCGTATTCCTGCTTTTCTTTTCTTCTATGACAAGCTTCTTACCGTCATAAAAAACCCAACCGGGGTAAGTCCGCCGGCGTGTCGTGATGTATTCCCAATCGGTCTCGGACCACTGCGCCCAGAAATCTCTCGAAAATTCCTCGCCAATTGTGATAGCGCCGGTATCTACACTGTATGCACCAAAAATCGATCGCACGACATCCGTGAAGGTCATGTTTTCGTAGAAACGGTAGACCTTAGCCTGATCCAGCAAAATTGTCGGGCTCATGGCTTCGATCGTTACAACATTCATTGCGCCGCCGCTATTAGCGAGACCGATGTTGGTAATCAGGCCGATAAACTCCAATGCTTCGCTGGAATCGACATACTCATCCATGGGGGAAATCTTTAGGCTGACAATCTTGCCAATGGCATCCTGAAACTGGGACGTGGAGACAAACTCCTGACCCGCAGTCATCGATTCGATATCAAGCGAGAAATTGAGAACCAAACGGTGGTGGTTGAATGTGCTCTGCTCAAGGCGAAACGACGTCAGTGGCCAGAGCACTTGGTTGTTGGCGATCAGAAGCGTCGTTGCCACTACGCAGCGCGAATGTACCGCCAATTGGTCATTCGGATTGCGAGTCTGTTCGGGTTCTGCATTCGTCATCTATTCCTCGCAGTCTCGACAGCTAAGAGAGCGGGAAGGGAGCGTATACTCGCCTTCCCGCAAGAATCTCAGTTCCCGGCCGGGCTCACTTGCCCTTCCAGTCCTTCTTGTACTCGACACCGTTGACATCCACCAACTCGGCGGAAATCTCGAAGTACTCGTACATCTGCTCGTTCGGCATCGCCGAAGTGGACGGTACGTGCTCTTCATAATGGGTCACGAAACCGTTCTGCCATTTGAGGACCTTCAGTTCCTTCTTCAGGTTCGGGTCCTTGAACGTAATCTCACCAGCCTTGCGGTTGACCTGCGAAGAGTCAAACGCCCATCTGGCGATACCGACGTTGTCATCCGACTCCCGGCTGATCTTGATTTTCAAGCCGCAGGGAATCGAACTCGGCTTGCCGTCCGTGGTGTCATGAGGTGTAAATATCTCATAACTGACCCCGCGCACCTTGTCGAACTTCTCGCCGTCGATCTTGAGTTCTACTTCTTGTGCCATGGTGGCTTCCTCCTAATATCAGTCTACCGTTTTAGGTTCTCTGTCTCTAGGCTTTTCCTACCGCTTTCACCCACAACTGTCGGAACACTCCAACCGCGGTTCAGAATTATTTGACCGCTGCCTGACCCGACTCATCAACCAGCGCTTCGAGCTTGACAACATACTGCTTGATCGGCGTCTTGGTGTTGAGCGCGACTTCCAGCAACATCTGCTGGTTTTCAATCATTTCGTTGGTCGCGATCACATTGCAGGTGAAACCGTTAATAACCTTGTTCCGTTGCAGCAGGCTCAGGAACTTGTTCAGATCACCGTCGATCGACTTCTTCAACTTGTCATCGAAACCCTTATAGACCTGCTGGTTCAGATAATTGCGCATCGTCTTATAGATGTAATCATAGGTCCGCTTGATCGTGTAATTGCGGAACTTGGGGTCCTTGCTCAGCGTGTCGGCGCCCATAGCCACCACATCGCCGACATCACCCTGCCAGTTCAGCACGCAGTTGACACCCTTCTCGTTGATCTTGGTGTTCTTGGCTTCCGACAATTTGATCCGCGTCCGCGATACGCCACCGATCTTGCCGTTGGCTTTACCGGCTGATGGCGCCTGGATACCTACCTCGTTGTCGTTCTTGTAAATCAGTCCGGCCATCATCGGCGACGGTGGCAGCCACATGGCCTCCTTGTCGAAGCGACTCTCCGGCTTCTCGGCTTTGACATAGTTGCCGAATACCGAGATGTACGCCTTATACTCGTCGTTGCCCCGCAGATCATCGTAAGCCGGATCGTCCAACTCATCCGCCAGGTCTTCGTATGTGTCGAAATGCTTGAAATCAGTCAACACATGCAGTTTGTTGGGCATTCCCATATCGCGAGCGACCGTGTCGATGTCTTTCACGGACCCGAGATATCCCGGAATGCAGCAGAGTGAGTAGCTGTTCTTGATGTCATATAGGCCGTAGATGTCGTGTATCTGCCGATTGAGATATTCGAATTTCTCGCGATCGTTCGGATCGGTGAGATCACTGATGCCGACATTGGAGAAATAGGCGTAGATTTCGCTGTCCGGGCGCGCGGCGGCGTTCTGAAAGAACAGGTCGATACCTCGGTAGGCGGTTTCCAGCGGGCGAATCGCCTCATGGATATTGGACATATTCTCAGTCAGGTTCTTATCCGCCTCTTTGATCATGTTCTCCAACTTGTCGGCGAATTCGTCCGAATTAGCCTCGTTTGCTCCAAGCAAATCCGCCCATACCTGCAAGCGTTGCTTCAACTGCTTGCGCCGATCCCTAAATTCCTCTGAAGTGAGGAACTTGTTAAATGACTCGTTTTTCGGGTCAAGGAACTTGACACCTTCAATATGCAGACCGTCCTGGCTCTTGAAATGGGACAGGTGGTCTTTGACAAACTCGTAGCCGGCAAACCCGACTCCGAGGATGTCTTTTAGGTCAGCTTTCTCTTTGACCTTGGCTTCGGCTTGAACCGATTCCTTTTGTATATCTTTTTCTTCGTCAGCCATGACTTCCTCGTAACGGTTTACAGTTGATCGACGTACGATTTGAGAACCCTCAGGAACTCCGCCTTCTTCTCCGGTGACGACAGGTCTTTTTTCAACTTGGAGTTCGGCTTGTCCAGAAGGTTCTTGAGATTGCGCAGGATTTCCACTTCATTGTACTTCGACTGCAGATATTCATTCTTCTGAATGATCTCCATCGAACCGAAATCCTTCATCGCGTTGAATTCCAATCCCACCGACTCTTCCGATCCGTCCTGTTTCTGGACGGTTACCTCGTTTGTCGGACGGAACGTTGCGAAGACTTCTTTCAGGTTCTTGCAGCGTGTCATCTCCGGCTCCGTCTCCTCGCGCGAATTCAGCTTGGTCAGATAGACCATTTTGTTCGACGGGAGCAGGTCGACCGGAATCGAATCGCTCTTCTCTTTGTACTCCGTAGTGCCAATGTGGGGAGCAGCAATACGAAATTCGTCTGCCATTTTACCTCCTTGGAATTTATACTTTCACAATTTCGAAATTTTCGTTGTTCATCGACACTTCGACGTTCGACCCCTCGGGGAAACGGCCGTCGATAATGCCGATCGAAAGTGGATTAAGGATTTCCTTCTCAATCAGGCGTTGCAGCGGGCGCGCACCCATCTCAAAATTGTAGCCCCGGGCCGCCAGCGCCTTCTTGGCATCCGCCGAACAGACGATTGTCATCTTTTGATCCTTGAGAATGCCGTTAATCACCTTAAACTGGATATCAACAATCGTACCAATACCGACTTCCGTCAACGGCCGGAAAATGATCCACTCCAGACGATTGAGGAACTCCGGTCGGAATTTCGTTTTCAAGACGTTCATCATTTCGTCGCGCTCCACCGGCTTGTTTTCGCGATAGCAGTCGAGAATGTAGTGTGCGCCGAAGTTCGAAGTCAAGATGACGATCGTATTCGTGAAATCGATCGTATTCCCCTGCCCGTCGGTCAGTCTGCCGTCATCCATGATCTGCAGCATGATGTTGAACACATCCGGATCGGCCTTCTCGACCTCGTCAAAGAGGACGACGGAAAACGGATTGCGTCTGACTTTCTCTGTCAGCAGCCCGCCTTGATCATAGCCTACATACCCGGGCGGCGCACCGATCAATTTGGCGACGGAGTGTTTCTCCATGTATTCTGACATATCAAAACGAACGATGTTCGATTCATCATTAAACAAGAACTCCGCCAGCGTTTTGGCAAGCTCGGTCTTGCCGGTGCCGGTCGGCCCGAGAAACAAGAAAGAGCCTATCGGGCGGTTGTGTCTCTTGATTCCCGATCGCGACCGTCTTACCGCCTCGGCAATCGTGGCAATCGCCTGATCCTGATCGACCACGCGCTTCACCAGGAGGTCTTCGAGGTGCAGCAGCTTGGTCTTCTCGTCTTCCATCATCCGGGAGACCGGTATCTTGGTCCAGCGCGAGATGACAAAGGCGACATCCTCGGGAGACAGTACCAACTCGCTTTGGTTGACGAACTGCTCCAACCGGTCCATTTTCTGAAGGTTCTCTTGGAACCTATTTATCTGAGTTTGTTCTTTGTCCATCGTCTTTGACCCACCTTGGCCGCTTCCGGCAGCAACCACGCTACTTAACTCGCTCTTTCCAAAGCGAATGCAACTCTTCAAATTCGTCGTTAAAAGCTCGCAGTTTGGTTCTTGTCGTTTCCTCGAGCTTGTCGTCGCTGATGGCAGTGCTCTCATCTCCCAGCAGCACCTTAAGCTCATCTGCTTTCTTCTTGAGTCCTTCAAGGCCATTCTTGGTGCGCGTGCAGTTCAGACGAAACGATGCACAGGCCTCATCCAATAGATCGATTGCCTTGTCCGGCAGAAACCTATCGCCGATGTAGCGCTGTGACAATCGGATTGACTCGTCAACGACGCTATCAGGAATCGTCAGATTGTGATGCTTGCTGTAGACATTCCGGACACCGGCCAGGATCTCCTGTGCCTCGTTGAACTTCGGTTCCTCTACCATCACTCTTTGGAAACGCCGATCAAGCGCCTTGTCTTTCTCAATATACTTGCGGTATTCCTCGTTGGTCGTTGCGCCGATTACCTTGAATGCGCCTCTCGCCAACGCCGGTTTGAGCAAATTCGCGGCATCCATGCCACCGGCCGGATTACCGGCGCCGACGAGAGTATGCACTTCGTCGATGAACAAAACGAGGTTGCCTTTGCCCTTGGACAAGCGCGAGACCAGAGAGTTAAACCTCTCCTCGAATTCGCCTTTGTACTTGGCGCCCGCAACCAATTGCCCCAGATCAAGATGCAGGATCACGCTGTCGTGTAACTCTGGTGTCGTCTGCTTATTGACAATCTGCAGCGCCAAACCTTCGACCAACGCCGACTTGCCGACTCCCGGAGGTCCGACCAAAATCGGGTTATTCTTGCGCCGACGGATCAATACGCGCGAGATGTTATAGATGTCTTCCTGTCTGCCGAAGAAATTGTCCAGCCCGCCGCTGCGGGCCTTCTCAGTCAGGTCAATGCAGTACTTGATACCCTCTGCACCGACAGTCGTCTCACCATCTTCAGTCGTCATCTGAGTCCCGGCGATCGACTGCACGACCTTCATATCGGCCATGGAATCGATGATTTTTCCCTCATCGAAATCAAGCCGCCTGGTGATTTGCTCTGAAAGTGGAGAGTCCTTGGACACGAACACCATCAACACGTGTTCGGCGCGTACTTCCGAATCTGAGTATTTTTCGGCTTTGTTACTGGCTGCTACCAACATCGATTGCAAGGCAGGAGCGGCAACCGGTTTCACCTCATCCGTCGACAGCTTTCGCATTCTTGATAGCTCGTCAGCCAGCAGCGCTTCAAAATATTCGGGCTTCTTGCCCAGTTGTTTGAAAATCGCCGCCAGTTCGCCAGACTCATCACGCAGCAGCGTTAGAAAGAAATGGTTGGGCGTGATTTCAGCATGGAAATAGCTCTTAGCCAGTTCCTGCGCCCGGCGGATGCAATTTGTCAATGTCGCGGAAAACGATCCTAAGTCCATAGTTTTCAACCGTTTTTCTGGTCTTTGTATAACCTAATGCGCCTAAAGGATTAACTTAAGGATGCCAGTAATCACTGTCAAGGTTTATGTTTACGCATTTTTTCCGCAAGTCTCAGCTTGCATCTCTGCCTAAATTCGCAACCCGCATATCGAAGCGCTCGGATGACCCGTTAACATTGTACGCACGAAGACCCATGCCGTTGCTAACATACAGGAGAAAAAAACCGACCTTGTTCTTGTTTTTCCGACTAAAGACAGCGGCCAACCATCTAATGTCCGTTGTTTCGGAGGAATCGAGAGGTTGTCCCATAAGTTGGAGCACACCTGAGAACAGCGATCGCAATGGTAGAGAATGTTGAGTGAGATCATGACGTCGCAACACCTTACACCCTCACCCCCTTCCCCTCTCCCCTGGGAGAGGGGCGAAGGGGTGAGGGAAAGGAACTTATGAGACAGCCTCTCGACATCAAACGGGCGCTCGGATTTCTCTTTCTTTGGACAGGAGTTCGTCATACCATTCCACAGGAAAGCGACAACCCGAAAGATAGACCGGCATGCCTGACACACAAGCTCTGAAATTCTGCGCGGAGATCCTGCCCAAGGTATCCCGCACTTTTGCCATCAATATCAGAGTCCTAAAGGGCGAGTTGTACCGGGCCGTACTGGTCGCATACCTGTTTTGCCGTATAGTTGACACTGTCGAGGACGCCGAAGACCTCTCCATCGACTTGCGCAACCGACTGCTGGACGAGTACATGGCTTTTTTTGAGACGCCGGCTCTCGACCCCCAACGCCTGAACGAGTGGATTGCCCTATTCGGCCGCCTCGATCCGTCCGATCCACAACAGCGATTGATTCAAAACTGTCCCTCGGTTTTTGCAGTTTTTTCCGACTTACCCGCTTCAACTCGCGCGATCATGTCCGACTGCGTTCTGGAAATGGCCGCCGGTATGAAAAAGACCCTCAATCGACAACAATCACGGGAATTTTTTCACTCTCTGCAGACCATGACCGACTTGGAGGAGTATTGCCATTATGTTGCCGGTACGGTCGGGATTATGCTGACTAAACTGTTTGCCGCATATTCCAAGTCACTCGAACCGTCGGCAGCACGGAAGATGGCTGATCTGCAGTTGTCATTTGCTCTTGGTCTGCAAATGACCAACATCATCAAAGATTGCTCTGAAGACAATCGCCGCGGCTGGTGCTACATACCGACGGATCTCGCTACCAAATTCGGGGTGCCAATTGCCGAATTCTTCGCACCCGAGCATCACCAACAATCGCTGGCAACTCTGGATTATTTGGTCGTAAAGACAGCAAAGCATCTGGACGATGCCTTGGACTACACACTGCAATTACCACGCACGGAAATCCGCATGCGGCTCTTCAATCTCTGGTCGCTTTTTCTTGCCGTGAAAACTCTAAGTAAGGCATGGCATAACAAGGACTTGCTGAGCGGAGAAATCAAAGTCAAGATTTCGCGTTGTGACGTCTACAAAACACTGGCTCCGACGGCACTAATGGTGACAAGCAATGCGCTGTTACGGCGCCTTTACCACCGTTTCCGAGATAAAATCCCCGCCTGAGAACTACGCAGTCTGTGCCGTCGGCTCACCGGTTGTTCATCGTCGCCGGCCCCTGGAAGTTGTTGTCATAGTTGCGACGGAACTTGTTGACCATGATATGCGCTAATCGCAGCGGTTCCGGCAAACGATAGCCCCGCAGAAGGTCAATCACGGTCTTAACCGCCGTCTCCACATCCATTTTGTGCCCCGGCGAAACATAGAGCGGCTTGACACCCTCACGTGACCGGATTGTGCGTCCGACTTCGACATTGCCATTATAAATTGGCGCTGAATCGCCGACGTTGTCGTCGACCGGCTCCGCTGTGCCACAAAGCAGCTTTTTGGTGCAACCGATTGTCGGCATCTCAAGCATAATTCCCATCTGGGACGCCATACCGATCCCTTTGGGGTGATCAATACCATGCCCGTCGAAAATAAAGCAGTCGGGTACGAATTTCAACCGGCTGAGAGCCTTGAAAATGGTTGGTCCTTCGCGAAAGAAGAACAATCCCGGCACAAACGGAAACGTAACTTCACCCTGACTCCGCACTTTTTCGATCAGTTCCATCTCCGGAACCTTCAGCACGACGATCACGGCAAACGCCGAATTGTCCTTCTTGGAGTAGGCGACATCAACGCCACCGACGAGTCGAAAGCTGGTCTTCTCCGGCTTCGTGATGACTTCGCTGCGATATTTATCTTGAATCCTTTCTGCCTCGCGGACATCATCAGTCCAAATATGCGGACGAGAGAATTTCATTGCTTTTCCTTTTCTTTTCCCAATGTCACTTCTTGCGAAGATTCGGATGCCTGCGGTCTGATAATAAGTGATCTTCCCGCAGGAGGTACTGTCTAACCTCACCCTTGTCTTTAATTCCAAGCTTTATCATTATACAACGCCTACGCCAAGAGTTCAACAATTGTTTTCCGCATTAACAACGGTTGCCGGCAGAAGTTCCGTGATTAATTCGCGATATCACGGGATGGGATCGGGCGACCTAGTCGAAAGCACGTTGCCCCTGGGGATCAAGTATTACCCCGCCCCAATGATTGCCCCACCGGAGCTTGGGGCCCGGCGTAGAAGTAGTCGAATCCTTCACTCCATTGACTCTTGTTGATTTTATCGAACCTTGACTGTAGTATTACGTTGTTACAGGAGTCGAAATTATGAAACTCAAACTGATCATATCTTTGGCGCTGATTTCTGCACTTCTCGGCTTTTTCGTCGGTTGCACAGAAGACAGCGGCACAGTGACAGAACCGCCGCTGAGCTCGACGGTGACGTTTAAGGACGTTCAAGCTTTCCTGCAAAAGCCTTCGCAGGTACAATTTACGTTTCGCATGAGTGACAGCCGCAATCATGCCGTAGTTATTGATCAGGGACCACTCACGGCGCCGTTTCGCATTTTCGAGGACGGTGTGGAAATCGATTACAGCGAGACCTCATACTTTGTTCATCCCGCCGCCAGTCTCGAGATGGACATGGTAGTGCTGCTCGATTTCACCAACAGCATGGCGAGTTGGAAGGAAGGCGACGAAACCGGTATTGACCTCGAAGTCAACTGGGCGCGAGAACTGATCGATTCGTTGGCGCCGACACACCGAATGGCCATCATGGAGTACCACGATCGCAACATCGATGCCGGTATTGTCGCGCCGTTCTCCGCCGACAAAGTGGCTCTTACGGCAGCGCTTGATGCTTTTGTAGCCCAGCCGCTTGACCACGGCTCTTCACGCGTCTGGGATGCGCTTTATTCCGCAGTTGACATCTTTGGCGGCGGCAGTGCCAATAAGGAACGCGCCATCTTTTTCATCACCGACGGCAAAGAGACGTCATCCGACAAATCACCGTCCGATGTTATGGCTTACGCCAAACAGGGGCAGGCCAGCATTTTCATAATCGGCGCCGGAAGCGTCAGCAACGGGACTACACTTGCCGAAATTTCTGGGCAAACCGGCGGTGAGTATTACCCGGCCGGCAGTATCGACTCGTTCCGGCAAAGACTGCAGCAGATCACGCGCGACCTTGGCGGGCAGTACAAACTTAGCTATACCACTCTCAAGCGCGTCGGCACTCATGATGTTCGAGTGCAATTCGAATATGAGGGACTAACCGGTCAGTTCGACACGTCACTTGATCTCGGCAGTATCTATGGCGATGATCGGGTCGGCGTGATCACTTTTGATGCATCGACCGTAACGGCAAGTCACCTACGCATGGTCGTCCGGGCGCAACACGTCCCGCGCAGCGTTGACCGCTTCCGTTTTAGACTCGATACACCGAAGACCTGCAATGTGTCGCTAATCGCCGCCGCTGATGGCGGACTCTGCGATGGATGGAGTATCAATGGACCCGATGCGCTCGGATACTTCGAGCTTTCCTCGACGACACCACTGGAGTTTGGTGATTTTGGACCGCTGTTCAATATCGACATCTCACCCGTGACCGAGATAACGCTCTCGATACCGTTCGAGTTGGACACGACGATCTATTCCGAAGGCAAAACCTTCACTTATCCGGAGAGTATCAATTACGCGGCCCCCGACTGACGGCGGCCTGTAACATTTGTCGAAAAGGAGTTATATGTTCTACACTATCAAGAGACTGATCTCGCGCTTCGCAATTGCCGCAGTCTCACTGCTGGTTGTCTTTTCGGTTGTTCAGGGCGATTCGACAACAACCAAGACAGCGCCTGCAACAGCAGCAGCGATAAAGGCCGTGGTTCCCAAAGTCAAAATCGTTGATTTCGAAGGCAAAGCCACATTGGGACAGCTATTCTGGATTGCCGTTACTGATTCGGTCATGCAAGGCAAGTCTAAGGCCACTATTAGCATTGTGCCAGAGGGAGCTGCGGGAACCAAACAGTCACTCAAGATTATCGGTAGTGTTATTCTCGGAAGCAATCCGTATGTTATGTTCGGAGGCGCCGGCTCACGGTTCGAGGGGGGCAAGACCATCTACGATGTGACGTCATATACCGGTATCAAATTCTGGGGCAAAGGTGACGGCAACACTTACCGTATCGACCTGCCTGCCGCGGCAGTGACTGATTACATGTTCCATTCGTTTTCGTTCACACCTCCGACCGGTGAATGGAAGGAATACAAGATCCCATTCAACGGTTTCAAACAGATGCCGTTTGGCAAGAAAGTGCAATGGACGGGAACGGACTTACAGGGTGTCCAGTTTTTCACTGTCGGCGGCCCGATTGAGAAGTTCTCGCTGCAGGTGGACGAGATCGAGTTTTATAAGTAGTCCGGGAGCTTAGAGTTCGGCGCCTTAACGGGAAGTCGTCAGCGTCTACCGATTGCCGGTGCGTCGATGCACGATCACAGCACTGCCGCCGATGGCCACTGCCACAGTCTCGCGTACAAAGAAATTGCGCAGCGTCCAGCTTGAACCCAAGCGCGTCAACTGATCGGTTAGCTCCCACTTGGTGCCGCGCAGAGTGACTCTGACGCTTCGGCTGACCGGAATAACCGAGAGCATATCACCCGGCGTACCGGCCAATTGAAGATCGTTGTCATCGAGAAAATAGACTTCCTGCCGGTGATCGACGAGTCGCGCATTAAGTGCGTGTCCGGTTGCGCGCTGCCGTTCACTGACCAGAGCCAGCAAAAAAACGTTCGCCAGCATCTGGTCGCTCTCGAACGATGTATCGAAGGCGCCGAAGATTTCGATTTGATCGCAGCCCTGATCCAGAACGTACTTGATCGCCAGTTCGCCGTCAGTGGCGTCCTTGTCGACGGGATAATTGACCTTTTGCACGCCGGCGTACTTCTGCAGCACCATTGCATCGACCGAATCAAAGTCGCCGAGAACGAGGTCGGGCGTTTTGCCGAGATCATGAAACAAATGCAATGCACCATCGACGCTAATTACCATTCCGCGACCCTTGGCTAGATCGATCGCTGCGCCGTAATAATCAAGATGTGCCGCCGGATAGGCGCCATTCAAGAAAATTGCGGCCTGTTTCATTGTCGCCTTCTCCAATTCACAATTGGGAATCGATTTGCCACGCTGTGTTCCTCCCCGCAACAAGATACACACTGGACCCACAGTGTGCCAAATACAAAAAGACCGCCCCGGCCGGGCCGGGGCGGCCTTTAATTCAAACCGCTTTGGTGACTACTTCCTAATCGGCGGGCCACACTTAGTCAGCCATTCCTGACAAGTGCAAGGCGCCGTGCCACCACTGAAGATATAAGCGATCAAATATACTGCGTCGGAAATATCCACCGCGCAATCACAGTTGGCGTCGCCTGAGCAGATAGCATAAGGTTTCGGTTTTGAACCACCGGAGAAGATGTAAGCGATCAAGGAAACAACATCGGAAATGTCAATCGCGTTATCACCATTGGCATCGCCCGGCTTGCAAAGGCAGGGCGTAGTGGTCACGCCGTTCGTAATCACGAAAGCAAGGTCCATAGAGGTCGTAAACTGAGGAGGTTCCCACAGGTCAATCCAAGTGGTTATCGGGGGGCCTCCCTGATGAATTCGAATCGTTGCTGTTGTCGAACCTGACATCCCTCCTAAAGGCCCTCCCGGATGCCCGATAAAGTCAATGCGATAACTGATATCAAAGAAACTGTCGACGTTCCACTGACCGCCGGATATTTGCGTGAGAGTAGTGTGTCCGGGACTGGGCATACCGAAGTCGGTTCCAGCAGTAATCTTTAACAAATCAAAATCGGGATCGCCTATTGGAAGCTGACCTGACATACGGAACATGTCGCTGTCGAAACTTTGAATCGGATCACCAGGAACCCGTGGTTTGTGCACCATCTGGTTGGCGCCAACTCCAGACAGAGGGAGCAAGACATGTTTGCTAAAACCAGACAGAGCGCCAGACCCTGTCATCTGCAACTGCAAGAGAGCCGAATAATCGTCCAACTCTCCACCCAATGGGTCCGGAGTGCGAGTGATGTCGAAGAAGTTCGAAATCATCCCGTTGGAGTTGATCTGAGTGAGGGGAGGAAGACCATTGATGATATCAAAAGTGCCACCCTCGTTCACATAGGGACACTGAGGAGCTGGGAGATCTATCGTGCCCGTGCCATTGTCCGGCGCGACGCACGTTGAAGGCAGGCGTTGAAGCCAGACAGCATCGTCGTTGAAATGATTCTGAGTAGATTTCCAGCCCCAAAAGGTAAAAGGATCCGTAAGGTAGGCGGTTATGCAGAGCCAATAAATCGTACCCCCAGTTTGGTTGAACCAGTCCGGCTCATCGAGTTCAACGTCATATTGAAAGTACGCATTGTGGTTGTTGGAAATGACACTGCCGGAAGACGGATCGTACCAACCCTCGAGAGTTGCGGGGAGAAAGGGAAGGACACAGAAATTCGTGACATTGCGTTGCCAGAGCGTCACTCCCGGATGGCTATATGGAAGATCGACTCCTGCCGGTATATCCTCCCTAATAGTAACATTAAAACTGTCTATCCCGCCTACAATATCGTTAAGCCAGGATCCCCAGAAATGAATATCTTTGACCGGGGTAGTTTCTGTCGCCAGCCAGTCATCCCCGAGAACCATGGGATAGACGCCGTAGACATCCCAACCCGCTGGATCCGGTTCCTGCGGATTCCTCATTACGCTTCCATCTGCAAGGGTCCAAAACTTGTGCCCTCCTTGAGTAATGCGTATGGTAGCGGTAGTTGAACCCGACCTTCCTGCGACTGGCCCCCCCGGGGCACCGATGAAGTCAATTCTATATTCGATATCAAAGAAACTATCTACCTGCCAAGTTCCCCCTCCTTGTTTAGTGAGCGTTGTGTGACCCGGACTGGGCATGCCAAAGTCGGTGCCGGCAGTGATCTTAAGTAAGTCGAAATCCGGATCGCCTATTGGGAGTTGTCCCTGCAATCTAAAGAGGTCACTGGCGAATGACTGGGGTGAGCCAGATCCGCGCGGTGCGTTGTCGATCATGACCGAATCCAACAACCCTCCACCACCAAGAGGGACGTTTTTCACGCCGCTCCAACCGAGGAGAGTCCCAGTCCCCTTCATGTCTAACTGCAAGGAACCATAAAAAGTCTCGTGATCTCCGCCGAGGGAACCACCTGGAGTGTTGGCAATCTTGAAGAAACCGTGAAGCTGTGCGGTCATTTCGATGGTAGTGCCCGGAGGCAACCCAACAGTGATTCGCAACTTGTCCGTTAGCGTAACATAAGCGCAATCGGCCGGAAGACTCGCTGAGCCGCCAGTTTGATCGGGCGGAGCAAAGCAGGCAGAATTACATGGCAGTCCTGCGCCGACGGCACTGGTCCATGGAATAATGAACGCGAGTGCTGATAGCAGCGAGAGAAAGTGCAGCAGTACCTTTCGCATCAAGTACCTCCTGGAAAGATGTGAGACAATTCCGCCAGAGGAGGCGGGAATGGCGTCGGCTTCGACAGTCAGGTCTACAATTAGGGTACGCCCGCAAATTGCAGCGCCTTTCGCTTACGGGAAACTTCTCTCATCTCCTCAAATGGGCGAAGGCTGCCGCAGTTGGCTGACCGAGGCCTAATCCATTATTAACTAACCAGACCAATATAATCGGCATTGCGCCGGTTGTCAAGACAAAAAAAACCGCCCCGTGAGGGCGGCTTGTGACGATAGTCATCAATGTGAATTATTTCCTAAGCGGTGGGCCGCACTTAGTCAGCCACTCCCAACAAGCGCAAGGCGGCGTGCCGCCGCTGAAAATGTAAGCGATCAAATACACCGCGTCGGAAATATCCGTCGAGCAATCTTTGTTCGCGTCGCCCGAGCAGATGTCATAAGGTTTCGGTTTTGAACCGCCTGAAAAGATGTAAGCGATCAGGTAAACAACATCGGAAATGTCAAACATATTATCGCCATTGGCATCGCCCGGCTTGCAGTTGCAGAGCAGAGCGTCGCCGGTGATCACAAACGACAGGTCGAGCGATTGTCTGCAATCGTGCGTAATTGCGCCCACGACCATGAGGTTGCTTCCCATAATATCCACCGAGACCCACTCGGGATTGTAGTCCTGAATCACGTAGTCAATTCCGTAATAGCCTGCCAGATCCGGACCGACGAGGAGGGTGTCTCGGCCGATATAGAGCTCCTCAGAGACGCCCGGGAGGGGTGGCATGCTGTCTTGCTGGGGCACAAGCGACCAGCGGTCAGTCGACCAGTTAACCGCAAACACAACAGAGGAAGGGGTAGTTGGAATCAGCTTGGACAGGCCGAACTCAATCCGGATTACTTTCTTACGGTCGTACGTAAAAGGATGATCGTAAAACCAGATGTTCCACCAGCCGCTCTCATACTTGTACCACCCCTGACCGTAGTAGTCGGTTCCTCCTCCCATAAGCATACCTTGAGGATCAACCTGCGCATAGAATTGATTCTGAATCGGGTGTGACGGCTCCCAAAGCTCGACCCAATCCAACTGACCCGCCCACACGGCGGCATCCTTAAAGGGATTCAGAGTAGATTTCCATCCCCATTGGGTATTCTGCGGATCCTCAAGGACGGCAGAGATGTTTAGCCAGTAGATGGTACCCTGTTCCTGCAGGAACCAGTCTATTTCATTATCAAGGCAGATATTGTACTGGAAGTACGCCCCATGATCATTGGGTAAAGTTTCGCCGGTAGAAGGATCGTACCACCCCTCAAGTGAAGGCGGGTCAACCGGATTTACCGTGAACTCACTTATGTCCCTCTCCCATAGGGTCTGATCCGGCCGGCTGTAAGGAATCTGCGGCGGATTCGCGGGAATATCCGAGCGAACACTCAAGACAAAATAGAGAATTCGGCCCACGACGCCGTTCTTCCAAGATCCCCAGAAGTGGATTTCCTTGACCGCGCCGGTCTGGGAACACTGCCAGTCGTCGGCCAGGACGAGTGGAGCGGTGGCGTTAACGTCCCAACCGGTGTCGTTTGGCAACTGTGGGAAATGCATCTTGTAGGGATGTCCGGGTTGCCAAGCGCACGGTGTTTCTCCTCCGACCCAGAAGATTGGGTAGCCGGGAACAGGGGACATCCAGAAGTCGTACCATTCGTAGTACGGCCCGTCATACCGACGCATCCAATTGTCACAAACAACAGAAGCCGCATTGTTATCAAACATCACTGACGGGGTGCTTCCCTCAGCCCCATCCCTGTATTCCAGGCCAATGTAGACCGGTCCTTCTACGTAGTAAGGTGCTGGGAACGTGTAAGTACCTACAGTAGGGTAGGCGTAAGTAGACGAATCGGCGGTCACAAGATAGCGGCACAATTCCACTCCCGGACCGCCGCAATAATTAGGGGCCTGGGCAAGAGCGTACACAACTACGTCGACCATCACCGGCCAGATATAGCCACCCGGATCGCCGAGTGTAAAGGAAAAG
>Ga0315273_10003569_pt1 | contig 18775 bp, 12 predicted proteins | sample YL17G02_0_MG_FD_205753 | JGI IMG/M metagenome (GOLD analysis project Ga0315273, IMG submission 205753) | Sediment microbial communities from Yellowstone Lake, YNP, Wyoming, USA - YL17G02_0 | ecosystem: Environmental > Aquatic > Freshwater > Lake > Sediment | place: USA: Wyoming | collected...
CGCGCACGTTTCCGGTCAGCGGCGAGTGGAGCAAGGAGCAGCGCCAGTTGCTCGACGCTGTGCTTGCGGCCAAGACGGAAGCGCGTGCCGCGCTCAAGCCCGGCGCCAGCCTGCGCGCGCTCAACCGCGCAGCGCACGAGTCGATCGACCGCGCCGGATTCGGGAAGTACTTCATTCACGGGCTCAGCCATCACGTCGGCATCGATGTCCACGACGCCCACGCCGACACGCTGGCCGAGGGGATGGTGGTGACTATCGAGCCCGGCATCTACATCCCGGCCGGGTCTCCCGTCGACCGCGCCTATTGGGACCTCGGCATTCGCGTCGAGGACACCTACCTGGTGACCAAGGACGGCGGCGTGCCGCTCGCCGAGCTGCCCGAGGTGTTCGCCGCCGGCGCGAGGGCGTGACGAGCGCCGCGCCCGGTCGTGGCGCTATGCTCCTCGCGACGGGAGGTGGGCAATGGGCGGCGAGCTCGAGCTGAGTGTCACCGTAAAGCACATCCAGGGGCTGGAGTTCAAGGTCGCCTTCGACTGGCCGGAGGCCGGCGAGATGCTGATGGACGAGCCGGAACCGATCGGGCACCGCCGCGGCCCCAACGCCTCGCGCCTGCTCGCCGCGGCGATCGGCAACTGTCTCACCGCCTCGCTGCTCTTCTGCCTGCAGCGCTCCAAGATCGAGCTTGCCGGCGCCACGACGACGGTCACCGGGCGCATCGAGCGCAATGAAAAAGGCCGCCTGCGCATCGGCGGGTACGCCGTTCGCATCAGTCTGCCCGTCGCCGCCGCCGAGCGCGAGCGCATCGAGCGCTGCCTCGGTCTGTTCGAGGACTACTGCGTGGTCACCCCCAGCGTGCGCCAGGGCATCAAGGTCGCCGTGGACGTTGTCGATCGCGACGGCGGCACGCTGTTCTCTTCCGGTCACTAGCCCAGCACGGTGAGGAGGTTGCCGATGAAGGACGCCGCCAAGGACCGCCGCTGCCAGGAGATGGTCGCGGCGCTACGGCCGAGCCTGGCCGACGACATCGCGAACTGGGCGCGCGTCAAGGGCGCCACGCCCGCCATCATCGAGCACGCGACCGGCGCCGTGGTGAGCTGGAAGCAGCTCGACACGTCGGTCTCGGCGTTCGCCGCCAAGCTGCTCGCGATCGGGCTGCGCAAGGGCGATGTCGTGGCCACCTCGCTGCCGCTGCTCAAGGAGCACGTGTACCTGATGTACGCGTGCTTCCGCGTCGGGCTGATCGTGGCGCCGCTCGACCTGCGGCTCAAGGCGAAGGAGGTGCAGTACTGCTTCGACCGCGTCAAGCCGAAGGCCTACTTTTTCCTCGGCGAGACGCCGGTCGCGGACTTCCGGCCGCTGGTTCGCGAGGTGATGAGCGGCTCACCGTACGTCGAGCACTGGGTGCAGTTCCAGAAGGACCCGGGGGGCGTGGTCGACGGCGCCGTCGGCGTCGCCGCGTTCGTGCGCGACATCAAGAAGGTGTACCTGCTGTCGTTGCTGTCCGGCAGCGTGCGGCAGGCCCGCCGGCGCGTCGACAAGCGCGACGCCTGCCTGCTGATCTTCACCACCGGCTCGACCGGCTCGCCCAAGCCGGCGCTGCTGTGCCATGAGAACATCCACATCCAGAACATCGGCCTCGCCGTGGGGTTCGGCATGAGCGGCGACGATCGCATGCTGGTCAACCTGCCGCCGTCGCACGTCGGCTGCGCCACCGAGCAGCTCGCGACCACGATCTTCGGCGGCGGCACCTGCGTGATCCTGCCGATCTTCGACGTCAAGGCGAGCCTCGAGGCGATCGCCAGGCACAAGGTGACGATCCTCGGCCAGATCCCGGCGCTGTTCAACCTCGAGTGGCGGCTTCCCGAGTACCCCGACCACGACCTCTCCTCGCTGCGCTTCGCGATCTACGGCGGGCAGGCGGTACCGCGGCCGTTCCTCGAGCGGATGCGGGCGATGGCGCCGCGCATCGGCACCGGACTCGGCCTGACCGAGACCGCGGGGTTTTGCACCTACACCGAGCTCGACGCCGGCGTCGAGCAGCTTGCCTCTGGAATCGGCTACGACATGCCGGCCTGCCCGCTCTCGATCCGCGACCCGATGCGGGCTGACGGCCGCGCCGGCGCCGAGAAGCCGGCCGGCGAGGTGGGCGAGATCTGCTTCTCCGGGCCGCAGGTGTTCCTCGGCTACCTCGGGGATCCCGCCGCCACGGTGCGCACGGTGTCGCGCGACGGCGTGCTCTACACCGGCGACCTGGGCTCGTACGACGAGAACGGGCTGCACTTCTCGGGGCGCAAGAGCCTGGTGATCAAACCCAAGGGGTACCAGGTGTTCCCGGAGGACGTGGAGAGCCACATCGCGGGCGCGCTCAGGGGCAGGGTCAACATGGTCGCCTGCGTCGGCGCCGAGCACGAGGTGTTCAGCGAGGGGATCGTCGCGTTCGTCGAGCCGGTCGCGGGCGCGGCGCTCACCGTCGAGGACGTGCTCGCCGCCTGCCGCGACATCGCCGCCTACGCCCGCCCGTCGCACATCGAGATCGTGCCGCCCGGCGAGCTTCCCCTTAACCGCGTCGCCAAGACCGACTACCTGCTGCTGCGCGAGCGCGCGAAGGAGATCGTCGAGCGCCTGCGCGCCGCCGGCGGCTGGGACCGCTAGGCTGCCTGCCGGCAGAATCTGGGGTCAGGCTTGCATAGTTGCATTATTGCGACCTGCGACAAGCGATCGCCCGGCCCACCGCGGTCACAGGGATCGGAATTCCAGAACTGCCAGCCTGCCCCTGGCCTGACGCGCGTCCGGTGTTCACGAATCTGAGGAGGACCGAGGACGGCGACGTCCGCCGACCTCGCGGTGTGCATCCTTCGCAACGCCGTGTCGTAGACTACGGCAGCTCCGGAGGTGGCGATGGGCAACGTGACTGTGAAGTCGGGCATTTGGCTCGGCGTGCTGTGCGTGCTGTGGACGCTCGTCATGGGCGTGACCGGCTGGTACAAGCACCCGGTGCTGCTCAATATGTTCTGGGTGGTGGTGCTGATCGAGATCGGCGTGCTCGTCTGGGGTCTGCGACAGACCGCGGCCACCGCCGCGTACCTCGGCCAGGTCGGCAACGGCACGCTGATTGCGGTGATCGGCGCCGCGATCATCTTCTGCGGCTCGCTGCTGTTCACCATCGTGCTGTACCCGCACTACTTCGAGGAGCTGCGCGCCATCCAGACCGAGATGCTGCGCAGCGCCGGCAAGACCGAGGCGGAGGTCGGCGCGGCGCTCGAGATGGGCGCCATACTGCAGACGCCGCTCGTCAACGCGCTGATGGGCGTGATCGGCACCGTGGTGACCGGGTTTCTCGCCTCGCTGGTGATCGCTGCATTCAACCGGAAGAAGTAAGCCTGAGCCAGCGCCGGCTTGCATCCGCGAATCGAGACGGCTAGCGTAGGCGCGTGATGAGAGTGTGGATGGTGGTGCGCGCCGCGATCGAGCTCGGCGTCGCGGGGATGATCGCCGCGGCGCCGGCACGGGTCGCGGACGTCACGCCGGGAAGCGCTGAGCCGGCGGTGTCGGGCGCGCCGGCGCGCCTGGTCCTGTTCGAGGACTTCACCCGCCCCACCTGACCGATCTGCCAGACCGCCGGTCCGGTGGTCGATCAGCTCGCCGTCGAGTACGCGGACCAGCCGGTGCTGTTCCTCGAGAACGACGTCGACCGCCCGCTCGGCCGGCGCCTCGACCGCTGGTGGGCCGGTTACGGCTCCAGCGGCTCCGTGTACCTGCCGCTCTCGATGGCCTCGAGCGGCCACGTCGTCTCCAACGGCTCGGTCGCCTTCCACTCGGTGTACGCGCGCCTGGTCGACGGCGAGCTGGTTCGGCCGCCGGAGGGCGAGGTCGACGCGTACTCCCGCCGCGTCGGCAACGCCGTGCGCGTGTACGTGCGAGTGGTCAACGGCACAGGCGTCGCGCTGTCGGCGGCGGCCAACGCGGCGACCGTGCACGCCCTGGTGTGGGAGGACAAACAGGTCGGTGTCACCGGCCGCATGATCCGCGCCGCTCCGTTCGCCACGATCGACGCGGTCGTCGCGCCGGTCGGGTCGTACGCCGTTACGCTGGAAACCGCCGCGCTGGCGGGCGTCGACTGGGACAAGCTGCACGCCGTCGCGCTGGTCGACTACCGTCCGGCCGGCGCGACCGGTCCTTTCGACATGCTGCAGGCGGGACTTGCCCCGGCATCCGATCTGTCGGCGACGCCGGCGTCGCTGGCCGTCAAGCTGCACCTCGGCAGCCCGGAGGAACGGGTCGGCACGGTGGCTTTGCGCGGGCCGTACGTGCTGAGCTGGACAGCGTCGACCGACGCGTTGTGGCTGGCGGTGACCCCCGGGACGGGCGCCGTCCCCGCCGACGCGACCGTCCGGGTCGTCCGCGACCGCTTGCCGACCGGGGTGCAACTGGGCCACATCACGTTCACGGCGACGAGCGCAGACGGGCTGTCGTTCACCCGCACCGTCGACGTCACGGTCGAGCTGACCGGGCCGGCGTCGCGCTTCCGCCGGCGCGGCGCCGTGCGTCGCACCCCGCTGCCGTAAGCTACTGGGCGGCGCGCAGCGAGCGCGCGATCAGTCCCAGCCCGCCCGCGATCAGGGCCAGCATGATCAACGTGTTGTACAGGCTCGTCGGCTGGAAGTAGATCTGCAGGTTGGCGATGATCCCGGCGACGATGATCAGTGCGCCCAGGGTGGTGAGCACCCAGCCGATCGTGCTCTTCCCGTCGAAGAACAGGAAGCCGATGCCTACCAGCAGCGGCAGCAGCGTCAGCCCGAACGTGTTGCCGCCGAACCACGACCAGAAGCCGGAATGGACCGTGACCTGGTTGAGGAGGAGGTAGCCGCCCACCACCACCATCGCCAGCCCGCCGAAGAACATCCAGATCCCGCCCGGAGTGCCGCCCGCGCCCTTGATTTCCATGCCTCCATCTTACCCGCCCTGGCGCCAGAAGCAGCACGCCCCAAACCGTCCGGTCAGGCGATGGCGCGCCTGAGCGCGGCGCCGCGACCACCAAGCCACGCCGCGCCGATCCCTGAGCGGCGCGCGCGTGCCAGCCATCGTAGTTCGCCCTACGCCCCGTCGAGCGGCGTCGCGCCGGAACCCGGGCAAGCCCGTGTGTACGGCGAGTTGGCGCGAAGTGGGATGCCTGGCAACGACAGTCTCCACTTTCTGATGACCGTGTTCACCTCGCCAGCGCCGGCAGCAACGTTGCGGCGACCTCGCCGAAGCCGACGCGGTAGCCGTCTCCCTGACACCACGCCGTCATGGTCACGCGATCACCGTCCTCCAGGAACGTCCGAGCTTCCCCCGAGGAGAGCGCCAGCGGCTCGCTGCCGCGCCAGGTGAGCTCGAGCATGCTGCCGCGCGAATCGCGCGCCGCGCCCGAGATCGTGCCTGAAGCGAGGAGATCGCCGGGCCGCAGGTCGCAGCCGTTGATCGTGTGGTGCGCCAACTGCTGGGCGGCGCTCCAGTAGAGGGTGCGGCTGTTCCCCGCGACGATGCGCTGCGGCGCCGCCATGCGCGCGCTCTGCAGATGCACCTCGAGCCGGATGTCGAACGACCACTCTGCGGCGGTGCGCAGGTAGGGGAGCGGCGCGGGGTCCTGGACCGGCCCGGGGCAGCGGAACGGCTCGAGGGCATCGAGGGTGACCACCCACGGCGATAGCGAGGTGGCGAAATTCTTGCCGAGAAACGGCCCGAGCGGCACGTACTCCCACTTCTGGATGTCGCGGGCGCTCCAATCGTTGACCAGTACCATGCCGAAGATGTGCTCCGCGGCGTCGTCCGCCGGGATCGGCACGCCGAGCGGGTTGCCGGGGCCGACGAAGAAACCCGTCTCGAGCTCGAAGTCGACCTGCCGCGAGGGCTCGCAAAGCGGCGGCGCGGCGTCGTCGGGCCGCGTCTGGCCCCACGGGCGGCGGACGTCGATGCCGGACGGCAGCAGCGAGCTGGCGCGCCCGTGGTAGGCGACCGGGAGGTGCAGCCAGTTGGGCTGCAAGGCGTTGTCCTTGCCGCGGAACATCGTGCCGACGTTGGTGGCGTGCTCGCGCGACGAATAGAAGTCGGTGTAGTCGCCGACCTCGACCGGGAGCAGCATCTCGATGTCGCTCTGCCGATGCAGCGCCGCCTCGCGCAGGGCGCCGGCGTCGCGCAGGGTCGGCTCGTCGGCGGCGAGCAGCCGGCCAATCCGCGCGCGCGCCTGCCGCCACGCGTCACGTCCCGCGGCCATGAAGGCGTTGAGCGCCGGCCGCCGGAACAGCATCCGGCCACGCAGCGCCGGCGCGGCGAGCAGGCCCGCCTCCTCGAGCACGGCGAGGTCGAGCACGTGCTCGCCGATGGCGGCGCCAATGCGGACCCCGCTGCCGGACTTCGGGCGGAACACCCCAAACGGCAAGTTCGCCATGGGGAAGTGCGAGCCGGCGGGGACGTCGACGAAGGACCGCGTGGTCCGATCGCTGGTGCTGGTCGTCATCACGGTAGGCTACTCCTCGAGAAGGCCGAAGGCGGCAAGATCATCGCGAGGCTCGGCGAAGCTGCAACTGCCGAACGAGAGCAGCGCGTGCCGTCGACCCGCGGCGATGTCGGCGAGGCTTGCGCGGTAGGCGCCCCAGGTCAGCGCCTCCGCGGTGAAGCTGGCGTGCGACGGCTCCTGGTCAGCGAGGATGTCCGCGACCTCCGCCTCGTCGAGATCGTGGGCGCGGGCGAGGATGGCCGCCGCCAGCAGGTTCACGAAGCCGTGAGTCTGAGTGCCGAGAGCGTGGTCGAAGCGGCGGAATGGGTGATGCAGTCCTTGCGTGGCCTTGATCGGCACCGCGCCGCCACGGCACGCGGTGAGCGCCCCGGCGAGCTCGACCACCGCGGGGACCGCAGCCGCAGCGAGGCCGCCGCAACGCACCTTAAGGCACACCGGGAGATGCCCGGCCGCGACCGCCGTCAGGTTCCATCCGGCGATGCCGTCCACCACGGCCTGCACGCTCTCGCGCGGCGCCCCCGCGACCGGCGCCTCGACGGCGAGCAGCATCGGTACCGGGGCTGCGTGGCGGAGCATCCCATGGAGGCCGGCGACGGTCTCGCGTACCGCGTCCACGTCGCCAGCGGCGAGGAGGTCGCCGGGAAGGCGCACCTCGAACTGGTCGACGATGGCGCTTCGCCCCGGGCGGGCGTGAGCCGTCCGGATCGCAGCGACGTCCTCCTGAGTACGCTCGGCCAGCTCCGCCACCGACGATCCGCCACTGCCGAGAGCGACGACCGCGAGGGGCGGACCGGCCTGCGCCGGCCACGCCTCGGCGAGCTCGGCGAGGCGGGTTGCCGGGCAGACGAAGCGGCCGAGCATCCACGATTCGCTCTCGCCCTGCACGTCCCGGTACTCAGCGACCGCCATGCTCATGGGCAGCCGCGCGGGCGGGAACAGGCCGGCGTAGTCGATGACTCTGGCCATCAGCGTGCGGACCGTGGCGATCACCGAGGTGCGCTCCTGCGCGCCGTAACGGCCCGCGCGACCTTCCCCATTTTCCCGACAGGCTCCTAGGCCGGCAGCTTGGCGAGCTCTTCGCGCAGCAGCCGCTGGTGGTCCGCCTCTGCTGCCCGGAGATGCTCGAAAAGATCGGTCACGACCATGTCGCTGACGAAATTCAGAGCTTCGGCGTAGTAGTCGTGGGCGCGCACCTCTGACTCGAGGGCAAACTCGTAGGCGGCACGGACCGTGATGGTCTGCCCGACCGCCGCGTAGTCCGGCGCCTCGATCCCCCAAAACCAGCGATCAGCGAGGCTGGGGACCACGTTCGGGAAGAATTGATTGCGGCGCGTGACAAGCTGGTCGTGGTGCAGTTTCTCGAACCCGGCCATGCGCTGGAAAAAATCGGCGGCATGGTCGTTGTGGCGCGAGCGCAGGATCGTCGCGAGCTGCTCGTAGTTGTCCTGCGCCTCCTGCTCGGCGAAGATCGCGAGGTCGATGACGTCGTGCGGCTTCAGCTTGGAAAAGTCGAGGCTCAGTCCCATTGAATCCTCCGCGCGGCGGCGACAATACGGGCGGCAGGACCCGCTCACAGACGCCGGACCGAGACTGTGCCCTGCCAGGGCGGCCGCTGTCAACACGGCGGTGCGATCGGCCGCGTGCGAAAATGAAAACCTGGGGGACCGAGGTGCGCCGTCGTCGCCGTACTGATGGTGGCGGCGGAACGCTGGCGCCGAGGTGCCTGAGATGGGGGCGCGGTGAGGGTCTCGATAGTGGTGCCGGTGTGGAACGGGGCGGCGACACTGGCGCTGCACCTGCCGCGGATGGTCGACGCGGTGCGCGCGGCCGCTGGTGAGGCCGAGGTCGTCGTCGTCGATGACGGTAGCGACGTCGAGCGCCGTGAGGTGGCTGCGGTGGTCAGCGCCGCCGGGGCGCCGGCCCGGCTGCTGCGTCGCGAGGTGAACTCGGGGTTCGGCGCGGCATGCAACGCCGGAGCGCGCGCGGCAACCGGCACCAGCGTGCTCTTCCTCAACTCGGACATGCACCTCGACGAGGGGTGCCTCGAGGCCGTGCTGGCGGCGCACGAGCGGCGACCGGACGTCTTCGCGGTGACGCCGGTGATCATCAACGTCGAGGGGGGCTTTCCCGAGAGCACCACGCGCATCCGATTTCATCACGGCGTGTTCGATCTCGTGCTGCCGGGGCGGGACGGCGAGCCCGACGTCGATCGCTCGAGCGAGCGAGCGGTGGCGTACGGCTGCGGCGGCGCCCTGCTCTGCCGCCGGTCCGTGTTCCTTGATCTCGGTGGCTTTTCGCCGCTGTACGCCCCGTTCTACTGGGAGGACGCCGATCTCGGCTGGCGTGCCCGGAGGGCGGGCCTGGAGAGCCTCGAGGTCGGGGCAGCGCGGGTCGTCCACCAGCACGCGCGCACGATCGGCGCGCGCTACCCGGCGTCCCGAATCCGCGCGACCTACGAGCGCAACCGCCTGCTGTTCACCTGGGTCCACGCCGCCGGGTTGCACGCCTGGGCCGCGCACGCCGGGTGGTTCGTCCCCAGGCTGCTCGCCGCGCTCGTCCGGCGCGACCCTGCCTGGCGGGGGATGCTCGCCGCATTCGGACGTCTCGGCGGCGCCTGGCGCGAGCGGCGCCGGCAACGACGCAGCGCCGACGTGGCGTTGGCGTTGCTGGTGCGGGTCGAGGGAACGGCTACCGGGGGTTGGCCGGTCCATGACGGGCCGCGCGCGATCCCGTAGGCGCGATCCCAAACCGCCGCGGCCGTCGTCTATCATGCTGCCGATGTCGGATGTCGCCGAGAAGGCGTCACTGCTGCGCCTGTCCCCGCCGATCGCCGTGCTCCGCTCCGTGCTGGGGAGCGATCATCTCCACTTGGGGCTCTGGCCCGCGGATCGCCCCGGGCTCACGCTCGAGGAGGCGCAGCAGGAGCTGGTGCAGCGTCTGTTTGCGCTGCTGCCGCCGCCGCCCGCGCGCATCCTCCTGGTCGCCTGCGATCCCGGCCTGACGGCGTTTCTGCTCGCCGGCAAGGGCTACGCCGTGACGGCCATCGCGGTGTGCGGTGAGAGCGCGGCGGCGGTGTTCGGCCGGCACCCTCACCCCAGCGTGTCGTCAGCCGCCTGCGGTCTGTTCGACGAGGATCCGACGACCCTCGCTCCCGGCTCGTACGACGCCGCCATGCTCGTCGAGTCCGCGGCCGATCTCGCGCCGCTCGGCCGGCTCTTCCAGCGCGTGCGCGAGCTGCTCAAGGACGGCGGCACCGCGGTTCTCGCCGGTGAGGTCGCCGGCGGCCGCAGCGCGAGGACGGGCTCCACCCTGCCGACCGCGGACGACTACACCGTCGCCCTCGCCGAGCATGGGTTCCGGCCGGTTGCGGGCGAGGTCGTGTCCGCGCGGGTCTCGCCGACGTGCGAGGCCATGGTGAGCCGGTTGGCGGCGGCCTGCGAGCGAGCGGCTGACGGCGGCGCCCCGGCCGACACGCGGGCGGCGCTGCGCGAGGCCCTGGAGCGCTGGACGCGCCGCCGTGACTCGTACGCTGCTGGGGGGCTCGGCTACGAGCTTCGCGCCGTCAAGAAGGACCCCTACCTGATCCGCCCGTACCGCGACGGCGACGAGCAGGAGATCCTCCAGATGTTCCGGGAGGTCTTCGGCGTCGAACGCACCCTCGCGCACTGGTCGTGGAAGTTCACGGAGAACCCTTGGCGCACCCGCCTGGTCGCCGAGGCGGTAACTGGGACCGGTGAGCTGGTGGCACACTTCGCCGGGTATCCAGTGCCGTTCTACCGGGCGGCGGCCGGCGGCTCGGAGTTCTTCTCGCACCAGGTCGGCGACACCATGACCCGAGCGAGCGTGCGCCAGGCAGGGCTTGGCAAGACCGGCATCCTTGCCCGCATCAGCTCGTACTACTTCGCACGCTCCTGCGGTGACATCCCGTTCGTCTATGGCTTCAACACCGGGCACATCCGCAAGCTCGGCGAGCGCTACCTTGGTTACACCTACATCGACTCCGTGGGCCACTGGGTGCGGGATCTCACCGCCGGCCCGTTGCCGGCCATGCGGGCGGTGCGGCGAGCGCTGTCCGGCTACTCGGTCGGTGAGATCACGGCCGCGACGACGGAGCTCGATACTCTCTTCGCCCGCGTCAGGGACGACTACGGGCTTCTCGTGCGGCGCGATGCCGAGTACGTGGGCTGGCGCTACCTGCGATGTCCCGACCGCGTCCACCGTGTCTTCGGCATCCGCCGGTGGGGGAGGCTGGTCGGCTGGGGCACGTTCGCGCGTCGCGGCAGCGATCTGGTGTGGGGCGACGCTCTGGTGGACCGGCGCCACGTGGCGGCGGTGCCGTGGCTGCTCCGCCGCCTCGCCGCCGGCCCGTACCGTGGCGTCGACCGCATTTGGGGTTGGTTCTCGCCGTGGCCACAGTGGTGGGGTGCCGTGTTGGCGGTCTCCGGTTTCGCCAGGGTCGGCGAGCCCAACGACCTCACGCCATGCTTCGTATTCTTCAATGGCCCGGAGCCCGGCATCAGACAGGAGCTCGCCGAGCGCTGGTACTACACCTATGGCGACAGCGACCTCTTCTGAAATGTTTGAAGTCGGTGAGTGGGTTTGCTATTCAGGCGAGCGGCAAACGGCGAGCGGCCCGTCGCCATATCCGCGAGCTCATGAGGGAGGCCAAGGGATGGAGCAGGCAGCGACGACCGGGCAGGTAGCAGCGCGCAGGCTCGCAAAGGCAGCCGCAAAGGCGGCATTGCTGCTGTTCATCGTCGGCGCGGACTGCAGCAACAAGGGCGTCGACACCGCCTTCCTCGTGCAGCTCGTCGAAGGAGTCGCCCCGGAGGTGAGCGTCCGAGCGGTCGGTCAGGTCGCCGCCGTGACGCCCGGCAGCCTGGCGCAACGTTCGGTCTTCGTGCAGTGCTTGAAGCCCGGTGGACCCGATGCCGTCACCGTGCTCTGGTACCCGCCCGCCGGCGCGACGTCGCTCACGTTTCCGGGTGTGCAGCCGGCCAACCTCCTGGGGCCGCCGCCCTACGAGTTTCCCGATGTTCCGGTCTCCGACGTCGCCGACCCCCAGGCCGTCGCGAGCCTGACGATCTCGTACGCGGCGCCCGCGCCCCCGCAACCGACCGGCGCGTCGACGTTCGTGGATGTGTTCACCGCGGTCACTGCTGCCGGCAATCGCTACTCCGCGGCGTTCGCGGACGCGGAAAGCGCCGGCGGCGCCAGCCTGGCCGCGCTCGCCAGGGCGGACGGCTCCGCCGGCAGCCTCGGCGCCCAGGGCCTCGCCGGCTCATCCGCCGCGGACGGTGGCTATTCGTGGTGGTCGGCCCAGGAGACCATTACCCCCACCGAACCCGTGCCTCTCGACCAGACGCTCTGCCAGGGTTGGGCCGAGCTGCTCCAGGGCGGCGGCTTCTTCGTCGCGCTGCGCTTCCCCGTGCGGTTGCCGGACGCCACGGATGTCCGCTCGGTTCCGCTGCCAGTCGTCGCGCCGGCGAGCGCAGCGTCGGCGCCGCGACTGGAGCTGCGGGCGACGCAGCCGGCGCCGTCGCCGGTGTTCAGCGTTCCGCTCGAGCTGCGCCCGGATCGTCTTGCCTTCGCCGAGAACAACCTGCCTCAGGCGGACGGCGAGCGCTGGGTGACCCTTGCGCCATCCGCGCAGCCGGCCGCCGCCTGCCCGGCGGACGTTACGGGCGAGTGGGATCTCCGCGGCGACCTTTCCTTCGACTTCGGCGGCACATCCGGCTCGTGCAGCGAGTGCGTGATCCAGGAGTACCTGTGCTACGCGGGCAGCTCCGCCCCGTTCTTCTTCACGTCCGGCGCGGCGACGATCGGCGCCCAGATGACATACCAGGGCGCGGGAACGACCTGCGTGGGTCCGATCCCGCTGCGCCTCGCAGGCGCGGCCCCGGTGCCGCCGGTCACACTCGAGGGGGCCGGGCTGGCGCGCACCAGCGCGAACGCGCTCGTGAAGCTCGCGCATCGCCTGCGCGGGTGGCTCGCGCCTGACGGCGAGACGGCGGTCGACTTGAGCTTGGCCTCGGCGCGAGGCATTCACTGGCGGCTCTACAGCGACAGCGCGCTGAGGCATCCGATCGCTGGCCCGGTGACGATCTCGGGGTCGGCGCAGTTCGACTTCTGGGCGGCGACGCGGTTGCCGTTCGGCTTCAGAGGCCAGGATTCGCTTACCGTCACGGCGACCTCGGCCGAGCCGGCCGGGGCGCAGACATCGACGAGTGACCACATCTGGGCCGGTGGTTGGACGGCGCCGCCTCCGGTGCCGGAGCTTCACGCCGGTTCCCCGAACATCGACCGGGGCAGCCAGATCACCGTTTCTGGAGCCCTGCCCGACGGCGCGTATCGCCTGGTGGTCGTGCCCAACGGCGCCTACTTGCCGGGGACGTGCTACACGGGAGAGGTGCTCGCCGCCGTCGACGTCACCGTCAGCGATGCGACGCTGCCGCCGACAGTCGTGTGGTCGTTCGCCGCCGTGGGAAGCTACGACATCCTCGCCCTGGCCGGCTCGTGCGGAGGATCGGCGCTTGCCGGGCAGGGCGTTTCGGCGTTCGCTGCCGACGACACCCGCATCGTCGCCGGAGATGATCTGTCACCGGTAGCCGGGGTGGTGGTTCGCTACGCGGTTCACCGCCATATTCGGCACTGACCTGTCGGCCCTTCCGCGTGCGAGGCTCGAGGGCCACGCCTCGCGCCGCCGGCGCCCGGCCGTTCGCTCATGAGCAGCGTGGCGAGCACGGCCCGGAGGGCGGCGGCGCCGGCCGACTACTCGGGCCTGGCGATGCGGAAGCCGGTGTTGCCGCTGCGCGAGCCGGGCGCCTGGAACTCGCGCCGAGCGGCACGGCAGTCGGCAGCGGGGCTGAAGTTGTCGCCGCCGCGCTGGACCCGGTAGCTGCCGGTGGCCGGGCCCGGCGGATCGGTCTGCGCGGCGGCGGAGTACGGTCCCCACCAGTCGAGCACCCACTCCCAGACGTTGCCCTGGGTGTCGGCGAGACCGAGCTCGTTGGCCGCGAGCGCTGCGACCGTGTGATTCGTGCTGCCGCCATTGCCGCACCACCACATGGCTGACGCGGCATCGGCGCAGAACCCGCATTCGTCGTCGCACCCCAACGCGTCACCGAACGAGAAGCGGGAGGAGGTCTCGGCGCGCGCCGCGCTCTCCCACTCCGCCTCGGTGGGCAGCCGGAGCAGACCGGCGCCGACCTGTCCCGTGGCAAGCAGGTGCTGGTTGAGCTTGGCAAGGAACCCGGCGGCGCCGGTGATGTCGGCCCACGAGACGTTGTAGACAGGCATCTGTGGGTCGACACCGGCGCCGGAGGCGGGGTTGCTGCCCATGATGGCCTGCCATTGCGCCTGCGTCACCTCGGTGCGGCCGATGTAGTACGCCTGAGTCAGCGTCACGGAGTGCTGCGGCCCCTCGTCGGTCACGCGGCCGCGCTCGGAGTCGGGTGAGCCCATGGCGAAGGTCGCGGCCGGGATTCGAAGGAGCGCCAACGGCACGTCTCCGGGCAGCAGCACGGTGATCTCCGGTGGGCCGACGGTGGCCACCTCGAGGGCGATGATCGCGGCGTTGACGTCGGAGCCGCCGAGATCGTCGAGGAGGAGCGAGAGCTGCCCGTCGGCGACCGTGGTCCGGTAGGTGCGTACGGCAACCTGGCCGGCCAGCGTCGTCACCGAGTCGGCGTAGACGCCCTCCAGGTAGACGCCGGCCTGGTCGTGCCCGGCCGCCATGTCGCCGATGCGCACGGTGACGTCGTACTCGCCGTTCGGGACGTCGACCGCGAACGTGGCGAGCGCGCTGAAGTTGATGTCGCGGGTGAGCGCCGAGCCGATCGCGCGGTCGCGGCCGGCCACGGTTCCGGAGAGCCAGCCGTAGCCGCGCGCCGTCGAGTAGCGCAGGGTGGACGGCACGCCGACGTAGTTGGCCGCGACCGGCGAGCCGGTGATCCCGAAGTCGAACCGCTTGGTCGGTGCCGTGACCACGGTGAGCGCATTGATGACGGCGTTCTTGTCCACGCCGCCCTGATCCTGGAGCAGCAGGGTAAGCTGGCCGTCCGCGACCGCGACCTGGTAGGTTCGGGAGATCCACTGGCTGGGCGCGGTGGTCAGCGTGTCGACCTGCACTCCTTCGAGCGAGACACCGACCTGGTCATGGCCGGACGACGCGTCGCCGGCCGTCACCGTGACGTCGAAAATGCCGACCGGAACGTCGACGACGAAGGTGCCCTGCGGCGTGAAGTCGAAGTCGCGGATGAGGTCGTTACCGGCGCTGCGGCTGCGGCTGTCGATGGTTCCCGACTGCCAGCCGAACCCCGTGCCGGAGCTGTACGTCGTGGTGTGGGCCACCCGCGTGTAGCCGGCGGCCACGGGCGACGTCGTGGTGCCGAAATCGAAGCGCTTCGCCACGGGCCGGATGTCCGGGTAGACGACGACCTGGCGCGTCTTGGCCGCGGAGGTCCCCTTGCAGTTGGCGGCGGTCACGCCGACCGTGTACGTCCCGGGCGCCGCCCACACGGCGGTCGGACTCTGCGCCGAGGCCGCGCTGCCCGCAGGTAGCCCGGTCCACGTCCAGCTCGTCGGCCCGTTGGTCGAGGCGTCCGTGAGCGTCACCGTCTGGCCGACGTACGGCTGCATCTGCTGCGGGTACCCGGCGAGGGGCCCCTGCGGCGCGGCGGTGAAGTCGGCGACCGGGGCGGCGGACGCGCTGCAGCACGGCTGGCCGTCCACGGCCACGGTCTTGGTGATCGTGCCCTGGTAGGCGCCGCGCTTGGCCGTCAGGACGACGTCGTACGGGCCACCGCAGGCGAAGGTGTGGGTCACCGATAGGCCGGCCGCGGTGGCGCCGTTGTCCTTGAACGTCCAGTTGAACTGGATGGGGTCGCCGACCGGGTACCCCTGGCTGGCGGCGAAGGTGATGACGAGGTCCCTCGCTGCCGGGTTCGGGTTCCAGCCGAAGTCGGCGGTCACCGTCCTCGTGTCGGCATAGACCTGGACGCCGATCGTCTTCTCCGTCGACGTCCCGGCGCAGTTGGAGGCCTGCATGCGCACGTTCTTGACGCCGCTCGACGCCCACGTGTGCGTCGGGTTTTGCACGGTGTAGTGGACGCCCACTCCCTGGAAGTCGTACCAGCTCCATGCGGTGGGCACATTGGTCGACTGGTCGGTAAGCTGCACCGTCTGCCCGACGAACGGCTGCTGCTGCGCCGGGAATCCCGGTGCGGCGCCTTGCGGCGAGAAGGTGAAGTTGGCGACGGGAATGCCGGGCGCGCTGCATGCCGAGAAGAGGCGCACGGCGGACTCCGCCTGCCCGCACGCGTTCTTCGCGACCACCTTCCACGAGTAGCTCTGCCCGTCGGTGACCGCGGCGGCGTAGCTCGTGCCCGGGATATTGGCCACGAACGCGGGGACCGCTCCGAGGTCGAAGTAGACGTCGTACGAAGTGGCGCCGGCCGCCGCGCCCCACGACAGCGTGGCCGACGGCCCGGGGACGGTGGCCCCGGCAGCCGGGGCGATCAGAGCGGGCGCCGCCGGCTGCGTGCACACGGTCACCAGGGTGCTGCCGGTGTTCGAGTACAACGAGTAATAGGGAATTCCGGCACACGTGTCGACCGCCCTGACGCGGTAGTAGTACGTCGTGTTGACGCTGGGGGAGTGGGTGAACGACAGGGAGGTGCCCGCCTGCGTGAAGGACGTCGGCGACGTGAACGCCGCGTCGGTAGCCTCCTGGATGGTGTAGCTCGGGTCCGGGCTGGTGGCCGTCCAGCTCACCAGGTAGCTCTGTCCGGTCGGCACCGATGCCGGGGCGCTGAGCGCGGGTGCGGCCGGCGCGGCGCACGGCGAGACCAGCGTGGTGCCGGTGACCGAGTACGCCGAGACGTAGGGGGTGCCGGCGCATACGACGGTGGCGCGCACGCGGTAGTAATAGGTCGTGGCGATTCCCACCGCGTGCGTGAAGTTGCGACTGGCGCCGGCCACCGCGAACGTCGTCGCGCCCGTGAACGCGGCGTTGGTGGCCTCGTCGAGCTGGTAGGTGTTGTCGGGGCTCGTACCGGTCCACGTCACCGCATAGGTGGCGCCGCTGTCCGCGTTTGGCGGCGCCGTAAGCGTCGGCGCCGGCGGCGGGCCACAGGGGATAACCTGGGTGCTCGCGGTTGAAGACCACCCCGAGTAGTAGTAGACGCTGTTGCACAAGAAGCGGGCGCGGACCTGGTAGTAGTAGGTCGTCGCGGCGATGACCGTGTGGGTGAACGCTCTGCTCGTGCCGGCGACGGTGGCGGTGGTGGCGCCCGTGAACGACGGGTTGGTGGCCTCCCAGATCTCGTAGCTGTTGTCGGGGCTCGTCGCTGACCACGTGACGCTGTAGCTCTGCCCGCTGGCGGCCACCAGGGGTGCCGAGGACGTCGGCGTCGCCGGGTTGCTGCAGGTCGCCCTAAAGCCGTCGTTCGAGGCGGAGAAGTCACTGTCGCCGGCGATGTTCATCGCCTTCACCCAGTACCAGTAGGTGGTGCCCGCGACGGCCGTGGTGTCGTCGTACGGCGAGGCGGACGGGGTGCCGATCGGTGGTCCCGCGCTGCCGCTGTCGTTGGTAGTGTTGCGGAACACCTTGTAGGACGCGGCGCACGCCGACGAGTTCCAAGTCACTCGGACGCGGTCGTAGAAGGAGCCGTCACTCGCCTGCACGTTGCCCGGCGCCAGCGGGATTGCCGCCGCGAACCCGGTGTCCGGCGAAGAGAAGCCGCTATCGCCGTTGGCGTTGGTTGCCTTGACCCAGTAGTAATAAGTGGTGCAAGGCGTGGCCGTGGCGTCGTCGAACGGCGACGCGGACGGGGTGCCGATCGGTGGTCCCGCGCTGCCGCTGCTGTTTATGGTATTGCGGAACACCTTGTACGAATCGGCGCCGGAGGAAGCGTTCCAGGTCACACGGACGTGGTCGGTGTAGGCGCCGTCGGTCGCCGCGACGCCGGTCGGCACCGGCGGCGGCTGCGGACCGGGAACGGGGTATAGGTACTCGGCGCACGCATTGTCGGTGCTATTGAGGTCGTGGCAGCACGGAGTCGACATCAGTGCGTTCGGGTCGCTGTGATGCCCGAAACCGAGCCCGTGGCCGAGCTCGTGCGCAACCGTGAGCTTGTACTTGTTCGATCCGATACAGCCGATGCCGTTGTTGAGCACCAGGGACCAGTGCGTGGCGGTCCACCAGGTCGTTCCGTCGAACGAGTGAGTCGCCCCAGTGGAGTAGGGGCCGCCGAACCCGAGCCAGCCGGAGCAGCCAATGAGGTCCGGGATGTCGGAGCACGGGTCGTTGAAGACGACGACGTCCGTGACGGGGGTCGTATTGACGGGACTCTCGGGGTCGCCGTCGGGGACCTCGTTGAAAATTCCGTCGCACGGCAAGGTGTAGCTGATCGTGCCGCCGTAGTTGAGGTTCATGCCGGTGTTGGTGCTGTTCCAGATCGCCAGGGCCGCCTGGAGCTCCGTCAGGCCACCACCCGAGATGGAGAGATCGGTGTCGGAGTCCGCGTACATGGTGACCTGGGTCGGTGGATTGGTGTCGAAGGCACTCCAGCGGAAGTTTCTGCCGCTCGCAGGCATGAACACGCAGTTGCCAGGTGCCGCAGCGGCGCTCACCTCCAGCGGGAGCAGGGTGGGGCTAGCGAGCACCCTCGCTCCTTCCCAGGGCCGAACGCCGTGGGCCACGTCCACGAGATCGTCGAGCAGAGCATCCTTGAGATAGGTGCCGACGGGTTCGGGCTCGACGCCGTCCGCGCGTGGGAAGGCGCGCACTTCATCGACTTCCGGTAGAGGGCCCAGAAGCGCGGTGCCGTTGTTGCCCCGGATCTCCCTGAGGACCCCCCACGAGAGCATGCTGAGCCGCATGCGGTCGGGATCAGAGCCGCCGAGCATGAGCAGGTACCGCCCGCCCTTCTCGAACTGCGGGGTGCCGGCTACGGCCCACTTCTCGTTGGGCAACTCGCCACCCGGTGCAAGGACCTTGACGACATCGAGGCCCGACACGCTCTCCTTCGCCCCCGCCTTGGTTGCAGCAACGCCTTTGACCCTCTGCTCGACGAGGAACGTCGTCTCGGTGAACAGGAGCGGGCCGCGGTGGATCACGCGCGACCCGAGAGCTTTACCGAGGACAACGACCTGACTCGACCTGGCGAGCTCGCCGAGGTTGCGGGGCGGTACGATCGACGTGGCAGACGCCGCCGCGGCCAGCAGCAGCCCGGCTCCCGAGAGCGTCAAAGTTCGAGTTGAGACACGCACGGCACA
>Ga0315273_10003571_pt1 | contig 18774 bp, 18 predicted proteins | sample YL17G02_0_MG_FD_205753 | JGI IMG/M metagenome (GOLD analysis project Ga0315273, IMG submission 205753) | Sediment microbial communities from Yellowstone Lake, YNP, Wyoming, USA - YL17G02_0 | ecosystem: Environmental > Aquatic > Freshwater > Lake > Sediment | place: USA: Wyoming | collected...
GCAAAAGATGGGACACTTCATCTAAACGATTCTTTAAATGCGGCGCGTCCTTATGCGGAATCCATTTTGTTTTTTTACCGTTCCATCCCCATTTTTTACTGATATGGTTACACACAAGATCGCTATCGCCAAAAATATTTAAACGTCCCTTGATATTCGCTTTTGAAATATGCTGAAGAGCTTTAATAAGCGCCGTATATTCGGCTAAATTATTCGTCATCCCCTCGCCAGATCCGATAATGCCGGCTTCTTTGGCTATGATTTTATCGCCTCGTTTTATCAGCCACCCGTAACTTGCGGTTCCACCCGGATTTATCGGTTCGCAGGCGCCGTCAAAATAAATTTCAATTATTGATTTCATAAAAATTTACTTCTCGATTAATTTCTTAGCTTGAGTTTAGCTTATTTTGGGTTATTCTCCTATTCGCGCGAATTAGAGAATAAGGGGCGCGAGAATTAGAGAATGAAGGGGCAAAGGCGGGAGCGAACCTGCCTGCCCTGCCTGCCGGCAGGCAGGCGGCAGGCAGGTGATTTTTGAGAGGGAAAATTATTTTTTTGCCCCGTTAGAAATCTTTGATTTCTTTTCGGGGTTTGTTGGCCGAGTCATTTTGCTTTTAACCAAAGGAAATTAAAAAATTTCGTCAACGTAGACGAATCGTCTTTATCTAAAGCAACTACAAGTGCAGGACTATTTGATGCTGCGTCTTTGATAGATGGGCCGATAATATATCCCAGGTTATCAACTATCAAAAAACGATCATGTAAATCACTATATCTCTTAGTAGTAAATTTTGAATATTCCTTTTTAAACCGGACAACGCGACTATCAAATGTTCCTCGCTTCTGGCCATAGAGTAAATTTATCCCGATCGTTTTTGGTATACTATCTATAACATTGTCAAAAATAGTTTCATCAACCCATGAATCTGCTATTAAAACCGCTGATTTTGCTTTGGCGAATATACTACGCAAAAATTTATCAAAAGAATGAGTGTTTTTCTTCTCAAAAATATAAAGTCTATCCTTCGGGGATTGGGCTTTTTTATTATCAACATCAATTAAATCAAAGATATGCTGTACGCCGTCATTATTAACAACAAAAATCCCTAGACGGATTGGATCTATCCATCCAGCATCTTGAGCACGAGAATAAAAAATTGAATTGTATGCTATCTTTAGTAACGATTTTGGCCAGTAATTACGGATATCAGAGACAGTAATTTCTATAGAAGAATCTCCCTTAACGCTATGGGTAGCAATGGCCAAAAATATTTCGTGGCCACTTAGTTTTTTCAGCGAGAAACTGTTCAAAAACGCTCTTAAATTTTTTGAAAAATCCATAAAACTATGGTTTGTTTTTATACCCTATCAATGTTCTTTCCCCCCGGACGACATCAACTCTTTCCAATATCTCTTTCCTAACCATATCTCTTAAAACATTTACAATACTAGAACGTAATGGTTTTTGTTTTGTTAATAACTTCTTCTGTAATTCAGAGAATACATCCATATCAATTTTTGCTTCTTTAAAAAAACCGAAATCAAAAAGTTTTTGGATCGGAGCTCTTAAGTCCTCCGCTTTATTTTTCTTTTTTGCTATTTCCTTTGGTTTCTCTGTAATTTTATTCTCACTAAAGACTACTCCTTCAATTTTTTCTAATCTTTCAAAAATTTGTTTATTAATTTTCTCTTGATTCATATTCAGATAACGATTGGTCTATAAATTCTTCGCCCTTTGCATTTAATTTATATGAATACTTACCTTTTTCGTCTTTCTCCTTAAAAATATACCTTGCAGAATCACGAGCCCCTAATGCTGTGGTTATATTTGACTGGTGAATCATCGGAACCCCGATGAAATCCTTAAGGATATAAGTAATTTCTCCCGCCGTTAAAGAAACGACCTGGAATTGTTCTCTGGCAATATGAAGAATAATCAAACACTTCAAAAGATATTTCCCTTTTTCTTGGATTAACATTGAATAAAACTTTTGAAAACTATCCGATGGCTTTGATTTAAGAAGCGCATCAATTCGAGAGAGACCAAGTCTCGCCAACCTCCGTCTTTTTGGAGGATTTTTTCTCTGGTCACCTAATTCCAATTTACTGAGATACTCATCTAAAGATTGTAGAAGGAAATTCGGCACGGAATATTTTCCATTTTCCCGACTTGCAAAATTCTCCGCTTCTAAATCACGCAACGTGTTTTTAACAGTGCTGAGATTAATACCTGAAAGAATATGAATTTCCTTGGGTCCCACGCCTTCATTCTCTCTAAGATTTAATAACTTGAGAGCTTTAAATCCAAGTAACAAAACTAGAATTTTGTCCCTCGATTTAAGTCTTAAAAAGTCGGGAAAGATTATAATTTTTGAGGAATCTGCCTTAATTCTGACAAAACGCTCAAGAATAGAAGCAAGCGCCGTCTCATTGAGATCGTCTTCTACAATAAGATTTGATAACTTAATTTTTTCTTCCATACTTATTATAACGAAGATAAACCAACTTAGTTACAAGTCTATTCTATAGTGCTATTAAATAAGGGGGAATAGACAGTTATCCACAGGTATTAAAGGTCTTAATTTTATCAGTTATAGAAGCTATCTAAGGTCAAAATTCGTTATCTTCGTCAGATTCTATAATTTTTACCTCTTCCTTACCCACCCATAGTCCTTCGGTATACTCAGGACGAAGGAGGGATCGAATGATTTTTGAGGGGGAAAAATTATTTTTTTGTTGGCCAAATTGCAAAATCTCTTTCGGGTTGCAAAGACGTTTTTTAATTATATACCCTTCAATAACTTTTATCTCCTCCGGCCCTCCTTCGCTCAAAGCTACGGGCGGGTAAACGTGAGGCCGTAGAGTTTATAAAATTAAATCTCTCCAATTATTAGAATCATTATCCTTAAATTCTTTACTGGTTTTATTAAAATGAATCCATCTACCGCGATAATTTCTTTGATTAGTGTTGGTTGTAATTCCACCAAAAAGCTTTTTACCCTTTTCATTTTCGTTCTGAATATACTTATAAAGTCCATTGACTTTTGGACCGGCAACTTGTTTAGTCAGTCCGGCTTTAGTATCAAAAAGCCCAATTCTTCCATCTTTCAGTTTGACTATAAAATCAACATAAAAAGGTTTCTTTTCTCCGTTATCGTAAGGCACAGCAAAAAATGTTGCGTCTCGATCTCCATTTTTAAACCACCATTCAACACTTGGAGGTTTCTCCAAAAAATCGATAAAAGCCGCCTCCGATTTCCATTGTCTATCGCTGAAAAATGGTTGCATAACTGATTTTTTGACGCTCACTTTTGCGTATTCTCTGCCGTAAGACAAAGTTCCCGGCACATTCCAATTTTCTAGATCAACCATTTCACTTTCTCTTTTCACAACTTCCGCCTGATATTTTTCTTTTGCTTTATCTATAACATTAACGAAATGCCGAGAATTTCTGTCGCTCAAAACAATCTGGACAATTTCTTCCCATTTGTCTGCAATCTTCCCCCAATCTTTTTCAAAAAATTTATAGATTGATTCCTCTACTCTTTTAACCGATCTATCTTCGGGATAGAAGGGGGTTAAATTATTTCTCACGAAGTAATCAAATAATTTCTGCAAGTCAAAACCGCTTGCCTTTATTTCTTTGTCGCCAACAATTTTTGCTCCAGCCAAAGCGTCAACATCTTCGGCTTTGTAGTCAGAAATAATTTTTAGGTCAAATTTTCTCGCTTTAGTATCAATGCGTTTCTTTAAATCGTATTCTTTGGCTTGTTTCGAAAATATCTCTATGAATATGGACGACAATCTCGTTTTCTCGCGATGTCTCTTTGGATAACAAGAAAGTAAATTTATGGGTTTATAGTCAACACGCCTCTTGCTTGTGTAAATAGTGATGTAATCTTTGGCGATGTCTTCCTGAATTTCTATATTGTCCAAATTGGTATAAACATAGCCATAATTTAAAATTTCGCTTTCATAATGTCCTTTGTCCGGTTCGGGCATTCTCATAATTCTGCCGACTGTCTGGATTGAAAAAATCGGGCTGTGCCACTGCCTAAACAAAACTAAGATCTGCGCTCTTGGGCAGTCCCATCCTAAAGCAATTGCCTGCTTGAAAATCAAAACTTCAACCCCACTGTCTGCCTGTTCTACATCATCTTTATTAATATGTTCACCCGAAAGCCAAATCGCCAGTTTATTATTTCCTTTTTCCGTTGATATTTTATATTTATTCTTCAAAATACTTTCCACCCGTTCTCTTATTCTATCTTCCAAACTTGTTTTTCTGTCGGGCAATTGAATTAAAACCAAAGGATTAACACTAACTCCTTCTTTTTGAAATTCTTTTACTAACTCTTTCCTCTTTTTGAAAGCGGCGTCTATAACCAATTCTTCACTACCGCCGCTTAATTTTTGCGTTTTTATTTTTCCTTCACGGATAAAATTATCAAAATCGTCGTTCAAAATAACGGCTTTTTTAACCATTCCTTCTTTTTTTACATCGTCTAACTGGACAAATACTTTTTCGTCTTCATTGGTAATTGTTGCCGGCGTTGCCGTAACCTCAATTGTCAATTTTGGCCCAATCATCTGAATTAAACCCTGCGAAATTTCGCTTGTGGCGTGATGATGAGCTTCATCAATCACTAAAATTAGCTCCCGCCCTTCTTCTTTGGCCCTCTCTAATACTTTTGATAAATTAAACTCCTGCTCGTTGTCTCGAATGTAAATATTGTCCGCTCTGTTAATGCTTTCCCAATTGAAAAACAAAATCTCGTTTTCGCTGATTTTCCTGTCGTCCAAATCCTCAAAATAAGAACATTTTAACGCTCGGCTTGTTTCAAAATAATTTTCCAGTTTATCTCTGCTTTGAATATGAAGTTGTCTCGGCGCCGTCCAAATAAAACCGAGTGATTGCCTGACTCCTCTATCGTCAACCAATTGTTTCAAAAACTCCGCCATCATTATTGTCTTGCCTGAACCAGTCGGCGACTTAAAAACCAATTTTTTACCGCCAGAATAACCCAAAAGCCTTTTGGCCTTGGTCAATAAATCGTCTATTGCGTTTTCTTGATAGATTTTTAATTGCACAGAATTTATTTCATCTCCATTATTTTTTTGTAGACTTCTTCCTTTGATAATTCATTTATTAAAAGTCTTACCCACTCTTCCGTATATTCATATGAATTGTAGTTAGAATTATAAAAACAATATTTCCGATTTGTTTTTTCTGGAAAAGATGAAACCTTAAGTGGTCTAACTTTGTAATATTTCCAACATTTAACATGTTGATGACTTGGATTAAATTGCCAATTTTGTGGCATTTTAATTTTTAAAGCATTTGAAACTTTTTCACATACCTTGCCCGCTCTTAACCCTTGCATAGGAACTTGTTTTTCTTTTATCCCAATTAAAAATTTTTGATATTTTTCCATTTCTTCTGGTTTTGTCGGATCATATTTTACAAATTCAATTGCTACATCTGAAGTTCCCTCATGTCCGCCAACTTTCGGTATCAAAAAAACTTTAAAACTATAATTTAAGCTATTCCTAACATTATCGCTTAAATAACCCCTGTAATTTTCTATAAACTGCTTTACATTTTTATACCCTTTCGATTCTTTAATTTTTAACGCTTGCTGTTGCCTTTCCTGCAGAATAGAAGAAAATTGTAAAGCAAATACTAAATTCTCTTTTATCGCATGTTCTTCACCAAATTCACTAGTCAATAAATTTTCAAAATTTATTAACATTGCTTGACACTCCCCAAAAATATCATTATCCAATTGAGGTAAAAATCTATGTTCTATTTTATTTCTCAACTTAATAAAAAAATCTAAGTTTTTTCTTACAGGGTTATTTTGATCTTTATAATGTTTCTTGACACATTCGCCTAATTCCCATGCTTTTCTTTCTCCATCAATAATTACGAAGCGACCATTTTTTCTATAAAAATATTTTATTCTTTTACGCTCAAAAATTGCATGAAAAAGTGCCAGCCAAGCAATGCTCATAAAAACTATAAATCCTCCCGATCTAAAAGAGGTTCTGGGTTTATTGTAAATTTCTACGGCTAAAAGAGCGGAATCTTTGGTTTTTTCTAGTAATTCTTTAACTTTTTGAGGTTGCCTTTTCATAATCTTTATTTAAAAATTCTCCTATATACTCTCAAAATTGCTTCGGGAATAGGAGATAATTGGACCTTTTGCTTTATATCCTTAAACTCATCGTCAAAAGTTTCATCGCCTAAAGAGAAAATATAAACGCTGAATTTTCCTTTCATGTCTTTAATCGCTTTTTTGAAAGTCGGAATTGCCGCTTGGTCAAAAATTATACCGGTATAATGATTGGTATTTTTGAAAATCTTAAAATCTTTTTGGTCTAAAGCTTTTTCAAAAGTCCCTTCCTTCACACAAAGCATTTCTATTGCTTCCACTGTGAGTTTTATTTTATTTCTGTCCGTCGGTTTGGCATCAATAAAAGTTTTTTCATCTGCTTTAAAATATTTTAGATTAGAAGGAATGCCCGTTATATCTGGGTAATCACTATGTCCTTCTATAACTTTTTTTATCCTTGGAAAGCAAATCTTTTCAGATATATTATTCTCATTATTCGTACATAGGATAAACTTTCTTTTGCCATTATCTTTTTTATTGAGCATCATTACCGCATGTCCAGTGGTTCCTGATCCTGCAAAATAGTCTAATACGACTGCGCTTTTTCTTTGATATAAAATTGGGGCGATACAGTCGAAGGTATTATAAACAGATTTAGGAAAATCAAAATGGGAAGATGGCACAAGCTTGTGTACCAATTTGGTACCATATTCATTGGCATCATACCTACTATCTTGCCAAACCGTTCTGACCGCGCCAAAGTCCTTTCCTATTTCAATTTCATAACCGTTATTGGTTTTTTTAGTTCGTAGTAAATGGCGTATTTGTTCAACACTTTGTCGTGCATATCTCCATTTTCTTTCTATACCTTGCCTATCAATGGGATAAACATAGAAACACCCATTCTTAATCTCTGTCTGTTTCTTGGGATGAATACTATTTTCTAGAACATCTCCGAAGCCTATTACTTTACCATTTTCGACAATCATTGGATAAAAACAATTTCGCGCATCGGATCGTAACGATTCTCCACCGTTATCCCGTAAATTTCGCCAATCGATATCTTCTTCATTTATTTTCCTGTGACCAATTACTTTTAGATTTTTTCTGAATACGAAATATGCATACTCATGAGTATAAGAAAAATTATCCCCTTGGACCCCTCGCGGATTATGTACAATGGTTATGCAGTGAATTTCGTAACCCTTAAATATATCCTCCAAGAGAGAACCTAAACGATAAAATTCGTTTTCATCAATAGCACATATAAGTACCCCGTCATTTTTTAATAAATTTTTCGCGATATTTAATCTATGAAACATCATGCTAAGCCACTTACTATGACGGTAAGCATTATTAATATCGATAAAACGATTGTTATATTTCCAATCCTTTGCTCCGGTGTTATAGGGCGGATCAATATAAATGACATCTACTTTTTTCTCGTGAGTGTAATTTAAAACTGAAAGGGCGTGATAATTATCTCCTTCAATAAGCAAATTTACCGGCTTGTCTTTATCGATAATTATTTCTTTATTCTTTACTTCCTTCAACACCGGCAGTTTTTCTTTGCACAACTCAACCACTTCTTCAAGCTCTTCCTCCCAAACAAGCCCGTACTTCTTCCTTTTCTTCAATTCTTTTTTCAACCGCTTAACTTCGGCCAAAAGTTTTTCTCTCGATGAATTTTGATTTTCTTTTTTAAGCATATATCATTTCTTCTTAAATAAGTTGTCAATATCTTCGACACTAATGTGATTAAATTTTTCTAATTCGCAGGTTCTTTTAATAATTTTTGCGGTCAGCACATTGGCTCTTCCTAAGTCCGCAACCTGAAAAGATTTCCTTAACTCAAAAGTTAAGCTATACAAACTTTCGTCCCGATAAAATAACTTCAATGAATTTAGGGCCGACAGAAATTCGTCGCTTTCAACTTTATCTCGGTATGCCATCAGATTATATAGAACCGCTAATCTTTTATCTTTTTTAAAACTCCTTTTTCTTAATAATTCACCGAGCCCTATTGCAATCATCGGAGAAAGTAAAATCGCTATAATGTTGATAATAGTTTGTGTATTCATAGTTTAGATTAACCCTTTATCTTTAAAGCTAAAGAAACTATCTTTAACTACAATAATGTGATTAATTACTTCTATCCCCAAAATTTTGCCCGCCTCTACTAATCTTTTGGTAATCACCAAATCGTCTTCCGATGGTTCGGGGTCGCCAGAGGGGTGATTGTGAACAAATATAACTGATGCCGCCTTGTTTTTAATTGCTTCCGCGAATACCTCGCGCGGATGGACAATGCTGGCATCCAAAGAACCAACTGAAACTTCCACAATTGAGTAATTTCTACTGTTGAGAGCGATGATGTAAAAATGTTCTTTGTGATAATCTTTGAGTTTGCTCTTTATCAACTGATACACCTTTTTTGGATCGGTAAGTTCTTTGCTCTTATATGGCAGGGCTTGAGTGGAAAGCCGGCGGCCAATTTCAAAGACGGCTTTTATCTGTGTCGCTTTTGCTAATCCGATTCCTTTGACTAAAGATAACTCCTCAATACTTGCCTCGGCTAATTTCTGAAGACTGCCAAATTGCGATAGTAGTTTTTGCGCCGTGACTACAACCGATTCACCAGCAATGCCGCGCCCCAAAATAACCTGTAATAATTCTTGGACCGAAAGTGCTTGTTCTCCAAACTTAACCAATCGCTCGCGCGGACGTTCCTCTTTAGGTAAATCATGAATAGTAAATGACTTGCTCATATCTTTATTTCATCACATAAGCGGAAGCCGGGCCTTTTCCTGTCTGCTTAATCATTCCGAGTTTTTTAAGTTTTTGCAGATGTAATTGAGCGGTTCTTTTTGGACATTTTATTATATCCATAACGTCTTTAGCGATTATTTTCCCAACTTGATCAAGAAAATCCAAAATCTCCATCTGCTCTTTCCCCAAGAAAATCTTTGAGTCAATGCCTTTTTTAATTTTCTTATTGGAAAGAAAAATGACTTTCCTTTTCACATCATCAATTTCTTCTTTAAATCCCTTAACAAAATACTCCAACCAAGAAGTGAAATCAGTTCTCCTTTTCTCATAATTTTTGCCGATGTTAATCGCTTTATAATACGCTTGCCGGTCGTTATTGTAATAATCTTCCAAAGCAAAAAGGCGGCGAAAATCATAACCCCGTTTGTAGAATATTAAAGTCGCCAATGCTCTAGCAGTTCGGCCGTTGCCGTCAGTAAAAGGATGGATGGCTGCCATTTCCTGATGGACGATGCCTGCGGCGATTACGGGGTTGATTTCTTTCTTTTCGCTTTTATCTATCCATCTAAGCAAATCCCCGCAAAGATTCGGCACCTTTTTTGCCTCAGGCCCGGTATACATAACCTCGTCCGGAAATCCCGGACGTCTCCTCACCACATAAACATACCCTTTTCTGTAACGGCCGCATTGCCCTTCAGGAAGAGTTTTATCCGTTACCAGTTTATGAATATGAAGCAAAACCTTTTGGGTAATCAATTGTTTTTCATCGCCAATTTTTTCTATGTATTTTAAGGCCTTAATATAATTTTGAACTTCGTAAATTTCTCTTTGCGGCGCGTCTATTTTCCTGCGAGCCAAAAGAGCTTCTACCTCGTTGATGTTTAATTTATTCCCTTCTATGGCGGTTGAACTGTGCGTCATTCTTATCAGGGCTTGGCGTCTCAACTTTAATTCCTGTTTTGGCAGAATTTTGGCGCGTTCAATCATCGTCCTTGACTCGGCGATTGAGATTAACATCTTCACAATTGAATTGGTAAGATTGTATTTTGGCTTAAACATATTTATATTATAGCCCTTGTTCAAGAATCGCGCAAGAATCGCGCAAGAATCGCGCGAACATTGAGGAAGGCGAAAAACGCTATATTACCTCCACCCTTGCCCGATGACTTTAAACCCGACCTGCAATTTTTGAGCGGCATACGGAAATCGAATCCGCGTCTCTTGCTCGGTCCCGCGCAAAATTTCTTGCCAGTAAAACTGACGCATCGCTATTCAGTTCCCGCAATCGTTAGTATATCAGGTTCTTTTTGTGTTAGAAAATTTTGGAATAATCCTTTCCGGCTGGCCAGCTCATCAAAGTTTCCTTCTTGCACTATCTTACCTTTTTCAAAAACCAATATCCTATCGCTATTTTTTAACGTAGTTAATCTGTGAGCAATTGTTATCATAGTTTTATCTTTAAACAATTGCTCAAGATTTCCTTGAATTCTGATTTCATTGGTGTTATCAAGGGCTGAAGTCGCCTCGTCAAATATTAAAATTTCCGGCGATTTCAATATCAACCTAGCAATGGCAAGTCTTTGTCTTTGGCCGCCACTCAAATTGTTTCCATTTTCAGTCACCTTTCCGGACAATCCGCCTAGAGATTCTTGCATTTCGTCGTATAAATTCGCTAATTTTGCCGCTTTGGTAATTTCTTCATCGGTAATATTTTCCCTAAAACATCCGTATGCGATGTTTTCCCTTATGGAACCAGAGAAGATATAGGTTTTTTGCGGAACATACGCAATTCTATCCGCGATTTCGTCCCTGCCTATCGAGGCCAAATCTTTACCGAAAAGATAGATCTTTCCAGAATAGCCATGCACCAGTCTTAATAGTATTTTTACAAACGTGGATTTACCACAACCAGAAGCGCCGGCTATACCGATTTTTTCTCCCTTTTTGATAGTAAAAGTGACATCACTCAAAATTCGTAAATTGTCCTTATCGGGAAATGAAAAATATAGATTACTAACTTTTACGGTCTCGCCGTTGTCCGAAACGGCTCGCTTTTTGCTTGCCGATTGTGGCTTAAAAGAAACATCCTGTGGTTGATTCAACAAATCGTATAAATCATTTACTCTTATTGAGCTTTCGTGAGCTTCATCGAGTATCCGGTGAATTTCTCGCAAAGGTCCTGTTATGCTCAAAAACAGTATTGAATAAACAAAAATATCTCCTTTTGTAATGACTCCCTGCGCCGAGAATAATATTGAGAGAGAAATCACGAGGATATAGAAAAACCCCTCATTGAGATATTTTCCAGCGTCAAAAAACGCCATAAAAATATGGTGCCTGATTTCTTTCTTTCTTAATTCCTCGGCAACCTGTTCCACTTTTGCCACCTCCTGTTGTTCGGTATTAAGTGCCCTGACCGTTTCTATTCCACCTAACATTTCAACAACAGTGCCATCAATTTTTTCCTTTCCGCGCAATAAAGAAACCCTTATTCCTTTTTGGGAAGAAACTTGTTTGATGATGATGAAAAGTCCCGCCGGAATTACCAAAACCATTACTGTAGCAAGCAATGGCTTTTGAGACAAAGCTATGATAATGGCCGCTAAAGCACTAAAGAAGGCAGGGAAAAAATCTAGAAAACCGAGTTTGATTATTCGGATTAATCCTTGAATCGATCTAAAAATCCTTCCGTGCAAAGAGCCAATCTGTTGTTGGGTGATATTTGCTATATCTGTTTTTAGTAGATGTTCGATAACATTTACCGTTTGTTTCTTTTCTGTTTGCGTGGCGATATTTTCGACAAAATATTTCCTTACTACGGTTAATGCTTCACGAATTAGAATTATCCCGACCACCAAGCCGATAAATGGAATCGCGATATTAAATTCTATATTTTCGGCGCCCACAAGTTTGTCCACGAGTCGTCCCAAAATAACCGCGGGCAAGTTTGTCAAAATTCCAGTAATGAGCATGAGGAAAGAGGCGAAAACCAAAATAACCTTTTCCGGTTTTTGCATGAGTCCCAAGGTTCGTTTGAACCCGGTTAGTATTTCTAAAAATTCTTTATTCATACTCGATTAAAGTTGTGGCTTTGACACCAAAGGATCGACCATTTTCTATACACCCGCAAATCAACCGATGTTTGAGCGGGCGAAGGGAATTGAACCCTCGTTTATAGCTTGGTCCCGCACAAAATTTCGCGGGCATTCTTAAGCGGGCGAAGGGAATCGAACCCTCGTTTATAGCTTGGGAAGCTATCGTACTACCACTGTACGACGCCCGCGAAATTTTTACGGGATTGCGATTTGTACCTAGAAATTCTACGCAAGCTTGAATTTCCAGACAAATCGGGAAGAAGCCGGCGAACTGCCACTGTACGACACCCGCAAAAATTCGACTTCCGCTATTCTCCACTCTTGGGAACCACGATTATCATTTTTTCGCCCGGCAAGCGGTAATTCAGCCGCGCTCTTATCTCTTTGAGCAGATTTTCCGGCTCTGATAAATAGGTTGTTTCTTTCTCCAGTTTGGCGTTTTCCGTTTCCAGCTCCCCTACCGCCGCGCTTAATTTCCCGAAATCGGCTTTAAGGACGCTGTACCTTTTAATCGTGCCATCCAGCTGGTATCCGGCCACCCCCAGAAGCAGAAGAAGCCCCGCGGCAATGACAGGTTTCGGCATTATCTCTATTGTAGAACAGCTTTACTTTTTCAACAATTCCTTGAAAATCTCCGGCGGAATGGAAACGCGGCCGGATTCCTTTAATTTGGCCTTGCCCCGTTTCTGCTTTTTCCACAGCTTCATTTTCCGGCTCCGGTCTCCGCCGTAAAGATGGCCGGTAACGTCTTTTTTGAGCGCGGGAATCGTCTCCCGGGCGATGATTTTTCCCAAGGCAGACACTTGAATGGCTTGGACAAAAAGTTTTTTCGGCAGAAGTTTTTTAAGATTCTCCGCCACCTTGCGGGCGATTCGGCCGGCTTCCGGACGGAAAACTATCCGGGTAAGACCAGGCACGACCTCGCCGGCGACTAGCACTTCCAGCTTTATCAAGTTAGCCGGTTCATAACCGATAATTTCATAACTGAAAGAACCGTAACCCAAAGTAAGCGATTTAAGTTTGTCGTCAAAATCGGAAATAAGCTCGGAAAGAGGCATTTTCAAAGAAACGATGACATGGCTGTCTATATTTTCCGTGCTTATGTCCGAAAAACGGAATATTTCTTTCAAACCGAGCACCTTGCCCAAATATTCCTGCGGTACGATGATTTTCAGCCGCGCCATTGGTTCGCTCGCGCCAAGATTCTCATTCGGAAATTCTTTGGGACTTTCGACAATCTCCTCTCCGCGTCTTGTTCGAACGCGATATATGACCGCGGGAAAACTCGTTATAGTATCCAAACCGAATTCCCGGCGCAAACGCTCGATGACGATTTCAAAATGCAAACGTCCTAAAAATCCGGCTTTGAAGCCGCGGCCGAGAACCTCGCTCACTTCCGGTTCGAGCTTTATGGCCGCGTCGGCCAGCCGCAGGCGGTCTAACGCGTTTTTCAAGCCGTCATAATCATCGCCTTCTTCCGGGTAAAGGGAAACAAAAACAACCGGCTGGGGTTCGAGATATCCCGGAAGCGGCCGGCTGCCGATAGTGTCGCCGATCTTCAAAACGCCCGGATTTTTGATTCCTGTCGCGATATAGCCGATTTCTCCGGCGGAGATTTCGTCTTCCGCTTTCATCGCCGGAGAAAAAAATCCCGTTTCCTTGACGAAAAACTTTTCATTGACCGCCAGAAGTTTGGTCTCTTTTCTCGCCCGGAAAGAACCGCCGAAAACGCGGACAAAAGCCACGATTCCCTTGTGGTCGTCGTAAACAGAATCGAAAATAAGTGCCTGGTCTTCGTTGCCGATTACAGGCGGCGGAACCGCCTCGACAATCGCGGATAAAAGCTCGGCTACGCCCTGGCCGGTTTTCGCCGAAACGCGATGAATTTCTTCGGGGCCGCAAGCGATAAGTTTGGCGAGTTCGATGACAACAGCTTCGAGCCGCGGCGGATTCAAATCTATTTTATTCACGCAACCGATGATTTTTAAACCGGCTTTTTTCGCCGTTTCATAATTGGCAAGCGTCTGCGCCTGGATTCCTTGAGTGGCATCGACTAAAAGCACCGCTCCTTCTACCGCGCGTAAAGCCCGGGAGACCTCATAGGAGAAATCGCTATGGCCGGGCGTATCTATCAAGTTGAGGACATATTCCTCAACTTTCGCGGATTCACCCAATGTTAGTTGGTAGGACATTCTGACCGGGGTCATTTTGATGGTAATCCCCTTCTCCCGTTCCAATTCGAGCTGGTCGAGGTACTGCGGTTTCATCTGACGCATCGGTACGGTCTCGGTAACTTCCAAAAAACGGTCGGCCAAAGTTGATTTGCCGTGGTCGATATGGGCGATGATTACGAAATTCCTTATTCTATCCGCGTTCATTGGCCGGATTTTTTCAGATTGAGCGGGATAACCAGTCGGCTCGGCGCGTTCTCAACCGCATACAAGAATTCATTCGTTCCGGTTTCCTCGAAAATATATTCCGGCGGAGCTTCCAGCTTATACCGCAGACCCGTTTCCACGCCGGATTGTTTTTCGTAGATGAACTTGAATGGCCGGGAAACAATAACCGACGGCCGGCTGTAAAAAATTTCCAGTTTCTTTTCCTGTCCCAACGCTATGTTAAACCAATGGCCAAACCAGGCCTTGCCCGATTCCTCGCCGGATTCATAAAGTTGAACATCCGGGTCCTTTTTGTAGCCGCTTCCCGCGAAATTAATTGGAGCGGTTATTGTTTTTACGCTCGCTCCTTTTACCTTTGTCTCCCGGCTTCCTTTCGGCGTCAAAATCCGCAGGAAATTCTGATTTGTGACGCGATAAAAAGATTCTTTCCTTTCCCCGCCGGTATGCTCGCGCGTAATTTGAAGTTCGCTTTCGATGTCGCCGTTCGCTAATATTTTGGTCGCCAATGAAATATTCTGTTTCATAAACGCGTCTGTTTTCCCGCCGTTGACATTCGCGTTCACTACCGCAAGATAATCGCCGAAAAAATTCTCCGGCAAGGCGAAAGATTTCCCGCCAATTCCCAAATTGTCGATTAACGCTTCTATTTTCTGTTCGCGGAAATAAATCTTGATATCTTTGTTTTTCGCCCGCTCGCTTAACCGGCCGAACAAAGCGTCTCCCTGCTTTGGTTCCAACGTCCGGATTTTTTCGATAAGCAGAGGCGTCAAATCTTTAAGAATTTGTTTTCTCGCGCTTCCCCTTTCCAGAGCGTTAGTTGAGACCTCCTTCTGCAATTCGACGACAAAATTATCCGCGTCAAGCGTAATTCCGCGCTCTTTAAGCTCAACCGGCCCGGTAATTGTTAAGATGTCCTGAATTACTTTGGTGTTCATCGCCACCGCTCCCCCGAATTTAACCTCATCAGAGGAATAAAGAGGAGAATCCTCCAAAAGTCCGATAATCTTTTCGGCCGAAAGAGGAAAGTCAAAAAACCAGTTGGCGTCGCGCGCCTCCCAGCTCTGACTAATAGGCCACAACGACTTCGGCGGAATGATTTTCGAATTCCATTGATTGTCCGGCAGAAGGATGTCATTCACCTCCATCTGCTTTATCATTCCATCGCGGAAATAAACATCGGCGTAACTGCCCACGAACCCGCCCGCCGGCCTTATCTCGGAGTCATTTTCAAAAAGGATTAAAAGATGGTTTCCCTGCGAAATAAAATCAGTGGCCGCTTTGATGAAATCGCTCGCCGCGATAAAAGACGACTGAAGCTGGAGATAATTTTGGGGAACGCTTTCCTCCATGCCGAGAGCGGAGAAATGCGTTCTCACTTTTATGAAATCGGCGTTGATTTTATCGATGGCTTTTCCCGCCTCGCCCAGTTTCACGATAAGTTTCTGACCGTCGTCAAAAAGCCAATTGAAGCCGCTACTTTTTATTTCGGCCAATAACCTGACGCCCCCGGCCATATCGACGTTAAGCGTTTTAACGCTGGCGAAAAAATCCGGCATAAATTTTAGATAAGAAACGACTTTGGAAAAATCCAGACCGATTTCTTTTTTTGTCGCTGCCGGTTGCGGAGCCGTTCCTTTTTCCAATCCCAAAGCGCCGGAGGCCTCGTCGAATTTCTGGGAGGCATTTCTTACGGAAAAGACAACATTGTTTACGAATTGATACCCGAGAACTAACGTGAAAAAAAACAGAAAAACGGCAAAAATAATTTTATTTTTCCGGCTTATTTTTTTCTTGGGAAGCGGCGGTTCAAACGGCGCGGCTTCTCCGACTGTTTCTTTGACGAAAAATTTATCCGGTAATTTGGTCCGGTCGTCCCTGATTTTTCTGGAGGGATGGCGGATATCGGCCAGATAAGGTTCGATATTTTTACGTTTTTTTGGTTTCATAGTTTAAAACCATTAACAACTCTTTCAAGTATTCATCGGCGTCTTCCATTCCCGTCAATTCTTCCATGCTACACCATTTGTAAGAATCATGTTCATCGGCATCCAAGACGACTTCCCCTTCTCCGCGACCCAGATAAGTTAAACGCACTACATGACAATCTCCTTTGCGCAAAATATCCTGCGCATGAATCAGTTTCGGTTCGCCGATCAAATCCAGCGTCGTTTCTTCTTTTATTTCTCTCTTTAAATTTTCCATCAACGTCGTTCCGGGGATGATTCTTCCGCCGGTAATATCCCATTTCTTATCGATTTCCGGATATTTTTCCCTTGAACGACGCAACAATAAATACTTGCCTTCACTGTTTTGAAGCAATATCTTCACGCCGACCTGTAGAATAAAATTATTTTTCATGATGCTTTTACTTTTCTTCCCATGCCTTCACGACCCTTAACGCTTCGCTTTCTAAATCTAGAATTTGCAGATACTCCATAGTTTCATTCAAATCTTCCAGTATCTTTCGACTATCTTGCGACCCTTCATAATACTCCTTATTTAAATCATCTCTGCCGATTGCATATACAATTCTTCTAATCCCTGACCAGTATGCTCTCATAAGACACATCAGACAGGGTTCCATTGAAGCATAAAGAGTCGCATCGGTAAGTTTTCCAATTTTTTGAAATGCTTTATCAATCACCTTGCATTCCGCATGCTGGTAGCCGGGATATATATCGCTTATCTCCACTGTCACAATTCCATTCCCTATAACTACTAATGCTCCGGCAGGAAATCGTCCTTGCCCAACCGACAGTTGCGATTGCTCAATCGCTAATTTTAGAAATTCATTATCATTCATATATTTCTACTTTTTATGGCGTCCTTTGATGTTATCTCACAATAATATAATTACTCGGATATGTCCGTTGTTTCAGCGCCGGCTATCAACAAATAATCCCTTGATTTCAACCTGATTGTTTTGTCGTGTAATCCGGGATTGAAAGAAATTTCGCCGTTTTCCAACAAGGCATTATCCACAATCGTCTTTATCCCGACTATTCTTCCTAAAGGATAACACGCACCTGTTTCGCAACCCATAATTTCTTTAACTTCTTGCGGAGTAGCGAATCTTGATTTTTTCAATCCGAGAAAATCTTTTAACTTCTTTGAGGACAATTTTTTCCCTCCCGGCAAAACCGCTAATACAAAATCGTTATCCGCCTTTAACAGCAAGGATTTCGCGCCGGAATCAATCGGCTGATTTATAACTCCCGATGCCTGTTCACTCGTATATACCGGTTCGTGCTCGGTTATTTCGTACTCTATCTGCCGCGCGTCTAACATTTCTATTATTTTCCGGTAAGGATTTTGCATGTTGTTCTTCTGACGTCTTTTATATTTCTCCGTCAACTTCTTTATTCAATCTCTCGAAAAACTTTTCCATAAATTTATGGCGTTCTTTGGCGATTCTTTTTCCTTCTTTGGTAAACATCTTGTCTTTTATATATCTTAGCTTCACCAAATATTCTCTATAGGCGCAATCGTCTACGGAGTACTGTTTTGTTTTTTCCAAATCTATTTCTTTATCATGTATTTTTGTCCCGATGTGGCCGGCAAAAGAAAAAGCTCGGCCAATGCCGATGGCTCCGATTGCGTCTAATTTATCCGCCTCATATAAAATTTTTGCTTCTTTCGATTTAGGAACCTTGTTTCCTCTAAACCGATGCGTTTCAATGCAATGAACAATTTTTTCTATTTTTTCTTCTTTTACCCCGTTCTTCTCAAGGATATCTCTTGCTAAAATCGCTCCTCTCTCCGCATGGCATATTTTCCCCTCTGACTCGTCTTCTTTTTCTCTAGCGACATCATGCAAAATACAAGCTAATCCTAAAATTTCCAGATCGGCTTTTTCTTTTTTGCCTATGCACATTGCCAATTCATAGACCCTTTCTGTATGGTCCCATTCGTGACAACTATTTGCTCCAGAAATGAGATTTTTGGCTCTTTTTTTTATTTTGTCTAATAAAGCGGTTTTATTTCCCATGGCGCTTTTTAATTTTATTTCTGTGTCCGCGGGGATATTATTAAGACAGGGCTGTGTTTCAGATGATTCCGTAAACTATCAATTCCTTTTTTTATGGTGCCAACGGAAATTTTCTTTAACTTTCCGTCAGAAGGATCGACAATTTCTATCAAGTCCTTATTTCGCCTCAACGCCATCACGAAGTGCGGAGCATGAAGAATTTTCTGAAGATAATAATTATCCAGATAAATAATCACTTTACCGTTTTCCAAAAGCTTACTAAGTAATTTGGCGTCAATTTTTTTATTTACCAATTTAATGCCCTTGCCCTTTTGTTTTTTAAGTTGGTTGAAATAATGCTTATTCTCAACATACGCCTCAATTTCTTTACCATATTTACTCGCGACATAATTCAATTGACCGATAAG
>Ga0315273_10003572_pt1 | contig 18769 bp, 14 predicted proteins | sample YL17G02_0_MG_FD_205753 | JGI IMG/M metagenome (GOLD analysis project Ga0315273, IMG submission 205753) | Sediment microbial communities from Yellowstone Lake, YNP, Wyoming, USA - YL17G02_0 | ecosystem: Environmental > Aquatic > Freshwater > Lake > Sediment | place: USA: Wyoming | collected...
GGCAAGTACGATCCCCTGTCCGATGAGGAGCGCAGGAAGCTGGCAGAAGGGCTGCGCCGCGCGGCGCAGTCCATCCGGGCGGCCGGCGAGCCGGCGGGGGAGCGCTCCCAGGCCGCCTCCGGATCCCGCGAGGAGCTGCGCGAGCTTCCCGCGGGGCAGCAGCGCGAAGCCTGGCCGCTGCGTCGGCGGCCCTCTTATTCCCTGAGGGTGCGGATCGACGGGTACGCCTTCTCCGAGGGCTTCGAAATCTGCAGCCTCTCCCAGCTGGTAGCCAGCGCGCTGTCCTTCCTGAACCCCGCACGGGACCGGGTGAGCCGCCGCTTCCTGAAGACCCTTGTGCACGACAGCGCCCAGCGCGGCGACCCTTCCGGCTACAGCCTGAGCCGGACCCTGCTGGAGCTGGCCCGGGCCTGCGATACGTTGCTGAAGGGCGGCTCCTTTCTGCGCCGGGAGGCGGATCGCCGGTACAACCTGAGCGGGGAGTTGAAGCGCGACCTGGCCCTCTGGGAGCCGCAGGGGCTGAAGCTGCTCACCGCCTTCCAGCGCTTTCCCGACGGCGCGTTCACCGCGCTGGACGGCTTGAGGGCGGCGTGCGAGAGGGGGCGGACGGCGGACGTTCTGGAACTGCAGGAGCTGGTCCGGGCGGTTCTCCGGGCCTCACTGTGCGCGGCCGCGCCCCCCGAAGCGGTGCGCGATACCCTGGAGGGGGTCGGGGCCCTGATCAAGGCGCAGTACCGGCGCATTTTCACCAACGAGGAGGAGCTCGCCCGCATCGGCCAGCGCGTCGACCGCTTGGTGGAGGAGTTCCTGGCCTGCTGGGCGCGCCTGAAGTGGTTCGCCCACGAGCTTTTCCCGGCGCTGCTCAAGATGCTGCGCATCTACCGGCCCGAGGAGGAGCTCCCCGCGATCCTGCCGCAGGTGCTGAGCTTCGTGGCCCTGGACCCGGGAGAGATCCTCACCCTGGAGCGCCCGGTGCTCCTTCCCCCGCCGCCGCCTGAATCCCCAAGCACGGTGGAGGCCCCGGAACCGGTCGATCTGGCCGAGGAGTTCCGCGGCATCCTGACCATCCTGGCGCAGGCTTTTCCCGGGTGCCGGATCGAGCGGATCGCCGGCGCGGACTACTCGGTGCTCGCCTGGTTTCACCGGAAGATTTTCGCCCACCCCGAGCACAGCGGCCGGTCGATCTCCCGCCGCCCGGAATTCAACGACCTGCTGGCTGCGGTGTCGCACCGGGACCCGGTGGGGGCGGTACTGGTGCTGCATGAGATCGCCGGGCAGATGCTGGACTGCCTGAACCCCGAGGCGGTGGGGCGGCTGGTGGATCCCCTGGCCCTGGGGGGGACCCCCGTTCCCCAACGCCTATTGGACCTGCGGGCGCAGTGGTCGCTCCTGCGCGAGGTCCTGCTGCTGCGTTACCTCAAGGAGCTCACCGACCTGGACAGGCAGCTCTCGGTGCTGCCGCCGGAGACAGCCCATCGCTACCTGGGCTCGCCGGCGGGCCGCAAGGCCGTGGAGATGATCAACCAGCTGCGCAACCACCTGGTGCGGGGCTACGGCCAAGTGGCGCTCAAGGTCGACCGCGAGGATCTGTTCCGAGTGCCCCCCCTGTATGCCGTGAGCCGCGACCTGTGCGAGCTGCTTGCCCGGCTGGTGCCGGACAGAAAGCAGCTGGGGGCCCAGGGCCCTATCCCTCTGCACCGCCTGCAGGCCGACGACCTGGTGCAGGCCCCGCCCGGCCCGCTGCTGCACCAGATCAGGAGCTGGATCGAGGCCGTGCCGGCCAGCGAGCGGTTGCTAGCCGAGCCGCAGGCCGAGGCCAACCGCCTGTTCCTGGAGATCCTGCACGGCACGACCGACCTGCTGGATTTCCTGCTCAACCACGAGTCCTCCCCCCTGCGGGGCCTGGGCGGCCGGGTGGTGCTGGCCGGCGAGGCGGACAAGGCCATCCGCGCCGAGATCCAGCGCGACCGCACCCCGCTGCGCGTGGAGCTGCGGCGCAACTTCGAGCAGATTGACCGCCTGACCGGGCTGCACAGCAAGAACGAGTACTTGCGCATCGCCCCGACGCTGTTCCGGCAGGAGAAGTTGGCGGGGCGGGAGCTGGCCCTGCTGCTCATGGACTTGGACCGCTTCAAGGCCGTCAACGACTCCCTCGGGCACGAGTTTGGCGACACCCTGCTCGCCCTGGCGGGGCGGGCGGTGCTGTCCTGCTGCCGCGAGGAGGATCCGGCCGTCCGCTTCGGCGGGGACGAGCTGCTCGTCGTGCTGCGGGGCGGCGCCGCCGCCGGGGCGCGCCTGGCCGAGCGCATCCGGGCCGGCTTCGAAAAGCTCAAGGAGGGTTCCGTGGCCGCCCGCCTGGCGGAGCTGGCCCAGCGCCAGGCCGGCCTGGCCGAAAGCACTGCCGCCCGCGCGATCGGCAGTCTTTCCATCGGGGTGGCCCAGGGGCTGGGACGGGCCCACCCGCGTCCCTGCCCCGACGAGCGATCGCTGTTCCGGCGGGCCGACCGGATGCTGTACCTGGCCAAGGGACTGGGGGGGAACCGCACCGTGGTGCTGGTCGATGCCCTGGGGCTGCCCCTGACCGGGGAGGAGCACGCCGACTACCTGGGCCGGCCGCAGGAGCCTCCCGCCGGCCAGTCTGCCCCGCAGCCCGTGCCGCAGGACCCCCGGGCCTTCCTGGAGCATCGCCAGGCGCAGGGACCCCCGCTGGCCTTCGCGGGCCTGGCTTACGCGGAGCTCGTGGCCGAGGGGTAGGGCAGGTCCGCCGGCCGGTAGCCGGCCAGGGCCTGGCGCTGTCGATCTAGTAGATCACCCCGCCCCTGCGGTGGTAGTACTCCAGCGCCTCCCGGGCCTCTGCGCGCAGGAGCGCATGGACCACCTCGATCCCGCGCGCCTCCAGCGCGCCGGCCCAGTCCGCCGGCTTGTCCCCCTCGTCGAAGCCGATGCTCTGCACGTCCTCCCGCGTCGCCCCGTAGGCCAGTCGCCGGACCCCGGACCAGGGCAGCGCCCCGTAGCACATGGCGCAGGGCTCGGCGCTGGCGACCAGCTCGAAAGACCCGCAGGGGCGCAGGTCGAAGGTGCCCAACCGCTTCTGGGCCAGCATGATGGCCAAGGTTTCCGCGTGGGCCACGGAGCAGGATTCCGGAACGACCCGGTTCACACCCGGGGCGAGCAGCTTGAAACTCGACAGGTCGAAAACCGCGGCCCCGAAGGGCCCACCGGTGCCGTTCTGCACGTTGCGCCGCGCCAGCTCCACGGCCAGGCGCATTCGGCCGCGCGGGTCGGGGTAGGTGCGTTCAGGGTCGCCGGTCAGCTCCTCTATCCAACCGGGGAGCGTCAGGGTCACGGGGGAAAAATACATGGCAGGACCATTATACCCCAAGCTGTTCGCCCTGGGAAATCAGGGCTGCACTGGAGCGGATGATCCGGCGCATCGCCATCCTGGAGCCCAAGGGCGAGCGGTTGTACCTGTTCTCCCGCTATCAGCTGCCGCGTCTTGGCGGGGTGCTGCTGGCCACGATCCTGCGCGACAGGGGCTACGAGGCGCTGGCCTTTTTCCTCGCGCAGCGCGAGATCCTGACCCGCGAGCTGGAGCGGGAGGCGGACCTGATCGCCATCTCCTCCATTACGGCCACCGCCCCAGTGGCCTACGCCCTGGTCGACCACTACCGCTGCCTCGGCAAGCGCGTGGTCATGGGCGGGCCGATCGGCAGGGCCATGGTGCCGATCCAGACCTCCCGCGGCTGCCAGGTCCTGTTCATCGGCTTCGACGCCGACACGCCGGCCACGACGCGTTGCAGCGTGGACTATGGTTGGGAAACCTATGATGGACACCACGTCAACTTCCAGCCTCGCCACTTCTCGCCCTGGGAGCTGCAGAAGGCCCAGATCGTGGCCCATATCCGCTTTTTCCGCTTGGGACGCGTGTTCCGGCGTCTATTGAGCGGCAGCGGCCGTGCCTGGGTCATCGGGCTGTACGCACATGGAATCAGCCGCCGCTGGCTGCACTGGGAGAAGCCCTACCTCAGGCGCCTCCTGGGCTGCGTGACCTCGATTTCCCGCGCGCTGCACGAGCCGGCCCCCGGGCTTTGGCGGGCTCCGAGGGCTCGGGGTGCTCCGTCAGCCCCGCGGTGAGCCGGGAAACCAGGTAGGGGCGCAGGTCGGCGAGGCGCACGATGTCGTCGATGGAGCCCACCTCCCGGGCGCGCTCGACCGAGTGCACGGCGTCAAAGCGCCGGGCCAGCTCGTTCTGCTTTTCGGCGTACACCTGGCGGTACAACTCGTCGAAGTCCTTCCGGTAGAAGGCCTGGCCGCAGGCCAGCTCCCGGCGGGCCGCCGCGACGCGCGGGTCGCTTTCCGCCTCCTTGGCCACCAGGGCCGGAAAAACCACGGCCGCCGCGGGGGCGCCGCCGATCACCGAGGCGTAGGCCCCCTCCAGGGCGGCGGCGCGCAGTCCCTCGTTGAGCGCCTTGGAGAACACCACGTAGGCGCCCCCATGGTAGCGGGCGGTGACCACGAACAGAATCGGTCCCCGGAAGTTCACGACGGCCCGGCCGATCTCCGCTCCGTACTCCAGCTGCAGCTTGCGCAGGCTCTCGGGCGAACCGTCGAAGCCCGAGAGGTTGGCCAGGATCACCAGCGGCAGCACGCCGCTCCAGGCATTAATCGCCCGGGCGATTTTCTTGGAGGAAAGGGGGAACAGCGTGGCCCCGGTCCAGGCCTCCGGCCCGTCGGGGGGCACCTCGCCGATGCGGGCCAGAGGCCGGCTCTCGATGCCGATCAGGCCCGCCGGCCAGCCGCCGATGCGGGCTTCCCAGACCACGGCCACCTCCGCGTCCTTCATTTCCCCCCAGCGCTCGAACAGTGGGCCGTCCCGATCGATCACCGCGGCCATGAGCTGGCGCATGTCGAAGGGCTTCTTGCGCTCGGGGTTGCGCTCGGGGGAGAAGATGTCGCCGATGGTGGAGAAGCCCTGGCCCAGGCGGTCCTGGTAGGGCTCGCGGCTCACGTCGCGTTCCACCGGATCGGCGCTGGCGGCGCGCTCGGGGAAGCGGCGGCCCGGTTCGCGGTAGGCGAGCTCGTAGTGGCGGAACAGGGCCATGTAAGCCTCGTGCAGGTCGCGCACGCGCGCTTGAGCCTGCCCGTTGGGAGCCATGATGCGCTCCGCCCCGCCGATGCCCACGTGGTCCTCGGCCGACACGCTGCCTGAGAAGTCCAGGGCGCGCTTGCCGGTGAGCAGCATGGCCGCCTCATCGGTCATGATCAAGAGGCCGCGGGTGTGCATGAGCATGGTGGCCTCGGCGTTCCAGTAGGACTGGGCGCCGATGTTGACCGCGGCCACGATGAGGTGGATCTGGCCCCCTCTTTGAGTGAAGTGCACGATCCGCCGCAGCACCCTGGCCGTCCAGTCCAGGTTTTCCGTGCCGCTCGCCATGTCGATGCGCGCCCCGGCCGATACCGGCAGCCACTCCACCGGCAGGCCGCGCCGCTCGGCCAGGTCCAGCGCGGCAATGATCCGCCGGCACTCCTCCTCGGCCAGGGAGCCCATGTCGGTGGTGGCGTCGGCCAGCAGGATCACCCGGGCCAGGCCACGCGGGCGGAACTCCGGGTAGTTGGTGATGATGCCGAACACCACATTGCCGCGGTTCTCGCCGTAGGGCCGGCCCTTGACCGAGACGATCTGCTGCCCGGCGCCGCGCCTACGGATGTCGAACTCCTCGAACTCGCCGCGGGGGAAGGCCTGCTTCACCGGGATTCCCGAGCGGGTGACCAGCTTGAGCAGCTCGTAGGGGTAGAGGGTTCCCCGCTGGCGGGCGCGCACCACGCGGGCCACGTAGGCGTCCACGGGCTGCAGGGGCTCGGCGGAGGGGCGGCGCCCCTGCAGGGTGAAGGTCGCCCCCGAGATGTTCTCGAACAGCAGCTCCACCTCCTGCGGGCCTTCCCGCCCGGGCCGGCGGGAGTACAGCACGATCTTCTCCAGCCCCAGGTCGGCGGTCCTGCCGGCCAGGAGGGCAGCGTACTCGCGGTTCTGCTCCAGGGTAGTGTTCAGCACCGTGTGCACGTGCAGCACGATCCGGTTCCAGTACAGGCGCTGCCGGCGCCGGGCCTGCTGGGCGCGCATGGCGTACACCGCCTCCATGAAGACGTTCTCCAGGGAGACCATGCGCCGGATGCGGCCCTGCTCGTCCAGTTCCACGCGCGCCGAGGGTACCTCCACCAGGGCGACGAAGCGCTCGTCCCTGGGGTTGGCGCGGGCCTTCAGGTACAGCAGCTTGACCCAGTCGCTGGAGTACAGCAGCTCGCGCTGGAAGTTGGCGAGGCGTTCGACCCGCAGCTCGCGGTAGGAGCGGGGGTTGAAACCCCGGCGCTCGGTGTCCTCGCGCCAGCGGCCCGAGGCGTCCGCAGCGAAGGTGAAAAAGGTCTCGGCGCCCTCCTGGGAGAGCAGCCCGAGGGTGGCCCAAGCGGCCGCCAGGGGACGGGCAGCCAGCTGGGCGGCGAGGCGCTCCTGCAGAGCGGGGGAGGGCTCCTCCAGCGGCACCAGCAGCAGCACCTCCGGCCCGGTCCCGGTCCCGGCGGCAAGCTCAGCGGCGAGCGCGGCCAGGAGCGGCTCCAGCTCCGCGGGGGAGGAGGCGGCGATCACCGTCTCCACGCTGCCCGCCTCCCCCAGGCTGCGGCAGCGGTAGAGGGGGATCTCCCCCAGGGGCAGCAGGGCGCCGTTTTCGAACTCGCGGTCGCGTGTGAAGCGGCGGGCCAGCACCTCCATGGCCAGGACCTGCTCGCCGCTGGACACGGCGGCGATGCGCACGATCTGCGGGAGCACGTGCTGGCCCGTGCCGACCAGGTGGTCCCGCAGGCGGCGGAAGATGCGGCTGTCGGGGTGATGGCGGGCCAGCAGGCGGAAGGTCTTGCCTACGTGCTGTCGTTTCTGGGCCTGCCAGCCCGCGAGCAGGCCCCGGTCCACCAGCAGGTAGCGGGCGTGGATCGCAGCGTCGCTCAAGGAGGGCCGCTGCGGTTGGCTGAGGAAGGCCACTTGGTCCAGGCGGTCGGCGAGCGGCCGCAGGAGCTCGGCGGGTACGGGCAGGCTCTCCAGGGCTGCCAGCGAGGCCTGCAGCAGAACCTGCTTGTCCTCCAGTCCGGCGTGGGACTTGTAGAGGGCGAGCAGGGTCTCGTCCTGCCCCCCCGAGGCGGCCTCGCCGGAGGCGTACCAGCGCAGGGCCTGATGCAGTGCGCGCACGAACGCCTCCGGCAGGCCGCGCTCCCGGTCGGCGGTTCGCCGCACGAAGTGCGACAGCAGCTCCCGGTAGGAGGCGGGGCGGGCAAGCGGCTCGGAGGGGATGGCCGGGCCCGCGAATAGCTTCTCCACGTCCGCGAAGATTTCCACGGCGCCGGCTAGAAGGCGTGCCAGCTCCACCCGGGTTTCCGGGTAGGCGCGGGTGAAGCCCAGGAGGCGATCCAGGGTACGCACTCCCGAGCCTTCCCGGTCGTAGCCGAGGAAGTAGGCCAGGTACTCCTGGCGCAGGGCGAGCCAGGCCTCCTCCCGGGAGGGTTCGCCCTGCAGGGCCAACAGCCCGGCGAGATCCGGGCCCTGGAACCGCTGCGCGGCGGGCACCGCAGAGGCCTCGACCCGGCGCTCCAGCGTAAGCAGGGGCTGGCCGGCGGCCACCTGTTCGCCCCTGGCCACCAGCACCTCCCGCACCGCCCCGGCCTCGCTGGCCGAAACGATCATCTCCATCTTCATGGCTTCCAGCACCGCCAGCACGGTTCCCGGACCCACCTCCTGCCCGCTGGCCACAGGGACCGATAGGACGATGGCGGGGGACGGGGCCCGCACCAGACCGCCGGACTCCAGGGCGATGAGGTAGGGCCGCCCGTCGACCTCCACCTGCAGGGTGTCCCCGCGCGTCACGGTCTGGACCACGTGGCGCCGGTCTCCCCAGGCGAGCAGGGCGTCGTGCAGCCGCGGCAGATACTCTACGGCCAGCACCCTGCCACTACCGGAGGCCGCCAGCTGGTAGCGCTGCGGCGATACCGCCCGGACCGTGAGTTCGAGCGCGGCGCCGAGGTAGCGCAGGCTGACCTTCTGGCCCGCGGATACGCCGATGTGGCGCGGGGAGCCCCCGGCGGCCAGCTGCTGACGGAAGTTGGCCAGCTCGCCGGCCTGCGAGCTGCGATACTGCTCAACGGCGGCGGTGACCAGGGCAGCGGAGAGCCGGCGGGGGTCCTCGGGGCTCACGATCCCCGGGTGGGCCGCCAGGAGCTCTTCCACGAAGCGGGTGTGCACCCCGCCTTGAGCCAGCTCGGGGCGGCGCAGCAGCTCCGCCAGGAAGGCGCGGTTGCTCGTGCCCCCCTCGATCTTGAGCTCCAGCTCCTCCAGGGCCCGCTGGAGGCGGGCCAGGCACAGCTCGCGGGTGGGAGCCGAGGAGATGATCTTGGCGATCATGGAGTCGAACTCCGCCGGGATGAGGTTCCCCTCCTCCACCCCCGCGTCCACCCGGATGCCGGGGCCGGCCGGCAGCCGCAGGAGCAGGACCCGCCCCGGTGCGGGGGAGAAATCCCTTTGGGGGTCCTCGGCGTTGAGGCGCACCTCCATGGCGAAGGCCTGCCGTGAGGGGGCTTCGGGCGGGAGCCGCTCGCCCAGGGCCACCTCGATCTGGGCGTGCACCAGGTCCACGCCGTAGGCCTGCTCGGTGATCGGGTGCTCTACCTGCAGGCGGGTGTTCACCTCCATGAAGAAGAAGCGCTCCCCGTCGTACAGGAACTCCACGGTTCCGGCGCTCTCGTAGCCCGCGGCCGCCAGCAGGGCCGCCGCCGCCGCCTCCATGTCCCGGGCGACGCCGCCGGCCAGGCCGGGGGGAGGGGTCTCCTCCAGGATCTTCTGGTTGCGGCGTTGCACCGAGCAGTCCCGCACCCCGTAGGTCCGCACACCCCCGTAGCGGTCGGCCACGACCTGCACCTCCAGGTGGCGCGCCCTCTGGACCAGGCGCTCCAGGAAGAGGCGCCCGTCGCCCGTGACCCGCTCTGCTTCCTCTCGGGCCGAGGCGAACTGGCGTTCCAGCTCCTCCTCGCGGCGCACGACCCGGATCCCCCGCCCGCCCCCGGCCGCCGGGGCCTTCAGGATGCAGGGGTAGCCGACCGCGGCGGCGGCGGCCCGGGCTTCCTCCGCGTCGGCCAGGGCGCGCCGGCTCCACGGGAGAATGGGCACCCCGCTGTCTTCAGCCAGCTGCTTGGCGGCGATTTTGTCCCCCAGCAGGGACATGGCCCTGGAGGGGGGACCCAGGAAGACCAAAGCGCCCTCCTCCAGGAGGCGCACCATGGCGGGGTCCTCCGAAAGGAAGCCCCACCCCGCCCACGCAGCGGAGCAGCCGGCCTCGACCAAAGCCCGCAGCATCCGCCCGCGGTCCAGGTAGGCGCGAGCGCCGGGGGAGTCCATAGGGACGGCCAGGTCGGCCTGCTGCACGAAGGGGGCTTCGCGGTCGCAGTCCTGGTAGAACACCGCGGTGGCCAGGCGGGTTCCGCGCAGGGCGTTGAACTCGCGCACCGCGCGCAGGAAACGGCGGGCCGCCTCGCCGCGGTTCAGGATGCCGATCCGGGCGCCAGGGGTGAGCAGGGGTCTATCCATTTTCAGTCTCCCCCGAGCAGGCGCTCCAGAAGGCGCACGTGCGTCTCTTCCTGCTCCGTGAGGAAGCGGAAAGCGCGTTTCACGAAGGGGATCCGGCTCTTCTCGTAGAGGCTGCGGAAAAACTCGTAGATCGCCCGCTCGCGCCTGGCGATGTGCCGGAGCTTGTCCAGGATCGGGGCGTAGCGGGGCTCCAGGGGCCGGACCTGGTGCAGGTGATGGACGTGCCGGGCCCTCAGGGAAGCCTCGATCTGCTCGTCGCTAAGACGACCCTCGATCATTTGCTTCAGGAGGCGGCGGTGCTCGCGCTCCTCTTCCACGATGGCCGTGAGCGAGGACGGCAGCTCCAGGCCGGCCATCTCCTCCGGGAGGTCCAGAAAATGCGCGTAGATCTCCTCCTCCATCATCAGGGCGTTGTGGAGGATCAGCCGCAGCGCGATCCTCCGGAACAGGTCGAAGATCCCCATGCGCTCACTTCCGAAAGGTCTCGACCAGGGTCAGCACCCCGAAGCCGATGAACACGGCCGCGGACACCACCCTGATCAGCTTTTCGGGAACGAAGCGGCCGATCACCCCCCCCAACACTACGGCGATCAGGGTGGTCAGCACGAGCGCCCCGGAGGCGCCGAGGAACACCGAGAGCATCGAGCGGCTGTTGGTGGCCAGGGCGAAGGTGGAGATCTGGGTCTTGTCCCCCAGTTCGGCGAGAAAGATCATCACGAAGGTGGAAACGATCAGCCTGGCGTTCAGCAGCATGTTAACCCCCCACCTCAGCCCAGGGCCACGTCCAGGACCATCATCACGGCGAAGGGCAGGATCGGCTTCATGAGGATCACCAGTGCGGCGCCCAGCACACCGGCCACCGGCTCCACGATTCCGGACAGCTGTCCGTACCAGAAGCTCTTCAACCGCGAAAGGCCTTCCCGGCGCAGCGGCACCGACACCGCGGTGCCCTCCGGGAAGTTCTGGATGCCGATGCCCAGCGCCAGGGCCAAGGCCCCGGCCAGATTGGTCGAGCCCAAGCCGTACTTCAAGGCGCCAAAAGCCACGCCCACGGCCAGGCCCTCCGGAATGTTGTGCAGGGTGATGGCCAGCACCAGCAGCACGCTGCGCCGCCAGGTGGTAGGCAGCCCCTCGGCCTCGGTCGCCGGCATCCCCAGGTGCAGGTGCGGCAGCAGCTTGTCCACCCCCCAGAGGAACAGCCCGCCGGCCAGGAAGCCGCCGGCCGCCGGGATCCAGGGGTTCATGCCGCCCGCCTCGGCCATCTCGATGGCCGGCGCGAGCAGGGACCAGTAGCTGGCCGCGATCATCACCCCGGCGGCGAAGCCGAGCATGCCGTCCAGGACGCGGCGGTTGATAGACTTGAAGAAGAACACCAGAGCGGCGCCCAGGGCCGTCACCAGCCAGGTGAAGGTGGTGGCCAGCAGCGCCTGCCATACGGGATTCAGGGCCTTGAACCAGACGATCATGCGTCTACCCCCGCTGGGAAGCTTTCCGTGCGCCGAGTATAGCGGATATTGCGGCTTCTTGACCACCGCCGCCCCTTCGTGGAACAGTGGCCGGCATGGCCCGCCCGCCCGCCTCCTTCCGCTTCTTGAGCTCCCTGGGGCACGGCGTCAATGACCTGTACTTTTTCGTCCTGCCCCTGGTGCTGCCCCTGCTGCTGCGTGAGTTCGCCCTGTCCTACCGGCTGGCCGGGCTGGTGCTGGCCTCCTACCTGGGCATCGTGTCCCTGGTGTCCTACTTCTTCGGCCGCACCTCCGATCGCTTCTCCCCCTGGATCCTGGTCGGCGGCGGGTTCCTGCTGGCCTCCGCCGGGTTCCTCGGCGCCGGCTGGAGCCCTGCCCTGGGGGGGGTGGTTGCCTTCCTGGCGGCGGCGGCGGTCGGGGCCGGCACCTTCCACCCGGTGATCTACGCCCTTATCGACCGGCTGACCCCGGAGCGGCCCGGCAGAGCGCTGGGTTCCTTCGAGTTCTGGGGCGGCCTGGCCATCCTGGCCATGTACCTGGCCGGCGGCTACCTGTCGCGCTGGCTGGGCTGGCGGGGGGTGCTGGCCGCGGTCGGCGTCCCGGGGCTGGGGATGGGCACCCTGTTTCTGCTCCAGGTCCCCATCGCCCCCTCCCGCGAACGGCGGGAACCTTCGGCCCTCCCTTCGGGGCCCCCGGGGCGGCCGGGTGCCCTGGTGTTCTTCCTGGCCTCCTGCGCCTTGCGCTTCCTCAGCGTGACGGCGGTAATCAACTTCATGCCCACCTACTTGAGCATGGGCCGGCGGCTGCCGCCGAGCCTGGCCGCCTACGTCTCCGGGTTCCTGTTCGTCGGCGGCGCCGCGGTGGTCCTGTGGGGCCGCGTTGCGGACCGCGCCCCGCCGCTTGCCGTGCTGCTCCTGGCCTCCGGCACCATCGCCCCGCTGATCCTCGTGTTCAGCCTGGATCTCCCCCTATGGGCCGTCCTGCCGGTGCTGTTCCTGTTCGGCGCCTTCCAGTCCGGCTGCGGCCCGGCCCAGAACCTGGTGCTGTCGGCGCTGGGCGCGCGCTTCGGCCGGGGCGCCGTGTTCGGGCTGCTGCTGGCCATCATCGCCTTTATCGGGGCCCTGAGCCCGGCGCTGTTCGGCCTGCTGGCCGACCGCCTGGGCCTGGCGGCGACCATGAGGCTGTTCGCCCTCCCGGCGCTGGCAGGCTGGCTCGTCCTGATTGCCTTCCGGCGAACCGCCTGGAGCCTGTCCCTGCGGCGTTGAGGGGTTCGCTTTACAGCCGTCCCCGAAATAACCCTCCCCATCCCCGGCGTTTTCGTTATACTATAATTATGGAAGAACAGACGGGTAGGATCGGGGACGCGGCAGGTTTGGTGTGGAAAGCCCTGGAACGCAAGAGCGAGGGCCTGAGCCCGACGCAGCTGAAGAACAAGACAGAGCTCGGCGCCGATCTCCTGCACCAGGCCATCGGCTGGCTGGCGCGCGAGGACAAGATTGTTTTGCTGGGCGCGGGCAAATCCCTGAAGATCGCCCTGAAATAGGAGCGGCGCTCTATTCCTTCAGCCAGAGCGTGAAGAACTTCCGGAAGCTCCGCTTGCCGGCCAGCACCGTGTAGCTCACCACGCAGAACAGCAGGTAGGCGGCCAGCCCTCCCAGGGTGAGCCAGAGGTACAGCGGGTTGCCGTTCTGGTACCAGTAGCCCGGCAGGTTGAGCATCAGGATGTAAGGAATGCACAGCACAAAGGTGATGCCCGTGGAGTACATGTAGTCCGTGGCCACGGGGGACTCGAAGTCCGGGTCAATGATGCGCAGGAAGGCCAGGCCCGTGGACAGCGTCCCGGTCATGTTCCCGTAGATCATCAGGGTCCAGTCGAACTTGTGGTCGCGGTAGACCCGCGAGCAGGTCCAGATCACGGTGACCGAGGTGATGAGACCGCCGACGATCGCCACGGTGAGCACCGGCAGCCAGTAGGTGCTCAGGGTCACGATCGTGATGGCCGCGACGGCCGAGGTGACCATCAGGTCCACCGAGGCCCCGGTGATGCGCGTCAGGCTGCCGGAATCCATGGCGTGGCTGACCTTCAGCATCTGCATGAGCTTCTTCACGATCAGCGCCACCAGGGCGGCGAAGATGAAAGCGATGCCCCAGAGGTTGCCGGCCAGCTGGTCGCCGGTCGGGCCCGCCAGGTGCAGGAGCCCGGTCAGTCCCTTCAGCAGCAGGAAGGCCAGCAGGTACACCCCGAGGATCATGGCCAGGTTGAAGGACATGGTGTCGATGGCCTCGGTCTCGGTGGTGAGCAGGCTGCCCACCGGCTTCTTTTCCCCGGGGCCGTACACCCCCAGGCGGATGCGCTTCTGGTTGATGGAGTCGATCTTCTTCGCGTCCATCCAGCCGCGTTTGCGCGCCAGCCAGATCAGGTAGATCCCCCCGAAGCAGCCCCACAGGTAGCCCAGGGCGGCGAACACCAGCCCCAGGTTGCCGCCCCCTTTGAAGCCCATGGCCTCCCAGCCGTGACCGATGGCGTAGGCCTGGCCCGGGCCCAACCCGTAGCCCAGCGCCAGCAGGAACCCGAAGCTGGGGAACAGGCGGGGCAGGATCGTGGCGATGAACAGGAAGGTCAGGCCGAAGCCGATGATCGCCTGGAAGGTGTACTGGGTGATGGTCATGACCGCCGAGGAGAAGATGCGCTTGCCCGCCCCTTTGGCCGAGCCCTCCCGCAGGCTCATGGCCACGAAGGAGATGTTCAACAGGTGGAACACCACGTTGCCCAGGCCGGCGTTGGTCCAGCCCAGCAGGGGCAGCACCCAGTTGTACAGGGGAAGCAGAATGAACCCGGCGGTGAGGGCGTTGGGGATCAGGAAACGCTGGAAGAAGGGCACTCTGGCCCGGATGTAGGTGGCCACCAGGAGGGCCGCGGCGATCAGCCCCAGATCGATGAAGATGGACCAGGAGAAGTTCATCGGCAGGCCTCCCGGGGGTCAAAGCTGGATAGGCTGCCGAGTATAACAGCAAGACTCAAGGCTGTCGAGGCGGCCCGGCGCGCTTCAATAAAACTTACCGAAAACGAAGCGCACCCCGATGACCGGCGTGTAGGAGAAGAAGTCCTGGAAGGGCTTCCCCGGCCCCACGTTGCCCATGACCTGGTAGCCGGCGTAGAACACCGGCATGAACCAGGGCAGCACGGGCAGGCCGATCTCCAGATCGATCTCCTCGGTCACGATCAGGTAGCCCACCGTCTCGCTGCTGGCCGCCTGCGTGAACTTGATCCCGCCGATGCCGGTCCAGCTCAGGACCATGATGTTGACAGGCCCCAGCAGGCCGCGCACGCCGTGGATCACCCCGCCGTAGCCGCCGGCGATCCCCGTGTGGCTCTCGAAGTCCGAGAGGCCCACGCCGAAGCCGCCATTGATCTCGTGGCCGGACACCCCGTAGCCGTAGCCGCCGGTGTACATCAGGCCCAGCGAGTTGTTGCGGATCGGGTAACCCTTCAGGAACGGGTACTCGTTGGTTTGCAGGCCGTAGAAAAACCCGCCCCCGCCGTCGGCGGATGCCGCGGCGGCGGATAGGGCCGCGATCAGGACACAACCCAATACCGTGATGCGTTTTTTTGTCATTGTGTCATCCTCCCTGGTGATTCAATGATCCAACCCCAGGGCCGGAGGCAACTGTCACCGCATCGTTGGTTTCAGGCCTTGGGCTGCTCCTCGTTCACGATGTTGACCCTGATTCCCTCCTGGCGCGCGGCGCCTTCCCGGGGAGGGACCGTCACGCGCAGCAGGCCGCCACGGAAGCGCGCCTGGACCCGCGTGTGGTCGAACTTGTCGACGGGCACATAGTAGCGCTGCTCCTCGACGCTCTTCAGCTTGAGGCGGCGCTTGAAGAACTGCACCCCTTCGCCGGGTTCCTCGACTTCCGGCGCGCGGGCAGAGAAGTACAGGTAGTCCCCGCGGAACTCCAGGCTGATGCCCTGCTCTGCGAACCCCGCCAGGGCGATCTCGAAGACCAGGCTTTTTTCGCGGGTCAGGTAGATGTTCGCCGGAGGATAGTCGTAGTGCGGGTAGAGGTCCTCGTAGCACTTGAAGCGGTCCTTGAGCTTTTCGCCGAGCTCCTCGGCGCCGGGGAAGCCAGCCCCGCGCATGCCGCGCTGGAAGTGCTCGCTGAAGTCCTGGGCCCACTCGAAGGCCTCGTCCATGATACGGCCCAGATCGAACGTGAAGGACTTGTTGGACATGATACAACCCTCCTGGAAGCGGATGTTTGGCCCCCCTGAAGGAGCGGCCGCGGGGCTAGGGCCCGAAACCGGCGCCCTGCCCTTGTGGATACAATCTACCGCGCGGGGCAGCCTCCCGGCAAGCCGTGGCGTGGAGCCGGCCGGTTTGCCCGCTGGCGGCCGGCGGCGGCTTTGAGGTATATTCAGCCGGCGAGGGGGCCATGAGACAATACCTGGAGCTGCTGCGAGCGGTGCTGGAGCGGGGCACCGAGCGGGCTGATCGCACGGGGGTGGGCACGCGCAGCCTGTTCGGCTGGCAAATGCGCTTCGATCTGGCCGAAGGCTTCCCGCTCGTCACCACCAAGAAGCTGCACGTGCGCTCGATCGTGCACGAGCTGTTGTGGTTCCTGAAAGGGGACACCAACGTGCACTACCTTCGCGAAAACGGCGTGCACATCTGGGATGCCTGGGCGGACCCCGACGGGGAGCTGGGCCCGGTGTACGGCCGCCAGTGGCGGGCCTGGAGGGCGCCGGACGGGCGCAGCATCGACCAGCTCGGCCGGGTACTGGAGGAGCTGGGCCGCAACCCCCACAGCCGACGCCTGGTGGTCAGCGCCTGGAACCCGGCCGACATACCGGACATGGCCCTGCCGCCCTGCCACTGCTTGTTCCAGTTCCACGTCGCGGCCGGCAGGCTGTCTTGCCAGCTATACCAGCGCAGCGCCGACGTGTTCCTGGGCGTGCCCTTCAACATCGCCTCCTACGCTCTGCTGCTTTCCATGGTCGCCCAGGTGAGCGGGTTTGCCCCGGGGGAGCTCGTGCACACCCTGGGCGATGCCCACCTCTACCTCAACCACCTCGAGCAGGCCGCGCTGCAGCTCCAGCGCGCGCCCCGTGCCCTGCCGCGCCTGCGCCTGAACCCGGAGGTTCGCTCCCTTTTCGAGTTCCGCTACGAGAACGTGGAGTTTTCCGGTTACGACCCGCACCCGCACATCCCCGCGCCGATCGCGGTTTGATTCCGGGCTGGAAGCGGAAGCCGAAATCCTGCATAATGCGCACCAGCTATGGACGAATCCTCTTCCCCCAACACCCTCACCGCAGCGGGGGGCGGGAAGCTCAAGTCCGCCGGCCGGCTGGGCCGCGCCGGCGTGCTGGTGGTGCTCTCCCGCGACCACTTCGGGGAGTCCTGCGTCCTTCCCGAATCCCCGCTGGTGGTCGGCCGGCAGGAGGACTGCGACTTCGTGATCCGCGATCCCCTGTTGAGCAGGCGGCACTTCCGGGTGGCTAGGGACGCCGACGGGGAGTTCGTTCTGGAGGACCTGGGCTCCAAGAACGCCACCTATCTGAATACCCAGGAGGTGCAGGGCCCGGTCCGGCTGCACTACGGGGACCGTATCGTGGCCGGCAACACGGTCCTGCGCTTCCTGCTGGAGGAGCAGGTCGAGCGCAAGGCCGCGGCGAAGAAGCGGGATTAGTCCCGGGAGAACAGCAGCCCGGCGCGGCGGCGGTGCCGCTCCAGGGCCAGCTCGACCAGGCGGTCCAGCAGGCGCGGGTAGGCGAGGCCCGCGGCCTCGCACATCTTCGGGTACATGCTGATGTTGGTGAAGCCCGGGAGAGTGTTGATCTCGTTGAGCCAGATCCGCCCGCCGGACTTCTCCACGAAGAAGTCCACCCTGGCCAGGCCGCTGGCCTCCACCGCGCGGAAGGCGGCCACGGCCAGGCGCATCACCTCGGCGCGCGTGGCCTCCGGCAGCTCGGCGGGCAGGCGTAGCTCCGCCCCCTGGGGGTCCAGGTACTTGGCTTCGTAGGAATAGAACTCGTGCCGCGGCACCACCTCCCCCGGGGGAAAGGCCTCGGGCTCTTCGTTGCCCAGCACGGAGCACTCGATCTCCCGCGCGTCCACCGCCGGCTCCACCAGGGCCTTGGCGTCGTAGCGCAGCGCCTCGGTGAGGGCGGGGGCCAGCTCGCCGGGGGCGCTCACCTTGCTGATGCCCACCGAGGAGCCGGCGGCGGAGGGCTTGACGAACACCGGCAAGGCAAAGCGCGCCCGCACGGCCTCCACGCTGGCGGGGGAGGCGTCGCGCAGGGTCAGGGAGTCCACCACCGGCAGGCCCGCCTGCCTCCAGACCTCCTTGGTCTTATCCTTGTCCATGGCCAGGGAGCTGGACAGGACACCGGCACCCACGTAGGGCAGGCCGGCGACCTCCAACAGCCCCTGTATGGTACCGTCCTCCCCGAAAGTGCCGTGCAGCACCGGGAACACCACGTCCGCCGCGATGCGGCGGGCTCCGGCGGCCAGCCCTCGGCCGGGCACCACGCTCACGGGACGCCGCGAGGGGGCGATCTCCAGCCGCTCGCCGTAGCTTTCCCTGCGGAAGCGGCCGCGAGCCTGCAGGTGCCAGACCCCGCCCTTGTCGATGCCGATCAGGACCTGGCGGTAGCGAGCGGGGTCCAGGTTGCGCGCCACGGAGGCGGCGGAGCGCAGCGATACCTCGTGCTCCCCGGAACGCCCCCCGAACAGCAGGCAGACGTTCAACGCTGTTGGGCTCATCGCCGGCGAGTGTAGCGGAATCAGCGTGGTTTGGCGAGGTCACGCGCCGGGTTCGCGGCGTACGCGGCCTGAAGGTAGCGCCGCTCCTCTTTTCCTTCCTGCTTCCAGGCGACCAGCACCGAGAGGCCCAGGCTGAGCTCCTCCGCGTATCCCTCCAGGCGGCCGGCCGGGGGGAAGGGGAGCGGGAGCCGCACGGTATAGCCGGGACGGATCGGCTCCACCCACTCCACGCCCGCCCCGGGAGGGAAGCCGGCCCATCGCAGCTGGACGCTCACCTCCTCCGCCGGCCAGATGGCGGAGTTACGCAGGGACAGGATCGCCCGGGCCCCGTCCTCGGGGCCGGTGCGTTCGAGCGCCGCCAGCAGGCCCTGTTCCCCGGGCTCCAGGAGCTCCTCGCGCAGGCGGGAGCGCCGAGCCACCAGCCCGGGCAGGTCCCGGCTGTATGAGGGCTCCACGGGATCCACGGCGCGCAGCTCGCCGGTGAGGCGGGCCGCTTCGCGCAAGGCGGCCTCCGCCTCCGGCAACCGAAGCTGCCCTTCGGCCAGGTCGGCAAGCTCCACCAGGGCGTGGAGCAGGCGGACCCTGGCCAAGCGGGTCAGGCGCCCGACCATGGCCGCGCCTGTCTCGGGCATGGAAGCCTGCAAGAAGGTCTGAGCGAGCAGGGGCAGGCCGCGGTCCAGGGCATACTGCACCAGCTCGCCGCCGGTGGCGCCGCCGGCTTCCAGGCGGCTCAGAAGGGCGGCCAGCTCTGAGGCGGCCTGCGCGCCGCCGAGAGCGGGCTGCGCGGCCGCCGGCTGGGCGTCGTCGAAACGGAACAGTCGCCGCCCCAGCGGGTCCAGCAGGTACAGCGCCAGGCCCGCCGTTTCGGCTGCCCCCTCGCGGAGCGGCGCGTGCGCCACCCGAAAGAACGCGGGCAGCCC
>Ga0315273_10003573_pt1 | contig 18768 bp, 13 predicted proteins | sample YL17G02_0_MG_FD_205753 | JGI IMG/M metagenome (GOLD analysis project Ga0315273, IMG submission 205753) | Sediment microbial communities from Yellowstone Lake, YNP, Wyoming, USA - YL17G02_0 | ecosystem: Environmental > Aquatic > Freshwater > Lake > Sediment | place: USA: Wyoming | collected...
GTCGGTCGCGATTTCGTGCCGATGTCACCCGAGAGCCGCAACAGCACGAGCTGCGGCAGGGCCAGGGTTTCGGGCTGCGCCCTCACGAAGTTCTCCCCCATGCCTCGTCTGGACTATAGACTCGGAGCGTGATGTGGGGGTGATGCGATGCCCTGGTGGGCCTGGCTCGTACTCGGCTTGATCCTGCTCGGCGGTGAGATGCTCACTCCCGGGGGCTTCTATCTCCTCTTCTTCGGGTGCGGCGCGCTCGCCGTCGGCCTCCTCGGCCTCGTGGGCCTCGACACGCCGGTCTGGGGCCAGTGGCTGCTCTTCACGGTCCTCTCCGTGGCGCTGATCGCGGTCGTCCGACCTCGCATCGTCGGACGCCTGCGCAGCTCCGGCTCGGCCATCGGCGACACCGTCGTGGGGGAATGGGTGCTCGTGGAGACGCCGATCGCCCCGGGTGCGATTGGCCGCGGCGAGCTCCGCGGCTCGGTCTGGACGGTGTGCAACGCCGGCAACGCGGCGCTCAATCCCGGCGACCGCTGCCGGGTCGAACGCGTGGAGGGCCTCACCCTCCACGTCCGGAAGGTGGAGGTCTAAATGGAGATCGGTCCCATCGTCGTCGTGCTCGTGCTCGCGCTCGTGGCGGTCATCGTGGTGGCGAAGACCGCGACCATCGTCCCGCAGCAGGAGGCCTACGTCGTGGAGCGGCTCGGCCGCTTCAGCAACACCCTTCAGGCCGGCTTCCACATCCTCGTGCCCTTCGTCGATCGCATCGCGTACAAGCACTCGCTCAAAGAAATCTCGGCCGAGGTGGCGGAGCAGAGCTGCATCACGAAGGACAACGTGCGCGTCGAGGTGGACGGGGTCCTGTACCTGAAGGTGATGGATCCGGAGCGCGCGTCCTACGGGGTGGCGAACTTCGGGTTCGCGATCACGCAGCTCGCCCAGACCACCCTGCGCAGCGAGATCGGCAAGATCGAGCTCGACCGCACCTTCGAGGAACGGACGCAGATCAACCAATCCGTGGTCTCCGAGCTCGACAAGGCGACCGCGCCCTGGGGCGTGAAGGTGCTGCGCTACGAGATCAAGAACATCACGCCGCCGAAGGACGTGCTCGCGACGATGGAGAAGCAGATGACCGCCGAGCGGACGAAGCGGGCGGCGATCCTCCAGTCGGAGGGCGAGCGCGACGCGAAGATCAACGAGGCCGAGGGCGAGAAGCAGCGCGTGATCAAGGAGTCCGAGGCTTCGAAGATGTCGCAGATCAACGAGGCGCAAGGTCAGGCCGAGGCGATCCTCGCCGTGGCGACGGCGACCGCGGAGGGCCTGCGCAAGACCGCCGACGCGCTGCGGGTCGAGGGCGGGGTGCGCGCGATGCAGCTCCGCATCGCACAGGAGTACCTGGTCAAGTTCGGGGAGCTGGCGAAGGCGGGGAACACGTTCGTCGTGCCCGCCAACCTGACCGACCTCGCGAGCATGATCGCGCTCGCGACGGGCACCCTCCGCCGCGATGGCAGCGCCTCGCCGGGCGCGCTGACGCCGCCCGGGAGCTGATGCCATTCCCCCACACTGGAGAGAAATCGACGCGACCGCGCGTCTCCACGCTTGACGGAGCCTGCTTCGCCGTGGGATGACACAGGCGCCGTAATCCTGGAGGGGGCGTCTTCGTGATGAAGCTCAACCGGCTCGCTGCGCTCGGATTGGTGCTGGCTCTCGCGGTCTCGGGTTGTGCCTCGGGAGGGAGCGGCTTCCGTCCGCTCTACTGCGGGCTCGGCGGAGCCGTCCTCGGAGCCGGCCTGGGCGTGGTGACGCAGGGCGAGATCCACGGCTACGACGCCACCAGCTCGACGCTCGGCGCCGGTGCTGCGATCGGCGCCGTGGCCGGCTGGCTGGTCGGCTCGGGCATCTGTCTCCTGCTCTACACCGAGGAGGAGAAGAAGGTAGAGCCGAAGCCGGAGCCGCCGCCCCCGCCGAAGGCCGAGCCTGCGCCGCCGGTCAAGGAGAAGATCGTCCTCCGGGGCGTCAACTTCGACTTCGACAAGGCCACGATCCGCCCCGACGCGAAGGTGATCCTCGACGAGGCAGCGGCCATCCTGAAGAGAAATCCTGACGCGAAGGTGAGCGTCGACGGCCACACCGACAACATCGGAACCGCCGCGTACAACCAGAAGCTGTCGGAGCGCCGGGCGGCGTCGGTCGTGGACTACCTGTCGAAGCAGGGCGTCGACAAGGCGAGTCTCACCCCGCGTGGCTTCGGACTGAACAACCCGGTCGCCCCGAACACGACGGCGGAGGGGCGCGCGAAGAACCGGCGCGTCGAGCTGCTGACCAACTAGCGACGACCTGCGGGCGGCGGGGCTAGCGCAGGCCCGCCGCCCGCAGGTGGTCCACTTCGTTGAAGTTCACGAGCGCCCAGACGGCGCCGTGTTGGCCGAGCGGACGCGCCTGCACCACGGAGTAGGACGCGAGCTCGCTCTCGAACCTCATCCACTCCCAGGGCACGGGCCGCACGTCGAGCAGGTGCGTGAGCAGCACGGCGTTCGTGCCCCCGTGCGCGACGATCACGATCGACAGCCGACGCGGTGGAAGCGCCCACACGGTGAAGTCGCCGCGCTGCTCCGGCTTCATCGCGTGACGCGCCAACAGCTCCGCCGCCCCTCCCGTCACCCGCGCGTGGAACTCCCGGAAGCTCTCGCCGCGCGGCCATCCATCCCAGTGCTCTTCGAGCGGGCGGCGCATCGCCTCCAGGAAGAAGTGATCGACCTCGACCTGGGTCATGGCCGGCGTCTTGATCCCGATCTCGGCGAGCGCGGGCGTCGTCACCGGCGTCAGGCCGGTCGCGCGCGCGAGCGGCGCGGCGGTCTCCTGCGCGCGCTTGAGCGGGCTCGCGTAGATCGCGTCGATCCCGTGGACGTGCTCGCTGGCCAACGCTGCAGCCGCGGCTTCGGCCTGGGCGCGGCCCCGCGCCGTCAGGCCCGCGTCCTCTACGGCAGCTCCGCCGTCGGGCCACCAGTCCGGCTCGCCGTGACGCAGCAGCGTGATCTGGACGACGGCCTCCTCGCGCAGCCGCGCCTCGCGTCGCGCCTGGGCGCCGGGCTCGGGGCGGGCTGCTCCGCCTGCGGGAGCGCGCGGCGTCACGGGTGCAGTCCGAGCGCGCAGCCGTCCTTGCGCCGATCGCTCGCCCCGACGAGCACGCCATCGGGCTCGCACGCGATCGCCTGCCCGCCCCCGAACCGGTCCAGCATCACTCCCCCGGGCTCCTCCACGCCGTGACCCCAGCTGCGCAGCACGTCGGCGAGCCGGCCGCCTTCGTCCACGGACACGGCCGGCGACTCGATCGCCACCTGCGCTCCCGAATCGAAGCGGAAGCGCGGGCGGTCGATCGCCTCCTGCGGGTTCAGGCCGAAGTCCACCACGTTCGAGACGAACGCGAGGTGCGCCTGCGGCTGTACGTCGCCTCCCATGATCCCGAACGCCATCCACGGCGCGAGGGTGTCGTCGCGTTCGCGGAGCAGCATGGCGGGGATGATGGTGTGAAAGGGACGCTTGCCCGGCGCAAGGACGTTCGGATGCGATGGATCGAGCCGGAAGCCGGAGCCGCGATTCTGGAGCAGCACGCCGGTGTCGCCGCACCCGATGCCGGAGCCGAAGCCGCCGAAGAGGCTCTGGATGAACGACACCAGGTTTCCGTCGGCGTCCGCGGCGCACAGGTACACGGTGTCGCTGGCCACGAGGCCTGGGGACGCGCCGGGCAGCGCGCGCGGTCCCAGCGTGGCGGCACGGCGGCGGGCGTAGGCCTTGTCGAGCAGCTCCGGGACCGGGACGTGCGCTTGCTCCGGGTCGGCGATGTAGGCGTCGCGGTCGGCGAACGCGAGCTTCACCGCCTCGATGCGCCGGTGCCAGTCGAGCGCGCTCGTCGCCGGCGCCTCCTTCGGGTCGAAGCACTCGAGCACGTTGAGCGCGAGGAGCGCGGCGAGACCCTGCCCGTTCGGCGGCAGCTCCGCGACCGTGACACCGCGATAGGTCGTCGAGATCGGCGTCACGAAGGTCGACGAGTGACCCGCTAGATCCGCTGCGGCGAAGAGACCATCCTCGTGGCGCGAGGTCGCGACGATTGCGTCCGCGATCCGGCCTTCGTAGAACGCGGCCGCGCCGCCCTCCGCGACCGCGCGCAGCGTCGCGCCGAGCGCGGGGTTGCGGAAGCGCTCGCCCGCCCGTGGCGCCCGGCCCGCGGGCGCGAACACCGAGCGGGCTGCGTCATTGCGCAGCGCGCCGACGCGTACGAGCAGGTCCCAGTAGTGGGCCACGAGCTCGGTCACGGCGAAGCCGCGCTCCGCCGCGTCGATGGCGGGCGCAAGCGCATCCGCGAGGGGAAGCCTGCCGTAGCGCCGGGAGAGGGTGTCCCAGGTGTGGACCGTGCCCGGCACCGTCGCCGAAAGGATCCCGTTCGCCGGCACCCGATCGAGGCCGCGTGCGCGATACGTCTCGAGAGTGGCGGCCGCGGGCGCGCGGCCGCTGCCGTTCAGCCCGACGAGGCGCCGTTCGGAGGCGGACCAGAGCAGCGCGAATGCATCGCCCCCCATGCCCGTTTGCATGGGCTCGACGACGCACAGGGCGGCGGCTGCGGCGATCGCCGCGTCGATCGCGTTTCCGCCGCGGCGCAGCAGCTCGACCCCGGCGGCGGCCGCGAGCGGCACGCTCGCGCAGACCATGCCCCCGCGTGCGAGGACGCAAGAGCGTTCGCTGCGCAGGGCAGAGGCCGTCTCGCGCCGGTGGGAAGGAAGCATGGACGCCGATCCTAGCCGCTGCCCCCGGGATGCGGGGTCCTCGTGGTCGTCGGCGGCGACAGAGCAGTCGGGCGCGCCCGCATCAAGCGGGGCCCCCGCCCGGCCGATCCATCGACCGGAGCCGAGCGTCCGTGAGTCGGAAGAGGAGCGCATGGCCGACAGTGGATCTGCAGCTTCCCGCCAGGCCGCCGGGGCCCAGAGCCCCACGACGGCGCTGGAAGATGGCAAGCCCGAGGACTTCGCCGCCGGCAGCGCGAGAGCCGACACCTGGGTCGCGCCGCCGGCCGGCGGTGCGGATCAGGTCCCGTCCCGCTATCGGGTCCACCTGCTGCCTGACGCCAAGGTCACGGAGCGGGGCGTCGTCTACCGGCGCGGTGACGACCGGTTCCTGCTCGTCTGGTCGCGCGTCGAGCGCGCGCTCGCGGCCGAAGTGGGCGAGCCCGAAGGGGTGCGCACGATCGTGTTCGATCTGGCGCTCGAGCTCGTGGGTCCGGAGTGTGTGGTGTGCCGCCTCGATGCGGAGCCGGGTGAAGAGGCGAGCGCCCTCGCGCGCGCGATCCAGATCGGCGTGGGGCGCGATCGCTGCTCGGCGTCCCTGCGCGCGCTGGCCACCGAAGGGCTGCCGACGCGCTGCTACCCCGATCTCGACACCCTGACCGAAGCCAACCTCGAATCCATCCGTTTCCAGACCTGATCCCCAGCCGCTAGCCTGCCCCCCCGTGGGCGGACGCGTGGACGTGTGGCGCGAGGGCGCGCTGGGGTGGATCGTCTTCGATCACCCCGAGCGCCGGAACGCGATCTCCGAAGACATGTGGCGCGAGATCCCGCGCGCCGCGGCCGAGCTGGCCGCGGACGACGCGGTGCGCGTCGTGTTGCTGCGGGGCGCGGGCGACGTGGCCTTCGTGTCGGGCGCGGACATCTCGGAGTTCGAGCGCATCCGCACCGGCGGCGACGCTGCCGGGGACTACGACGCGCTGACGGACCTTGCCTTCGCCGCTCTCTCCGACCTGCCGAAGCCCGTCATCGCCCTCATCCACGGCTTCTGCGTGGGCGGGGGCCTCGCGCTCGCCCTGACCGCAGACCTGCGTTACGCGAGCGATGACGCGCGGTTCGCGATCCCCGCGGCACGGCTCGGGCTCGGCTACGGCGAGGGGGGCATCCGGACCCTGGCCACGCTGGTCGGGCCGTCGGCAGCCAAGGAGATGCTCTTCACCGCCCGGCTCTTCGACGCCGGCGAAGCGCTCCAGCGCGGCCTCGTGAACGGCGTCTTCCCGAAGGCCGCCCTGGAGGACTCCGTCCGCGGGACCGCACAGGGCATCGCGTCGAACGCGCCCCTCACCCTGCGGGCCGTGAAGCGGGTGCTGCGCGAGCTGGCCCGGGACGAAGGCGCCCGCGACCGGACCGCGATCGAGCGCGCGATCCGCGCCTGCTTCGACAGCGCCGACTACAAGGAGGGCATCCGCGCCTTCCTGGACAAGCGCCGCCCCGAATTCCGCGGCCGGTGACGCTTGACTTGCGACGCTTCCCGAGGAAGCTATGCCCCACCGAAATCAGCTTGTACGCGCCAGTCCCTGCCGGCGCGCGGTCGAACGGGCGGGTGTCCCGTCCGTGGCAGAAACGCATATTGCAGGAAAGGGAATCCGAGGGATCACATGAGTCAGAGTCCGATTGTGCGCATCGCGTTGGTGTCGCTGGCAGCCGTCACGCTGGTGACGGCGGTGGCCTGCTCCAAGAAGCCGAAGGAGGAGACCGCTCCGACCACGGCGCGCGACTTCAACGAAGGGCGCACGAGCCCCGAGCCGACGGGGCCGCAGCGCAGCCCCGATCTCAAGACGGTCTACTTTGAGTTCGACCGATCCGACATCCGCGAGGATCAGCAGCCGATGCTTCGCGGCAACGGTGACGCGATCCAGAAGCACCCGGACTGGAAGCTCGTGACGATCGAAGGTCACACCGACGAGCGCGGCACCGAGGAGTACAACCTCGCGCTCGGCGATCGACGCGCGATGTCGGCGAAGACGTTCCTCGTGAACCTCGGGATCGCGTCGTCCAAGCTGACGACCGTGAGCCTCGGCAAGAGCCAGCCCGCGGTGGCCGGCCACGACGAAGCGGCGTGGGCCAGGAACCGCCGCGCCGAGTTCCTGTACTCGAAGTAGACGCACCGGGGGCGGGCCCGCGAGCCCGCCCCCGCCTGCATCGCGCTCTGCCCCCACGGGCAGAAGCCGCCCGATCCCGCGCAACGGCGCGTGGTTGACCCCCGCGAGAGCCCGGTGATACCGTCGCCGGGATCCACTTTCCCCGAGGTTCCACGCATGCCCGTCCATGGCGGAAAGCTCGCCGCTCGCGCGCTCAAGCAAGCCGGCGTCGAGTGCATCTTCACGCTCTCCGGCGGCCACATCATGCCGATCTATGACGGCTGCATCGACGAGGGCATCAAGATCGTCGACGTGCGCCACGAGCAGGCCGCCGTGCACGCCGCGGACGCGTGGGCGCGCTGCAACCCCGGCAAGATCGGCGTCGCCGCCATCACCGCGGGACCGGGGGTTACCGACGGAGTCACCGGCGTCGCGAACGCCTGGCGCGCGAACTCGCCGATCCTCGTGATCGGCGGTCAGGGCCCGTTCGCGAACCTGCGCCGCGGCTCGCTGCAGGAGATGGATCACGTCGGCGTGATGAAGCCGATCACGAAGTGGGCCGACGCCTGCTACGACACGAAGCGCATCCCCGAATACATCGAGCTCGCCATCCGCCACGCGGTGTCGGGCATCCCCGGCCCGGCGTTCCTCGAGATCCCGATGGACGTGTTCATGGGACAGGTGGAGTGGGAGCAGGCGCCGATCCCGCGTATCCGCACTGCGCCGCCGCGGCTCTCGCCCGACCGCGTGGAGGTGCGTGAGGCGCTCGATCTGCTGAAGCAATCGCGCAAGCCGATGCTGATGGCCGGGACCAGCGTGAAGTGGTCGATGGCAAGCGCGGCGATGAACGCCTTCCTCGATGAGACGCACATGCCTGCCTATACGAACGGCATGGGCCGCGGCACGATCCCGCCGTCGTCGCCGCAGTACCTCAACCGCTCGCGCCGCGACGCGATGAAGCAGATCGATCTCATCATCCTCGCGGGCTCGCTGCTCGACTTCCGCCTCGCGTTCGGGAAGACGATTCCGACGACGGCCAAGATCATCCAGCTCGACATGGACGCGACGCTGATCGGGACGAACCGCAGTGCGGACGTCGGTCTCGTCGGCAACCTCGCATGCGCGTTCGAGCTGCTGCTCGAGGAGATGAAGCACTCCGGCACGCGGCTCGACTTCACGCCTTGGCGCGACGAGCTGCGGCAGATCGAGGTCGATGCCGAGAAGAAGGTCGAATCGGCGCTGAACAGCGACGAGACTCCGATCGACCCGCAACGAATGTGTCGGGAGGTGCGCGACTGGCTCGAGACGCTCGGCGACACCATCGTGGTCGGAGACGGAGGGGACATCGTCGCGACCGCCGCGAAGATCCTCCCCGTGCCCCGCGAGGGCGCGTGGATGGACCCGGGTCCGCTCGGCACGCTCGGCGTCGGCATGCCGTTCGCGCTGGCCGCCCAGCTCGCCCATCCCGACAAGCGTGTCGTCATCGTCTACGGGGACGGCTCGTTCGGGCTGAACGGCTTCGAGTACGACACCGCTGTGCGTTTCGGCCTACCGATCATCGGCGTCGTCGGAAACGACGGCGCGTGGGGTCAGATGATGCGGCCGCAGGGCGCTGTCTACGGATGGGATCGCCTCACTGGCACGCTCCTCAACTACACCCGCTACGACAAGGTGGTCGAGGCCCTCGGCGGCCACGGTGAGCACTGCACCCGCCCCGAAGAGATCCGCCCTGCCCTCGACCGCGCCGCCGCCTCGGGCAAGCCGGCCTGCGTGAACGTCGTGCTCCGGCAAGACCGCCAGTACAAGGGTGGTATCTACGTATGATGCACCGAGGCGGTCGCGCAGCGAGCCGCAGGCGAGCGGAGCTCATTGGGCCGGACCGCCAGTACAAAGGCGGCATCTACGTCTAGCGACGGATCCGTTGCTCCGAACGCGTTTGCCCCGCTCGATGTCCGCAGTCTCGCACCGGAAGCGCTGGACCTCGACGCCGGGGTGCTGCGCGCGCTCGCCGCGCGGATCGGACCGTTCGCGGTCGTCGACCTCGAGACCACCGGCCTCTCGCAAGACCCGGGCGCCGAGCTGCTGGAAGTCGGTGTGCTCCTCGTCGATTCGGACGCGAGCGACGTCCGCACGGCCCACACGCTGGTGCGTCCTTCGGGTGGGATCCCGCCGGCCATTCAGCACCTGACGGGGCTCGCCGAGGCCGACGTCGCCGCCGCGCCGGGGCGCGCCAGTGTGGCGCCCGCGCTGGCCGCCGCGCTCGCGGGTCGCGCGCTGATCGCCCACAACGCGGACTTCGAACGGGCCTTCCTGGCGCGCGACGTCTCCCCGACGCTCGACGGCGCAACGTATCTCGATACGCAGGATCTGCTCGCGGTCGCGCACCCCGACGCGCCCGACCTGCGCCTCGAATCGTTCACGCGCGTGCTGCTCGGGCGTGAGGAGGAACACCGCGCGCTCGACGACGCGCTCGATACGGCGCGCGTCCTCTCGCGCATCGGCGTCGGCGCGCGCAGCGGCGAGCCGCGCTACGCCACGGCCCGCGAGGCGCTCGAGCGCTACGCGCCCGACTCGCCCTGGCTCGCGCTGCTCGCGAAGGCGGAGCCTGGGGCTTCGGGCGACGCGCCGTCCACGCTCGTGATCGGCGAGAGCGCAGAGCCGCCGGTGCCGTTCGACGAGGATGCGATCGTGGCCACGCTCGTGGACGAAGCGCGCGGGCGTCGACACTTCGCCGGGTATCGCGTGCGAGAGGCCCAGATCGAGCTCGCGCGGCAGTTCGTTCGGACGCTTCGCGGCGGCGGCGTGCTGCTGCTCGAAGGCGGCACGGGCGTGGGGAAGTCGCTGGCCTATCTCGCTGCCACCATTCCGTTCGCCATGGAGCGTGCGGCGGGCGGGTCGCGTTCACCCGTCGTGATCTCCACGCGCACGAAGCTCCTCCAGGATCAGCTGCTCGGCAAGGACATCGCCGCCGCGGCGCGGATGCTCGGCCATCCCGGGCTGCGTGCGCTCTCGATCAAGGGGCGCGCGAACTACGCGTGCGCGAGGCGTCTCGACCAGACCCTCGACGAGGGTCTCGAGCCGCGAATCTTCGCCGAGGACCGCATGGCCTACGCGGTCCTGCTCGCCTGCGCACGCACGCGTCCGCACGGCGAGATCGGCTCGCTGCCCGCCGCGTTGCGACGACGCTATCCCGCGTTGCACGGCCTGCTCCATGCATCGGTGGCGGCGCGCGCGGAACAATGCTCGCGCGAGCAGTGCGCGAGCTACGGCGCGCAGTGTCCGTTCGCGCGCCGTCGCGCCGCCCTGGCCGACGCGCACCTCGTCGTTGCGAATCACGACCTGCTGCTGCGCTGGCCGCCTGACTACCCTTTGTACTCGCACGTGATCTGCGACGAGGTACACGAGCTGGCAGGCGTCGCCGACGAGGTCTATGCGCTCACCGTGAGCCCGGAAGACGTGATCGACCGACTCGACGACGTGTTCGGCCGGCCCGCTGAAGGCCGCAGCTCGCGCGCACCACTCGGTCGGTCGCGCGGCGGCGCACGCAGCGACGCGCTCGCCTGGCGGCGTGGGCTCCAGCAGGACCTCGTCGCGCTCGGGCGCACGCTCGCCGAGCAGGGGAACGACTTCGGCGAGCTCCAGGTGCCGGAGCGGCCGGGCGCCGGGTTCGCCGAAGCTGCGACGCTCGCAGAGAACGCCTCGGCGCGGCTCGAAGCCGCGGCCGACGCGATCGACGCACGCACCGCCGACGGCGCCGCTGAAGATGGCGGAGGCGGCGCGACGCCGGGAACGACGCGGGCCACGGTCGAGCTTCGTGCGGCCGCCGCCACGCTGCGCCGGGCGCTCGGCGGTGTGGGCGGCGACGCCGTCGCCTCGTTCGAGAACCTTGCGCCGCCGCACGACCGCTGGCGCCTGGTCGTCCGGGCAGTATCGCCGGCGGAAGCCTTCCATCGGGCTTTTCTCGACCGGGTCGAATCGTTTGCCGGCGTCTCCGCGAGCCTCTTCATCGCGGGTGACGCGTTTGCGGCGCTCGGCGAGCTCGAGCTGGAGGAACGTTGTCGGGACAAGCTGACACGCGCGAGTGTGCCAAGCCCCTTCCCCTACGCCGAGCACATGCGCGTGGTCGCGCTCGACACCCGGGAGGACCAGCTGGTCGAGGAGACCACGGCGGTGTTGGAGCACCTCGCAAAGCGCCTTGGTGGGCGCTGCCTCGGGCTCTTCACGAGCTTGAGGCGCATGCGCGAGGTGGGGGAGCTGCTCGCCGGCCGCCTGCGCGCGGACGGGATCGAAGTGCTGATCCCGCGGCGCGCGTTCGATGATCCCGCGGCGCTCGTCGAGCGCTTCCGCCGCGGCTCCGCGGTGCTGCTCGGGGCGCGTACGTTCTGGCAGGGGCTCGACATCCCCGGGGCCGATCTCCAGGCCGTCGTGATCGAGAAGCTCCCGTTCGAGGTGCCGAGCGAGCTCCGACGCCGGCGCGAGGCGCGGCTGCGCGCGGCGGGGATCGATCCGTTCGAGCGCTACGCGCTCGGCAAGATGCTCTTGCACTTGAAGCAGATGGTCGGCCGGCTCGTGCGCACCGAGGAGGACCGTGGCCTCGTCGTGATCGTCGAAGGGCGACCGGATCGCCGCTACTTCCGCCGGCTGAAAGATGCACTGCCGCCGGGATCGCACATTCGCGTCGCCACCCGTGCCGATCTCGACGCGCTGCTCGCGGAGATCGGCATCGGGCGCGCCCACCCCGTGCTGAACTGCGATTCTTGACAAGCAATGACTCCGGGTCATGCTTCCACCTCCGCGTGGGCCTCCGCTCCCGTTGCACCGCGCTCCCGGAAGGTCCTACGCGCACGGTCGACTCCTCGGATCGCACCGCGGACTTCCTGTGGGGGGGATGGCGCCGCCGCCCGACCGCCAGCACGCGAACGCTGCGGGCTACCGCAACACCGGCGCGGCGAGCGACGCCAGCGTGCTCTCGGTGCCGTGGCAAAACCGGACGGACGCGGACGACGTGGCGCTCATCGGAGTCGGGGCGGGCCTCACCTGGGGCGTCGTCGTCGTGTGCTTCGGCGAGCCCGCTCGACCCAACGACCGGGCGGTGGACGCGCGCCGTCCGTTTCAGGATGCTCCGACCTGATGCTGCGTCTCGAGGAGAGCGACCGCTCGCGGCTCGCGGTCCAGCGCGCCGTGGGCTGGCTCCTGGCGCCGCTCTGGACCTTCGCCGTCGCGGGCTTGATGCGCTTCGGCATGGGCTGGCGGATCGCCGGCCTGGCCGAAGCGCGCGCGCGCTATCGCGCCCTGCGCGAGGAGGCCGGCGCGCCGCTCCTGATCTGCGCGAACCACCTGACGCTCGTCGACTCCGGGCTCGTCGCGTGGGCGCTCGGCTCTCCGGGCTACTACGTCCGCCACTTCTCGTCGCTCCCGTGGAACATCCCGGAGCGGCGCAACTTCGCTTCGTCCTGGTGGAGTCGTGCGCTCATCTACGTGATGAAGTGTCTGCCGATCACGCGTGGCGGGGACCGCCGCGAGGTCGCACGCGTCCTCGCGCGCGTGGGGCACGTGCTCGAGGAAGGCGACGTCGTGCTCGTCTTCCCCGAAGCGGGACGGAGCCGGAGCGGGCGGATCGACGTCGAGGCCGCGGCGTGGGGTGTCGGCCGCCTCGTCGGCAGCGTGCCGCGGTGTCGCGTGCTGTGCGTCTACCTGCGTGGCGAGGGTCAGGCCGAGTTCAGCGACCTGCCCGCACGGGGCGAAAGGTTCCGCATCGAGGCGGAGCTGCTCGAGCCGAAGTCCGATCTCGCGGGCTTGCGCCGCTCGATGGACCTCTCGCGCCAGATCGTGACGCGACTCGCCGAGATGGAGGCGAGGTTCTTCGATGCCCGCGCGTAACGACGGCCCCATCCCGCCGCCGCCGCGACTGCTGCGCTGCATCGCCATCGCGAATCGCGGCGAGGCGGCGCTCCGCTTCGTGCGCGCCGTGAAGGCGCTGCGCGCGGAAGAAGGCGGAGAGCTGCGCGCCGTCGCGCTCTACACCGAGGTCGATCGCGGCGCACCGTTCGTCCGACACGCTGACCGGGCCGTCCCGCTTCCGCCCGCCTCGTCCCCCGTCGCCGCGCACCTCGATCACGCCGGGATCCTCGCGGCGGCACGCCGCGGTGGTGCGGACGCGATCTGGCCCGGGTGGGGCTTCGTCGCCGAAGACCCGGACTTCGCGGACGCAGTCGTCGCCGCAGGGCTGGTCTTCCTCGGTCCGAGCGGCGACACGATGCGGCGTCTCGGCGACAAGATCGCTGCGAAGCGTCTGGCCGAGGAGCTCGGCATCCCGGTCGCGCCCTGGAGCGGTGAAGCGATCGCGCACGCCGACGCTGCGCGCAAGCACGCCGAGCGGATCGGCTATCCGCTCGTGATCAAGGCGGCCGGCGGCGGCGGCGGACGCGGCATCCGCGGAGTCGCGTCGCCTGCGGACCTCGAGACCGCGTTCCGGCGCGCGGCAGAGGAGGCGCGCACGGCGTTCGGCGACGGGCGTGTATTCCTCGAGCGCCGGGTCTCCCTGGGCCGGCATGTCGAGGTGCAGATCGCCGCCGACACGAACGGTCGCGTGCTCGCGCTCGGCTGCCGCGACTGCTCCGTCCAGCGCCGGCACCAGAAGGTGATCGAGGAAGCTCCGCCGCCGGGGCTGCCGGCGGCCCTGCTCGAGCGCCTCGAGGCGGCGGCGCTCGCGCTCGCGCGGGCCACGGCCTACCTGGGCGTCGGCACCGTCGAGTTCCTGGTCCACGGCAATGACTTCTTCTTCCTCGAGGTGAATCCCCGGCTGCAGGTCGAGCACGGCGTCACCGAGGAGGTGACGGGCATCGACCTCGTGCGCCTCCAGATCCGCATCGCGCGCGGCGAGTCGCTCCCCGACGTGGCGCCCCCGGCACGCGGCGTCGCGATCGAGGCCCGCGTCTGCGCGGAGGACCCAGGGGCGGGCTTCCGGCCCGCGCCGGGTCGCATCGCCCGCTTCGATCCGCCGCTCGGGCCGCGTCTCCGGGTGGACGCCGGCGTCGTCGCCGGCTCGAATGTTCCCGCGGCGTTCGACTCGCTCGTCGCGAAGGTGATCGCGACCGGCGACACGCGCGAGGAGGCGCGCGCGAGGCTCGTGGCCGCGCTGCGCGACTTCGAGCTGGTCATCGAGGGCGGTGCGGCGAACCGGGGGTTCCTGATCGCTGCGCTCGAGTCCCCCGCGTTCCGTGCGGGTGGAGTGGATACCGGGTGGCTCGACCGCGAGGCGCCCGGCGCAGAAGCGGGCGTGTTCGGCGCCGAAGCGCTGGTGGCGGCGGCGATCCTCGCCTACCAGCGCGAGCGTCTCGCGGCCCGCCGCAACTTCTACGCGGACACGACACACGTGTCCCCGTCTCGCGTGCCGCTTTCCGAGGGCCAGCAGATCGATCTCGTCCATGCCGGCGAGAGCTACCGCCTGCAGGTGCTCGCCGTCGGCGCCTGGCGCTATCGCGTTCAGCAGGCCGGCATCACCGTGTCCGCCACCTTGCGCGAAGAAGGCCCGTACGCGGCGCGCCTCGAGCTCTCCGGGCGCTCCCTCCGCGTGCTGTACGACGTGCGCGAAGCGGGGCTCCGGCTCGAGGTCGAGGGCGAGGCGTACGAGTTCGCCGGACGCGGCGCAGGCGAGGTGCGCGCGGGAACGCCGGCGATGGTGGTGTCGATCACCGCCGAGCCTGGCGAGCGCGTCGAAGCCGGCGCGTCGCTCGGCGTGCTCGAGGCCATGAAGACGGAGATCGGTCTCTACGCGCCGGTGGCCGGGATCGTGCGTGAGGTGCTCGTGCGCCGCGGGCAGCAGGTGGCGGCCGGCGACGTGCTGGTCGTGGTCGATCCGCTCCCGCGCTCCCGCGCTCCGCGGGTCGCGCTCCGCGAGCCCATCCGCCTGCCGTCGGAACCCGACCCGCTCGACGCGCTCTTCGCACCGGCGGAGGCGACAGGGGCGGAGCGCGACACGCCCGATCTGCAGGTCGCGCAGTCGCTCGCCCCCGAGCGACGCCGCAGCGCGATCGCGGCGGCGCGCGACGAGATCCGCCGCGTGCTGCTCGGCTACGACGCGGACGCCGAGCGGGGCGAGAAGCTCGCGGCGTTCCTCGAGGCACCGCTTCCCACCGAGCTCTCCCTCGCGTTCCGGACCGAGCTGGCGGAGCTGCGCCACGAGATCGCGCTCTATGCGGATCTCGAGCAGCTCTTCGTTCGCACGCCGGAAGTTCGTGCGAGCGGTGAGGCCGAGCCGTCGAACATCGCGCGCCTGCGGATGTACGTGCGGCGTCTGCACGCCGAAGGCGCGGGCATCGCCGCGCCCTTTCTGGAGCGCGTACGCATGGCCGTGTCGCACTACGGCGTGGCGTCGCTCGCGCCCGGAGACGCGCTCGAGCGCGGTCTGCTTCGCCTTCTCGCGACGCAGCACACGCGTGCGCTCCGTGGGCGTCTCGTGCTAGGCATCGTGCGGCGGATCACGAGCCTCGCTCGCGCCGGCCTCGAGCTGCGTGGCGAAACGGATCTCGAGCGCGCGCTCGAGCAGATCGCCGAGCTACGGGGGCTCGCAAGCGATGCGCTCGCCGATGCCGCGCTCGAGGCCCGCTACGAGATCTTCGAGGCGGCCGGCGACCTCGTCGCTACGGACGAAGGCGAGGGTCTCGCGCGCTCGCTCCTCGACCTCGATCCTCAGAGCCAGTGGGCTGCGCTCGACACGCACCTGCGTCGCCTCTACTCCCCTCTCGTTCCCGTCGCGCAGCGTCCGGTCCGCGAAGGGGGCCGCGAGCTCCTGCGAGTGCGCGTGGGCGACGGCCGACTCGTGCTCGCGGCGGCCGCGCGGCCGGAGGAGGCCGCGTCGGTGGCGCGGGCGCTGCGGGCAGCGTCCGTCCGCCTCTCCGAGACGCCCTTCGCCGCCGTCGAGCTCCTCGTCCCCACCCCGCTGTCGGAGGGAACGGAAGACCTCGTCGCCTCGGTCGAAGGAGCGCTCGCTTCCGGCTTCTCCGCCGACCGCTTCACCCTCTCGCTGCTCGGCGACGGCGGTCCGACCACGTGTCATACCTTCGCGCCTGCGAACGGCGCTCTCGGCAGGCGAACCGAGCTGCACGGGCTCCACCCCGAGCAGGCCGAGCGGGTCGACCTCGCGCGGCTGGAGGCGTTCGAGCTCACGCGGCTCGATGCGCCCGAGGGCGTCGCGGCCTTCCATGCGCGGAGCCGTGAGCTGCCGGGCGACGAGCGGGTGTTCGTGCTGGCGGAGGTGGCGGTCGCCGCCGCCGGGGAGCGCGTCGAGGCAGCCCAGCACGTGGCTGCGTTCGAGCGCACGTTCCACGCCGCTGCGCGCACGCTCCGGCAGATCCTCGGAGACCGCGATCCCCAGCGCCGCCTCCAGTGGAACCGGATCTTCTTGTTCGTGGGTCCGCGGATCTTCCTGGACCCCCGCACCGCCGACGCTCTCGCGCGTCGGCTCGCTCCGGCCACGCGCCACCTCGGGCTCGAGAAGGTCGTGGTGCGACTCGAGCTCCTCGACCGGAGCGCGCCCGATGCGCCGCCGAAGCCCGTGGAGATCGTGATCGGCGATCCGACAGGCGCTCGCATGGAGATCGCATGGCGCGCGCCGCAGCGCGCGCCGCTGCGGCCCGCCAGCGACTACGAGCGGCGTGTCGTGGATGCACGCCGACGCCGACTCGTGTACCCCTACGAGATCGTCCGGATGCTCACGACCCCGCACGAGCAGCTTCCGGCGGGTGCATTCGAGGAGCACGATCTCGCGCCGGGCGACGGACCGCCGCTCGCGACCTCGGTTGCGGGGCGGCCCTACGGCGCCAACCGCAGCGCGATCGTGTTCGGGCTCCTCACGACGCCGCTCCCCGGCATTCCGGAGGGCGCCCGCCGCGTCCTCATCCTCTCGGACCCGACGCTCGGCATGGGCTCGCTCGCGGCCCCCGAGTGCGACCGCATCGTCGCGGCGATCGACCTGGCCGAGGATCTGCGCGTTCCGGTCGAGTGGGTCCCCGTCTCGAGCGGCGCGCGCATCTCGATGGACAGCGGGACCGAGAACCTCGATGCCACCGCGCGCGTCGCGCGGCGCATCGTGACCTTCACGCAGCGCGGCGGCGTGATCCACCTGATCGTGCACGGCGTGAACGTGGGCGCGCAGAGCTACTGGAACGCGCTGGCCACGATGGGCATGAACACGCGCGGCGTGCTCGTGATGACGCCGAATGCGTCGATGGTGCTCACCGGTCGCGCTGCGCTCGAAGCTTCGGGAGGAGTGTCGGCCGAAGACGAGGTCGCGATCGGTGGCTACGAGCGGGTGATGGGCCCGAACGGCGAGGCCCAATACTTTGCGCGCGATCTCGCAGAGGCCTACACGCTCTTGTATCAACACTACGGCTATACGTACGTCGTTCCGGGCGAGTCCGGGCCGCGGCGTGCCGCCACCACCGACCCGGCCGGCCGCGACGCGTGCGAATCGGACTGCCTCGTCGACGGCGAGGACGAGCCGGGCACCGTCGGACAGATCTTCGACGCGAGCGTGAACCCAGAGCGGAAGCGGCCCTTCCCGATGCGCGCGGTGATGCAGGCGCTGGTGGACGGCGATGGCGGTCATCTCGAGCGCTGGCGTGCGCTGTCCGGCGGTGAGACGGCGATCGTGTGGGACGCGCGGCTCGGAGGTCATGCCATCTGCCTGGTCGGCGTCGAGAGCCGCACGCTGCCGCGAGAGGGCTATCGCCCCGCCGACGGGCCGGTGGCGTGGCACGCAGGCACGCTCTTCCCGCTGTCGTCCAAGAAGGTGGCGCGGGCGCTCAACGCAGCGAGCGGCAACCGCCCGGCCGTCGTGCTCGCGAACTTGTCGGGCTTCGACGGCTCCCCAGAGTCCATGCGCAAGCTGCAGCTCGAGTACGGGGCCGAGATCGCGCGTGCGGTGGTGAGCTTCGACGGGCCGATCTGCTTCCTCGTGGTATCGCGCTATCACGGCGGGGCGTACGTGGTGTTCTCGCGCGCCCTCAACGACGGCCTCCGCGCGGCGGCGCTCCGCGGGTCGTTCGCTTCGGTGATCGGCGGCGGTCCCGCGGCCGCCGTCGTATTCCCCCGCGAGGTCGCGACGCGGGCCGCCGGCGACGCCAGGATCCTCGCGCTGCGCCGCGCGCTCGGGCCGCACCCGAGCGCCGAAGCGCGGGCGGCCTTCGAGCGCCGGCTCGACGAGGTGCGCTTCGAGAAGCAGGCCGAGCTGGCGGCGGAGTTCGACGCGATCCACACCGTGGAACGCGCGCAACGCGTGGGCTCGCTCGAGCGGATCCTGCCGGCTTCCGAGATGCGCCCCGCGCTGATCGCGCTCCTCGACGAGGCGCGGTGAGGGCAGGTTCGCGTGGCGCGAAGCGGCAGGGAGTGGGTCAGCTCCCGCCTCCTCCGGTTCGGCGCGGCGCTCGCTTCTGCGCGCTCGCCGTCGGGTGGGCGCCTCTCAGTCGTCCGCGGGAGCTGACCCACTCCCTGCCACGCATCGCGGAGCCGCGCGTCGGCTCTCTCGGACCCGGAAACCGGCAACCAAGGCAAATTGCCCGTGCGGCGCTGCAGTCGTTCGATCGCTTCAGCATGGAATTGGAGGTTGTAAAGATCGGACCGATCCGAACAGCGTCCAATTCCATGCTGAAGCCGGCGGTTGCTGCATCCCACGTGGAGCATTCAGCCTTGGCTCTGGTCCGGATCCGAAGAAGCCGACGCGCACCTCGCGGTTACGTGGCCGGGGGTGGGGCATGTCCTGCCGACGCCTTCCATGAGAAGGCCCTCCCCCGTCAAGGCACAAGGCCGGCTTGGTGGCCGCTGGAGGCGATCAGGTCTGCCAGGCTTCCATTCGCACTCTT
>Ga0315273_10003574_pt1 | contig 18760 bp, 8 predicted proteins | sample YL17G02_0_MG_FD_205753 | JGI IMG/M metagenome (GOLD analysis project Ga0315273, IMG submission 205753) | Sediment microbial communities from Yellowstone Lake, YNP, Wyoming, USA - YL17G02_0 | ecosystem: Environmental > Aquatic > Freshwater > Lake > Sediment | place: USA: Wyoming | collected...
CAGGTGGCTTGACGAGCAGCCCCTTCGACCGCGCCGACACGGTGCCGTCGGGGAGCCGGATCTCCGCCGCGACCTCGGCCTTGCTGCCGTGCTCGCGGACAACCCAGCCGACCAGCTCGAGCGGGATACCGCTCGGCGTGACGCGGCGGAACTCGACCTCCAGCTTGACCGCGACCATTAGCCGGTCGAAGCTGCCCCCGATCATCACGGCCCGCCCTCCCGTCTCGTCGAGCAGCGCCGCGACGATGCCGCCGTGGACGACGCCGGGGTAGGAGCAATGGGTGTCCGGCACCGTCACGCGGGCGCGGACGCGGCCCTCCTCCGGCTCGTTGAACCAGCTCAGCTTGAGGCTGACCGGGTTCTCCCGCCCGCACAGAAAGCACCCCCGCGAGCTCGGCTGTTTGTTCGTCGTCACCTTGCGACCTCCGCGGCCGCGCCATGCCGCGCGGCGAGCACTGCGTCACGATAGCGCGCCCGTGAAGGACGGGGCTCGGGGTTCGGGGCTCGGGGTTCGGGGCTCGGGGTTCGGGGCTCGGGGCTCGGGGCTCGGGGCTCGAAAGACGCTGATGCCCCCTCGCGCCGCGCCGGCAGCGCGACGAGCGCAGGCAGATCAGCCGGTGTCGCGCCTGCGCGCAATGCAGCAAGGCCCCGGACGAGCCGCGCCGCTCCCTGAGCGGCGCGCGTGTGCCAGGAGTTGCATTTCGCCGCCACCCTCCGCTCAGGCAGAGCAACACAAGCTGCCCGAACCTACCAACTCGCCGTGTTCGCGCGAAATGAAACGCCTGGCACCGGCGACCTCGACGGTTCGCAGCACCACCGAGCCCCGCCCGGCACCAAGCCTGCACCGCCTCCCGACCCTCCCACCGTGTTCGCGCGAGCGGACGCCTTCGCCTCGGCGAGCCAAAGCCGGTCGATCTCCACGTTGACGGACGCACGGAGTGTCGATCTTCGCTACAGGACGGACGTACTCGAGGCCTTGAAAAGGACACTCGTGTGACCGAGAATCATTCTTGGAGGGATTCCGCAATGACCGTCCAGCTCACACCCTGCCGGGCGCCCGGCCTGGGCGCCCTTACGGAGGAGCTGTTCGTCAGAGGCACCTGCCGGCTTGCGAGGTGCGTGCTCGCGGTTGGTCTCCTCGCCGCGGCCGCCGTTGGGGCTGCCGGCGCGCCACCGCCGGCTTCGGAGAGTCGGGGTCCGCTGTGGCTCCCGGTCCCCGAGCGGATGCGCGGCCCACGGGCTACTGCGCAGTCGGTGCCCAGCCGCGACCTCGCCGTGGCGGTCAGGCGCGCGGCGCGCGCCTGGGGCTTGAGCGCGGCGGCCGAGCTTCGTGTCCACGCGTCACTGCCAGGCGGGCCGCCGGCGGCGATCTACAACCTGGGCCCGGGGGAACTGACAGCCCCTGCGGGCGATACGAGCGGGGCCGCCCGGCGTTTCGTCACCGCCTTCGCCCCGGTCTACGGGTTGAGCGCCGCCGACCTGGCGGGAGTGGTACAGGAGGAGCGCTCCGGTCTTGCCGATGGGCGGGAGGTCGTGCTCACGCAGGTCGTCGCCGGCCGCCGGCTCTACGGTGCCAGGCTGCGCGTGCATTTCGGGAGCGACGGTGCGTTCGTAGCTGCCGTGGGCACCTTGTACGGCGGCCTGCGCTGGGAGGGGGGCGAGGAGCTGTCGCGGGACGAAGCCTGCTCGAGAGCCAGGACGTTCGCCGCAAAGCTCACCGGCGCTGCCGACACCGGCGCAGGCGACGACGGCGAGATCGGTGTCGTCGAGGAGGTGGCTTACCCGCTGGGGAATGTCGCGCGGCCCGCCTGGGTCGCGGCGGCGGTCGTCGCGCCCAATGGTATCGATCGTTTCGAGATGGTCGTGGATGCCGTCGACGGCCGCATCCTCGAGGTGGTGCCGCTGACCTGGTACGACGGCCCCCAGGGGCAGGTGTTCACCTCCTCCAGCCCACAGCCGTCGTTGCCGCCCGGGATCGTGCCGCCGGCGCCGAATCCCCCGGCATACGCGGCGAGGTCGGTGGTCCCCTTTGTCGGGGACGCGGTGACGGACCCCTCCGGGTGGGTGAGCGGCTCGTCGCTTGCCGGAAACAACGCCGACGTGCGGAAGTACCAGGCGTGGCGAGGCGGGAGCTTCTCCACGTGGTCCGGGATCGCCGTTTCGGCGCCGGGTGCGGACTTCCAATTTCCCCTGCAGCTTGGCCCCTATCAGCCCGACATCCGCAACTACGCCGACGCTACCGGAACGAACCTGTTCTACCTCGTCAACGTTGCGCACGACTACTTCTACTCGCTCGGCTTCGACGAGGCGCACGGCAACTTTCAAGCCGACAACTTCGGGCGCGGCGGCGCCCAGAACGACTCCCTGCTCGCCTTCACGCAGTTGGGGGCGGGAACGGCGGGCTCGACTCCCTACGCGTCGGCGAACGCCTGGATGTCCACCCCGGCCGACGGCTCGACACCCCTGATGGGGATGTACGTCTGGGGTCCGTATCCGGGCAACTACTTCACGGACTCCTCGCTCGACGCCGAGGTCGTCCTGCACGAGTACGCGCACGGCGTGACGGGGCGCCTGGGGACCGGCTTCTGGGGCGCCCAGGGCGGCGCCATCAACGAGGGCAACAGCGACGCGTTCGCCCTCAACTACCTGATCGGCGCGAGCGCTCCCGTCGCCGGCTCGTACCCGGCCGCGGCCTATAGCGGCCAGGCGTTTGCGGCCGGCATCCGCAACTACCCCTACTCCACTCAGCTCGCCGTCAACCCGCTCACCTACGAGAGCTTCGGCCACGTCACCAGCGACGGTCCCGAGGTCCACCGCGACGGCGAGATCTGGGCCGTGACGATGTGGGAACTGCGCGGCGCCCTGATCGGCAGGCACGGCTACTCGGAGGGCCGGACCCGCACCGCCCAGCTCCTCGTCGACGCCCTGCAGCTCGCACCCGACTTCCCATCGATGATCGCGATGCGCGACGCGCTGCTGGCGGCCGAGCGGAGCCGCTTCGCGGGCGTGGACCAGGACGTTCTTTGGCTAGCGTTCGCCAAGCGCGGGATGGGCTTCACGGCGGCGGGTGGCGACGCCCTTTCCAATCACGTGCTCGCCGACGGCGGGACGCCGACCCCGGCGGCCCAACTCCGCCTCTGGGAGAGCGACCTGTTCCTGGGCGAGACCGTGCGGCTCTTGGTTGGCGACAGCAACGCCATCGCGGCCCCGCAGGTCAGCCTCACGACCTCCAACGGCGACAGCGAAACGGTGACCCTGGCTCAGGACGGCGCCGTCTACTCCGGCGCGGTCGCCGCGGGCGGCGGCGTGCCGGCGCCGGGCAACGGCAGGCTCGAGCTGGCCCCGGGGGCAACGCTGACGGCGACCACCACCGACGGAAACCGCGGCGGGGCCACCCCGAGCCTGAGCGACACGGCGAGCATTCACGCGCCGTATGCCATCGGTCAGAGCGGCAACCTCTTCGACGCAGGGCTCGCTACCACCCTGCTCGGCAAGGGAGACGACACCAGGTGGCGCCACGATCTACCGTTCCCGTTCGTCTTCTACGGCGTCGAGTACACCACCGTGTGGGTCTCCTCCAACGGCCTTCTCACCTTCGGCGGGGGAGAGCCGAACTGGTACGAGTCCATCGACGAGTCGAGGGCGTTGCCGTTCGTTGCGCCGTTCGCCACCGACCTGGTCACGAACGGCAGCGCACAGCCGGACGAGGGAGTCTATTACTTCGATAGCGGCGGCCGTCTCACCGTGCTCTGGAGAGCGCAGGAGTTCGGCCAGGCCAACCCCGTCAACGTGGCAGCCTCGCTCTTCCCCGACGGCTCGATCCGGTTCGACTACGGCGCGGGTAACCAGCTTTGGGGGGGGTCCGGGACCGGACCCCACCACGCGGTCGTCGGTCTGGGCCGCGGGACCGAGACGTTCTCGCAGCCGGTAAGCGGCTACAACGGGGCTACCCAGTTGGGGAACGCCCGGAGCATTCTTTTCCTGCCGGTGAACGCGGGCTCGCCCGAAGTTTCCGTATCGGAGGGCGAGCACGGCGTCCTGGACGGGCAGGACGCGGCGGTCTTCTTCGGCGGAGCCGCGACCGGCGGGGCAGCACCGACCAGGACCTTCACGGTCCGCAACGAAGGCTACGCGACCCTCTCGCTGGGCGCGGTCACGGTGCCGGCCGGTTTTGCCGTGACGGAGGGCCTGGCTGCCAGCCTCCCTCCCGGCCGCTCGGACACGTTCACGGTGCGAATGGAGACCGCGATCACCGGGCCGAAGAGCGGCGAGGTGAGCTTCTTCACCGGCGATCCGGACGAGAACCCGTTCAACTTCCCGATCACCGGGAGTGTGGCCGCCTCCCTGTTTGCCTGGGATATCCAGGACAGCGGTACCGGCAACCAGCTCGTCGACGTGGACTTCTCGAGTGGGAACGAGGGCTGGGTCGCCGCGCAGCGCGGTCTGCTCCACACCGTCAACGGCGGCACGTCGTGGGTGATGGCGAATCCCTACAGATGGCACTATGCCCTGCGCTTCAGCGACGCCCAGAATGGCGCCATCGTCGGTAGCTGCGGCTTCGAGCGCACGAAGGACGCGGGCCAGACCTGGAGCGGCTTCTGGTGGACGGAGTGCCGCGGGTTCTCGTACACGAACGTCTTCCCCGCATCGCCGGACGTCGTGTGGCTGACGGACACATCCGGCCGGGTCACCAGGTGGACCTACTGCCCCGGCTGCGGCTTTGCCGGCACTGACTGGAAGTACGACTCCTTTTCGACGCCGGGCGGCCGTTCGCTGAGCGCCGTCTACTTCGCTGATCTCGACACCGGCTGGCTCGCTGGCGGCTCCGGTACTATCATCCGGATCACCAACGCGAACGGAACATCGCCGACCTTCACCGCCCAGACCACAGGCACGGGAGCGTACCTCCACGACATCCAGATGCTCGATGCCACCACCGGCTGGGCGGTTGGACAGGGGGGCACCATCCTGCATACGGAGAACGGCGGTGCCTCCTGGACGCCGCAGGACAGCCACACCGGCGCGACCCTCTACTCGGTCGACTTCGCCGACGCGAATGATGGTCTCGCCGGCGGCGAGCGAGGGCTCATCCTCGCCACGACCGATGGCGGCGCCACCTGGCTGCCGGAGGCGAGCGTCGTTGACGTGAACCTGCGTGGCGTGGCGCTCCCCACCCCGGGAATCGGCTTCGCGGTCGGCGGCGGCGGCACCATCCTGCGCAGATCGTCCGCCGCGACGTCGCCGGAGATAACCGTGCTCGAGGGGGCGGCCGGCGTCAAGGACGGCCAAACCACCCCCGTGAACCTTGGCTTTGCCGCGCAAGGCGCGACCGGCCCGACAAGGACCTTCACGGTACGCAACGACGGCGGGGTGGCGCTGACGCTGGGAGTGCCCAGCGTGCCGGCTGGCTTCACCCTGACCGAGGGCCTGGCGGCGAGCATCGCGCCGGGGGCCTCGGACAGCTTCACGGTACAACTGGAGACGGCGACGGTCGGGACGAAGAGCGGGGACGTGAGCTTCTCGACCAACGACCCCAACGAGAACCCGTTCAACTTCCCTGTAGCCGGCAGGGTGCTCCCCGCAGGCTCCTTCGTTCCCTGCGCGACCGACGTGCCCAAGGCGATACCCGACAACGGCAGCGTCTCGTCGACCTTGTCCATCAGCGGCGCCACCACGGGAGTCACCGACGTCGACGTTCTCCTGACGATCGCCCATCCTTTTGATGCCGACCTCGACGTCTACCTGGTCGGGCCGACGGGCATTCGCGTGGAGCTCTTCACGGATGTCGGCGGCGGCGGAGAGAACTTCACCGGCACGGTTCTCGATGACGAGGCCGCGAACCCGATAACGGCGGGCTCGGCCCCCTTCACCGGATCGTTCCGCCCCGAGGGATCGCTGGCGGCGCTGGACGGCGCGAACCCGAATGGGAGCTGGAGCCTCGAAATCGGTGACGACGCCTCAGGCGACACAGGCTCGCTCAAGCGCTGGTGCCTCGCGGTGACCACCGCCGCCGAGGCGGCGGCGGAGATCGTCGTATTGGACGGGACGACCTCGATCTCGGACGAACAGTCGACCGCGGTGAGCTTCGGGAGCGTGCGCAACGGCGCCGCCGCGTCCACCAAGAGCTTCACCGTTCGCAACGATGGAACCGCGACGCTGACCTTGGGGGCGGTCAGCGTGCCGCCGGGCTTCACCCTCACCGAGGGCCTGGCCGCCAGCCTCGCGCCCGGGACGTGGGACAGCTTCACGGTCCGACTGGAGAGCGCGACAGTCGGGACGAAGAGCGGGGACGTGAGCTTCGCCACCAACGATCCCGATGAGAACCCGTTCAACTTCGCCATCACGGGCACCGTCACCCCGGTGCCGGAGATCGTCGTGCTGGAGGGGGCGAACGCAATCACGGATGGCCAAACCACTCCGGTCGGCTTCGGGGACGTGGAGAAGGGCGGGCCCGCACCCACCAAGACCTTCACCGTGCGCAACGACGGCGCCGGGGAGCTGACCTTGGGAGCGGTGAGCGTGCCGGCGGGGTTCACGGTGACGGAGAGCCTGGCCTCCAGCCTCTCGCCCGGAGCCTCGGACACCTTTTCAGTCCAGATGGGCACGACGACCCTGGGTCCGAAGAGCGGGGAGGTCAGCTTCTCGAACAACGACCCCGACGAGAACCCGTTCAGCTTTCCGATCACCGGCATGGTGACCGGGCCACCCGAGATCACGGTGCTCGAGGGGGCGACCGTAATCACGGACGGACAGGCTACCCCGGTGACCATTGGCCCAGCGGCACAAGGCACCACCGCTCCGAGCAAGACCTTCACCGTGCGCAACGACGGTGGCGCCCCACTGACCTTGGGAGCGGTGAGCGTGCCGGCTGGCTTCACCCTCGCTGACGGACTCGCCGGCAGCCTCGCAGCGGGGGCCTCCGACACCTTCACGGTCCAGCTTGAGACCGGGACGGTGGGGACGAAGGGCGGCGAGCTGAGCTTTCCGAACGACGACTCCGACGAGAACCCTTTCAACTTCTCGATCGCCGGCAACGTCCTGCCGCCCGGCACCCTCGTGCCCTGTGCGGCCGATGTTCCCGTTGCGATCCTGGGCAGCGCCACCGTCACGTCCACTCTGTTCATCAGCGGAGCGACGACAGGCATCACCGACGTCAACGTCTCCCTGACCATCACGCACCCCTACGACTACTACCTCGACGTCTACCTGGTCGGGCCGACAGGCACCCGGGTCGAGCTGTTCACCGATGTCGGCAGCAACGGACACGACTTCGTCAACACGATCCTCGATGACGAGGCGGCGACGACGATTTCCTCGGGCACGGCGCCGTTCACCGGATCGTTCCGCCCCGAGGGATCGCTGGCCGCGCTGGACGATGTGAGCCCGAACGGGGCCTGGACGCTGGAGGTGAGGAACGGCAGCTCCTTCTACACGGGCTCGCTCGTGAGCTGGTGCCTCATGGTGGGCACCGCTGCCGAGGCGAAGCCGGAGATCACGGTGCTGCAGGGGACAGCCGCGGTCGCGAACGGACAGGCCGTCCCGGTGAGCTTCGGCTTCGGAGCGCTGGGCGCCGCCGGGCCGACCAGGGTCTTCACCGTGCGCAACGACGGCACCGCGCTGCTCACCTTGGGGGCGGTGAGCGTACCGGCAGGGTTCACCGTGACCGAGGGCCTGACCGCCAGCCTCGCGCCCGGCGCCTCGGACACGTTCACCGTCCAATTGGGGACCGCAACCGTGGGGACCAACGGCGGCGGGCTGAGCTTCTCGACCAACGACCCCAACGAGAACCCGTTCAACTTCCCGATAAGCGGCACCGTGGGGACGCTCGCGCCGTGTGCGGCCGACGTGCCCAAGGCGGTTCCCTACAGCGGCACCATCACGTCGACGTTGTCGATCGCCGGCGCCACGACGGCAATCACCGATGTCAACGTCCTCTTGACCGTCACCCACTCCTACGACTACTTCGTCGACGTCTTCCTGATCGGGCCGACCGGCACCCGCCTGGAGCTGTTCACGGGTGTCGGCAGCAACGGACACGACTTCATCGACACGATCCTCGATGACGAGGCGGCAACACCGATCAACTCGGGCTCGGCGCCGTTCACCGGGTCGTTTCGACCCGAGGGGTCGCTGGCAGCTTTGGACGGCGGTAGCCCGAACGGCACCTGGACCCTGGAGGTCACCAGCCGTGGCTTTTCCGCCGGGTCGCTCGTGAGCTGGTGCCTCGCTGTGACCACCGCTGCCCCGGAGATCGCCGTGCTCGACGGGCTGGTGGATATCGTGGACGGTCAGACTGCCGCCATCGACTTCGGGAGTGCGAGCCCGGACGCTGCGAGTCCGACGAGGGCCTTCACCGTGCGCAACGTCGGCGACGCGACGCTTACCCTGGGCAGCGTCACGGTGCCGGCCGGGTTCACGGTGACCGAAGGGCTGGCTGCCAGCCTCGCACCCGGCGTCTCGGATACGTTCACGGTCCGGCTCGACACAAGGGTCCCGGGAACCAGGAGGGGGCAGATCAGCGTCTCCAACAACGACGGCAACGAGAACCCGTTCAGCTTCGCGATCACGGGCACGGTCAGAGGCCGCCCCAGGCAGCACCTTTGATACCGTCCTGCCAGCGAAAGCGCCATTGCCTTGAGAGCCCCTCCGCGCGGTGACTTGGACAATGAACGCTGGGCGGAGCCGACGAAGCCGGAGGTCGCGACAGGAATGTCGCTCCTACGGTTCCGGTGTTGTAGGAGGGGCATTCTTGCGCCGTCCAGCTCCTACGGTTCCGGTGTAGTAGGAGGGGCATTCTTGCCCCGACCAGCTCCTACGGTTCTGGTGTTGTAGGAGGGGCATTCTTGCCCCGACCAGCTCCTACGGTTCCGGTGTAGTAGGAGGGGCATTCTTGCCCCGACCAGCGCGCTGTCAATTGACGGCTTGGCAGGTAGTTCTTTGGGAGGCGCTCGGGCCGCCGCGGGCGGGCCGGGCGACCCTGTCCCGAGCCCGAGCGTAGCGAGGGATTGGGGGAAGCAATCTCCCCCGCATCATGAGATTGCCGCGTCGCGGCCTGCGGCCGCTCCTCGCAATGACACCGCTGGCGGAGAGCCTCTCTGAACATGGTGCCCGCCGCGGCCTCCGCAGGCCAGGGGAGATTCCCGTTCTTCTTCCTGTTGCCTGCTGCCTGCTGCCTGCTGCCTGTCGCCTACGCCTTGTAGATCTGCTGCGCGCGAAGTTCCTTGATCCGGTCGCGGAGCTGTGCCGCCTGTTCGAACTCCAGCCCCTTGGCGGCGGCCATCATCTCGCGTTCCAGCTCGCCGACCGCCCTGGCGCCCGACTCCTGCCCACCCCCTTCGCCCTTTCAACCGAATGGCCCCTATGCGCTAGTATGGCCCGGGGGCAGGTATGACGAGAGACGAGCTGCTCGGACGAATCAGCATCGATCCCGACGTGTGCTTCGGCAAGCCGTGCATCCGCGGCCACCGCATCTGGGTCTCGCTGGTCCTCGACTTCCTCGCCAGCGGGATGTCGGTGCAGGAGATCCTCGCGGAGTATCCCGGCATCGCGGAAGACGACGTCATGGCGTGCCTTGCCTACGGGGCTGAGATGGCGCGCGAGCGCTACGTGGCGCTTCCGATTCGCCGAACCGCATGAGACTCAAGCTTGACGAGAACCTCGGCCGGCGTGGCGCGGAATCGCTCTTCAAAGCGGGTCACGACGCTGCGACCGTTGTCGAGCAGGGACTCGGCTCGTCGTCGGACCGCGCTCTCCTCGCCGTCTGCCACGACGAGAGCCGTTGTCTCGTGACTCTCGACCTCGACTTCGCCAACCCGCTCCTGTTCAACCCGGCCTCACACCCGGGCATCGCCGTTCTGCGACTGCCTCCCAAGCCCACCCCCACGCACCTTGGGCTCGCGATCGAGACCCTGATCTTCGGCCTGCGGACACAGCCCATCGACGGCAAGCTCTGGATTGTCGAGGTCGACAGGATCCGCGAGTACCAGCAAGAGGCCGACGAAGCGCCTTGAGCCGATGCGGCATCCTCCGAGCCGCAGGCCGCCGGCCCCAAACCACCAGGAAGGCCCGAGCCCACCGCTACGTCTTGTAGATCTGCTGCGCTCGGAGCTCCTTGATACGGTCCCGCAATTGCGCCGCCTGCTCGAACTCCAGGCGCTTGGCGGCGGCCTTCATCTCGCGCTCGAGCTCGGCGATCGCCTTGGCGAGCGAGGCCGCGTCGGTGACGTCGACCTCTCCCACCCGCGGCGGCGCCGCGTCTCGTGCCCACGCCTTTCATCCCGATTGATGACGACACGCTGCAGGCAAGCCTCACGTGGAGGAGTGCCAAATGACGATCGCTCGGCCTCAGCAGCCTCCGCTCCTCGCCACTGCCACTCCGCTCACCGTCCTCAAGCCACGACGACGCAGCCCTCGGGGGCCTCTCGCTTCTCAGTCCTTGACGAGACCGGACCGGCGTCCTGTATAGTCTTCGCAAAGTCCCCGGGGGGGGGGCGCGAAAAGCGCGGTGGACTTCGTCTCCGCATAGAGCCTGACGAAGTTCTTCGCAGTGCATTGCGGAGGCCAGGATGGAGTCACGGGTTCGGCACGTCTCGTCGTGTTTCCTGTCGCTGATGGTTGCCATCTTGCTCCCGTGCGTGGCCGGGGCCGGCGACTCCGGACCCGCCACATGGGCCCCGTACCGCTTCTCCGGCCCGCCGGACCAGCCGTTCGCCCTCCACTTCGACGGCTCGCAGTGCGCCCAGGCACCCGTCACGCCGCTGCTCGACCTCGGGCAGAGCTTCACGATGGAGGCCTGGGTGTACCTCGAGGGCACCGGCGGGGCGACCTTCACGATCATGGGCAAGCGGCACGACTGGACCGGGGACCCGTTCGTGGCGGTCACCCTGGACGTCTGGGGCGGGTCCGTCAGGTCGATGGTGAGCACCGGTGCGCCGGGCTCGCTCAAGACGGTCTACACACCGGCACCCCTGCCCGGCTGGACCCACATCGCCGTCACCCAGGACGACAAACTGTCGCGGCTCTACCAGAACGGCGTCGAGGCCGGCTACCCGGTGTTCAACCCACCCCACCCCGAAGCCCGCCCCGAACCGTTCGGCGTTGGCGGAAACATCACGCCCTCCGGCAACCTCGCCGGCTACGGCTGGGTCGGCAGACTGCGGCAGGTTCGTGTCTGGTCGCGGGCGCTCGCGCCGGAAGAGATCCGGGCCAATGCCTCCCGAACCCTCACGGGTGCCGAAGCCGGCCTCCTGGCGTACTGGCCGCTCGACGATGGTCAGGGGCAGACCGCGCGGGACCTCGGGCCGAACCATCTCCCGCTGACGCTGGGCAGCTCGCTGCAGCCGGACAACCTGGACCCGGCCTGGATGCCCTCAGCATCGCCCTGCCACCTCGCCTGCTCCACCACGGTGGCCGCCAGCGCCGACGCGACCTCGCCGATGCCGTTCGTCGCCCAGGCGTCGGCGAGCGGCTGCTCTGGCACCCCGAGCTACGCGTGGGCGTTCGGCGACGGGCAGACCTCGGCCGAGCGCTCGCCGACCCACGCCTACGAGCAACCGGGCAGCTACTCCTGGTCGCTGACGGCGATCGCCGACGACCGCTCGTGCATGTCCAGCGGGACGATAACGATCGGCACGCCGTGCGGCGGGCTCTGCTCGGGCACGGTGCCGGCAAGCGGCGCCGTCGGCGCACCGGTAGTTTTCTCCGGGTCGGCGTCGTTCTGCTCCGGTTCGGCCACGTACGCCTGGACGTTCGGGGACGGTCAGACCTCGGGCGAGCCCAACCCGACGCACGTCTACGCGGCCGCCGGGAGCTACCCCTGGACGCTGACGGTGAGCGCCGGCTCTGCATCCTGCTCGAAGCAGGGCACGGTCGTCATCGGTACGGCGCTGGCCCCGCCGCCGCAGGAGTGGGCGCTGAACTTCAACGGGCCCCAGGGCTACCTGGCGCCGGACTCTCCCCTCTTCGACCTCGGCGCCTCATTCACGGTGGAGACCTGGATCTTTCCCGAGGCGGCGCGGCCGAGCAGCTTCATCATGGGCCGGTCGCACGACCCGGTGAACGACCCCTTCCTCAGCTACGGCCTGATCTTCGGCGATCCCTGGCGGCTCGGCTTCGCCCAGAGCACGGGGAATCCGGGCTCGAAGGTGGCGGCAATGGCGCCGGGCCCGATCCCGCTCCGCGCCTGGACGCACGTCGCCGGCGTGAGGGACGGCTCCACCCTCCGCCTGTACGTCAACGGCGAGCAGGTCGCCACGGCGGCCAGCCCGGGGCCCGTGGAGTCGAGCGACGTGCCGTTCACGCTGGGGAACCTGGCGTGGCCCGACGGCTCGGGCACGGTCTACCGGCAGACGATCGGCTCCGCCCTGCGACAGGCGAGGGTCTGGAGCCGGGCGCTCTCGGCCGACGAGATCAGGGCGAACGCGTCGCGCTACCTCACGGGGGCGGAGCCCGGCCTCGTCGCGTACTGGCCGCTGGACGACGGCGCGTGGTCCGAGGGGGCTCGCGACCTGGGTCCCAACCTCCTCCGTCTCACCTGGGCGAAGAACAGCCCCGGTCCCTCGTTCACTCACGTCTCCTCGCTCGAGACGGGGCCATACTTCAGCTTTGTGCCCTCGCCGGACCCTCCGCCCCCGTACTACGTCGTGATGGACTTCGACCACGACGGGAGGCCGGACGTGGTCGGGCTGGTGCCGGCCACGGCGGGAGCGATGACCATCAACGCATTCCGCAACGACGGGACTGGGCGGTTCGTGGACGCCACAGCGGAGGTCGTGGACCCGGGGGTTACTCCCGTCCCGGAATACCACGTGGTCAATCACGCGCTGGTTGGCGACCTCGACGGCGACGGCCTCCAGGATCTCTTCCTGCCCGACTATGGGCTCGACGGGCCGCCCTTCGACCCCGGGCAGAGCCGGCTGCTCCTCGGCACTGCCGGCGGCCGCCTGGTCGAAGCCACTGCCACGTCTCTCCCGCAGATCCTGACACGTACCTACACCGCGGCTATCGGCGATCTTCGCAGTCTCGGCCGACAGGACATCTTCATGGGGAACAACATATACGCCGGGTCCCTGACCGCGCCGCGCCCCACGTTCTACCTTAACGATGGCGGGGGGCATTTCACGGCCGACTCCTCTCGCCTTCCCGTGGTGCTGGACGGGGTCGGGAGCACGTTCTTCCTCGACGCTCGCAAGAGCGGTTCGGCCGACCTTTTCCTGACCTCCCCGCAGCCAATAAACGAGTGGACGTCGCTCCTCGACACGCACGGGAAGCGCCTGCTTCTGAACGATGGCGCCGGACAGCTCTCGCCGACGCCGCCATGGGTGATCCCACCGCAGCAGACGGTCGACTCCGAGTGGCCGGAGCAGGGCTCGAGTGCCGACGTCGACGGCGACGGCTTTCCCGACATCATGATCGACGCGATCTGGAACAGCCTCGATCCGAAGCACCAGTGGCGACTGCTGCTCAACAACCACGACGGGACGTTCCGGGACGCCTCGGACCGCCTGCCGCAGGATCCGAAGCTCGCGCTGGCGACGTACCCGGAGGTGAGCCTCGGAGGACTCGAGGCGCGATTCGCCGACTTCAACGGGGACGGCCTGACCGATGTCGTGCTGTCCTTCCAGGGCAGGCAGGACGTGAGTGTTATCCGACCCAGGCTGTACCTCAACACCGGCCGCGGCCAGCTCGTCGACGCCAGCGAGCTCCTTCAGTTCGACGAGACGCTCTCGGCGGTCCCGGTGATCCCGGCCGACGTCGACGGGGACCGGCTCGTGGACCTCGTCCTGAACGGGCCGTTCGGCGTCGTCAGGCAGCTCAAGCCGTTCGTGGTCCCGGCCGAGTGGAAGCGCAACTTCACGATCGACCCCTCGGTGAGCCATCGCTACCTTCAGGCCGGCGAGAGCACGACGTTCGACGCGATCCTCATGCCGCTCGGCGGCTACGACCAGCCCGTCTCGCTCTCGACGATGGTCAAGCCGGCGCACCCCGGCATCCGCACCAGCCTGGCGCAGGACTCCGCCGCTACCGACAGCCGCACCGCGGTGAGCATCGCCACGACCGGCGACCTGCCGCCGGGAACCTACTGGGTCACGGTGACCGCGGCCGCGGGAACGTTCGTCCACCAGGCCGCGATTCCGGTGATCGTGGGAGCACTCTCCTGCTCGGCCACGGTCACGCCCGTCTCCGACACGGACCCGTGGAGCTTCGCCTTTGCCGCAACCGGAGCCGTGACCGAGCCCGGTCACCCGGCGATCGCCTGGGAGTGGGACTTCGGCGACGGCTCGGCGCACTCCGCGCGCCAGAGCACGTCGCACACCTACACGGCCGCGGGCAGCCACACCTGGACGCTGACGACCACCGCCGGCGAGCTTCGCTGCTCGGCCTCCGCCACCGTGACCGTCCCCATCCCGTGCGAGCTCTCGTGCACGGCGTGCTCGAGTACCTCGATCGGGGCCGCGCCGCTCGCCTTGACGTTCACCTCCGGGGGCACGAGACGGTTCTGCGGCACCGCTTCGCCGACCTACGCCTGGGACTTCGGCGACGGGGCGACGTCGTCCGCGCCGAGCCCCGCGCACACGTTCTCCACGGGCGGCGACTTCAACTGGACGCTGCACGTCGGCGCCGGCGGGCAGACGTGCACCGCGCAGGGGCAGGTCGCCGTCCTGGCGCCGCCCGCCCAGGCGTGGGCGCTGAAGTTCGACGGCGGGCAGCTCGCCGAGGAGCTGTCTCGATCGCCGCTCTTCAACCTCGGCACAACCTACACGGTCGAGGCCTGGGTCTACCTCGAGGACGACTCGGGCTGCGGCACGGTCCTGGGCAAGCGGCACGACGGGACGGGCGACTCCCTCGCCTACACGGTGGACGTCTGCGGGAGCCCCCGCTTCCTGCAGAGCACCGGCCAGCCGGGGTCGCTGCGGGAGGCGCGGGCGCCGCGACCGATGCCGCTGCGGTCGTGGTCGCACCTCGCCGGCGTGCAGGACGGCACCACCATCCGGCTCTACGTTAACGGCGAGGAGGTCTCCTCCGCCGCGGCCCCCGGTGCGCCGGAGGTGTGGGCGGCCCCGTTCGCGATCGGTGCTGGTGCGTGGCTGGACGGCGGCCTGTTCGGCTACCCGTTGACGGGCCGACTGCGCGGGGTCCGCGTCTGGGGCCGCGCCCTCACGGCAAGCGAGATCCGGGCCTCGGCCGCCAGCACGCTGGTCGGCAACGAGCCGGGCTTGCTGGCGGGCTGGCCGCTGGACGACGGGCACGGCCAGATTGCCCGCGACGCCGGCCCGAATCACCTCGACCTGACGCTCGGGCGGTCCGGCGGAGCCGAACTGGAGGACCCGCAGTGGATCGCGGCCGGCGCCAGCGGCACGGCGCCAGCTAGCGGCTCACTCGCGGTCGCAGACACGATCATCCCGGGCGCGCTCACGACGGGGGGCTGCGGGACGTGCGCGTTGACCTGCGGCGCAACCGTACCGCCGAGCGGCGTCGAGCGATCGGCGGCGGCGTTCACCGGCGCGGTGACACCGTCCAACTGCCTCGGCGCGATCGCCTACGACTGGGACTTCGGCGACGGGTCCGCGCGCGGCACGCAGCAGAATGTGGCCCACGCCTACGCGGTGCCCGGCGGCTACACCTGGCGCCTGACCGCCTCGGCGGACGGGGTGAGCTGCTCGCAGACCGGGAGCATCGCGATCGCGCCCACTCCACGGAGGAACTTGCGGCGCAGTTATCGCTGAGGCAGATCGGAGCGAGTCGCGGGGCCGGCCGCTCTCGCGGTGCGACGGGATCCTTCGCTGCGCTCGCCTGTCCTGCCGAGGGCAGGGGGATGACAGCGTGTGGGGAGAGTCGGGATGAACCGGCGCCCAGTGCCCGGAGTCCGGGGTCGCCTCTACGTCTTGTAGATCTGCTGCGCTCGGAGCTCCTTGATACGGTCCCGCAATTGCGCCGCCTGCTCGAACTCGAGGCGCTTGGATGCCGCCTTCATCTCGCGCTCGAGCTCGGCGATCGCCTTGGCGAGCGAGGCCGCGTCGGTGACGTCGATCTCGCCCACCCGCGGCGGCGCGAACGCCGCGTCGTGGTAGTCCACGTTGGAGAGCTGCAGCAGCGGGTTGGCGATGTCCTTGATGATCGTGCGCGGCTCGATGCCGTGCTCGAGGTTGTACGCCTCCTGCACGGCGCGGCGGCGCTGCGTCTCGTCGATCGCGCGGCGCATCGAGTCGGTCATGCGGTCGGCGTAGAGGATCACCGTGCCGTGCAGGTTGCGCGCCGCGCGCCCCATCGTCTGCACCAGCGACGTCGTGCTGCGCAGGTACCCTTCCTTGTCGGCGTCGAGGATCGCCACCAGCGACACCTCCGGCAGGTCGAGCCCCTCGCGCAGCAGGTTGATGCCGACCAGCACGTCGAACGTGCCGCGGCGCAGCTCGGCGAGGATCTGGGTGCGCTCGAGCACCTCGACCTCGCTGTGCAGGTAGCGCACCCGGATGCCGAGCTCCGCGAGGTACTGCGTGAGGTCCTCGGCCATCCGCTTCGTCATCACGGTAACGAGCACCCGCTCGCCGACGGCGACGCGCTCGCGCAGCCGCGCCAGGAGGTCGTCGACCTGGCCCTGCGCCGCCCGCACCTCGATCACCGGGTCGAGCAGCCCGGTCGGGCATAACTTTCTCCTGGGCGCTACGTAATCTCGATCAGCTTTCGGATGTGCGGCCCCGAGAGCCGGAGGACGTGCGATGAAAGGCATGAAACTCGTTGCTCTGTTGCCCGCTGCGCTCACGCTGCTCGCCGCCGTGGCGGCGCCGCGTGCGGTTGCGGCCCAGGCCGCGTCGGTCAGCAAGCTCGATCCAGTGGCGGCGACGCAGACCTACCTTGCCAGCGTCCCGGCCGACAAGCGCGCCCGGTCCGACGCCTACTTCGAGGGCGGCTACTGGCTGCAGCTTTGGGACTTCTTGATCGGCGCCGGGATCGCGCTGCTGCTCCTGACGCGACGCTGGTCGGGGCGCATGCGCGACTTCGCGGAGCGGCTGACGCGCCGCAAGCCCGTGCAGACCTTCGTCTACTGGGCCCAGTACTTCGCCGTGATCGTGCTGATCTCGCTGCCGATGACCATCTACGAGGGCTTCATCCGCGAGCACGCCTACGGGCTCGCCACGCAAGGCTTCGGCGGATGGCTCGGCGACCAGGCCAAGGGATGGGCCCTCGGCCTCGTCTTCGGGGGCGTCTTCGTGGCGCTGCTCTATGGGGTGATCCGGCGGGTGCCGCGCACCTGGTGGCTGTGGGGGTCGGTGGTGACCATCGTCTTCCTGGCCTTCGTGCAGTTCATTGCGCCGGTCTTCATCATGCCGCTCTTCAACAAGTACACGCGCCTCGCCGACCCTGTCGTTCGCGAACCGATCCTGCAGATGGCCCGAGCCAACGGCATCGATGCCACCGACGTCTGGGTCGCTGACGCGTCCCGCCAGTCGACGCGGGTCTCCGCCAACGTGAGCGGGTTCCTCGGCACCGAGCGCATCACGCTCAACGACAACCTGCTGAACCGCTGCTCGCTCGCCGAGATCGAGGCGGTGATGGGTCACGAGATGGGGCACTACGTCATGAACCACGTGTACAAGGGGTTCCTGTTCTTCGCGGTGGTGGCGATGATCGGATTCGCCTTCCTGCGCTGGGCCTTCGACGTCGTGGCAAGGCGCAAGGGCGAGGCGTGGGGGATTCGCGGCATTGGCGACGTCGCCGGGCTGCCGCTCCTCGGCCTGCTGCTCTCGGTCTTCTTCTTCGTGCTCACGCCGATCACGAACTCATACATCCGGATCGGCGAGATTGAGGCCGACATGTACGGGCTCAACGCGGCGCGGCAACCGGACGGCGAGGCCGAGGTGGACCTCAAGCTCGGCGAATACCGGAAGCTCGACCCCGGCAACATCGAGGAGATCATCTTCTTCGACCACCCCAGCGGGCGGAACCGCATCCTCATGGCGATGAAGTGGAAAGCGGAGAACCTTCCGGCCGCCGGCCCCACGAGCTCGCCGTCGCCCGCGTCGAGTCCCGCCGTACTGAAACCCTAACGAAGATCGAGCGATTCGGCCCGAGGATTCGAACTGTGCAGTACTCCGGGGTTGAGTACACGCGGAGCGATCCCATGCCCTCGTGGATGGTCTCCAGCTTTCCAGCCCGGAGGTCACCTCGAACAGTGACCCCGGCGCCTGGTTGGACTCTGGCCACGCCGGTGAGTCGATCGTATCCGGGCTTGCTGAAGGAGATCGAGTGCTCACCGGCGGCGAGGCTCTCAATCCGCAGGAGCGGGGGGTTCTTGGTTTCGGTCTTGCCATCGATCTCGACGACACAGTTCTGAGGGGCTGACGTGACCAGGAGGTCGCCGGCGGGTTCTTTCACCTTCGCGGTGCTGGTGTCACCGGCGTGGCGAACCGGCGGCTGGGGGGAGAATTCCTTCACCTTCACTTCGACCGGGAGCTTTGAGATCTCCACCTGGAAGCTCTGGGGGACGAATCCGTCTTATTCGACCCGAATGACGTGCGCGCCTTCCGGCACGTTCGCCAGGAAGAGGCCATCCTCCTTGCGAAGGGCAAGCTCGCACCAGAAAGAGATCCAATGGGAGGGACGTTGCAGGAGCGTCGGCGGCTGCCATCAGCCTGGCAAACGGACCGCGACACCGGCGAGTTGCGGCTCGTCCGGGCCCGGCCCTCGCCCCGCGCCTCTACGTCTTGTAGATCTGCTGCGCGCGCAGCTCCTTGATGCGGTCGCGGAGCTGCGCGGCCTGCTC
>Ga0315273_10003575_pt1 | contig 18760 bp, 7 predicted proteins | sample YL17G02_0_MG_FD_205753 | JGI IMG/M metagenome (GOLD analysis project Ga0315273, IMG submission 205753) | Sediment microbial communities from Yellowstone Lake, YNP, Wyoming, USA - YL17G02_0 | ecosystem: Environmental > Aquatic > Freshwater > Lake > Sediment | place: USA: Wyoming | collected...
GAGCCTTCGCGGTATATTCGCGCATCCAGGACGAACGGGTGTGACGAACTGGTATGGTTCGGCGTCACGTCGAGGATGACCTTCATTCCGAGCTGGTGGGCCCGCGTGACAAAGTTTTTGAAATCCTGGTTCGTCCCGTATTCAGGCGCCACGTCGTAGAAATCGGTGATGTTGTAGCCCGGACCCGGCCCGTTGTTGATCGGATCCCTGTTCTTCATCACGGGAAGAACCCAGATGATATTGTAACCCATGGCGGCGATCCGGTCCAGATCAGGAGTGGCGGCGTTGATCGTTCCGGCGGTGGTATGCATTTTAAAGAACATCAAATACATCCTCCCCTCGCGCACCCAGTGGGGGACCGATGCGATCGTGGGGAAGACCAATGACGCGCCGGGGTCGATCGCGAAGTAGTTCCGGGTCGTGTCCCGATTGCCATCCGCATCGGCTGCGATGAGATTGACATAGTACTCCCCCGCGACGGCGGGGGGAGTGATCTGAAGCGAGGGAGCCGTCGATCCGTTGATGCCCCCTATCACGGAGGGGTTCGCCGGGTCTTCCGACCAGGAGAATGTGAGTGTGGCCGTCTGCCCCGGGTCCGGATCGGTGCTGGTCGTGCCCATTATAGCTATCGTTGACCCGTTGTCCTGAAACGTGATCTGTGCCGACGGGACGTGATTGACGAAGCGGGTGAACGTCACGCTTGACGACGTGACAGTCGTCCCGGCAGAATCCGCCAGCGCGCGGAACGTGTTCGGCCCCTCCACCAGCGAATCGGTAACCGTGAAATGACCGGCGGAGACCGGCACCGTCACAGTGTCGGTCCCGTTGCGTACGATCCTGACGCTCGTCAGAGATGTATTCTGAACCACTCCGTACAATGTCCGCTGAGCCGAGCGGGTGGTGTACCCCCCCTGGTTTGAGATCTGGACATAGCCGCTCTGCGTCACAAAAGTGACTGTGTCGGCGTTCGAGCCCCCTGCGGAGCTGCCCGCCCGGAGGATCAACGTATGGACCCCGTTCGGAAGAGGCGAGGGGGGAAGGTAGGAGAGCTGCCGGATCACGGGATCGTAGAACGCTCCGAGGCCACTATAGGTGGTGCCATCGATGACCAGTTGGATCGTGGACGTGTCCACCGTCGCCCCGACTTTGGGGAAGATCGAAACCGTTATTCCCGGGGTGCTGGTCGTGACAATCGCCTGGCGCTGGTTGGGGAGGAGATGGTAGATCGTTGGGTCCTTCGTGTAGATGAACGAGTTGTTGTTGTCGTCGGGATTCTGGTGGTGATTGAGCGGGTCGTTTGTCCAGTTCGCCCCCGAGGTGAAGAACTTATGCTGCCAGGCGCCGGGAACCCCGTGCGCGGGAGGTGTCGGGTTTCCCCCCACACGCATGCGGGCGGTGTACGTCCAGACCCCGCCGACGTCCTTCTTCATCACCCAGGCTCCGGTGTTCCATCCGTTGGCTTCCCCCGGGACGGTGACCGATGTGACGCCCGCACCCGAGTAACTGAATGTCACATCGACGCTGTCCTGAGCGCGCACCGAAAGCGTGATAAATAACAGGGAAACAATCGCGAACGTCGATCGGGTCGAAGCTGGAATCACGGTCACTTACCTCCTGGAAAGTTGAGCAGTGTGCGTTCACGGGGAGTGAGAACGGGGGTGGCGTGGAATGAATGATACTGAATCGCGGAGGAAAATGCAACGAACCTCCCTTTGGACTTCTCCCCGAAAGGTCGTATCTTGGCATCATCATGGAAGAGGTCGTGGAAGAAAAATGGACGAACTGCCGGCCGTATGGTACGTAAGATCCGCAACGTGATGCCGGCGCCCACCCCCGGGAGCACTCCCACCCGGGGCCGCGTCTTCTTCGCCATCACACTCTCCTTTCCCTTTCTCATTCTTGTTCTGCTTGAAGCGGTGCTCCGGCTCGTCCAGTACGGCGGTGACCTCAGCCTGGTGGTTGCCAAGAATGTACGGGGCAAGGAGATGTACACCATCAACCGGGCCGTTGCGCGCAGGTACTTCATCGAGGGGAAGTGGACGGTTCCGGAACCGGCAGGCGGGGCCTTCTCGATCAAAAAAGGGGACGGGACTAAGCGCATATTCTGCCTCGGCGAATCCACGATGGCCGGGTTCCCCTACGAGTTCAATGCGACCCCTCCCTCCTTCCTGAGTGATTACCTCCACGCCCTCCTCCCTTCATACAACTTCGAAGTGATCAATGTCGGCCTCTCCGCCGTCGGGAGCGCGGTGGTGGACGACTTCATCAGAGAGCTGACAGCGTATGAGCCGGACCTGTTCATCGTCTACGTCGGTCACAACGAATTCTACGGTGCCTACGGGGCAGGATCGGCCGTGTCGGCAGGCGGGCGGCCGTGGATGACGGATCTGACCATTCACCTGCTGAAGTTCAAGACGTTCCTACTTCTCCGCGACGCCTACGCAGGCATCGGACGTCTCTTCGGCGGGCCGTCAGCTCCACGCGACGCGACGCTGATGGAACAGGTTGTGCGCGATCAGATCATTCCGCTCGGGAGCGACACCTACCGGACGGGCCTGGAAACGTACCAGAAGAACCTCCGTTCCATCATTGAACGCGCGCACAGCGCGGGGGTCCCGATCCTCTTCAGCACGCTGGTGAGCAATATCAGGGATCAGACGCCGTTCCGCTCGGTCCTCCCCGACGGAACGACGGGTGACCGGCGTTCCGCCTGGGAAAGCGATCTCTCGGCGGGAGACACTCTTTTGGCCTCCGGCCAGATTGACAGTGCTTTGCAGATGTACGAGGCCGCCCAGACCCTGGCACCCGGTGCGGCGCGATCCACCTACAGGCTGGGTCTTGCGTTGCTCCGGCAGGGGCGCGACACCGAGGCGGGAAAACAGCTGAGGAGCGCGAAAGACCAGGATGCCCTTCGATTCCGGGCGAGCGAAGAATTTCAAGACACCCTGCTTGCCACCTGCAAGGCGTTCGGCGTTCCGGTCTCCCGCGTCGATTCCGCGTTTATCGGAGCAAGCCCGCACGGCCTCATCGGGAAAGAGCTCATCCTCGAGCATCTGCACCCCACGGTCGAGGGGTACCTCCTGATGGCACGGACCTGGTGCAGCACTCTTTCTCAAACAGGTCTTCTCGCACCATCGCCGCAGTGGCACTGGTCCGGTCTTCCTCCCGATTCGACGTTGATGGATGAGGCCGGCGTGACCGAGTACGACAGGATCACGGGCGACATCAGGATCGTACAGCTGACCCACCGCTGGCCGTTCGTCGAGAAGACCGAGCCGTCTGCGTATCTTCCTTCGACCCCCGTCCAGACGCAGATCGCGGACCTCATCCACCGAGGGGTTCCCTGGTCCGACGCCCGGTACCGTCTCGCCGAGTATTACGCATCGCAGCATGACTTCGAGAGGGCCCGACGCGAATGCCGCGCGGTGGCACACGCGATCCCTTATTCCTATGAACCCCTGCTCCATATCGGGGACCTCTACAGGCGCGAAGGGAATCTCGACCGGGCATACGAGACATTCGAGAAGAGCATCACCACGGAGGATAATCCGTTCGCACGGATGAACATGGCGGTCATCCTTTTGGAGCGGGAGCGTCCGCGAGATGCCGTATTTCAAATAGAGACCGCCTTTGGGCTCCCCGCGGTGAAAGAGCCCTCGTTCCCGCGTGCGGCGACGGCGACCGGGCGATACATCATGGGAACGGCATACGCCAGGACGGGCCGGTTCGCCGAAGCGCGGGAACAGCTGTGGCAGGCCCTGGAGGCCCAGCCTGTCTACCCCGAGGCCAGGGAACTGCTCCGGCGCCTCGCTGCACGGTAACGGACCGACACCACCAGAAGAATCAGCCGAACCCTCATGCGTGATCGTCCCGTTTCTCCCCACCCCGCCAGCGGGAGCGGCAGATACCGTGCCTATGTGGCATTCACCCTCCTTGTTCCCCTCCTCATTCTCGCTCTCGTCGAGATTCTTCTCCAGGCGATCCCTTACGGCCCGGACCTGGGACTGTTCATCGAAATCCCGGTCAACAGCGTGCGGTACAAGGGGATGAACCCCCGGGTGAGCGCCCGGTATTTCTTCAGGACCGAATTCCAGCCCGGATCGGGTCCCGATCTGTTCCTGGCCGAGAAGCTCCCCGGGACGGTCCGCGTGTTTTGCCTGGGTGCATCCACCACCGTCGGCTACCCCTACTGGTACAACGCCGCCTTCTCGTCTTTCCTGCGCCAGCGTCTGGCGTCGGTATTTCCGGAAAAAACCATCGAGGTCGTGAACCTCGGCATCACCGCCACGAACAGCTTCACCCTGCTCGATATCATGGGAGACGTCGTCCGGGAGCGTCCTGACGCGGTCGTTGTCTATGATGGCCACAACGAATTCTACGGCGCCCTCGGGGTCGCCTCGCGCGAATCGCTGGGCGGGTCGCGGTGGATGATCAAGGCATATCTGTCATTGCTCCACTTCAAGAGTTTTCTCCTCCTGCGCGATGGGTACGGCGCGCTCGCGGCGTTGTTCGGCGGGACCGGCAGAGGCATCGACCGCTCCACCATGATGGAGCGGATGGCGGAGGGGCAGCTGGTGCCGCAGACCGGCCCGGTCTACACACGGGGGATCGAAACATTTCGTGACAACCTTAAGGAGATCAGCCGGCTCTGCCTCGAGAGGCATACCCCCCTGCTTGTCTGCACGCAGGTATCGAATCTCCGGGACCTCCCCCCTTTCGCTTCGATGCATCGTCCAGAAATTCCGGACGAAAAACGCGCGGCGTTCGACCGGGCGATGGCCTGGGGGGACTCCGTGCTCGCATCCGGAGACACCTCCGCCGCACTCTCGGCCTTCGGGACCGCAGTGTCCGCTGATCCGGAATTCGCGGCGGCACATTTCAGACGGGCGTCCCTTCTCGACGCGCGCGGCAGGTACGACGAAGCGGAGGCTGAATACCGCCTGGCGAGAGACAAGGACGTGGTCCGGTTCCGGGCGAGCGGGGACATCAACGCGCTCATCCGCGAAGCTCCTGCCGGCGCGATCCCGGTCGACATCGAGGCGGCGTTTGCAGACGTCTCGCCCCACCGCCTCATCGGGTCGGTCCGTATCACCGAGCATCTCCACCCGGATGATGCGGGGCAGTTCCTGATCGCAGGCGCCGTCATCGACGTCATGAAGGCCCACGGCATACTCTGCCCGGGCGAAGAGTGGACCCGCCGCGACACCCTCCCGGCGGGACGCCTGTGGGAGCAACGGCCTGTCACTCCCCTTGATGGCCGGATCGCGAAGAGGAAGACGGAGATTCTGCGGGCCGGGTGGCCTTTCCGGACGACGGCGACGGCGGTGAGCGCTGTCGACGACCGGGACACCGTAGGGCAGATTGCGGAGCTTGTGGTTCAGTCACGCTGGAGCTGGCGGCGAGCACACGAAGCCATGCTCGCGATGAACGCGGCGAGGGGTAACGTGAAGGGAACGGAAGGAGAATACAGGGCAATCCTCAGCCAGTTTCCGCTCGACGCGCCGATGCGTGCGCGCTTCGGTGCTTTCCTTGCCGTCGGGGGGAGAACAGCTGAAGCCAGGAAGGAATTCACGGCGTCCGTCAGCACGCAGGAAACCGGAGCTGCCTGCCGGGGCCTCGGCGATCTTGAGCTTCAGGCCGGGAACATGCCGGAAGCCCTCCTCGCCTACCAGAAATCACTCGGCTACGCACAGCGACCTGCGGAAGAAGCCGACACCAGGCTCATGCTGGCACTCGCCCTGTTGAAGTCGGGGGATTCCCCCGGGGCGATTACTCAGCTTCGTGAATCCCTCCGCCTCAATCCGCACGACGACCGGGCGAAACGATTGCTCGAGGGGCTTGCTACCCGGTAGAGATCAGGGGACGATCCCCCGGACATCAACGTTGATCCATTCGTAGAGGCTGGGAAGCATCGGAGCGGCGAACATCCGTCCGCCGAAGCCGAGCACGCGGAACGCCATCATCGGTACGGGGGAGACTTTCAGAGCGCGAAGCCTGTCTTCAAACACGGTGAATCCGTTCGTGGCCGCCGATCGCGCGATGAACTGCTCGAGGACTGATTTCCGCTTCAGGCGAAGGAGCTCCCCGGCAGCCTCGCGTTTCCGGAGGACAAGCGAGGTGTCGCCGCTGACGGAGTCGCGGCGGTCGATCAACTGGAAGAGGAGCATGCCGCCGGAGACCCGGAACGGACCGTACATGTCCCCGATCGCCATTTGCCCGGCGATCTCTCCCACCGGCGGGTGCTCGGAGATCTTGAAGAAGTCGGTGAGCCCACCCCGGTCGCGCAACAGGGGATCGCTCGAATACCGCCTGACCACTTCTTCGAACGGCACCTGCGTACCGAGATCGGTGATCGCCCGCTGCATATCATCGATCGAACGGGTGAGCAGCTCCCGGACCTGCACGCGGGGAGTCGGGAGAGGCTGGCCGTATTTCTCGAGATACCCGTAGACATCCGCGTCGGAGACCGCTACGCTGTCTTCGATCCGTACCCGCATCAGCTGCGCCAGGTAGGAATCGTTCCACTGGCGGAGCTGACGTTGTACCTCCGGCGTGCGATCGAGCCCTCTCCGCAGGGCCTCCTGCGCGAGCAACTCCTGTTCCACCCAGATCCGGCATTCGGCGGTCAGTCTGTTGGCGATACCGAGAGGGTCCTTTGTGGTGAACGTGAACCCCGACTGGAAGAGCCGGGCGACCACATCCCGGACCCTCCAGATCCTCGTACCGGCCACCATCACCGTGTCGTCAAGGCCCGGCCTGAGGCGTTCCAGAATCTTCCCCAGCGCTTCCTGATCGATGGTGTAGGTCGAGTCATTCTGAACCAACTGGGGGGCGAGGGCGATCGCGAGAGTTTTGATCGACCGTGGGCGCGCGTAGCCCGTTTGGCCGGGGAGGAAGTCGTTCATGAATGCGGTGAGTCGCGCTTCCTCTTTCCTCAGCCGGATCTTCCTGGCGACCCGTTCAGTTCTGACCGCGGGTGCCATGCGCCCGTACTCCTGATTGCGTTCCTCGCGCGTCAGTTCCAGAATGAGAAAGCCCTGCGACGTGACAGTCACAGGAGACCTCCCCCCCACGTTGAGCGCAAACGCTGCCTCCTCCATCGGCCGTTCCGCCATCCCCCAGAGGATGGTCGACGTGTCCTTCAGGGCCTGCATGGACGAATCAACGCCGTAGGTAAGGAGGGTCTTCTTCCCAAGCTGCGAGTCGACGAACCGCGCATCCTCCTCGTTCCGGAATACCAGATAGGTCACAAAAAGCTTGCGAAGGGAGTTCGTGATCCCCCGGCGCAGCTCTTCCGCCGTAACTTCCACGGGGCGGGCAATTTCCCTCCGGTACAGCTCATCCCGTGCAAGAAGCCCCGTCAATGTCTGTATCCCCCTGACTGTCGCGGAATCCTGGTCGATCCCCCGCATCTCTGCTTCCTGCGCCATGAGTTTCTCGGCGATGAGCGAATACATCACGATCAGTTTCTCTTCGTTCATCCGTCCGGGGATATGCCGGTAGAGCCCCGGGATGAACTCAAAACGGCGTACGAACTCCTCTTCGGAAATGAATCTCTTCCCCGCACGGGCGACCACGGGATCGCTGGTTCCCTCCGATCCCTGCCCCCTCGTTGTCCCCCCCCCCCCTGCGAGGAAGAGGAACAGGGCGAGAGCGTACGCGAGGACTCCTGAACGAAAGCTCATGATCGTCAACTCATCGGGGCAAAAGGCACATGCTGAAATATACAAAAGAGCCGGGTCGCTCTCAACCCGGAGACGGCGCGGAGCGGATCTTGCAAACGGTCGCCCTTATCGCTACATTTTGCAGGCCCTTCTGAGACTACCCGGAGATGTGAATGTGAGCGAGCGAGACCGTCGTGCGGCGGGGCTGTCGCGCGGGAAGAAGCTGCTCTTCAGCGTCGTTCCCGTGTCGGCAGTCTGCCTGCTCCTGCTGTTCCTCGAGGCGGGACTTCGCCTTTTTTCCCCCTCGACCGCCTCGCACCTGCTCGGCTCTGTCTCATACGACGGACGGGAGTGGACGCAGATCAACCGTTCCTCTCTCGCCAAATACTTTCCCGCCTCAAGTCCGCTCATCCCTGAAATCAAACCCTCCCTTGTGACGCCACGCCGGGAGCCGGGGAGCATCCGCATCCTCTGTCTGGGTGAGTCGTCGATGTTCGGAACCCCGTACGAAATGAACGCCACCATCCCCGCCATGCTTCGCAAACAGCTCCGCCATCTCTACCCGGGGCGGACGGTCGAGGTCATTAACCTGGGGGCCTCGGCGATCAACACCAACGTCATCCTTGATATGGCGCCGGCGATGCTGGATCTCCACCCCGATCTGGTGCTCGTTTACACCGGGCACAATGAATTCTATGGACCTGATGGTGTGGGGGCCTCGTGGCTGGAGAGAGAATTCCCCTCGCTCACCGGTGTCAAGTACGGACTGCGCGACCTCCGGACGATCCGCTGGATCCAGGCAGCGATGCGTTCGTATTCTCTCGCGAAGAAGCAGGGGGGGGAACAGAACCTCATGAAGCAGGTATCCGGCGAGGCGCATGTCGCGCTCGAGTCGGACGACGCCCGGAGGATTTTCGGCAACTTCGAACACAACCTGGCGGGCATCATCGGCACGTTCCGGTCGCGCGGGATCCCGGTCGTTGTCAGCGACATCTCCTCGAATCTTCTCTTCCCCCCCTTTGCGTCACCTCCCCTGGCGGGAGAAGATCATATCGACTCGTTGATCGCCGGGGGCTCGGCCGCCGAGGCGGCCGGGCTGCTCCTCTCCGGGCGCCCGGGTGATTCATCGAACGCAGCTCGTGAGTACCGGCTGGGACTTTGCGCGCTCGCCGGAGGAGATTCAATCGACGCAGGGCTTTATCTCGGGCGTGCCCGGGACCTCGATCTGCTCAAATTCCGGGCCCCGGGGCGCATCAACCTGATCATCCATGACGTCTGCACTCGGCTGGCCGTCCCGTGCATCGCATCAGATTCCGCCCTCCGCGCTGCGAGTCCTCACGGGATTACGGGCCCGACTCTGTTCTGGGAGCACCTCCACCCGAAAGTTGAAGGGTATTTTCATATCGCCGGTTTGTTCCTCGATGCCGTCACACCGCTGCTTCCCGCCCGCGTCCCGTCCGCGCGGCCGCTCCTCTTCGACCTGGACAGTCTGAGCGTACCGTGGCTCGATCTGGCTTTCGCCGATATCTCGATCAGGGGACTCACCTTACGATGGCCGTTCGAGAACTACCGAGTCTCTCCGGCAGTCCTGCCCCAGGCAGACAGCGCGCTGCAGCACATCGCGCTCTCGGTTCACCAGCGCGTGCTGGGATGGAACGAAGCGTGCCTTCAGACGGCGGCTTATTTCACGGCACACGGGGACGTGCGACGTGCCGCCACGACCTACGAAGCCCTCCTCGAAGAGTACCCGGGAGCGTACTTGACCCGCTACCTGCTGGCGCTCCTCCTCAGGGACGCGGGGCGGTTAGCCGAAGCGATGGACCAGTACCGCCGGTGCATCGCCACCAATCCGTCCTATCCCTATCCGCGGGTCGACCTCGGGCTTCTCCTGGTGAATGCGGGCCGGCTCGACAGTGCGGAGGTGCAGTTCCGCAGCGCTCTGGACCTCGCCGATCGACAGGCCTCACCAGCCACACTGATCGCCACGGCGCACTACGGACTCGCCGCCGTTGCCGCCAACAGGGGGCGTTACGACGAGGCGATCCGCGAGGCGGACGACGCCCTCCGGCGCCTCCCCTCCTACCGGGCGCCCCTGGAGCTCCGGGAGCGGATCCGGCGGACACTCCCCCCCTCCCCCCCCCGATGACGCACGAAGGCCGGACCCATCGCTGGATCCGGCCTTCGCTACAGACAACAGGAGTAGAAGCGACCCCTACTTCAGCAACATCATCTTCTTAATGCTCGTGAATGTCCCCGCCTCGAGGCGATAGAAGTAGAGACCGCTCGCCAGAGTCCGCGCGTCGAAGTTGACCGTGTGGTTCCCGGACGCGAGCGTCGAGTTCACGAGTGTTGCAACTTCCTGCCCCAGGATATTGAACACCTTCAACGTCACTGTCGATTGTTTCGGCAGGGCGAACTCGATTTTGGTCGAGGGGTTGAAGGGGTTCGGATAATTCTGCGACAGAGAATACACCACCGGTTTGCCCTGGTTGTCCCCCACGGAGGTGGGGAACGCCGGCTGGTGCTTCGTGAAGTCCCATGCGGCGTAGAACGGTGCGTTGATCTCGCCGAACTGCGATTCCACTGTATAGGTCGGATTGGCGTCGCTGATATTGGCAAGGTGATTGTTGCCAAATCCGCCCGAGCCGGCCTCGTTGTCGCCGCCGCGGATGCCGAACTTGTAGACCAGACCCACGTTGTTCGCGGTGGTGTACTGGAACTTCACGGTGTAGATCGAGTCACCGGCGAGCGCATCGCCATGGGTCCCGTCATCCCACATCGTACGTTTGCTGGTATCGGCGACCATGAACCTGTCCCACGTCGCCCAGTCGATCGGAAGAGGACCGTTGGCACCCCCCGTGGCCGGGCCGTTGATGCCGACGCCCCAGGCCTTGATGCTGTCGACGTAGTTGACATCGGCCGTGCCCTGGATGTCGTGCAGGAACGATCCCGCCCAGATCTGGTAGTACGCGGGACGCATATCGACCGTCCAGGTGACGAGAACGGACTGCGTGAGTTTCTTCTGGCTCGGGAAGAACGGCTGGCGCCGGTCGTTCACAGTGCTGGTGATCGTGTCAGCCACTGTCACGTTGCGGCCGCTCGGGAAGATCTGGCGGCGTTCACGCTCGGCCGACACATCGCCGGCGTAGGAGAAGTTATAGTAGTTCTCCCGAACCGATACTCCGTTCTTGACGACATAGTACTGATAATCGAACGACTTGCTCAGCGAGGTCAGCGTGGTAAGGCTTCCGAGGTAGACCCGGCTTCCGCCCAGGCGGACGAGGTTGACGGTGCGTGCGGAGTCGCCGGTGTTGAAGAAGCCGGCCTGTACCTGGATCGTGTCGCCGACCGTGTACCCTCCGGTGTTGATTGCCGTGGTCATGTCGACCCGGTAGGTCACCGTGACGGTATCCTTATTCTCGCGGGCTCCCGGCTTCACGTCGCCGAAATAAACCCACTGGAGCGTGGTATCTTTCAAGCCGAGCGGAATACTGAAGTGTCGGTTCCCGTCGCCCGGAAGACCCTGTTCGGAACGTTGCAGGGTCCCGTAGCTCCAGTTCGAGCCGAGCCTGAATTTATATGCGACACCCTGACCTGCCGTGACGGCGTTCTTCGGGATGAGGATCGTCCCGGAGTAGAAGGTGGTCGGCGGCATCCCGAACGCACTCCCGCTGTTGGTCGGACCCAATTCCTGCTTCAGATAGTTCGGCGTCCCCCAGTCGAGTGTTCCGCCTGTCGGGCCACCCCCCATGATGCAGACAGAATCCTTGTCCGCAGCGGTCCAGCCGTAGAGATTATTGTCTGCGATGGCTTTCAGGTTCACCCGCACGAACACATTGATCATCGTGTCGGCAGCGGGAACGTACGGCGGATCGAACATGGCGATGTTTTTGCCCGACGGGAAGTTGCCGTTATTCCAGAACTGGACCGCGAGCACCGTGTCCTTCAAGATCACCTGGTTGCGGTTGCCGTTCCCTTCGCTGGAGTTCTCTTCCCATCCGTTCGCGCCGATGCGGATCTTGTAATGGATTTCCGCACTATCGTCGAACTGGACGGTCTTGGCCCAATAGTCTCCGCCGACGTTGGTCAGCGCCAGGCCGGATCCCCAGCCCGTCAGTACGGCATCGGCGTTCTTCGTTCCGCCCCCCGTGAGCACCACGGGTGAGAGCGCCGTGATCGTGTCCGGCACGGAGGCCGTGTTCACGAGGAACGTCACGTTGTGCGATACTTGCGCAAACGTGGCGCCGGGGACCACGAACAGAATGGCCGCCAGGGCAACGCACGCAAGGAGTAGGAACTTCTGCATAAAACCTCCTGTAGTGAAGAAATGTGAAGTGGTGGATTACTATTGAACAATGTACAGCGTCGTGCTTTTTCTTCAATCAGTACCGTCCGGACGGTGTGTGGGGTCCTTTCGAATAAGGAAACATGATGTGAAGGTATGACATCCTAGAATCCTACGGCCAATGCGATCGTGCTCAGGTTCCCGAAGACTCCGAATTTGCTCAGGGCGTAGTCGACTCCGATCGAAGCGATCCCTTCGACCTGGTAGTGCACGCCCGCCCCGAAGGAAAGGCCTTCCTGTTGGTCGACTTTGTTGAACGCCGGTTCGTGGGCCAAGAGTGATTTGTAGCCCCCCCGCAGGAAGAACATGTTCCGGAATCCTAATTCCGCACCGAAATTGCCCGACATGTCATTGTCGCTGGGGCGGAGGGCATCGCCTGCCACCGTGAGCGTAAACATGTCGTTCTTCACGAGGTCCAAGGCCAGGCCGACGCGGAACAGCAGGGGCATCGGCCACGGGTCGGTCTTCATCGAACCGACGAGGGTCTTGTTCCCTCCGGGATTGGCCGGATCGATATTCACCGGGGTCAGGAGATCGCTTCCGCTCATCGTGAGGTCTCCGCCGAAATTGGACATCGACATCCCGATCCGCAGGCCATTGAAGTCGGTGACAAAAAGGAGCCCCATGTCGAACGTAAAGGCGGAGGCGGACTCATTCCAGATGCTCTGGCTCACATACTTTGCGGAGCCGCCGATTGAAAACCTGTCGGTGAGCCTCCGCGAGTATGTGACGGCGACCGCGAGATCCTTCGCGGACCAGCGCTCCCCCGTTCCTTCCGGCTGGGCGACGGTCGTCACTTCGTCCTCCCCGTAATCGAGCTGCGTCAGGGAGAGGCCGATCGCATTGTCGCCGTCCAGATTCAGCATCAATCCGAACCAGCGAAATTTCGTCCCGACCAGCCAGTTGGTATTAGAAAACACGAACTCGCTGTTGGGGGCCTGCACCACCGCGCCAGGGTTCCAGTACAGGGAGGTGACATCCGTATTGGAGGCCACGAAGGCGCTCCCCATGGCGATGGCGCGGGGGCCGACGGAGATCCCCAGGAATTGAGCGGCGCTGGTTCCCACCTTCGATTGCCCGAAGGCGCCCCCCCCGGCGAGTGACGCGACAGCCATCGCGATGACCAGACTGCGTGTACATTGTACGTTCATGAGGTTCATCACCATTTATTTGATGATCGCAAGCTTGCCCGTGGTCGTGCCGACCGGCGACTCGACGACGTAAAAATAGACGCCGTATGCCACGTCGAGGTTTTCCGAGGTCTTCAAGTTCCATGCAACCGCCCCGCTTTCGATGCTTCCATCCTGGTACAACGTGGCGACGTGATCGCCGCGGGAGGTAAATATTCGGATCGTCGCCCCTACGGGGACGTGTATGAATTCGATCTTCCGGGTCCCGCGGCCGCTCGTCACGCCCGGGTTCAGGGGAGGCTCGAACGTGGATGCCGTCAGGTAGGGATTGGGGACCGCCCTGACCCGGTAGACCGACTGCGCCGCGGTCTGTTCGTCGACGTGCGGCTTCACGGTAGTGAAATCAAACAGGTCGCCGTTCCGGAAAGGCTTCGTCATCTTCACCAGGAACTGGTCGCCAGCCCCCGGCCGGGCGGTCGAGTCCTTCGACGCATAGGTGCCAAACGTCAGCGTCCAACCGTAATGGGGAGATCCGCGTGGATCCTTGTCCTTGAAAAGGATTTCGTCCTTGGGGGAGACGTACCCGTTGCCGTCCATATCGTTAAAGACGAATTTGATGTAGGTGCTGTCGGTGACGTTGAACACCCGGAAGTTCACCGGCGTGGCCACGGTGCCGTAATCATCGTCGGCAACCGCGGTGTCCACGATGGTATTCGAGAACTCGACCCGGTAGTCCGAAGGGCGCCGGTAGCCACTGATTTCCCGCAGGTCCTGGTAACTGAGAAAATTGGTGATATTGATGCTCCAGGTGTAGTATTTCTTCTCCGTCCACCCCGTCGGCCCGCGTGAGGTGTCGGTATCGACGGTCCAGGCATTGTTGAACACCATCGACACACCATCGAAGGCATCTGCATCCTTCGAATCGGTCAGGAACGGCGAACCCTGAATGTTCGGGCTGCGAAACACGGGATAATACTGGTACGTGACCGTGTACGTGCCTGCGGGAAGGCTTCCCGCGGACGCTCCCCGGATCGTCCCGTGCGCCGCATCGAGGCGGTAGGTCGTCGGGTTGACCACGGCCCCCGCTGCAGTCGTCACCTGCGCCGTCGATGCGATAAGATTTTGGCGCGAGAGCTTCACCACCAGCGTGTCGAGGGCGACAAATGTTTCGCTCCGCGGGTCAAGATCGCGCACGAAATAGAAACTCGTCCTCCGGTCCCACTCCGTGGAGTCCGAGGCGTCTTTCAACCCGTTGCTGTTATTGTCGATCGTATCCACCTGCGTATCGAGGAACTCGACCCGATACCGGTGGGCCGTCACCGCTGTTTCGTCAAGCACCTGGTAGGATACCGTCCCGGTGGCGGGTCCCGCAGCATGAGAGGCAGGAACGACGTCTGTCGGAGCAACATAGCCGATTGTCTTTGGATTCGGAGTGACGACGACAACGTTCCGGTCATGGAGAACTTCCCCCCCGGAGGTAATCGTCACGCCGAATCGATTCTCTGCGGGGAGTATGTTCAGCGTCGCATCACCGCGGGTGTAGGCCACGATCGCGTAGAAGTAGCGCTGCCCATTTTTGACGTCATTGTCCACGTAGCTGTGCACAAGGCCGGTGTCGCTCCCAAGATAGTAGATGTAACCCTTAATATCCTGCATCAGAACCGGCGAGGGCTGGAAGAACCCTTTGACGCCGTTGTTCAGATCGTATTGCACGAGCGGCTCGTATCCCTGAGGTACGCCGTAGCCGTCCGTGATCGTAAATATGTCGCTGAAGTTCGGATCGGTCGACTTGTAGATCTTATACCCCTCGAACGTCTTCGTCTGAAGGACCGGGTCGATGGTCGTCTCCGCGACACGGTCCCAGTAGAGTGTCACCGCACGATCCCCCGTCACGGCGGTCAGGGTGGGCAGGGTCGGCGGCTGCGGAAATAGGTAGTTCGCGTCGTATATCTTCTGTACGCTCTTCTTGTTGGTCAAGAGATCGGCTTCGTCGTTCTGGACGCTTCCTCCGTTGCCCCCCCCGTAGACCAGGGCGATCGAGAACCGTTCCGTCGTCTTCGCACGCAGGGGGAAGTAGCCGGACCCATAAATAAAATCTCCATCCTCGCCGTTGATCGGCTGATTGTTCACGATGGATTTGGGAACATCAAAGAAGCCGGGGCGCAGGTTGGACCAGAGTGATTCATCATCGCCGAGCCTCACGCCGTTGGCTGGTGTGAAGTAGAAGAAGCTTGTGAGCCCGATCTGGTCGGATTCTCTGACGTCGGTCTTGTCGATGCGCGGTTCGCCGGGAAGACCGGTATCGTTGAACTGCGCGTCATAGCCGGAAGTCGGCTGACCGTCCCCTTCGCCGTAGTCGCCGGTCGCCACGATGCCGTCGCGTCCGAGATCGTCAAAAGCGATATTCCAGTTTCCATTGTTGTCCACCAGATCGTTGCGCCGTTCGTCGATCATGCTGAGCGGGCTCGTTCCCGCCCCGCTCCGGTAGTCGACATAGCGCACCGGACGCAGCTGGTTGATGAGCGGCGGGAGCGTCGGATCCGGTTGACGCTTGATCTGGCGGTAGTGGATGTAGTAGTTCTCGTCGATCAGGCCGTTGAAGTTATTGTCGACGCCGTCATAGACGTTCGGATTGATCACATAGACGTACGTTCCCCCGGGGAGTATCTGCTGGATCTCGTTCCCTTCGGCCAGGCGTGTCTTACCGGGTTTGATCCACATGGAGAGGCCGCGTGTCGTGACAAAGACCGAGTCGACGTTCGGGACCGTGTACGTGTGCCTGGTGTAGTCCTCGTCGATCAGGACGATCTGTTGTCCCGCCTTGATCGTGACCGAGTCGAAGCTTGTCTGGACAAACTTCGGGGCGCCGATCCCGACCGCCGAGGAATCGGCGTCGCCGTCGTTGTCCACTCCGTCAAAGGGATTGCCGGGGCTTTCGAGAAAGGCATAGCCGACCATGCCGACCGGGCCCACCCAGAGCGGGTTGGTGATGATCCGTCCGAAATCCCCCGTGAAGGTGATGTTTTCATTCGCGTCATAGAACGACCAGTCATCCCTGTACTCACCATAGTCCTCGGTCGAGGTGACCCCGAGGTAGGTTCCCACGAGCATGCCGAACACCGCCCGGTCGTAGTTTGTGGTGCCGGTGTTGGTGATCTCGTAGAGCCAGAAAATATTGTCCTTGGCCAGGAACTGCGCCCATTGCATGGCGCGGACGCTCATGACGAGACCGAGGCCGTTGCGGTTCGGATTCGTGGAGTCGGGCTTAAAGGAGATATTGAACGAATTGTTCCGCCCGAGGTTGAAGTGCTTGTCGGCGTTGTCGTCCATCACGAAGTAGGTCTCCAGGTCGGAGCTGATGCGCTTGCCGAAATACCCGTTCCATGAGTCGCGCCAGCCCGGGTCAACCAGATCACTGAGTTTGTCGGGCCAGTACGGGGGCCAAGTGGCGGTGTAGTTGCTCATCGCCACCGACCCTGCGCCGGCACTGAAATATCCCGCCAGCGGTTCGAAGGCCCAGTACTCGCTGGTGATCGGATCCCGGTCGAAAGTTGCGGCAGGCCGCTGCACCGGGCAGGTCACGACCGAATGAAACGTCAGGCCGTTCCATTTCACTTCCGCGCCGACAAACGGGCTCACGTCACCGAGGTATCCGTTGTTGGGAGTCTTCCATGAGCCGCGCTGCCCGAACTGGGAGGGCTGGCCGATGACGCCCCAGTTGCCGAAGACGGTCCGGACCAGATTGCCGTCCATGAAGGCGTGCCGTTCATAGGGGGTCCCTCCCTGCGCCAGCAGGGATGCCGGAAGTGACGCACCGAGTGCAGAGAGAAGCAGGAGGAGCGTGAGTGTACGTTTCATTTAGAACTCCAGGTTCATGCCAAATTCGACGCGACGGGGTTCAGAATATCTCGTGGGATCCATGTAGAACTGATGGACGGTATTCACGTACTGCTTCGCGTTGCTGTTGATCGCACTTGCCTCGTCCGTCGTGAAGCTGGAACGGCCCGTGTCGTTGTAGGGGTTCGTCTCATTCCGCGTATCCAGGAGGTTGAAGACCCGGACGAACGCAACGATGCGGAATGGATCCACCGGAATTTCGTAATACGCACGTACGTCGATGTTGACGGTCGACGGCTTGAGCTGGCTGTTCGTCAGGAGCGACGAGATATCCATCGTGGCGCGCGGCGTATACGGGGCGCCGCTGCCGTACGAGCCGATGATGCTCCCCCCCCATCGCCTTCCGCTGTAAGTGGCGGTGACGTTCAGCGTCTGACGCTGGTCCCAACCGAGCGGATTCAGCTGTACCTCTGGTTGCTGTCCGCTTGCCGCCGCCCTCTGGGCATCGTTCGGGTCGGAGGCGGTCCCTTTCGCCACCTGGTAGGTGTAGTCGAGCGTCGCGTTGAATCCGGCCGAGAACCGCTTTGTGACCGTCAGGACGATCCCCTTGACGAACCCGAAATCACTGTTCGTGAACTGCGCGTACTGGTACGACCCGCCGAAGACGGAGATAAGGTTGCTGCGGGTTCCGGTCAGGTTCCGGATGTCGCGCAGGTACGCGGTGAGGTCGATCGTGATGTCGTCCGTGAGGGCCTGTTGCACGCCCAGCTCCCCGTTGATCGTCTGCTCGGGGGAGAGGTCCGTGTTGCCCGCCACGGTGTACTGGCCCGGATAGACTTTGAACTCGGGATTTTGGTACATAAGCTCGTAGTGCGGGATCTGAAAGAAGTGTCCGTAGGAGAAGTGGACGATCCCGCGCGCCGTGATGGGAAAGGAGAAACCGATGCGGGGGCTGACCTGCCACTTTGCCTTTGCCTTCTTGTACCAGTAGGCCGCCCGGTCTTGATCTGTCTTGAGAGGTTCGTCCGCATCCTGTACACCGTTTCCGTTGTAGTCCCAGAAGATGTTCGCCGCCTTGATGGGAGCGTAAATGTTCGGGTCGTCCACCGTGTAGGTGTAATACAGAGGGTCCTTCGGGTCAGGGTGGTCGTTGTTCAGGATCTGTCCGTCAGGATTGAAGTAGTCGATCCGGAGGCCAACGTTCACAATAAGGTCTTTGAACTCCATCTTATCCTGGAAGTACGCCGAGAGCTCGAGCGGCCTGTGTTCATACATGTCGTGCGACTGGGAGGACGTGGGGAGCACCTGCGTGTAGATGAATGGCGAGCTGCTCGTGTATTTGAACGAGCTCATCGAATCGACCGGCACGAGCTGGATGTTCTCATAGGCGAGGTAATGCCGGCGGACCTCCACGCCGAATTTGAGCAGATGGGTCTGGCTGATCTGGCTGCTCACGTCAATCTTACCGAGAAATGTCGTCGTGCTCCGCGAAGTGTGCCGCATATCGGTCCCCCCTGTCTGGAAGCTGTACGAGTCAGGGGTGTTCAGGAGGATCGGATGGACGTAGCGTAGGTCGTTGAGATCCTGGTAGAGATAATACTGGTATTTCTTCACGAAATAGGAGGCGCCGAGCGTATAGAACGTCCGGTCGCTCAGGATATGGGTCAACTGGACGATGCCCGTATTGCTCCGGTTGTGGTCCCATCCCAGGCCGTAGGGGTCATAATAGTACGCGCGATTAAAGGGGCGCGAGACGGTGTAATCATAGATATAGTTGCCGGTCA
>Ga0315273_10003577_pt1 | contig 18758 bp, 16 predicted proteins | sample YL17G02_0_MG_FD_205753 | JGI IMG/M metagenome (GOLD analysis project Ga0315273, IMG submission 205753) | Sediment microbial communities from Yellowstone Lake, YNP, Wyoming, USA - YL17G02_0 | ecosystem: Environmental > Aquatic > Freshwater > Lake > Sediment | place: USA: Wyoming | collected...
CGTCCGGCGTCTCGTCCCAGGCCTCGACGATGCGCATCAGGCGCGGCTTGAGCGGGCTCTCGAGCGGCCCGGTCGTGCCGGCGGCGGCGCGCGCCGGGCCGGCCGCGGTCTCAGCCCTGGACATCCCTCGCCTCCTTCTCCGGTCTTCCGGACATCATCTCGACGACCTCCGCGTGGATATCCATCCCCACCGGACAGGACCGGATGCAGCGGCCGCAGCCGACGCACATCGCCTGGCCGCCGTGCTGCAGCGGGTAGAACGCGAACTTGTGCAGCACGCGCTGGCGCGACCGCGCGGGCTGCGCGGAGCGCGGGTTGTGCCCGGAACCGTGCTGGGTGAACAGGCGGAACGAGCAACTGTCCCAGGTGCGGCAGCGCGAGCCGCAGGCGTCGCTGCCCTCGTCGGCCACGTCGAAGCAGGAGCACGACGGACAGACGTAGGCGCAGATGCTGCAGCCGACGCAGCGACGGGCGAGCTCGTCCCAGCGCGGGTCGTCGAAACTCTGCTCGAGCTTCGCGGCCCAGGCGGTGGGGAGTTCGCGGCGGCCGATGCTCCCGGCCACGCGGCCCGCCTGCTCGAGGGCGGTTTCCCAGGCGCCCGCGGCCGCCGGTTCCCATTCGCCCCGCCGCGGGGCGAGGAGAGCCTCGCCCTTCGGACTCAGGGCGCGGACGACCCAGCCCGCCTCGAGCGGCGCGAGCAGGACGTCCACGCCTTCCTCGCCCGCAGGGGACCCGCCGACCGCGGTGCAGAAGCACTCGGGAGCGGCCTCGGAGCAGGCGATGGCCACCACCGTCGTGAGTTCGCGGCGCCGCGCGTAGAAGGGGTCCTGGAGCAGGATGGTGTCGAGCCGCACCAGGCCTGCGGCATCGCAGGGCTGCACGCCGAACAGGATCCGGGGGGCCTCGTCCGCCGGCGGGTCGGTGAGCACCGGCACCCCGTCGCGGTTCTCGTAGGAGAACAGCGTCTCGGTGCGGGGGAACAGGAACTCCTTGGGGGACCAGCGGGTCCGGCCGGGGGCGAGGTCGGCTTCCTGGGCGCGGCCCACCGCGCGCAGCACCCGCAGGCCGCGCCGCAGGACCGGGGCGAAGACCTGCTTGCGCTCGGCGAGCAGCGCGTCCAGCCACGACGCCAGTTGGTCCCGCCCGAGGCGATGGATCGGTCCTGCCGATGGAGTGCTCATCAGACGATGAACTCCTGCGGGTCGTCGGGCCGGAAGGTGGCGAGCGGCGGAGCCCCCTCCGGGTCCGTCCCCGCGTGATAGTCGAAGCGCTGCTCGAGCTCGAGCGCCAGCCGCCGGTTGATCAGGTCGAGGCGGATGTTCGCCGGGCAGACGCGCTCGCACTCGTCGCAGCCCACGCAGCGGCCGCTCAGGTGGTAGGCGCGGACGAGGTTCCAGGCCGTGTTGCCGCGGCCGTCGATCGAGGTGGGTATCCACTGGGGTCGGTGCTGCTCGGAGATGCAACTGCCGCAGTAGCACATCGGACAGACCGCGCGGCAGGCGTAGCAGCGCACGCAGTCGGCGAACTGTTCCTGCCAGAAGGCCCAGCGCTGGGCGGGGAGCAGGGACTCGAGGTGCGCGATCTGGAGATCGCGCGGATCGGGCCCGGTGGCCCGCTTCGCACCGGTCGGGACCGCGCCCGGCTGCACGCCTGTGGCACTCACGGTGAAGTCGCAGAGGGCGCCGACCTCGCCGTCGCAGGAGTGGCAGCGGTAGGCGAGCCGGTCGTCCCGCCACATGCCGGGGCAGGAGACGCCGACCAGGATCACGTCCTCGCGCACCAGCTGGCCCTCGGCCAGCAGCGTCGTCGCGGCCCGCGCGTCGCAGGCCTTCACCAGCACGGCGACCTTGCCCTGCACCCTGCGCGGACCGGCCAGGTACGCGGCGAGGTCGGCGTGGTTGTGCGTGCCGAAGACCAACGTCGCCGTGTCCTCGGGCCGCTGGATGAAGGCCGGGATGGTCTGGCCGGGGATCGGGCCGGGGGTCCAGCCCAGCACGACCGCGACCTTGCCCTCGCGCAGCAGCGACGCCGCGAGCTCGCGCAGGTGGCCGGTGACCGCCTCCAGTTCCGCGGTGGCGGGCTGCGGCCGCGGAGCGGACGGCTCGGGCAGCGTGACCTGCGCCGGCGAGGCGGCCCGGCCCCAGTCGGTGAGCGGGCCGGCCTCGGTCACCGCGCGGGTCACGTCGCCGACCACCCGCGCCCACTTGATGCCCTCCGAGGCCGAGATCCAGGAGAAATGCACCCGTCGCGGGTCGAGCCCGAGGAAGTTCAGCAGCGAGCGGAAGGCCGCGAAGCGCCGCCGCGCGAAGTAGTTGCCCTGGACGTAGTGGCAGTCGCCCGGATGACAGCCCGAAACCAGCACGCCGTCGGCGCCCTGCTCGAACGACTTGAGGATGAAGAGCGGGTTCACCCGTCCGCTGCACGGCACGCGCAGCAGGCGCACGCTCGCCGGGTACTCCCGCCGCGTCGTCCCGGCCATGTCGGCGCCGGCGTAGGTGCACCAGTTGCAGACGATGGCCGCGATCTGCGGCTTCCAGGCCGGCGCCGCCGTGTCGGTCACGGCCTGCAGGGTCGGCTCGGTCATGAGGCCGCTCCCGTCATCAGGGCGGTCAACTGCGCGAAGATCTGCGTGTCGGTGTAGCCCTGGATGTCCATGGCGCTCGAGCGGCAGGCACCGGCACAGGCGCCGCAGCCCTCGCACATCGCCGGGTTCACCCGGGCGACCACGCGCAGGAGTCTGCCGTCGCGGGCGCGGATCTCGTGCTTCTCGACCGCCTGGTAGGGGCAGATCCGCACGCACTCGAAGCACGCCATGCACACGGCCTCGTCGACCCGGGCGATGGTCGGCTCGCGCTGCAGCCGGGTCTTGGACAGCAGTTCCAGCGCCTTCGACGCGGCGGCGGAGGCCTGGGCCACGGTGTCCGGGATGTCCTTCGGTCCGTGCGCGGCGCCGGTGATGAAGATCCCAGCGGTCAGCGTCTCGACCGGGCGCAGCTTGGGGTGGGCCTCCTGGAAGAACCCGAACGCATCGGTCGGGATGCGCAGCCGGGCGGCGACGTCGGTCTGCGCGGGCACCATCGCGCTGGCCAGCACCACGAGGTCGGCGCGCACCTGCAGCGGCTGGCCGCTGAGGGTGTCGGCGCCGTAGACCACCAGCCTGCCGTCCACCTGGGTCACCCGGGCCACGCGCCCGCGGACGTAGAGGACGCGCTCCTCTTCCATCGCCCGCTGGACGAACTCCTCGTAGCCCTTGCCCGCCGCGCGGATGTCGATGTAGAAGACCGTGGCCCGTCCATCGTGCACCTTGTGCTTGAACAGCAGCGCGTGCTTGGCGGTGTACATGCAGCAGACCCGCGAGCAGTACGGGTAACCGTGCTGGGGATCGCGCGAGCCCACGCACTGCACGAACACCACGTCCCGCGCGGGCTTGCCGTCGGACGGCCGGAGCACCTCGCCGCCGGTCGGCCCCGACGCCGAGAGCAGCCGCTCGAACTCGAGGCTGTCCACCACGTCCGGGTAACGGCCGTAGCCGTAGTCCGCGAGTCCCTCGGCGCTCATCATCCGGAAGCCGGTGGCGGCGACGATCGCGCCGACCTCGCGCTCGAGGATCGCGGGCTGCATGTCGAAGTCGATCGCCTTGCGGTCGCAGGCGTCGGCGCAGCGCTCGCAGGCGAGCACCCGGTAGCCGCTCTTGGGTGAGACCAGGGTGGTGTTCGTGCAGTTCGCCGCGTCGAGCGTGTAGGTCGAAGGCACGGCTTGCGGGAACGGGATGTAGATCGCCTTGCGCCACGCCAGGCCCTGGTCGAACTCGTTTGGCACCGATACCGGACACGCGGTGGTGCAGTCGCCGCAGGCGGTGCACTGGTCCGCCTTCACGAAGGACGCCTTGCGGCGGATGCGGACCCGGAAGTTGCCGACGTAGCCCGCGACCTCCTCGACCTCGGCGTTGGTGATGAGCTCGATCCTGGGGTGGCGCGAGACCTCGACCATGAGCGGGGTCAGGATGCACTGGGAGCAATCGAGCGTGGGGAAGGTCTCGCTCAGGCGGGCCATGTTCCCGCCGATCGACGGCTGCTTCTCGACCAGGACCACCTCGTGGCCGGCGTTGGCGATGTCGAGCGCGGTGCGGATCCCGGCCACGCCTCCGCCGATCACCAGCGCGCGTTTGGTGACCTGCACCTCCGAGGCGTTCAGGGGGCGCCCGCGCGCCACCTTCTGCACCGCTGAGGCCATGATCAGGGAGGCCTTGGCGGTGCCCTCGGCCCGGTTCGGATGCACCCACGAGCACTGTTCGCGGATGTTCGCCATCTCGCAGAGGAAGGGGTTGAGCCCCGCCTGCTGGGCGGCGTTGCGGAAGGTGGGCTCGTGCAGTTGCGGAGAGCAGGCCGAGACCACGATGCCGGTGAGCCCGCGGTCGCGGATGGCGTCCATCACCAGCTTCTGGCCGGGCGCCGAGCACATGTAGGTGTAGTCGGTGGAGAAGACCACGCCGGGGATCCTGCCGGCGCTCTCGGCCACCTGCTTGACGTCCACCGTGCGCGCGATGTTCTCGCCGCAGTGGCAGACGAACACGCCGATCCTGGGCATCGCTACGCTCCCTGGGCCGCCAGGGCGGCCCGCGAGGGAGCCTTGCCCTCGGTCACCCGGATGATCGCTTCGAGGATCTCCTCCGGGTCGTGGAGGCTGCCGCCGGCGTGCGGCACCAGCGCGACCTGGCAGGTGTCGATCGCGCAGCGCTCGACCTCGCGCACGATCTGGCCCAGGTTGAGCTCGGGCACCACGATCCCCTTGACCCGGCGGGACAACTGCCGCACGCGCTCTTCGGGGAACGGCCAGACGGTCCGCAGCCGCAGCATGCCCACCTTCAGCCCGCGTGCCCGCGCCAGGGCGATCGAACGCATCGCGGTACGCGCCGAGATGCCGTAGGACAGCACCAGCACCTCGGCGCCCTCCACGTCCCGCTCGACGTTGTCGTAGATCTGAAAGCGGTTGTTCCGGATCTTGTCGCACAGCCGCTGCACCAGTTTCGCCTGGCACTCCGCGGTCATCACCGGGTAGCCGCGCTCGTCGTGGGTGAGACTGTCCACGAAGACGCGGTAACCCTTGCCCACCGGGGCCATGGGTGGGATGAGGTCGTCATCGGGCTCGAAGGTCTTGAACTCGCCGGGTTTCCTGGTCGGATGCTTGCGGTCCCAGATCTCGAGGCTCACGGCCGGCGGGATCACCACCTTCTCGATCAGGTGTCCGATCTCCGCGTCGGCCAGCACCAGGGTCGGCGTCCGGTAGCGCTCGGCGAGGTTGAACGCGCGCAGCGTGAGATCGAAGCACTCCTGTGCGTTCCAGGGCGTGACCGCGATGATCTCGTAGTGGCCGTGAGAGCCCCAGCGCGCCTGCATCATGTCGCCCTGCGCCATGAGGGTCGGCAGTCCCGTGGAGGGCCCGCCGCGCTGGACGTTGACGATCACCGTGGGGGTCTCGGTGATGATGCCGAGTCCGAGGTTCTCGAGCATCAGCGAGAAGCCGGGACCGGAGGTGGCGGTCATGGTCTTCGCCCCGCCCCAGGCCGCGCCCAGGATGGCGGCGATCGAGGCGATCTCGTCCTCCATCTGGAGGAAGATGCCGCCCACTTCGGGCATGCGCTGGGACATCAGTTCCGCCGTCTCGGTCGAGGGCGTGATCGGGTAGCCCGCGAAGAAGCGGCATCCTGCGGCCAGCGCGCCTTCGGCGATGGCGTGATCGCCCAGGAGGAAGTGTTCGCCGGTCAGCACCGCGGGGTTCTCGCTCATGACAGGGATCCTTGGCTGGGTGTTCCGGGCTTCACGCCGTTGTCGCTCGGACCGGGGACCTGCTGCGCGGCCGGTCGTGCGCCGACGGCTTTCGAGTAGATCGCATAGTCCGGGCAAAGGGAGACGCACAGCGAGCAGTTGATGCAAGTGCTCTTGACCACCACCGGGTAGTGAAAGCCCTTGGGATTGAAATCGGCGGAGAGCTTCAGTACCTGCTGGGGGCAGAACTCGACGCAGAAGGCGCAGCCCTTGCATCGCTCCACGCGGATGAACACGCGTGCCCGGACCGCAGGCGTCTGCGAGATCATCGGTCTCCGCGCAGTCACTCGCGGGTTCAGGCTCATGGTTCTCCCCCTGGCTCGAGACCGGCCATCGTCTGCCGGCTCATGAGAAACGGCCCCACCTCCGGCCGCCGTGGCTCTTCTCCTGCGGCGGAGATGTGGCCCAGATCCAACCTGCGCAGCCCCGGGTCCCGCGTGCCCGGCCGGGTCGGCAAGGCGACCACCCCCGGTTCGGAGGTGGTCACCCGGACGATCTGCGCTTCCATGTCGTGCGTATGACGTCGGCGCCGTTGATTCGCGACTCGACTCCCCGCGCTCCGGCTCGCCACGTCCTCCCCACGAGGACTCCGCGGGAAGTATCTATCTTCGTGCATGCCCCGGTATGGGGCAATGGTCCAAACGTATGACCAGGCCAGGAAGCGGTATTCCCCCCCGGTCGAGGCCGGTTGCCGGGACCGCCCGTGTCCAGGCGCTCTCCGGGCCCCCCGCGGTGCTATCCTGCTCCCGGCGCTCGCGGACCCGCCACGCGCGGCTTCCCAACCGACTCGCCCGCTCCAGGAGGTCCTCCAGATGCGTCCGACCCTCAGGCTGCTCGACGACGCGCTCATCGAGCGCATCCTCTCCGAGGCCCGCGACCTCCTCGATTCGCTCGGGGTCGAGGTCCACAACCCGGTCCTGCTCGAGACGCTCGCCGGACACGGCGCCCGCGTGGACCGCGCGACCGCGCGTGCGTACCTGGGCGCGGCACTCGTGGACCGCGCCCTCGCCTCGGCGCCGCGCGAGTTCCGGCTCCACGATGCCCTCGGTCGCGAGACCCACCACTTCGGCGCCGGCCACGTCACCTTCACGCCCGGCTCGGCCGCCATCCACATCCTCGACGGGGAGACCGGCGAGATCCGCACGCCGCGGACGGCCGACTACATCCGCTATGTCAAGGTCGTGAGCGGCCTGCCGCACCTGGCCTCGCAGAGCACGGCCTTCATCCCGGCCGACGTCCCGAGCCGCATCTCCGACTCGTACCGGCTCTTCCTCAGCCTGCTCTACGGCGAGAAGCCGGTCGTCACCGGCGCCTTCACGATCGAGGCCTTCGAGCTCATGAAGGACCTGCAGCTCGCCGTGCGTGGCACGGGCGAGGCCCTGCGCGAGCGGCCGCTCACGATCTTCTCCTGCTGCCCGACGGCGCCGCTCAAGTGGAGCGGCGTCACCAGCCAGAACGTGGTGGACTGCGCGACCTGGGGCATCCCGGTCGAATTCATCTCCATGCCGCTCTCCGGCTTCATGTCGCCCGTCACCCTGGTGGGCTCGCTGGTGCAGCACGCCGCCGAGACGCTGAGCGGCGTGGTCATCAGCCAGATCACGCGCCCGGGGGCGCCGCTGCTGTGGGGGGGCTCGCCCGCCATCTTCGACCTCCGCTACGAGACCACCCCGATGGGCGCGGTCGAGACCATGATGATGGACTGCGCCTACAGCGAGATCGGCCACACGCTGGGCCTGCCGACGCAGGCCTACATCGCCCTGAGCGACGCCAAGGCGCTCGACGCGCAGGCCGGCCTCGAGACCGGCATCGGCGCGACCCTCGCGGCCCTCTCGGGCATCGACAGCGTGTCGGGGCCGGGCATGCTCGACTTCGAATCCTGTCAGAGTCTCGAGAAACTGGTGGTGGACCATGAGATCTGCGCCATGACGCAGCGCCTGGTGCGGGGCATCGAGCCGCGCGACGACTTCCCGGCGCGCCCGCTCTTCGAGGAGCTGTTGCGCGAGAAGCACCTGCTCATCGCCCGGCACACGCGCAAGCACCTGCGCAGCGAGATCGTCTTCCCCGGGCCGGTGCTCGACCGGGCCAACCGGGCGCGCTGGCTGGAGGAGGGCGGCCTCACCCTCGGCCAGCGCGCCCGGCGCGAGGTGGCGCGGCTGATCGAGGCCTGGCAGCCGTCGTCGCTCGCCGCCGACGCCCAGCGCGAGCTGGTCCGGCGCATGGAGGGCGAAGCCCGCCGCCACGGGATGGATGCGCTGCCGGAGCGTGGAGCATGACAGGACGCGTCGGCCAGCGGGGTCCCGGGCCGGGCGATCTTCCGGAGCGCACCGCATGAGACAGCGCCTCGCGTGGACTGCGGCCGAGTCGCTTCCCGGGCGCCTGGAGGTCCTGCGCCTGCAGGGCGTGCCCGCGGAGGCGGACCTTCCGCCGCGCATCGGCGCGCTGCTCGAGGCCGCGCTCGCGGCCTACCTGGAGACCGCGGAGCCGCGCGCGGTCATCGGCGGGATCTCGCGCGAGGAGTTCCGCGGGATCTACCACGGCGAGGGCCGCAACGCCCCCGAGACGCCGCTCGAGACCGTGCTCGCCGGGGCGGAGCGGCTCGCGCTGTTCGTGGCGACCGTCGGGAACGCGGTCACGACGCGCATCCGCGACCTGTTCGGCCGCAACGAGCCGGCGCTGGGCGCCATGCTGGACTCGGTCGCCTCGGCCGCGGCCGACCGGCTCGCGGTGCTGCTCAGTGCGCGCTTCCTCGGAACGGAGGGCGGCGCCGGCGCGAACGGCACGCGCGTGCTGGCGTACAGCCCCGGCTATTGCGGCTGGCACGTGAGCGGGCAGTTGGCGCTGTTCGCAGCGCTCGATCCCGGGGAGATCGGGGTCACGCTCAACTCGAGCTGCCTGATGGAGCCGCTCAAGTCGGTCTCGGGCGTGCTGGTCGCCGGCCCGGCCGGCATCCACCGTTTCGCCCCGGCCTACCCGTTCTGCCCGGAGTGCCGGGACCAATCCTGTCGCGCACGGAACGCAGCGTTAACGACGTCATGAGTGGAGGTGCCATGGACATCCTGAAGGAGATTGCTGCAAGCCTGGAGCGGGGGGAAGACGACCGGGTTGCAGGACTCGTGCGCCAGGCCCTCGAGGAGCGCTGCGCGCCGCTCGACATCCTCCACCGGGGCCTCATCGCCGGCATGGATGTCGTGGGCGAGCAGTTCCGCAAGCGGGAGATCTTCCTGCCCGACGTGCTGATCGCGGCGCGGGGCATGAATGCCGGGCTGGACCTGCTCAAGCCGCTGCTCGCGCAGGAGGGAGTCCCATCGGCGGGCCGCATCGTGCTCGGCTCGGTGCACGGTGACCTGCACGACATCGGCAAGAACCTCGTCGCCATCATGCTCAAGGGCGCCGGGTTCGACGTGCTCGACCTGGGCGCCGACGTGCCGGCTCAGCGCTTCGTGGATGCCGCGCAGGAGCACGGCGCCACGGTCATCGGTCTCTCGGCGCTGCTCACCACCACCATGCCGGTGATGAAGGAGGTCGTGGACCTGGTGCGCGCCCGCGGGCTCACCGGCCGGGTGAAGGTGATCGTCGGCGGCGCGCCCGTGTCCGAGGCCTGGGCCCGCGAGATCGGCGCCGACGCCCACGGCTACGACGCCGCGAACGCCGTCGAGCGGGTGCGCGCGCTGGTGGCGGCCGGGGCGTGAGCGGGGGCGGTGTGGCACCCGCGGCCCGCTTCGACGGCGCCGCCCGGGACGTTCACGTCGTCCCGGACGTGCCGGTCGCATGAAGAGCCTGCTCGAGCGGCTCGCCGCGGGCGCGGTCCTGATCGGTGACGGGGCCTGGGGCACGCTGCTCATGACGCGCGGGCTCAAGCCCGGCGAGGCTCCCGAAGCCCTCAATCTTTCGCAGCCGGAGGTACTCGAGGGGATCGCGCGACTCTACCTCGAGGCCGGCGCCGACCTGGTCACCACGAACAGCTTCGGCGGTTCGCCGGCGCGGCTGCGGCGCTACGGGCTGGACGGGCAGACCGAGGAGATCAACCGCGCGGCCGTCGAGGCGGTGCGCCGCGCGGTGGGCGGTCGCGCCTGCGTCTCGGCCTCGGTCGGGCCCAGCGGGCACCTGCTCAAGCCTTGCGGCGACGGCGACCCGGCCGAGATCGGCGCCGGCTTCGAGCGCCAGATCCGCGCCCTGGCCGAAGCCGGAGCCGACCTCGTCTGCATCGAGACCATGATCGACCTGGCCGAGGCGGTGCTGGCGGTTCGCGCCGCGCGCGCGGTGGCGCCCGGGTTGCCGGTGATGGCGACCATGACCTTCGAGCGCAGCCGGCGCGGGTTCTTCACCGTGATGGGCGTCTCGGTCGAGCAGGCCGCTCGCGAACTGGGCGAGGCCGGCGCCGACATCCTGGGCTCGAACTGCGGCAACGGCAGCGAGGTCATGGTCGAGATCGCCCGCGAGTTTCGCGCTCACACCGGGCGGCCCATCGCGATCCAGCCCAACGCCGGCCTGCCCGAGCCGCGCGGCGGCGAGACCGTCTATCCCGAGACGCCGGAGTTCATGGCGGAGCAGGCCAGGGCGCTGGTGCGGGCGGGCGTGAGCATCGTCGGCGGCTGCTGCGGCACGACGCCGGAGCACGTACGGGCGCTGCGCGTAGCGGTGGGGTAGGAGGTCAGAACGTTGCCCCATAGTGGGCCTCGCGACCCGCGCGTTCCCGGATCCCTGCCGGGGAGTAAGTGCGCAACGCCACGCCCCCGCGGAGGAAGCGCGGGGGCGTGGTCAGTGACTCGCGGCCGGCGTCGGAACCCTGGGGCCCGAAGCCTCGTGATGGATCTTCGCTAGTCGTCCGCGCGTTGCAGGTGCTCGGGAAGGCGGGCCGAGATCTCCTCGAGCGCCGGCCGGGCCGATCTGCTCGACGGTTCCTCGGCGATGCGCTGCAGGAGCCGGTGGAGCGCCTTCATCAGCAGCCTGCCGGACTTGGCCAGGTCGATCCCGGAATCCTCGACGGCCTTCCGCATCGCGTCGAGCAATCCCGTGATGTCGGAACGCACGGGATCCGTCCAGGCCATGTCCCGGGGACCGGCACCGGATGCGGGAACCGTGTCGTCCGGAGACGGAAGCGCCGGCATCGGCTGCGCCGCGGGCTTCTCGAACACGACGGTGCCGACCGGTTCAATCTGCGTTGCAACGCTCGCCCGGATCAGCGTGAGGCTGTCGGAGTGCTCCATGTCGAGAGAGAAGCCCGCGAGCGAATCCAGGGCCTTCACGTCGAGGGCCTGGCGGGCCGACGCGGTGGTGTCGCCCTTCACGAAGCTGCGGATCGCCTGGCCGAGTTGTTTGACGAGCTTCGTGATGTCGGCGAGTTCCTCCTGGTCGAGACTCCCCTGCACCGTGATCTGCAGCTCCTGGCTGGCCGAGGCGACGAGCGCCCGGGCTTCCAACTCGCTCCCCGCAGGGGTTCCCGTGCGGCGGTAGTAGGCGTATCCCACCTCGATGTCGGAGGCGAGCGAGATCGTCACGGTGTCGCCGTCCTTGGTGGTGATGTCGATCTCGGCCTTGGTCTCACTCGAGGCCTGCACCGCAAGGAGGTTCGTGGCGCCGGAGGACTCACGGCGTGTGTGGGCGGCCGACCACAGGCTCGGCTCAAGGCCGATGAACGAGGGACTGATTCCGTTGACCATGGGGGAATCCTCTCTTCCGGGCACGGGTGACCTTCCTCATAATCTCGGTATCCGGGCCGGGGACTTGAGCGCCGGAGAGCTGATTGGCGCGGGATCCGGGGCCGCTGGCATGAGTCCGGCAGGGTCTTGCCAGCGTTCTGCCTCCGGGCGGATAATCCCAACTGGACCGACGACGACGACTGGATCCCCCCGGACGGAGCCGGCGTCGTCCTGGACCGGAGGTGACTCTTGAAGGCCCGCCTTGGGATCGCCCTGGTACTGAGCGCATCGCTCCTTGCGCCCGCCGTCGGCCACGCGGCCTGGTCGGCGGACCCCGCCATCGTGCACGCGACGACGGACGAATGTCCGCTCGTTGCTGCCGCCTCAGACGCGCAGGATGGTGCGATCGTCGTGTGGCAGCAGAACGACGCGGCGAACCCCGGGGTGTTCCGGCTGCTCGCCAAGCGCGTGCTCGCGAACGGCGACGTGGACGCGGCGTGGCCGGCTGACGGTGCGCTCGTGAGCAACGTGACACCGACCCGTTCGGCGCTCGGCGCGCTCGGCGACGGCAACGGTGGCGCGTACGTATGGTGGATGGAATACGCGTCGCTCTATCTCACACGCATCCTTTCGGATGGCACGATCGCTCCCGGCTGGTCGGCGCGCGGCAAGTTCCTCGGCTCTCTCATGTCCGCTTTCCGTCCGCTGGTGTTCGCCGACGGGCAGAGTGGCATCTGGCTCGGATGGCTCCAGGGCTATCCGTTGACCACGTCGGGCCGTATCGCGCACCTGGGCCCCGACGGCTTGGGCACCGGGGGCTGGCCCACCAGTGGTCGCGGCTACGCTATATCGAATCCGAATGAAGGTGGGCTGCAGACGCTGGCCTTTGCGTATGCCCCCACCGCCGACGGCGGCGCATGGGTTGCCTGGGGTGATGCGCCGTACGACGCAGACGGGTATCACGCGGGCTCATGGCGGCTCAAGCGTGTGACATCGACCGGTCTCACGGCGCCTGGATGGGACGCCGCCGGTCTGCCCGTGCGTGATTTCCACGGCGAGCTGCTGGTGGACGCCTCTGCCAACTACGTACCCTCCTATCCGCCCTACCTCGCGGCGTCGCCCGTGGCGGTGGCTCCCGACGGGGCAGAGGGCGCGTACCTGCTCATCTCGGATGTGGCAGACTGGGCCTGCCTGACGCCGAAGCTCTTCCATCGCGACTTGACCGGCGCCGCGGACCCGTCTTGGCCCGTGGTGGGCGTGGTGCCGGGTGCGGGATATGCTGGGGCGTGCGCCGATTACGGTGCGGACAACTCGCTACGCCTGTTCCCGGAGGCTGCGGGCGGCGTGTTCGCGTTCGGCAATGCAACGCTGACGCGCTTCACGCCAGCGGCCGCGCAGACTGAATGGAGCGCGCTTATGGGTCAGGGGTTCGAATTCATCGTGCCGCCGACGGGCGACACGTACCTTGCTTCGTATCGCTCGAACATCCCGCCCGGGTACGGCCAGCCGTTCTCAGGCGTTTGGCTCAAGCAGACGTACGCCTCGGGTGCGGCAGGGCCGGGCTTCCTCGAATGGAACGACTACGCGCTGTACTATTTCTACATGGATGTCGGCCTTGCGCCCACGAGCAACGCCGGCGCGATCTTCGTCTGGTCCCAGACATACGAGCGCCATGGCGTGTTCGCGCGGCGCTTCACCCAGACCGGTGAGGTCACCGCCGTGGAGCCGGGCGCTGCGGTCGCGCGGGCAATGCGGCTGCGCTTCGCGCCGGGGCGCGGCGTGGTCGCGACACTCGGCGCCATCGCGGCCGGGCGCATCCAGTTGCTCGACGTGGCGGGGCGCGTCTGCGCCGGGACCGAGGTGTCCGCCGGTGCGCGCGAGGTCACGATCGAGGGGACCGCGACGCTCGCCCCGGGGCTCTACTTCGCGCGCCACCGCGGCGCCGACGGAACGATCGAGACCGGCCGGGTCGTGATCGTGCGCTGACCCCGGGCTCGTCCTGCCGCCGCCCTGTTCGCGTTTCGCGGGTGGGGCGGGGGGCAGTATTGCGCCGACGCTGTGCCCGGGCGGATAATCCCAGCTGGACCGACGACCCGACTGGATCCCCCCGGGCGGAGCCGGCGTCGTCCTGAACCGGAGGTGACTCTTGAAGGCCCGCCTTGGGATCGCCCTGGTACTGTGCGCATCGCTCCTTGCGCCCGCCGTCGGCCACGCGGCATGGTCGGCGGACCCCGCCACCGTGCACGCGACGACGGACGCATGTCCGCTCGTCGCCGCCGCGTCCGACGCGCAGGACGGCGCGATCGTCGTGTGGCAGCAGAACGACGCGGCAAGCCCCGGCGTGTTCCGGCTGCTCGCCAAGCGCTTGCTCGCGAACGGCGAGGCGGACGCGTCCTGGCCGGCGGCCGGTGCGCTCGTGAGCAGCATGGAATCGGTGAATCGTCTGGCGCTCGGCGCACTCGGCGACGGCGGCGGCGGCGCGTACGTGTGGTGGATGGAATACGCGTCGCTCTTTCTCACACGCATCCTCTCGGACGGCACGATCGCTCCCGGCTGGCCGGTGCGCGGCAAGTCCGTCGGTATCCTCCCGTCGACGGCCTTCCGTCCGCTGGTATTCGCCGACGGGCAAGGCGGCATCTGGCTCGGATGGCTCGCGGGCTCTCCGTCGAGCAGGCTGGGCCACGTCAAGCATCTGGGTCTGAATGGTCTGGGCGCAGGGGGCTGGCCCACCAGTGGTCGCAGCTACGCCGTATCGAGTCCGGACGAAGGCGGACTGAGGACGCTGGCCTTCACGTACGCCCCCGCCGCCGACGGTGGCGCATGGGTCGCGTGGGGCGATGCGCTGAACGACGGCGCGGGATTGCTCGCCGGCTCGTGGCGGCTCAAGCGCGTGACGGCGACCGGCCTCACGGCGCCCGGATGGGACGCCGCCGGCCTGCCCGTGCGCGTCTTCCACGGCGAGTTGCTGGTCGACCAGCCGTACTTCGGAGACTTCGGGGACTTCGCGGCGGCGCTCGTGGCGGTGGCTCCCGATGGGGCAGACGGCGCCTACCTGCTGCTCTCGGACGTGTTCGGTGAGGTTGGCTTGGGGGCCGAGTTTCAGCCGAAGCTGTTCCATTTCAATGCAGCCGGCTTGCCGGACCCGTCATGGCCCGCCGCGGGCGTGAACCCTCATCCCGGCCTTGCCGCTTTCGACCTGTCTGCCGCCAATGCGGACTATTCGTTGCGGCTGTTCCCGGAAGCGGAGGGTGGCGTGTTCGCGTTGTGCCCTCACGCCTATGGCAGTTGGTCCACCTTCGGCGGCGTCACGTTGCATCGCGTCACGGCAGCGGGCACGCCAACGGACTGGCCAACGGCCTGGAACGCTCGGAATCTGCATCTGCCGTTTGGGCTCGAGGCCATCGTGCCGCCGTCGGGTGACACGTATGTGGCCTCGTACTTCCCGACGGGCCCGACGGGCCCGTACTCGCCGTACGCATACATCCATGTCAGTCAGACGTACGCCTCCGGTGCGAAAGGCCCGGGCTTCGATGAGGGGTACGGCCAGGCGGGGGGAATCACCTACTACGGCGACGTCGGCCTCGCGCCCACGAGCAACGCCGGCGCGATCTTCGCGTGGTCCCAGGTGTACGAGCGCCATGGCGTGTTCGCGGTACGCCTCACGCCAGACGGCCAGGTGACGGCCGTGGAGCCGGGCGCTGTGGTCGCGCAAGAGTTGCGGCTGCACTTCGCGCCGGGGCGCGGCGTGGTCGCGACACTCGGCGCCGTCGCGGCCGGGCGCATCCAGTTGCTCGACGTGGCGGGGCGCGTCTGCGCCGGGACCGAGGTGCCCGCCGGTGCGCGCGAGGTCACGATCGAGGGGACCGCGACGCTCGCCCCGGGGCTCTACTTCGCGCGCCACCGCGGCGCCGACGGAGCGATCGAGACCGGCCGCGTCGTGATCGTGCGCTGAACTCCCGGCTCGCCCCGGGGCTGCTACGCTTGAGGCGCCGCCGTCGCGGGCCGCGGCTCCGCGGTCGGCTCCAGAGCCAGCTCCAGCACCTGCTCGATGCGCTCGACCGGCACGAAGGTCATCGCCGCGCGCACCTCGGCGGGCACCTCCTCGAGGTCGCCTTCGTTGTCGCGCGGCAGCAGGACGGTCTTGATCCCGGCGCGGTGCGCGCCCAGTACCTTCTCCTTGAGGCCACCGATCTTCAGCACCTGGCCCTGCAGTGTGATCTCGCCGGTCATGGCCAGGTCCGCGCGCGCCTTGCGGCCGGTCAGCAGGCCGACCATCGCGGTGCACAGCGTGATGCCGGCGGAGGGTCCGTCCTTGGGGATGGCGCCGGTCGGCAGGTGCACGTGCAGGTCGCTGTGCTCGAAGAAGCCGGGCTGGATGCCGAGCGACACGGCGTGCGATCGCACGTAGGTGAGTGCGGCTTGCGCGGACTCCTGCATGACGTCGCCGAGCTGGCCGGTGAGGATGAGCTTCTGCTGGCCGGGCATGAGCGCGGTCTCGACGGTGAGCACTTCGCCGCCCACCGGCGTCCAGGCCAGGCCGAGCGCGGCGCCCGGCACGTCGATGCGCTGCACCTTCTCGTTCTGGTAGCGCTCGGGCCCCAGCAACTCGCGCACCCGCCCTGGATCGATGGTGCGCGGCACCTCCTTGCCTTCGGCGGACTCCTTGGCGCTCTTGCGCAGCAGGTTCGCGATCTCTCGTTCCAGGTTCCGCAGGCCGGCCTCGCTGCTGTACTCGTGCACCACCTTGAGGACGGCCTCGTCGGTGAAGGTGAGCTCGAGCGACTCGAGTCCGTTCTCGCGCGTCGCCTTGGGGATCAGGTGGCGCCGGGCGATCTCGAGCTTCTCGAGATCGGTGTAGCCCGAGAGCCGGATGACCTCCATGCGGTCGCGCAGCGGCGGCGGCACGGTGTCGAGGATGTTCGCGGTGGTGATGAACATGACCTGCGAGAGGTCGAAGGGCACGTCGAGGTAGTGATCGGTGAAGGTGCCGTTCTGCTCGGGGTCGAGCACCTCGAGCAGCGCGCTGGATGGGTCGCCGTGGTAGTCGGCGCCGAGTTTGTCCACCTCGTCGAGCATGAAGAGCGGGTTGCGCGAACCGGCGCGGCGGATGCCGCGGATGACGCTGCCGGGCAGGGCGCCGATGTAGGTGCGGCGATGTCCGCGGATCTCGGCCTCGTCGCGCACGCCGCCCAGCGATTGGCGCACGAACTTGCGCCCGAGTGCACGCGCGATCGAGCGGCCGAGCGAGGTCTTGCCGGTGCCGGGCGGGCCGACGAAGCACAGGATCGGCGTGCGGGCATCGGCCTTGAACTTGCGCACCACCAGGTACTCGAGGATGCGCTCCTTGATCTTCTCCAGGCCGTAGTGATCCTCGTCGAGCACCGCGCGGGCGTGCTTGAGGTCGAGATCGTCCTCGGTGAGCACGGCCCACGGCATGTCGGCCAGCCACTCGAGGTAGGTGCGCGCGACCGTGTGCTCGGCGGCCTGCGGCGGGATGGTCCGCAGGCGTGACAGCTCGCGGTCAGCCTCCTTCTGCACCTCGGCGGGAAGCTGGGCCTTCTCGAGCTTGGCCTTGAGCTCCTCGATCTCACGCGGGCCGTCGTCGCCCTCGCCGAGTTCCTTGCGGATGGCCTCCAGTTGCTGGCGCAGCAGGAACTCGCGCTGGTGCTCGTCGAGCGACTCCTTGACCTGGTCGCGGATCTGCGCACCCACCTCGAGCACCTGCTGCTCGCGGCCGAGGATGCCGGTGAGCAGGCGCAGGCGCTCCTTCGCGTCCAGCACCTCGAGCAGTTTCTGTTTGTCCTCGGCGGGCAGATCGAGCAGCGAGGCGATGAAGTCGGCGATCTGGCCCGAGCCGGCCTGGTTGCGCGCGGCCGCCACCGCCTCGTCGGGGATGGCGGGCATCAGCGCGACGACACGCTCGAACTGCTCCAGCACGTTCTTGGTCAGTGCCTCGGTCTCGACGCTCTCATCGCTGGTCTCGCTCAGGCCCTCGAAGCGCGCCTTGAGGTAGGGCTGGTCGGCGACGGGCTGGAGGACCCTGACGCGCTCGACCCCCTGCACCAGCACCGAGTAGCGCTCGTCGGGGAAGCGCACCATGCGCAGCACGGTGCCCAGAGTGCCGGTCTCGTAGAGGTCGGAGAAGCCGGGGTCCTCGACGCCGCCGTCCTTCTGGGACAGCACCGCGATGGTGCGGTCGCCGGCCATGACGGCGTTGAGCAGGGCGACGCTGCGCTCGCGGCCCACGTTGAGTGGCAGGATGGCGAAGGGGAAGAGCACGGTGTGCCGCACCGGCAGCACCGGCAACTCGCGCGGTCCCTGCAGCAGGGAAACCAGGGTCTCCTGCGTGGCGGGCTCCTCCGCGACGACGGGGACCTTCTTCGCGCGTCCTGCCATGGGTGTCCTCTCGATCGGCCGGGCGCCCTCAGCGGGCTTCCGGCTCCTCGATCTGGATCTCCTTGCGTTCGGGTTCGGGTGCGCGCTTGAGCCGCACCTCGATCATGCCTTCGCGGTAGACGGCCTCGACCCTGGTCTCGTCGGCCTCCCAGGGCAGCTCGACCAGGCGGCGGAAATCGCCGAAGTAGATCTCCGCGCGGTGGTAGTGGGCGCCGGCCGGCTCCTGCGGCGGGCTGCGCCGGCCACTTACCTCGAGCACGTTGCCGCGCAGCAGGACCTTCACACTCTCGCGTGGCACGCCCGCCAGCTCGAAGATCACGCGCGCCGACTTCTTGCCGACGACCAGGTCGGCGGCCGGCGACCAGCGCGGCTCGGCGAAGTGCGAGGCCGGATGGCGCCGGTAGACGAGGTCGTGGAACAGGCGCTCGACTTCGCGTTGCAGGCTCTCGAGTGGATTCGGGGACTCGTCCTTCACGGTCGGCTCCGAGCTAGTAACTCTGGGTCCAGATCTGCAGGGTGCCGGTGATCGTCAGGCTCTGGCGCCGGCAGGTCTCGAGCAGGACGCCCGAGTTCGGCCAGGAATGCCTGCCGCACTCGCAGATCAGGCGGCCGTTGGGCTTCTCGGTGACCTTGCAGGCCTTGCCGTCGTGTTCCTTGCAGATGGGGCACATCGAAAGATCCTTTCGCGGGCGGGAGCCGGAGTCTAGCGCAGGCGGAGCAGGCGCTCAACGCGAGTGCTGACGAGGGCGTTGAGCGGGCGCCAGGAGTGGCGGGGGGGGGGGGGGGGGGGGCGGGGGACCCCGCGCCAGAGGGGCCCGCCCCCCCCCCCCCCCCCCGCGACCCCCAACCCCCCCCCCCCCACCCCCCCCCACCCCGCCGGCCCCCCCCCCCCGCGCCC
>Ga0315273_10003578_pt1 | contig 18757 bp, 14 predicted proteins | sample YL17G02_0_MG_FD_205753 | JGI IMG/M metagenome (GOLD analysis project Ga0315273, IMG submission 205753) | Sediment microbial communities from Yellowstone Lake, YNP, Wyoming, USA - YL17G02_0 | ecosystem: Environmental > Aquatic > Freshwater > Lake > Sediment | place: USA: Wyoming | collected...
GAGAAAAAGCTGACGGTGATGACCGGCTCACAGAGCCGCTCCTCGAAGGACTTCATCGGAACGGTCAAGAAGATCCAGGAGGGGGCCATCGGCGACATTATCGCCCTCTACTCCGAGTACCTGAGCGGGCCGGTGATGCACGCCAAGCGGCGCGAGCCGGAGTGGGGCGACATGGAGTGGCAGCACCGCAACTGGTACTCCTTCGTCTGGATCTGCGGCGACCAGATCGTCGAGCAGCACTTCCACAACCTGGACCGCATGTACATGCTGATGGGGACGCACCCGGCAAAAGCCGTGGCCAGCGGCGGAATCGCCTGGCGGCCGCGCGAGGAGCTGTACGGCAACATCTACGACCACATGAGCACCAAGTTCACCTATGCCAACGGCGTCGTGTACTCCAGCGACTGCCGCCAGTACCAGGGCACCGTCTATCGCAAGGTGGACGACCTGGCGGTGGGCGCCAAGGGCCGCAGCAACCTGCGCGACCTGGCCGACCCGGGCCTCAACGGCCAGGTACAGGAGCACATCGACTGCCTGAAGAGCATTCGCGGCGACGGCCCGTACGTGAACCAGGGCATTCCGGTCGCCGAAACCACCATGACCGCGGTCATGGCCCGCGAATCGGCTTATTCCGGCCAGGAAGTGACCTGGGACCAGATCATGGCCTCGCAGCTTGACCTGTATCCCAAGGAGTTCGATTACAAGGCGAAGCTGCCCGAGCCGAAGCTCGCCGTCCCCGGCGTGTACAAGCTGGTCTGATCTCCCATTCACCACCAAGGCACCAAGACACAAAGCCTTGGTGTCTTCGTGGCTTGGTGGTTCAATCCGGGCTTCACCGAAGCAGCGTGCTAAAATAACCTTAAATGATCAATCGTTTGCTGGCCAAGGTCATTGGCACGAAGAACGAGCGCGATATCAAGCGCCTGCAGCCAATGATCGTTGAAATGAACGCCCTGGAACCGCAAATGCGGGCGTTGACCGACGAGCAGTTCCGGGAGAAGACCAGCGAGTTCAAAGGTGAGATAGCCGAAGCCCTCAACGGCCTGGAGGGCGACGACCTCAAGCGGGTGGAGCGCGAAGTGCTGGACCACTTGCTGGTGCCCGCTTTCGCCCTGGTGCGCGAAGCCGGCCGCCGCATGGTGGACATGCGCCACTTCGACGTGCAGCTTGTCGGCGGCATGGTCCTGCACCAGGGCAAGATCGCTGAAATGAAGACCGGCGAGGGCAAGACGCTGGTCGCCACCCTGCCCGTCTACCTGAACGCCTTGCTGGGCAAGGGCGTGCACGTGGTCACGGTCAACGACTACCTGGCCAAACGCGACGCCGAGTGGATGGGCAACATCTACAAGTTCCTGGGACTGTCGGTGGGCGTCATCGTGCACGACCTGGACGACGAGGAGCGGCGCGAAGCCTACGGCGCCGACGTCACCTACGGCACCAACAACGAGTTCGGCTTCGACTACCTGCGCGACAACATGAAGTTTCGGCTGGAGGACTGCGTTCAGCGCAGCCACTACTACGCCATCGTGGACGAGGTGGACTCCATCCTGATCGACGAGGCCCGCACGCCGCTGATCATCTCCGGCCCCAGCGAGGAATCCACCGACAAATACTACCGCGTGGATCGCATCATCCCCCGCCTACAGAAGGGCGAGGAGATCAAGAAGGGCGGCGGCGAGCCCAGCGTCCTGACCGGTGATTACGTGATGGACGAGAAGCACCGCACCATCACCGTTACCGAGCCAGGCTGGGAGAAGATCGAGAAGCTGCTGGGGATCGGCAACGTCACCGACCCGGAGAACTGGGGATGGAAGCACCATGTGGAAACGGGCATCAAGGCGCACAATTTGTACCTGCGCGACCGCGAGTACGTGGTCAAGCCCAAGGAGGACAACCGCCACCAACTGGAGGTGGTGATCGTCGATGAGTTCACCGGGCGGATGATGCCGGGCCGCCGCTGGAGTGACGGCCTGCACCAGGCCGTGGAAGCCAAGGAAGGGGTGCGCATCGAGCGCGAGAACCAGACCCTGGCCACCATCACCTTCCAGAACTACTTCCGCATGTACAAGAAGCTGGCCGGCATGACCGGCACGGCGGAAACGGAAGCGGCCGAGTTCGATAAGACGTACAAGCTGGAGGTGCTGGTCATCCCCACCAACCGCACCCTGATCCGCCACGAATTCGCCGATATCGTCTACCGCACCGAGCGCGAGAAGTTCAACGCCGCGGTCGAGGAGATCCGCGAGCTGCACAAGAAAGGGCAACCGGTGCTGGTGGGCACCATCTCCATCGAGAAATCGGAACGGCTATCGGCCATGCTGCAGAAGGCCGGCAAGATCCCGCACGTGGTGTTGAACGCGAAGTTCCACGAAAAGGAAGCGGTCATCGTGGCGCAGGCGGGCCGCAAGAACTCGGTCACGGTGGCCACCAACATGGCCGGCCGCGGCACCGACATCCTGCTGGGCGGCAACCCCGAGTTCATGACCAAGGAGTTCTGCCTGAAGGAGCGGCTGGCGGAGATGATCCAGAGCGACGAGCCGGTGTTCGGCTTCGACGACCCGCACTTCGTCTACTTCCAGCACCTCGATCACTCCTACCGGGTGCCGCGCGGGAAGTGGGAGGAGGTTTTCGGCAAGTTCAAGTCCCAGACCGATGCCGAGCACGACGACGTGGTGCGTTTGGGCGGGCTGCACATCCTGGGGACCGAGCGGCATGAGGCCCGCCGCATCGACAACCAGTTGCGCGGGCGCGCCGGCCGCCAGGGCGATCCCGGCTCCTCGCGCTTCTACCTCTCGCTGGAGGACGACCTGCTGCGCATCTTCGCCGGCGAGCGCCTCTCCGGCATCATGCAGCGCCTGGGCATGGAAGAGGGCGTGCCCATCGAATCGCGGCTCATCACCCGGCGCATCGAGGCCGCCCAGCGCGCCGTCGAGGCCCAGAACTTCGAAGCCCGCAAGCACCTGCTCGAGTACGACGACGTCATGAACAAGCAGCGCGAGGCCATCTACGGCCTGCGCCGCCAGTTGCTGGAAGGGCTGGACCAGCGCGACTACCTCCTCAGCATCGCCGACGGCATCACCGTCGCCATGCTCGATACCTATTGCGAAAAGACCGTCCATCCCGGCGAGTGGGGCCTCAGCGCGCTCACCAACGACATGCTTGGGCAGTTCGGCATCGACCTGCGCGCCGTCGGAATTGAGGGCAGGCAATTGAACCGGGAAGAGCTGCGTGCCGAGCTGGTCCGGCTGGTTCACCAGAAGTACGAGGAGAAAGAGAAGCTGGTCGGCGCGGAGGCGCTGCGCTGGCATGAGCGCATGATCATGCTCCAGGTGGTGGACAACCAGTGGAAGGACCACCTGCTGGGCATGGACCACCTGAAGGAAGGCATCGGCCTGCGCGGCTACGGACAGAAGGACCCGCTGGTGGAGTACAAGAAAGAGTCGTTCACGATGTTCCAGGACCTGATGGACCGCATCGAGAACGAGACGGTCCGCTACCTCTGGCAGATGCAGGTGGTCAGCGCGGCCGAGGCCGCGGCCCTCGAGCAGCGGCTGGCCGGCGAGAGCGAAGAGCCGGAGGAAACCGCGGCGGCCCCGGTGCAACCGGCCGCCCGCCGCGGGCGTGGCAGCCAGATGGACGACTTCGTCCGCGACATTGAGCGAAAAAAGAAAAAAGAGCTGGCCGAGCTTCAGTTTTCCGGCGGCGGCGATGCCGTTGCCGTCCAGACCGTGCACCGCGGCGAGAAGATCGGCCGCAACGAGCCCTGCCCCTGCGGCTCCGGCAAGAAGTACAAGAAGTGCTGCGGCGCCGGCGCGTGATTGACCGACTGAACCAAGGCTCCTTCTTAACCATGGTCATTGACCATGGCATGCTAACCAGTATGGAGACCGTAAGTGTATCTGAGTTCAAGGCTACCTGCCTGGCGCTGCTTCAAAAAGTGAAACGGACAGGCGAGCCGATCCTGATTACCCGTCGGGGCGAGCCGATTGCACAGGTCGTGCCACCACCTCCGCTGCCGTCGCGAGAGGATTGGCTCGGCTGCATGAAGGGAACGATTCTCTTCATGGGTGATGTTGTCTCTCCGGTAATGGATGAGGATGAGTGGGAGGCTGCCCGTTGAACTTGCTGCTGGACACCCACATCTGGCTGTGGCTGGTTGGAGATCCCGGGCGTTTGGGCAGTCAGGTCGCAAACGAATTGCGGAACCCGCAAAACGAAGTATGGATCTCCCCGATCAGTTCCCGGGAAATCCTCCTTCTGACGGAGAAGAAGCGGCTCCAGTTGAATGTGGAGACGAGGAAATGGATCCGCGAGAACATCCTGAGACTTGCCTTGCGGGAAGCTGCATTTACCCACGAGGTCGCGCTGCAAGCAGCGGGGATCGATCTTCCCCATCGTGACCCGGCCGACCGCATACTGGCCGCGACAGCGCTGGTCTACAATCTGACCTTAGTGACAGCCGACCGGCGTCTGCTCGGTTGCCACGGCCTGCCCCTGCTCCCCAATCGCTGACCGTTCCGGAAAGGCTGCGGTCCGCCGTGCCCCGCGGGGTTTTCGTTCTTTCACCTGCCCGGTTCTCGGAATTCGCCGCTGAACTGAGGCATCGGTGCCTGTGTACAGCCTCCCTGTCTGCGGCCCGACTTTTTCGCAGCTTCTTGCACGCGCGGCCCTGTTGCCGCAAGCGGGCGAAACGCGTGCCGCCGCACGGCTGTCGTGATAAATTGGGGAGGCTGGATAGCTGGCGGGCCCGGAGTATCGACCGATGCGGCGCCAAGGGTTTCTGCCGGTTTCGCTGCTCGCAGGTCTGTTCCTGCTGTGGGGGGGTGGTGTCTGCGCGCAGGTGCAGGTGGGCGAAACCTTCGGCGTGGCCCTGGACCCGGCCCAGAAAACCGCACAGCAGTTCCACGGCGGCTTTTACCACCTGCTGCGCTCCGATGTGCTGGATGCGCGAAACTACTTCGCGCCCCAGGTTGCTCCCTACCATTACCAGGATTACCGCTTCGCGTTGGCCGGTCCGGTGAACATTCCTCGCCTGCTATCGCGGCGGAAGAAGTGGTTTTTCGCCTTGGGTGTCTCCTGGAACAGTGACACGCGGCCGGAATCTGGACAGGGCATGGTGCCGACGGCTGCCGAGCGCACCGGCGATTTTCGCGGCTCACCGCTATGCACCGACGCTTTTCGCGCGCAGTTTTCCGACTGCCGCGTGGCCGAGTCCGCCTGGTCGCGCTACGGGCCGGCGCTGCTGGCGTCCTACCCGCTGCCAAACGCCCAGGGACCAGGCTTCAATTATGCTGGCTCGGCGACCCGGCGCAGCTCGGCGCGGCGCTACTCCGGGCGGTTGGAGTGGACGCCGCAGGGACGGTGGAGAGCCGGGGTGCGGCTGTCGCAGGAAGCGGCCCCACAGAGACTGCCATTCCAGGGGTCCCTGCTGGGCAACGCGCCGATCCTGCGCCGCAGCACGAATGATGCCGCCAACCTGCGCCTCACAACAGCCATCAACGTAAAGACCTTCAACGCCTTCAGCATGACCGTCTCCCGCGGCGGGCAGACGGATCGCGCCGCGGCGCTGCAGAGGCGCCGCAATGCCGGCTACGATGCCCCGGAGCTCTTCCTCGACAACCCGGACGGCCTGTTGCCGGCGGTAAGCATCGCCGGCCTGACCAGCTACAGCGCCGGCCGCTCGCCCGGGTATTTCAACAGCAGCGTAATCGTCCGGGACGACTACGCGCGTTCCGCCGGCAAGCACGAGTGGCGGCTGGCAGCGCAGTGGGTGCGCAGCACCCGCGCAGTGGAAATCTCCTCGCTGCCGGCCGGCTCGATCTCGTTCGCCCGCGGCGGCAATTCCACCGGAAACCCGGTGGCGGATGCACTGCTGGGCCGTTTCTCGTCCTACCAGGAGGGCCGGGCCATTCCCGTCGTGCTGGGACTGACCCAGTTCGAGGTTTCTCTGGCGGATCGCTGGAAGAAACACGCCCGGTTCGTGCTCGATTATGGGCTGATCTGGCTGTGGACGCCGCTGGAGCGCCGTCTGAACGGCCCGCTGGCGAATTTCTCTCCCGATCGTTTCGCCCCCGCCTCTGCCAGGGAAGTCGCGCGTGACGGCACGCTGACGGAGGGGCCGGGCGATCCGCGCAATGGCATCGTGGTGGGCGATTCCGGCCGCCTTGTCCGCGCCCCCGCAAATAACATCGCGCCCCGACTGGGCGCGTCCTGGCAGCCGTTCAAGAAGCACAAGCTGAACGTACGCGCGGGCGCGAGTGTGGCCATCGACCGGGCGCGCATTGACCCGGCGTTGGCCAACAACCCGCCCGAAGAAACGGTAACGCGCTTGAACGGGCTGCTGCAGAACCCGGCGGCCGCCGTCCGGGTGGCTTCGCGCCCGCCCTCGTTGCTGACCTTGCACCCCGGGTTCCTGAATCCGAATGTGTACAACGCGAACGCGCGGGTCGAGCAGGAGTGGCGGCGCCATCTTTGGGCCGCCGAGTACAGGTGTTCGCTAGGGCGCCACCTGGTGCGGCAGCGGAACCTGAACCAGTTGCCGCCCGGCGCGCTGTCAGGGGTGAAAGGCATCAACGCCGACGCGCTGCGCCCCTACCCGGGCTACGCCACCATCACCTTCCGTGAGACGGCGGGCAATTCCAGCGCGCACGCCATGGAGTTCTCCGTCAGCCCGCGCAAGCCGGTTGTCGGCATCTCCTATCGCCTCCGATACACCTTCTCCAAGGTGCTGACCGATTCGACCGGCGAGGGGGCGCTTCCCCAGGACAACTTCAACCTGCGGAACGACCGGGGCCCGGCCGGTTTCGACCGGCGGCAGGGACTGATACTCGAATACAGCTACCAGCCGAAGTTCGGGGCCTGGATGCCTGCCTGGGCGGGGCTTCTGCTGCGCAACTGGGAGATCTACGGCGGCAGCACGCTAACCACAGGAGTCCCCTTCGATGTCGTGCAGCCCGGCGACCGGGCGATGATGGGCGGCGGCGTGCAGCGGCCCGACGTAGTTGCCGAACCCGCGCTGGACCGCGGCGACCGCAGCCTGCAGCGTTACTTCAACGTCGAGGCCTTCCGCAGCCCCGCGCTGGGCGCCTTGGGGAACGCCGCCCACTTGTTGGTGTACGGACCGGGCACGAACAACGCCAACCTTTCCCTGTCGCGCATGCTGGCGTTGACCAAGGGCCTGCGCGCGCAGTTGCGCGCCGATGTCACCAACGCCTTCAACCATCCCTCCTTCAACGCTATCGGCACCGTCTTCGACCCCGCCACCTACCTGCTGCCGTCGAGCAGCTTCGGGCGCGTGACCGCTGCCGGCCCCGGCCGCTCCGTCCAGCTCACGTTCAGACTCGTTTTCTGAGCCGGGGCTGTTTCACCACGGAGCCACGGAGGCCGCAGAGACAGCGGGCTGACGGCTGGCGATCGATAGCTGACAGAGGACCTGATCCGACAGCCGACAGCCGTCAGCCGCATTTGGCGCGCTTGAGGCTGAGGAGGTTGTCGGCGCGGTTCAGGTGCTTGTAGCTGTTGTCCATGGCCGCGGGCAGGCGGACGGCGAACAGGTAGGCAATCACGCCGAATTCCACGAGCACGGTGGCCGGGAGCGTCAGCCAGGCGAAGCGGAAGAACCAGACTGCCAGTGCGTTCCATGCTCGAAAAATGGCGCCCATGGCCACATTGAAGGATTGGGCCACCAGGTAGGCCGCCAGGAAGAAGACCGCAAAGCTGTAGCGCCCCATGAACTCGTCGGCGCGGCCGACGGCCGCGTGCCAGGCAGCCCGCAACTTGCGAATCAGGCCGAAGCGGCGGAGGAAAACCGGGCCATTTGCGACGTGGATCTCGGTGGTATGAATGCGCTTCCACCGTTGGCCAGGCCCGAGCACGGCTTCGAGTTGCTCGTCGAGGGAGGTTTGCACGCCCCATCCGGCCACATCGACAATGCGAACGCGGGCGGCGACGTCCGGGCCGCCCTTGCCGATCTGGCCTTCCACCCGATACACCATGTTTACGTTGCGCCGGTTCGGCTCGATGGCGTCCTTCAGCGCCAGGTACTTGCGGCCGCCGCTCTGGTACAGCCGCGCGTAATGGCAATCGGTGGGGGCCCGCGGCTGGCGCGGCCGCGTCCCGCCCTCCATCACGTGGAAAAAGTAATCGACAATCTGGAGCGTCTCGGCCAGCGGCTCGGGATAAACGCGATCGGGTGTGTCGTTGGGCGTGTGCAGCTTGCCCCCGAACACCACCGGCGAGACCTTGCCCGGCGCCATAGCGATTATCGCCGCGGCCGGAATCTTCGGTTTCGGCCTTCCCGTGATGCGCTCGGCAATGCGATCCAGCAGGCCGTTGTTGACCTCCAGCCAGGAAACATGGTCGGTGGTGCCGCCGGAAAGAAAGCTGTTGTACTTGATGCCGTGCAGGTGGGCGGCTTCTTCCAGCAGGTCGTCCAGGCGCTGGTCGCCCGCGAAGGGGATGAACGCGCGAATGAAATCGGCGCCCAGCGTCTCGCGCAGGATGTAAAGCCGGCCTTCGCCGACGGCATCGATGGCCAGCACCGCTTTGGTCCTCTTCAGTTGCTCGGGGGGCTGGGACTTGACGTAAAAGCGCGACCCGGTCACGCCGAAGCGATACTTGGCCAGGGGTATGGCCAGCAGCGCGACGGCGGCCGCCGCCAGGTTGCCGGAGTTCCAGGCCATGTTGGCGGCCACCAAGCCGGCCGTCAGCAGGCATTGAGACAGGAAGCCCACCATGCCGCATTCTTCGGAGCCGGCGAGAACATAGGTGTGAGTCAGCGGGGGCGGTTCCTGGCGGCGCAGGTCGGCCAGCAGATACTGCTTCAGGATCTCTTCGCCGGTGGTGTTATCGTCTGCGCCGGGGCCCCGCCAGGTGTCGTAGTGGGCCACCAGCACCAGTTCCTCGGTGGAGCGCCCGGGCACGGTGAAGATGTAGTTGGCGTCGGTGGTGCGCAGGTAAAAAATGGGAAGCCGCTGGCGGCGCGCCAGGCAACGGCCCGGCCATTCCCGCTCCACCCGCGCCAGGAACTCCTCGGCGGCCCGTTTGTTGGCCTGGTTGTAGTCTTCGCCCGGCCGGCGGCGGCAGGCCTCACCGATGTTGCGGATCAGCTCCGCAACGCGCGCCTCTACGTCATCGCGCAGCGGCAGCCGTGCGGGCGTGGGTTCGACCGGCAAGCTGGAGGCAGTCTATCGGCTCTCGATGGACTGTTCAATCACAAAGAGCACCAGAGAGCCGCAAGGAAAGCCAGGAAGAAGATCTTTCTTGGCGGTAGCCGCTTGCCTCCTCCGGCGTGTCTCTCGTCTGACTGGGGCGCCGCCTACTCGGCCCCGCGGGCCTTTTGGATTGCGCGTATCCTTTCAATGAGGTCGGGCAGCCGGATTGTTGCCGTTTTCCATATCTCACTGGTATCAATGTCGTCGTAGTCATGAATCAGTTTGTCGCGCATGCCGGCGATCGCCTTCCAGGGAACATCGGGATGGCTTGCCCGCAGATCAGCCGAAAGCCGTTTAACGGCCTCGCCAATCACGAGAAGTTGATGGACGACTGCGGATTGGGTTTTCCAGTCGGTCGGAAACTGTGCCCGGTCGCAATGGCAAACAAAGCCCAGCGCCAGGTCGGCGGCGTGAAGAATATCGAGAAGTATCGCATCATCACGCGACATAAAGCAGAGTGGCGCTTTCGAGGATCGCTTTGCGGCGGATCGGGTTGTGGCCATTCTCGACGGCCCGGCGGCTAATCAGGTCTACCTCCCGCCCGATCTGCTCTGACAGTTCCTGCTGCATGGCTATGTGCGCAATCAGGTCCCATTCGGCGTCAGGCTCGAAAGTCACAAGCAGATCGATATCGCTGTCCGGTCGCAACTCGCCGTGCAGCACTGAACCGAACAGCGACAGCTCTGCTATCCTCCACCGCCGGCAAAAGGCCTCGAGTATGGAAGGCTCGATTCCAACCCGGTCGATTGTTGACAGGACCATGGCTACATTATACGACGGCGGGTCTGGGGCGAGAAGCGTGCATCCGGAGGCCTCAGTGTTTCTTTGTGTCTTTGCGCCTTTCTGCTGAATGATGATGCGGCGGAGGAGAGATGAACCGCGGACAAGTGCTTCGGCGCCCAGGAAGGCTGGCGCCCGCGCCGCCCTGGCCTCGCTGAAGTGAATTGGGAATGGACCGCAGATCAAGGCAGACCGCGGGGAGGAACCAAAGAAACGGGGCCGAATCCGCGGATTCCGCGGATTTTCGCGGATCAGCGGGCGAGGCATCTGTGCGGCGATCCCGCTCTGCGGGAGAGCGGTGGCTGGCCGCGGGATTTACTGCTCCGAAAACTGGTACACGGGCACTTGGATGGTCTTAAGAGCAGTCACCCATCCCGGCGTGCCGGGACCCAGAAACCATGAAAAGGGCGAGCGCGCGTCTCGCGCGCCCGTTGTAGCGTCGGCGTCTCGCCCGAATTCGGGCTCGCCGGTAACCGGCCGGCGACCGGAGGACGATTACCGGCGGGACGCCGGCGCTATATGCCTGCGGCGGGACGCCGCTGCGGGAATTTTCAGGGCAGAACGCGGAGCGGCGCGGAGTTTATCCAGCTTCCGGCAGACGTCCGCTTCAAAGTAGACCTCCCCGCAGTTACGGCAGACGAGCGCCGGCGCCTTCTGAACCAGTGCCAGCGAGTCGCCCCACCAGTTTTGGGGTGTCACGCGGCGTGGTTCGATCTCGCCCCCACAAAGATAGCATTTCGAAAACAACTCGCTGCAGGTGTCAGACAGCAAGCGGTGCCGCAGGGGCCGGGCGTTCCCGCTGACCCGCCGGCTGCGCGGGCATCACGACTTCCGGCGGGTAACCTGGGGCTGAACTCCACGGGCACCCTTCAGTGTTTCCGCCACTTCTCCGGTAAGCCGACGATACGGGAGTTGGCAGCCGCATCGGAAAGAACTGAGGCCTCGGGCGAGATCTATCCGGGATTTTCGGCGACAGGCGAGGTCCTGTGCCCTTGACTCGCAGGTTGCGCGGGCGTATAAAGAGATACCCTAGGTTACCAGTGCCAGCAGTTTCTTGGAGCGGGGCGTCATGAACAACTCCGCCGGGGATCGTCACTCGCCACTGGGGCAAGGACGTCGAGACCACCATGGTCTACACGCACGTGTTGAACCGTGGCCGCCGAGGGGTTCACAGCCCCCCGGACCGGCTGCGGATGCCTATCTCCCGCGAGATCCGGAGGATTATGCGGACCGACCGGTCCGCATAAGAGCTCGGAGGCAAATTGTGGAATGCGGCCGCTGAATACCAACCGCTTCCTGGCGTGGCACTCACAGTCAGCGAAGTTGCATACGGAGAACAAGTCATGCAAACCCACGTTCGGAAAGGCCTGAGGAAGTTGCTCCCTTACCTTCTCAAGGCTCGAGAAGACAACCTCAACGAAGCCGACACCGCCCTGCGCATCATCAAGGTGTTCGAAGACGTCTTGGGCTATGACCCCATGACCGAGATCACACGGGAGAGCCAGGTAAAGGACAAGTACGTCGACATCGCCCTCAAGCTCGACGGGACGATCCGATTGCTTGTCGAGGTAAAGTCCGCTGGCAGTGATTTGCGCGATCGGCACATAGAGCAGGCGAAGCACTACGCGGCTGAGGCCAACATGCCGTGGGTCCTCCTGACCAATGGCGTCACTTGGACCCTCTACCATCTGTCGTTCGAAGAGGGCGTCGAGTACGTGAAGGCGTTCTCCACCGACCTCGCGCAAGACCCCTTCGACAAGGCGGCTGATCTTCTGGGGCTTCTGCATCGCCAGTCCCTGATGAAGGGTGAGCTAGACGAGTTCTGGAAGCACCGGGCTGCGCTCACTCCAGAATCGATCGCCCGGGCCATCTTTACGGAGGAAACGCTCAAGCTCATACGGCGCGGGGTCCGCCGGCGCGAAGGAATCCTTATCGACGAAGAAGACCTCGCACAGGCGATTCACGGCATGTTCTCCAGCGAAACGAGAGAGCTCATCGGGCCCGTGAAGATCAAACGCAAGGCCAAGGCACGAGCACGCTCGTGCACCGAAGACCAGCCAAGCGCCCCACCAACCCCTCCCACCGGGCCTGTGCCGGCAACCGCGGAAGTCAAGGCCGACAAGGCTGAAGGAGACGCACTGCCTAACACGCCCATGCAGGCGACGGGCCAGGGCGGTGGTGCTGAAGGCGGTCCGGGCGCCCACGGCTGATCGGCAGGCCGATAGGCCCCAGGCCGTCGTCGCCCGAAGGAGGATCAATCCCATGGCCGAAGAAGCCAGCGCAACGTGGGTCTTCGTAAGACTCAGCCGTGGCTACCACCCAAGTGAGTCCTTCTGGCCCGGCCTTTTTGCCCTGCATCGGCTCGCGTGGTCCCCAGCCCGGCTCTCTTTATGCATCCCTGCCTGCAACCACCGTGACGAATGGGGCAAGTGGTGGTTCGAGCCCTTGCGGGCGTACCGAGCTCAGCACAACGCGGGGCATGGGACACGGTGAAGCGGATACGGCTCCAGTACTTTATCTTCGTTGCGCGAACCATATTGGCGCTCCATATCTGGTGGTTTGCTGGTCACTGAGCAGAGCGTAGACCATGCTCCAAGAAGCCAGGAGCACTAAGGACAGGATCAAATGAAGGGGATGTCCAAACGACTTGAAGTTGCGCTGGAGGCGTCCGTCCTCGCGGGCGCGCTCGCGACAATTCCACTCATCCTGATACAGGAGCTTGGCCACGCGAGCGCGGTCATCATAGCAGGCGACTGGCTCGTCTGGGCCGTGTTTCTTTGCGACTACCTCATAAGACTCGTCTTAGCTTCCGACCGCTCTGACTACGTGAAACATCACCGGCTCAACGCCGCAATCGTGGTGGTGTCCTTCCCGGTCCTCCCCGTAGTCCTTGGACTGGCACGTCTGGCCCGTTTGGCCAGACTGGCGCGGCTGGTGCGCCTGGTTGGAGTATCGACACGTGGACTTGAGGCGCTCGGAGCCATCCTCGGAAGGCGGGGACTCGTCTACATCGCGGCAATCACTGGTTTCCTGGTAATAACTGGTGGCATGACCCTTGCTCTCTTGGAGCCTCGCACTGCGCCCCACGGGTGCGTCGACGGAATCTGGTGGGCAATCGCAACGGTCACCACCGTTGGATACGGCGACATCGTTCCGTCCACCGTGGAGGGCAGGTTGCTGGGCGTTGTTCTGATGTTCGCCGGAGTCGGCCTGACCTCCACCCTGGCAGCTTCCATCACCGCCTATTTCGTGGGACGGCAATCGGGCAGTGAGATGGATCCGGTTCTCGCACGACTCGAAAGAATTGAGCGGCTTCTGCACAGCCAAGGGCGACAACCGAACGGGCCAGACCGCGGGACCGGCACCGAAGGCGGCGAAGCACAAATCCACGAGGGGGCAAACAGCACGTGAGTCTGCTCGCCTGGGCTGTTCTGAGCGTGAGGGCCGGAGGAACCGCGTTTGCCGTGGCCGAGGTGATACGGCACCGGGGCAGGCCACAAGCGGAACTGAGCCCGCTTGGGACGGCCAAACGGGGACAGACGGGACGTTTCCTCTTGGAAGAGCCGGCCTCCCTCCGGCACCTTGTGCATCGTGGGAAATGGGGGAAATGGGGGAAATGGGGGACAGCCTGAACCGGCACTTTTTCAGGGACCGGCGCATGCCGTTCGGGCTTATTTCGAGCAGCACGCCGCGAGGGGAAGCCATGTGTCCCGCCCGGATCGCTTGCCATTATCATCCGGCCTGGCGTCGACCGGCTCGCCAGCTTCGCGAAACAAAAATCGCGCAGTTCAGGCTGTCCCCTTCTTGTCCTTCCAGGCTGTCCCCTTCTTGTCCCAAGCAGCGGAACGGTTCGCGGCCATGTACCGAGCGGCCGGAGAGAGGAAAGGCAGGCCGCATACAAAGCGCACAACTGCAGACGGGAGGTAAGAACGGTGACCACACCGGATCAAGTCCAATCTCTTCGGGCCCTAATAATGTTAATCGAGACGGATATAAACAATCGGCGCGTGTTTCCGCGCCTGAATACTCACCTCGATGTTGTCCTACTGGCTTTTCTATCCAAGTCACTGTCAGTAACAAAAGCGATCGCTGTCCTCGTCGAACAGGGATTCGTGTCTGAGGCCTTCGCCTTGTCGCGCACACAACTCGAAATATACTTCACTGCCCGTTATATCGCAAACAAGGACTGCCACGAACGCGCGAAACAGTACCTAGAGTTCTTGTGCAAAGAACGTGACAACTGGTGGAAGATCGTGAAAAAGTACTTCCCGTCGATTCAGGCAAAAGGGTTAAGTGCGGAAGAAAGGGCCATTGCGAGCCAGTATCCGAATCCCCACTGGTGGACTGGCGGAGGCGGGCACGCTAAACGGATTGCGATGGAGCAAGACACGCACGAGATTTCTGAGGCTGGGGAGGCCATGACGTGTGAGAGTGATTATGAGATCTACTACAAATGGACTTCCGAGCATGTACATGTCAGCGTGCGCGCGCTCGACGGTCACATAGGTGATCGATGGGAGCCCTTCACAGTGGGGCCACGCCACAATTATCTAGTCACCGCCGGCAGGGTACTGGTGGTGGCCGCTGAGCATTTAGCGAAAACAGTTGTGGCGGTGTATCGATGCTTGAAGCAGGCCCAACCCGAGGGGCTTGATACGGCACTCTACAAGGCAATGGGATAAGGGCCAATCTCATCCGCGCGACCGCATAAGGACGTCCAGTTAAGAGCGGTGAAGGAAAGGCGCCGGGCGCAGCCGAGGGAAATGAGGGACCGCCTGAACTGCGCAGCTTTTCAGGGACCGCCGCATGCCGTTGGGGCTTATTTTGGGCAGCACGCCGCGAGGGGAAGCCATATGTCCCGCCCGGATCGCTTGCCATTATCATCCGGCCTCGCGTCGAGCGGCTCGCCAGCTTCGCGAAATAAAAATCGCGCAGTTCAGCCTGCCCCCTTCTTGTCCCGGCGACGTATCAGTTCCAAGATTCCAAGCACGTTAGACCCGTAGGCCCGAACCGGTCATTCCACAGCCGGTCAATTAGGATCACCTGCCTCCCTTTAGCGCCTCGAAGAAGGTACCCATTGGCGTCGGTACGGTTGGGCCAGAGTCTCCCTTCAGAAGGCCGGTGTCCGCTCGACTGAACAGGGCGGAGAGGACGATCTCCCGATCTTTCGGCTCAATTGCGCTCTCCTTAATCAATGCCAAGAAGACGTGCGTGAGTTGGAGCCGTTCCCTGGCATCCCGCGCCAGGTGGTAGGCACTTGTGCACATCTTGACCAGGAGGTTGATCAAATAGATGATCATTGACACCCCCGCAGCGATAAGCAGGGCACCCTTGATTCCGCCCAAAACGTGTTTCGGGTCGCTGAAGATCTCGGGCGGCCGATATGCCACCAACGACACGGAGATTGCAAACGCAACCACAGCGGCGGTAGAGCACAGCATCCACCATCTGCCCTTCGCTTGGTACTCCCGCGCGAGGACCTCCCAGTATTCAGCGGGCGCCGTAATGCGTAGGTGCTCGGCGAACGCCTTCTGAAGGGCATCGAACTCTTGAGTGCGTTTTGCGTGCGCCTCGGAAAAGGTGTTCGTCCACTCCTGCTCGTGCGCTGACAACGAGCCTTGCGAATCCTCAAGCATTTTCTGGACGGAAGCCCGGCTGGCGCTCTTCCACTCTTCAGTGTCCTTCCTGACAGCACGGTCGTTCTCGGCGATCTGGCCCCGCAGGGCCGAGAGTTCATTTCGCTGCTCGTCAAACGCCGCGATGCGGGAGTCTAAAGCGCCGGCAAGGAAATCCGGGCTGCTGAAGGCGACGGCCGCCACAACCCCCCGGACACGGCCAGCAATATGCGCAAAGGGGGTCTCTCCCAGAGTACCTGAGAAGTAGGCAAACGCCCCGCGCGCGGCCTCGGCGTCATTCTCCTGGAGTTTCACCAGGAACTTCGCGAGCGCGGTATCTGAATATATGTTCTCATAGGCGCGGGCCGTCGCCTTGGAAACGGCTTGCTGCATTTGGCCGCGGGCCGTACTAGCGTCGCCCTGTGCCGCAGCACTTCTCAGGAACTGCTGCGTCTGCACGAAATGCGTGGAGATCTTATCGAGCCCTGCGCTGTGAGGCTGCCAGAACGCGACCTGCTGGTCGATGAGGTCCTTCAGCTCCGAAAATGTTGCGATGGACTGAATCCGCTGCGCTTCGGGCTGGTGCGGAATCCGGACCTGCAGTGCTGCGACGATTCCATCCAATACCTCAGAAGACACGGGCATTTGGCACCTCCGGTGGCGCTGTGAGGTCCAGACCATTGTAGCCTAGAAGCCACGGTGACGAAAGCGGAGTAACCCGCCCTACCAAGCCGCGCCACGCGCTCTCCCTTGTGTTCCGCGCAGCTTCCGTTGGGTCGTCCAACGCGCTGTTCGGAAACCGGCCGACGGCCGCGGACGCCGATTGGCCAGACGCGGATTGGGTGCGCGACATGAAGGTGACCAGATGCTCACATCAGCCGGAAATTGAGGGAACCTGCGCGTAGTGAGCACCGGCCGACTGCCAGCGGTGGCAGCCTGCCGGTGCGGAGCACGGCGGGCTTCTCGGCCGCGTATGACTTGGCGGTCGATATCAAGGCGGTCGCGTCGCCCAATGCTGGCTCCGACCTGACCCTGGTGATCCGGACGTGACAGCGGCCACGTCCGACAGCCGGTCTTCGGGAAACCAACTGCATTTCTACGGGTCGCCGACGACACGAGAGTGGACCCTGGATCAACAAGCTACCGGATCTGAACAACGTTGACCTGTCCAGGTTTCGTTTGCCTGGCCAGGTCGCGGATCTCCGCAAACTGTGGCCGGTAAGCTGCGACGTGGTTGAACTGAGTGATCAGGACAACAATTCCTAAGGGGTGCTTTCCAGTCTGGCTCTGAAACCGGAGGTTTTGGTCCAAAGTTACTAAGATGTCAAAGCGGGAGGCCGCTTCCTTCATCAGGGCGCCGTTGGTGAGCGCCCGCCAGCCCATTTCCGCGACGGTCTTCACCTCGTCGCCAGGGAAGGCTAATCGAAGCCGCGGATTCACACACTCGTCAAGGAGGATGCGCATTCATTCATCTGCTCACCGGCCAACTCCAGAAAGCGCTGAGCTTGGCCTCGTTCCAAGGACGGCACAGTCTCCAGGAATTCGTCCAGCGAGAAGCCCGCCGTCAGGTGGTCGATCAGCATCTGCACTGGAATCCGAGTTCCTCTGAAGCAGGGTGCTCCCGAAAGTCGATCAGGGTCGATCCACACAACTTCCTCCAATCGGCGAAGGAGTTCTGGTCTCATACATTCAACGTTACCGCAAACTGACACGACATTCCAAGCTGCAAAATCGCGGCGATCCGACAAGCGCCGGTCAGCATGTAGCCCCTCAAACTCCAGGCAAACGCGCTGTTCGGAAACTGGCCCACGGCTGCGGACGCGGATTAAGTGCGCGACATGAAGGTGACCGGATGCTCACATCAGCCGGAAATTGAGGAAACCTGAGCGTAGTGAGCACGGGCCAACTGCCAGCGATGGCAGCCCGCTAAAGCGCGCAGGGACAGCGAGTTAGCCGCCGGACTGATTGCCCGCCGCGCCGCCACGCGGCTTACAGCCGAAAACCTGAAAAATCGCGTCCGAACTTTATTTACTTTGTTTTCAACCGCGAGCGAGGCGGAAGGGCCGAAAAACTTGACAGCGTATGCTATACTGAAATTATAGGAACAGGATGATGATTCCAAAGCTTTACCGGCTCCAGCCAATAGATATCCATTAAACTAATGGCTACGGTGATGTAAGCATAACAAAATAAACGAAGTAGAAATGGATGCAACTGTCCTATAACCCATTAAACCAGCCAGTTAACCAGCCGAAAACTGGCGGCGGCGCCCAAATACGCGGGGCCAACGGGCAGCTCTTGGTGGAGCAAAGCCCGCGGAGCGGGCGGGTCGCCGCGGCGACCTGGCCCAGTCGCCGCGGCGACCAAGCTGTGGGTGGCAAAAGAGGAGAGAACAAGCCCGCGAAGCGGGCGACAGAAAACGCCGCGAGATTTCTATCGCCTGCTTGGCGGGCTGGTTCCGCCTGCCGCCAACCCTTCCCACGGCTGGCGGCGTGCATCCGGAGGCCTCAGTGTTTCTTTGTGTCTTTGCGCCTTTGTGGTGAATAATGATGCGGCGGAGGAGACATGAACCGCAGACAAGTGTTTCGGCGCCTGGGCGGCCTGGCGCTGGCGGCGGGGGCAGCGGGGTCGCGCGCGGCGCAGCCGGCGCGGCGTCCCAATATCCTGCTCATCGTCGCCGACGACATGGGCTACAACGAGCTGGGCTGCTACGGCGCGGCCAACATCGAGACGCCGAACATCGATGGACTGGCCCGCCAGGGCATGCGCTTCACCGACTACTACGTGGCCACGCCCCTGTGCGCGCCCACGCGGGTGAGCCTGATGACCGGCCGCACCGCGTTGCGCACGTCGCTTTCCTGGAACCCCGATTTCAAGGACCCCGAGGACGGTCTTTCGCCCGAAGAAACCACCATCGCCGAAGCGCTGGGCAAGGCCGGGTATGCGACCGGCCTGGTCGGCAAGTGGCACCTCGGCTATGCGCCTAAGTTCTGGCCGCGCCGGCAGGGCTTCCAGGAGTATTTCGGCTTCCTTTCCGGCAATATCGGCTATTACGAGCACCTCTATCACGGCGAGAAGTTCATGTACCGCAACGAGACGCCGGAAGATCCGCCCGGGTACATGACCGAGTTGCTCACACGCGAAGCGCTG
>Ga0315273_10003579_pt1 | contig 18757 bp, 13 predicted proteins | sample YL17G02_0_MG_FD_205753 | JGI IMG/M metagenome (GOLD analysis project Ga0315273, IMG submission 205753) | Sediment microbial communities from Yellowstone Lake, YNP, Wyoming, USA - YL17G02_0 | ecosystem: Environmental > Aquatic > Freshwater > Lake > Sediment | place: USA: Wyoming | collected...
CTCTATCTGGGAAACGATTCGGGGATCACGCATCTGGCGGCGGCATGCGGTGCGCGCGTAACGGCTCTCTTCCTCGAAGAGAATACCCCCGCCTGGGAGCCTTACGGCCGGACCCGTGTGCTGGCCGCCCGCGCCCTTTCGGACATCGACGCGAAAACCGTTTGGGGAGCGCTCCAGGAAAACGGCAAAATCTTAAAGTTTTAAAAAATATCCCGCGTTTTTTCTTGCGTTCGGCTTCGGCTCTGATATAATGGGATTGGCTCTCTTTGGCCGGCTGGAGAGGGCTCCCTCAAATTTCCAATCATCACCCCCCTTTTGCTGACCTCAGCCGGCACCAACCCCCCGGGGGGTCCTTCCTCCTTAAATTCCGTCCCGAAGTGTGTTATCATTCCCGCATCTTAGGAAACGGATGGGACCATGTCCGGAGAAACCTGGAAGAACGAGCTGAAAAAACACTTCGAAGCCTTCAAGCTCATTGAGGAGGCCAAGGCCGATACCCTGGAGAGCTTCTCCCAGTTCTGCGAATTCATCGCCGAGCCGGCCTTCGAAAGCCTCAAAGAAGAGATGCGGGATTACGGCGTCAAGGTCCGGTTCCGCGAGGACAAGGGCCGTTCCATCAACTTCGAACTGAGCTTTCCCGGCTCGAACACAGACAACTTTCACTATCGGATCATCCTGCCGAAGAACGCCTACGAGCTCAAACTCGGGCTCGTTCTCAGAGGGAGGAGGTCGAAGTCCACCCCCTTGGAAGAGAGGGTCCTGGAGTTCATGAAGGAACTCTCCCCCGGGGAGGTCATGAAGATCGCCAAGGAAGACCTCATCCGGGACATCCTTGAACGCTATAGGGACTTTACTTTCTCGGCGCTGACCTCTCCGGTTTGACCCGTCCGCCGGCGCTACCCCGCCATGAAAGGCGGGGTCTAAAATCGGAGCTCCGCCTTTCATGGCGGGGACGCGAAGCGCGAAGCGCGGCTCAGGGTTAACCCCGAACAAGCCCCGGCCCCGGCCTTGCCAGATCCGGGACTGGGAAGCCCGGCCCCGGCCCCGGCCTTGCCAGGACCGGGAAGTCGACGTGTTGACTGCACTACCGCTTCAAAAGATCAAATCCGATCTTCGGGTCCGGCCAGCGCTTCTTGAAGGCGGGTCCTCGCGGTCCCCGGGTCCGGCTCTCCGATGATCAGAGCGGCGGTCTTCCCGGACACGCCGAAGAGACAGACACCCCCGGCGACGTCGGCGCCGGCCACGACGCCCCCCTCTTCCCGGACGTCCTCCAGATATTCTTTGAAGAGCTCGAGAGCGTTTCGGACGAGGCCCTCAGGCAACTCGGCGAATTCCACGACGATGAGCTTGCTGTCCTGAGGCGCATAGCGGGCCGTGAAGGCCCGGCTCGTCCCCGTCCTGAATCCCCAAAAATCCCGATTTAAGAGCGGGGATTCGGCCCCGGCCGCGATGTCCCCCCGGATATAGCGCTCGCTTCCCGGAACGAGGTTCGACCTGGGGAGTCCGGCGATCCCGGGAGGGGGCGGGTCCGCGGGGAGGCTGATCCGCTTGGCCGCGGAGGCCGCAATCCTTTCAATATCGGCCTCTTTGCATCCGTTGGCCCGGATATTGACATAGACGTAGCCTTTGACGAAAGCGGACCTGTCCGGCCCGGTCACGTTCGGCGCGGCCACGGCGGCCGATGCCCGGTCCGCGTTCCTGCGCCCGAGAGAGAAAAGACCAAAGGCGTCGACGGACGAATCCATCCGGTACAGCTCGAGGGTGAATTCCTGACCTGCGGTCTTCTTCGTGCGTGCCGCCGGCCTGAATCGGTGGATGGAAATATCCTTGACCCCGTACTGCAGAGCCACCCCGGCGGCGCCGCCGAGATAATCGGCAAGAGCCTTGCCCACCAGCTTCCTGGCCGGGGCGCTGGGCACCCAACCCGAGAACTGGAACGATGAAGGGACCGGGGCGACTGGTCGCTTCGCGGCTGGCCGCGTCTTTTTCGCCTGGGCGGACAGAGACCCAACGATCAGGAGGATCGCCGTCGCAGCCAGGATCGGGGCGCGTTTCATTTCGGTTCTTTTGAGGGGTCAGGCCGGAAACAAGTATAGGCCGGGATAGGGAAATGTCAATGAAACGCGAGATTTTCAGGGAATGAGACAAAAGTGACATCCCGGACGGTCTGATATTATGACGGTCTGATATTATATAGATTGGGATTTTCAAATGCGGAGGATAACCGGGGTCATCATTCTCCTGGTGTGGGCACTCGTCGGGATCGCGGCCGCGACGAGGGCGGACCTCACCGGCAAGCCGGGGATTCGGGGCAACGGAGCCTACGCGCTTGCTTTCCGGCAGGGGGAGGCGGACAGGGTCCGCGGCGACTTCGAAAGTTCCATCAACCGATTCAAAGAGGCCTTGACGATCTCGCGGCAAGCGAGCGACACGGCGGCCGAAGCCGCGTGCCTGGCGAAGCTGGGGCTCCTCCAATGGAATCTGGGGAGGGTCCGGGAGGCTGAAGGTAGCTTTTCCGAGGCCGCCCTCAAAGCCGGGGCTCACGGCCCGGACGGAGCTATTCCCAACAGCCGGGCCGCCCTGGACATCATCCGCTTGTACAATCAGGGGAAGGATCTCCGTCTCTCGAACGCCCTGCCGCGGTCTCTGGAGGCGTTCTCGGAAGCGCTCGTGATCGGCCGGAGGATCAAAGGCGAGGAGTTTGTCGTCAAGTGCCTCCGTCAGATGAGCGGGACTTACTGGCAGATGAACGACCTGAAGAATTTCCTTTCAAGCAACCAGGAAGCCCTGGAGATCGCGACAAGGCTGAACCTCAAGATCGAACGGGGCCGCTGTCTGAACAACCTCGGCCTCTACTTCTGGAAATCCACAGACTATTCGAAAGCGTTGCGACATTTCCAGCAGGCGCTCCAACTGTCGAAAGAACTCAAAGACACTCAAATGGAAGCCGAGTGCTTAAGCAATATGGGGATTATATATAAAGAACTTGGCGATTATGCTGTGGCGCTTGATTGCCTTTCTAGCGCTTTAGCCATTGATAGGAAGACAGGTGCTCAGACTGCAATTTCTATAGACCTTACAAACATTGGCTCAGTATATAGAGATCAAGCAAATTATCATAACAGTCAAATAGAACTTAACAAAGCATTGGGCTGTTATCAAGAATGCTTGAAATATCTTGAAACCAATCAGGTTAAGCAGATAAGGATATCTTGTTTAAATAATATTGGGACTATTAGGACCGACTTAGGTAGGTTCGCGGATGCAATTGATGTGTTAAGCGCCGCACTAAGAGAAGCAGATCCAACTAATCTAAATGAAGAGAAGGCTTTTCTTAATAATAATCTGGGAGAGGCATACCTAAAGCAGGCAAATACTAGATCGGCTTTGGATCATTTTTCAAAGGCCATAGCAATAGCCGTAAGATTAAGTTTGAATCGTATCCTCTGGGAATCATACTTTGGGCTCGGCCAATGTCTTGAAAAGCAGGGAGACCTCGTCAACGCCCTCCGTTATTACCAGAAATCCGTGGATGTGATCGATACGATCAGGAGCCGGATCTTCTTGGAAACGTTCAAAGCCGGTTTTTCCAGGAACAAGCTCGGGGTCTTCGAGAGTCTCATGAACCTTTTGTTCCGGCTCTCCAATGAGGACCCGTCCGGGACCCGCCTCGAAGAGATGTTCATCGTCGTCGAAAAGGCGAAAGCCCGCGCTTTCCTCGAGTGCTTGAGAGAGGCCAGGATCGATTTCCGGGCCGGGTTGACACAGGGTCTGAAGGAGAGGGAAGCAGAGATATCCAGGGAGATCTCGGCGCTCATCCTGGATTTGTCCAATCCCGCGGTGAGCCGGGCAGAGCGCGGAGAGAAGCTTAAGAAGCTCGGCCGCGCCGAAGATGAATCGTTGCGGAACATCTCCGAAATGAAAGCCGAACAGCCCGGACTTACGGGCTTGGTCTCATCCGACCTTTATTCGATCCAGAGACTGCGGGACGAATTTCTGGACGAAAAAACGGGCTTGATCGAATACTTCCTAGGCGACGTCCGGTCCTACATGTTCTTCATCACCAAGAGCCGCGTCAGTCTCTTCGATCTCCCCCCCAGAGAGACGATCGAAAAGTCCTTGAGGGGTTATCTCAAGGCTCTCTCGATTCCCGATAAAAGGGGATTCTCTGGGAGACTCGCGGCAGAAAGGATCGCCGGCGAACTCCTTCCGCCTCTTGCCGGGCCTTCGGCCGCGGGGCTCAAGCGGCTCATCATCGTCCCCGATGGCATCCTTTATTACCTTCCATTCGAGACACTCCGTTCGTCTGGGGCTCCGGTTTCAGGATACCTCATCGAACGATTCGAGATTTCCTATTCCCCATCTTCTTCTTCCCTCGTCTTCCTTTCCCGGAAATCGGCCGGGCCTTGGGGCAAGGTGCTTCTGGCCCTTGGCGCTCCTACCTTGACTAGGGCCGGAACGGTCGAAGGGGACGGGCATGCTATGGCGGGATGGACGGTCGGTGAGATTTATAAGGGACAAGGATTCGATCTTTCCCCTTTGCCGTTCAGCAAGAAGGAGGTCCTGGATATCGCCGGGCATTTCCCTAAAGGGTCCAAAGACGTTTTGCTTGGGATCAGGGCCGCGGAGGGGGGACTGAAAGCGCTGGCCCTCGAGGATTACCGGATCGTCCATTTCGCTTGTCACGGACTCCTGGATGAGAAGGTCCCGTTTCGATCAGCCCTGATCCTCTCGGCCGGCCGGGAGGATGCGGAGGACGGGATCCTTCAGGCACGGGAGATATACAACCTGAGATTGGACGCCGACCTCGTCGTCCTTTCGGCCTGTCAAACGGGACGGGGCAGCCTGGAGCGAGGCGAAGGGCTCCTGGGGCTCCCGAGGATGTTCTTTTATGCCGGGTCCAAATCTGTCATATCGACTCTCTGGCGCATCGGAGATAGGTCGACGGCCTATTTCATGGATGGTTTCTATAAATGCCTGTCGCAGGGTCACGGCAAAACTGCGGCCCTGAGGCTAGCCAAGGTCAGGATGCTGCGATCGAAATACACGCACCCGTTCCATTGGGCTGCATTCGTTTTGAACGGAGATTTCGGCCCGATCTCCCCATTTGAGGAGAGAGGGCCGGGAAGCGCTTCGACGGGTCAGCGATCGACGGAGAAGGCCTCGAACGTCGATTCGCTGATATTCCCTTCCGAATCGAGAGCCAGCACCGACCAATAATAGTTTTTATCTCCCAAAAGCGTTTCCCTTATCGGATCGGGAAGGGTCGCCGCGGTGGTCGAAACCGGAGGGCCTTCCCAAACAGGCTGTAGGGACTCATCGTAGATCTCGACGACATAAGAGACGGCCCGAAGGACCGGTTTCCACCTGAATGTCAGGTGGGGAGGTGTCTCGACGGGCCCGGACGGGGAGACGGCCTCGGGGATCATAGTGGACCTGCTCCGCCCTTCGTCTTCGGCGCGGTCAAGATTGAACACGATGACGCCCGAGATCACGATGGCGATCATCATTATGCCGACAGCATAACTCCGGAGCGGCCGGGATAGGAACAGGATAGGAGGGCGGCGTTGCCGGGTGCACTTCCGTATCTCCGCGGCAAGTTCCTTTTCCCTCGTCCGAACCTGCCGGATGAACTCGAATTCCCGGGCGCAATCCGAACAATCGGAGATATGGTCGATGATCTCGTCCTTGGCCGCTTGCAGGGCCGAATCCTCGAAGGCCTCTCGGAGGTTCTCGATCGGAGGGCATCCTCCCCTGGTTGCCCGGGTCTTTCCCGAGACGCAGGAGCGATAGATCCGGCGAAGTTCGCTATCGTTCATGCCCATTGCCGATGTCCGCCTTTTTCAGGGATCTTTTCAGGTCGGCCAGGCCTCGATATAGAAGATTGCGCGTCTTGTGCAGGCTCCAGCCGTAAAACCGGGAAATCTCCTCGATGCTCAGTTCGAAAAGGTAGAGCTTGACCACGTTCCTTCGGCTCTCGATGAGTGAATCGACCGCCTTTCCGACGGCCTCCTTCATCAGGGCGTTCCGTAGGACCTCGGGCCTGTATCCGTTCAATTGCTCCGCGACCTGTTTTTGCCTCTCTGTTCTATAGAGCTGTTCATCCTTCTTCAGCAGCCGAAGCTGGTCGATCACCACCGTATCCACGATCTTCCTAATATAGGACGCGTAATGGATGATGTTTTTCTCACTCTTAATGAGCTTCCAGATCTTGATCCGAACCTCCTGAGCAATATCGTCCGGATCGATCCCGAACCTCTGAACCTCGAACTTCTGGACGTGGGCCCGGATGAAGTTCATGAACCGGGCTAGCAGGGCTTCGAGTTCCCTGTCCGAGGACAATGGGCTGGCCATAAAAGCTGTTTCCCTCCTGCTTTTCCCTTCCTCTATCTAGGCCTCATTAATATAGATGGGAATTCGAGGGGGTTTGTCCCACTCCGACGGAAAAAATGAGAAATATTCATATGGGCGGCCGTCCTTCTCTATAGGCGATAGGCGGAACGAACATGAAGGCTAGGACTTGTAAAACGCCCGTCATCCCCAAAGAGGGGGCCGGGGTCGTCGAAAAAGCTGCACGCTGCGACAAGAACGTGCTGATCCTGGGGGAAACGGGAACGGGAAAGGATGTGACCGCGCGAAGGGTCCATGAGTTGAGCAACCGACGGGAGCACCCGTTCGTCGCCATAAACTGCGCGAGCCTGCCGGATGACCTCGTCGAGGCAGAGTTGTTCGGATACGCCCGCGGCTCGTTCACCGGGGCCGTGCGGGACAAAGAGGGGCTTCTTGAAGCGGCCGGGAACGGGACCGTGTTCCTGGACGAGATCGGCGAGCTCCCGTTCCCCCTTCAGGCCAAGGTCCTCCGGATGATCGATAAAAGGGAGACCCGCAGAATCGGGGAGACAGTGACACGGACGGTCACCGCCCGATTCATCTTCGCGACCAACAGGGACCTGGAGGAAGAGGTCAGGACGGGGAGGTTCCGAAGGGACCTCTACTTCCGGATCAACGTGGTGCGGATCCGGCTTCCTCCGCTACGGGAGCGCAGGGAGGACATCCCCCGTCTTGTCCATCAGATCCTCGAGCGGGAGAACGAGCGGGACCGAACCCGTAAGGACCTTTCGCCAGAAGCCCTGGGGAGGCTGATGACCTACGATTACCCCGGGAATATTCGCGAGCTGGAGAATATCATCGAGAGGGCTTTCGTCCTATGCGAGGACGCGATCATCAGGGATGAGGACCTGATCTTCGAAGGGCATTCCCGGGCTTCGGAAAAGGACGGCCTCGTCACTCCGGAGATTTTGAGGGAGACCCTGGCGAGCTGCCGTTGGAACAAAACGAAGGCGGCCGGGGAGATCGGCCGGAGCCGCCGTCATCTCTACAGGCTCCTTGAAAAGTATCGTATGGACGATTGCATCCGCAGGATTTTCTTCCCTTGAGCCCGGGAAAGGGCGGGGGCCCCCTAAGGCTTTCTTCGGTTCAGGTTTCGAAGTGTGACGAGGATCATGATCCCCGCGCACAGCGAACTTGCCAGGAGGATCCAGCGCTTGAAAGGTCGCGGGAAGATGACCGCGTCGGCCTTTCCGTTGAGGATGAACCCGGCCCAATAATAGGGATGGGAAAGCACTCCGGAGCCGATCATCTCCAGCTTCGCCTGTCGGAGCGCGTTCATGGGCGTCTCGGCTCCCATCAGGTGGCGGTAGAACCTCTCCATGAGCTGGTAAGTGGCCTCGTCGTTGACGGCCCAAAGGCTCATGAGCACAGAGGCCGCCCCGGCATAGAAGAACGCCCGGCTCAGTCCCTCGATCCCCTCGCCACGGATGAACTGGCCCAAGCCAGTTTGGCAAGCGGACAGGGTCACAAGATCGGCGTTCATCCGCAGGTTGAAGATCTCCCGCATCTGGAGGAACCCGTCCTCTCCGGGATCCTGGTCAAGGGCAAGGATGATGGAGGATCGTGCCGGTTTTTTGTCGTCGATAAGTCCGTGCGTTGCAAAGTGGATAATCCGGTAATTCGTGAGAGGTTCGGCCTTGAGGCGGTCCTCGGTCGCTTCCTTCCGCTGGAACGCGTCGGTTCGGGAGGGCTTGAAGGCGGCCGCGATCTTCTGGATCTCGAGCCCGCTATACTTCAGCCGGAAGAAATTGATCGAGGAATTCGAATAAAAGTCCTGGAAGATGTCCTGACTCGCGTTGCGGCGACCCTCCTCATTCGCCCCGTAGAACGGGTCGCCCAATGCTAGGAGGTCCTTATGGGGCTCCATCCGAAGTGCGGATCTTCTTCTGTTCAATTCGCGCAGGGAGGATAGGGAAGGGACATAAGAGACGGGATGGTCTTGAACGAGCCACCGATTCGTCCCGGCGTTGGATACGAGAGTCTCGAAAGGGAGCAAGTTCAGGATATCATCAGGGACGAAGACGATCCTTTTCGTGTTCTTATCGAGCCCGGGGAGAACGAGCTCTTTGAACAGGACGTAGCCGAGACTGAAGTCATGGTTGTCTTTGTCGGATATGATTTTGCGGTATTCGGCGACCTGCTGTTGAAGCGTCTTCCTGGCCGGAGCCGCAAAGACCTTGAGCCCCGCCTCGCTGAGAACGAACACATAGGACCTCTCTTTGCCCAGGGAATAGGCGAAGAAGGTTGTGTTCTTGTCGACCAAAGTTTTCCGGGCCTCATCATAGGTAATGACCTCAGGGTACTTTAAATTGGCGTAGGCAGGGCTCGTCGTTCTTATCTCACGCTTTAAGACATCTTGCTTTTCTTCGCAGTTCTTAATTTGAATGCCAATCGAGGCCTTCTCTTCTGATCCAAGTGAAGGGAGGAGTAGTTTTGTATAGAGCTGAGAGATCTCTCTCATGATTTCCTTTTCTTGGTTTGCTAATTGGATGTCAACCCCTTGCGAAACGTTCACTTCAGATACTTCAAGGCTGTCTAGAAAGGCACGTGCTTTCGCCTTTTCTAGGTAATTGAAAGCCTTAATCTCGGATGCTTTGCTCGGCTGCTCTAATCCTATTGTAGACAATAAATCGATCATATTTTGATAAGCATCCATTCTTTTCCCAGAACCCAGAAAGGTTGCCTTTAGATCTTCTTGGATAAGATTAGAGCGAATCCCTTCTATTACTTGAATAGAATTTGAATAATTGGCGATTGCTTCTTCGATTTTTTTTTGGCTTCTTAAAGAATTTGCGATCTCTAAGTATGCTTCCCATAAAACGTCCCTGCTCTTAATTCCTAGCGCTAGATTGATGGCTTTTTCATAATAGCGAGTGGATTCCTCGAAATTGTTAATGTTCGCATAAACAATGCCGATATTGTTGTATAGCATCCCTAAAGAGTTCGGATCGCTAATTTCATTTGCCTGGTTTAAGGCGGCATTAAAGTAATTAAGTGCTTCGGAATAGGACTTGAGATGAGATTTTGCGGACCCTATATTGTTTAATATAACAATGACTTCTTTTTTATCATTTGCTTCTTGAGCCAGGCTTAATGAATTATTGAAATATTCTAACGCCTGAATAAAATCGTTTTCTGAATCAGAAAGCATACCTTTTTTGATTAATGCCATTCCGATTATGTTTAGATCTGAAGCTAGGTTGGCCTTGCTCTTAAGGCTTTGGTCAAGCCGATATGCGCTAGTTAAATACTCAATTGCCTTTTCATAGTTGCCTAAGTATGTCCAGATTATTCCAATATTATGAAGCGAATCCGCTAGGTCGATTGGGTTTTTCAGTTTTTCTGCTATTTCTAAGGATTTTTCATAAGTGCTTAGTGCGGCGGAATAATTATCAATTTTCCAGTAATATAGTCCAAGATTATTTAGGCAACGGCCTTCTTCTTTCTTATGGTTAATAACGACAGCGATTTTTAGCGCTTCCGAACTTAGGCTGTAAAAGTCCCTTAAATTGCCCCGTTCCCAATAAATCACACTAAGCTGTCGTAAACATTTGACCTCGTGGTCCATGCTTTTTACTTCGCGAGCGATAAGGATTGCTTTCATGAAACTATTAACAGCTTCTTGATAGCGCCCTGTTGATCGAGACTCTTTCCCTTGCTGATAATACTTAATTATTTCGAGGTATGCTGCGCAGAGATCTTTTTGTTTAGTGTTTTCGAGCTTCCTAGCTAAAATATGGGCGTTAGTAAAAACATCCGTTGATTCATTGAGATTTCCAGCATTCCAATGAGATAGACCTAAGCCAATGAGAGTCTCAAGCTCTACCCCTTTATTCTTGTTCTGTAGAGATAGGCGAAGGCTGCCGCTATAGGCTGCAATAGACTGTTCATATTCTCCTTTGATGCGATGTAGTTCTCCCTCTTGAAAAAGGGACGTTTGCGTTGGTCTTATGAGAGGGGGCGGCGTAGATTGAGCAACAGATGGGACAACAATTATGTTTGTGGAAGCGAAGAAAATCGGAATTAAGAATCGTGATAATGAAGGCATTCTGTTCTTAGGATCTCCAGACGGTCTCATCGTTATTTTGAGGTCTAAGCTTAGAAATTCAGTAGTCTGCTATAGTACATCCACTCTGTAACTATATGGAATACAAGTATAAGGGGTCAATCGCCTTTTGAGATGAGAGGGGGGGGGATATTTACTATCTCACCTCACCCCTAAAGGTGAAAGCCTAATAAGTGAGATAGAAGATTCTTATTAATTAGTTAATCGCCGGTGCTCGGCCTTCCAGAAGCAAGTTCGCCGGTGGGCTTGACGATGGAGCTGGATGTGTCGACGGAGCCGATCTGTCTCTTGTGAATGCTGAAAACGGACCCGAGGGCGGGGAAAACGGAGATCAGGAACTGAACGGGCCTCTGGAAAAGGAGACGAACATCGATCTTGGATACCCTTTTCTCAGCGGCTAACAGACCGGACGCCGAGATCCCGACGAAAACCAGGCAGAGAGCGAGAGCGACGGCTTTGGTGACAAAATTTTTCCGCATAGCGGCCTCCTTATTATGGAACGGCTCGCCTTGGGAAATGATCAGAGAAGTATTGCGAATAGAACGGGTTCGCGAAGAACTCTCTCCATCATTCTCATCCAAGGCTTGGGATAAATCTAGGGCACGGGCCCAGAAATGTCAAGATAATAATTCCCTTGACCGTTTCATAAGTTGTTCAGTAATAAGGATTTAGTTGGCGACCCCCACAGCATTTTGGGGTTGCGGGGATGTTCGAATCAATATATGGTGGAGAAAAAAAGGCCGCAAAAATGAGGATTCGGGGGGCAGAAGCCGGCTATTTTTTGAAGAAATAGGAGATTTCCCACTCAGCTGTCTGGGGGGCATCGGAGCCGTGAACGGTGTTCCTCTCGATGGAGAAACCGTACGCCCTCCTCAGGGTCCCGGCCTGGGCCCGGGCCGGATCGGTCTCCCCCATGACCTGTCGCCAATGGGATATGGCGTTCTCCCTTTCCAGGGCCATGATGACGATCTCTCCCGCGGACATGAAATCGGTGAGGGGCTCGAAGAAAGGTTTCCCCTTATGGACGGCATAGAAGCCGCAGGCCTCATCTTTCGTCAGGCGGGCCATCCTCATTTCGACGATCCGGAACCCTTCCTCCTCGACCCTCTCGACGATCTTGCCGATGATCCTTTTCTTGACGGCGTCCGGTTTGATGATGGCCAACGTTCTTTCGATCATGAGATCCTCTCCGTTTCGAGCCGGTCCTTGTATACCCCAACCCGAGTCGACCGTCAAGCCGACCCGACGGCGGATTGACAGGGAAGAGTCGTCATCGTTACAATGTTCCCCGTGACCGAGGAACCGCGCCTGACATCCGTTTTGCGGGAATATTCCATGGGCCTGGGTTTCTCCCTCTTCGGCACGGCCGACATCTCGGGAATCCGGGATTCCTTTATCCTCCCGAAGAATCTCAGGGATCGCGTCGGGTTTGCCGTATCCTTGGGGAAGAGCCTCGTCGCCGGCGTCCTGGACGATATCCTGGACGGGCCGACACCGCTCTATTTCCACCATTATCGCCAGATCAACTATTTTCTGGATCGGGGCGCGATGCTGGTCGCTTCGCGCATCCAGGACCTCGGTTTCCGGGCGGTCCCCATTCCCGCGTCCCAGGTCATCGACTGGCCGAAACAACGCGCCCACTTGTCTCACAAAAAGGTCGGCGAGATGGCAGGGCTCGGCTGGATCGGCAGGAACAACCTCTTGGTCACTCCCGAGTTCGGGTCCCGCTTTCGCCTCGTGACCGTATTGACCGATATGCCGCTCGAAGCGGACGATCCTTCACAGGCGGATTGCGGCACGTGCCGGAAGTGTATCGGCGTGTGTCCCGCGAACGCGATCAAGGAGCGCCGGGAGGATTTCGAACACATCAGATGCTTTGAAATGCTCAAGGAGTTCCGCAACAAGGGCCTGGTCGGCCAATATATCTGCGGGTTGTGCGTCAAGGCCTGCTCCGGGCGGCCCCTCTCTGCAGGCTCTCCATGATTCCCGTGAGCCGTGCGGCGAATGGGGATGCCGTTTGACAAGGCGAAAACGGCGGAGCTATATTAAGAAGGGGTTGGTCCGAAAGATGGCATGAGAAAGTCGACTCGAGTCTTCTATCTCGCGTCCGGATCCGCCATCGTCCTGATCAGCCTCTATGGGTTCCTGCTTCTTAGGGCCCGTCCGGGAATTCCGGCCTCTCTTCGGGGGCGCGAGGTCCTGCGCATCGACGGCGTCGGTATCCATACGATCAGAGACTTTGGTTTCGCCCTGAGCGGGAAGAGAATCGGCGACGAAGCCGATTTCGACTTGAGATCGGCCGGAAAAACGGAAACGGTCCGCGCCCGTTTAGCCGCCTACTATTCCCAGACCTCGTTCCCCTTCATCTTCTTCCTCATCGGCGTGTTCGGCTTTCTTATCGGCGGCTCCGTTCTTCTTCTCAAGCCGGAAGACCCAAGGGCCAGGATATTCTTCTGGGCGGCATTCTGTTTCTCCGCATCCCTGATCATCAACGGGGATTACTATTGCGTCCGGGACAAGGGCGCCTCGATGGTCCCCGGTGTCCTCTTTAATTTCGCCTACCCCATGGTCGCCGCTTTTTTCCTGGCCTTTTCGCTGACATTTTCCCGTCGGCCCGTCCGTCGGAGCGCCCTTATCCTGTATCTCCCGGCGGCGACCCTCGGGGCGCTTTTGAATATCACTTTTCTGGGCTCCGTTCTCCGATCGTCTCAGGCGCTCTTCATCCTTCAACAGAGGATATTCGTCCTATTCCGGTGGTCATTCCTGGCCTATGTCATTACCGCAGCGGCCGCTCTCGTCGTCTCTCTGAAGCGGGCTGAGGGAAAAGGGGAAAAGGCCAGGATCCAATGGCTCTTATATGGTCTCGTCGTCGGGCTTGGCCCGTTCGCCCTTTTTTACCAGTTTCCTCTCGCTCTGGGCTCAGGACCGCTCTTGTCGGAGGAGTTGACGGGCGTATTCTTCCTTGCGGTCCCGGCGGCGTTCGCGATCTCCATCGTCCGGCATCGGCTCATGGATATCGAGCTCGTCATCAACAGGAGCGTCGTTTATGCTTTGCTGACGATCCTGACGGCGAGCATTTACCTCGTCTCCATCGAGCTCCTTCAAAGTGCTCTCGCGCGGGCGGGGCCAGCGGCGGGCCGGGTGGCTGCCGTTGCCGCCGCCGTCCTATCGGCGGCCGCGTTCCATCCCCTTCGGAAAAGGGTCCAGGACGTCGTCGACAGGGCCTTTTTCCGCCAGCGATCCGATTACCGCAAAGCCGTTCTGGCCTTCGCCGAAGCCGCCCAGAGGACTTCCGACCCGGAAAGTCTGGCCGGGCTGTTCATGGCTCGGGTCATTGCCGCAGTGCCCCTTGACCGGGCCGGCGTGGCGGTCTTCCGGATAACCGGGGAGTCGAAGAAGCTTATTCTTTCCCGGGGCCTCGAGACGGAGCCCCCGCCGGCCGGGCTCAAGGTCGAACAAGGATGGATCCTGGCCAGGAAGAACGCCCTAGCCGCCAGGGAACAGGCCGGCCGCGTCCGCGAAAGCCTCCCGGCCTCCAGCCGGTTCGAGGTCGCCGTTCCCCTCCCGTTCTCCTCGACCTTGCTCGAAGGTTTCGTCGCCTTGGGCCGAAAGCGCTCGGAAGAGAGGTACAGGGAGGACGACCTCGATCTGTTCATGACCCTGGCCGACGACTTGGCCTTGAATCTTGAACGGATGGAGCTTAGGGACCAGGTCATCCTCGAGCGGGCGTCGCGCGAGAAGGCGGACGAGCTGAACCGCCTGAAGACCGAGTTCATTTCCTCGGTCTCCCATGAGCTCCGGAATCCCATAAGCTCGATCCAGGGCCTCTCGGAGATGCTGGAATCGGGGGCGATCGCAGACGAGCGGAAGCGGGAGGGCCTGCTCCACCTCTTGGCTTCGGAATGCGGCCGCTTGTCCCGTTTCCTGCACAACGTCCTGGATTTCGGAAAGATCGAACAGGGGGCGAGGACCTATCTCCCTCGGAGGACGTCCCTCCGGGCCCTCATCGAGGATGTGGCGAAGCTTTCGGGCTGCGGGTCCGGGGGGGAAGGAGCGATCATCCGGACGGTCTTCCCGGAGGAGCCCGTCTTCCTGAATATCGACGCCGACGCCGTGAAGCAGGCCTTGATGAACCTCGTGGACAATGCTATAAAATATTCGCCGGAGCAAAAGGAGATCGATATCGAACTCGTCGACGCGGGGGGAAATGTCGAAGTCCGGGTCCGCGACCGGGGCATCGGGATCACGGCGGAAGACCGGGGGAGGATCTTTGACGCTTTCTATCGTTCCCCCCGCGCGGCCGCAGCGCACGCGGGAGGCGTCGGGCTCGGTCTGGGGATCGTCCGCCACATCATGGAAGGGCACGGCGGGACGGTCCGGCTTGAATCCGTCCCGGGCCGAGGGTCCGTCTTCAGCCTCGTTTTCCCCAAGCCATGAAAAGGGTCCTGCTCATCGAGGACGACGCGGCCCTCCGGACGACTCTCGCGAGCGCTCTCGAATCCGAAGGATTCCTCGCCCTTATGGCTTCCGACGGCGCCGAGGGGCTGAACAAAGCCTCTTCGGATGGGCCCGACCTTGTGGTCCTGGATCTCGTCCTGCCTTCGATGGGCGGGCTGGAGGTCTGTCGGAGGCTTCGGGAAAAAGGGAACAACGTCCCGATCGTCATGCTCACGGGCCGGAAAAGGGACGAGATCGACAAGGTCCTGGGTCTCGAACTGGGGGCCGACGATTATATGCTCAAGCCGTTCGGCGTCCGGGAGTTCATCGCCAGGGTTCGAGCCGTCCTCAGGCGCGGACGGGCCGTCGCCGTCGGGGTCGACGTCTGTTCTTTCGGCGACGTCTCCGTGGATTTCCGAAAAAAGGCGGCGACCAAGGGGGGAAAAGACCTCGCCCTCACGGCCAAGGAGTTCGGCCTCCTGGAGCTCCTGGTCGCCCGCGAGGGGGAGGTCGTCGGCCGGGACCGGATCCTCAACGAAGTCTGGGGTTACGACAGGTTCCCGACGACACGGACGATCGACACGTTCATCCGCAACCTCCGCCGGAAGGTTGAGGACGACCCCTCGAATCCCAGCCACATCCTGACGGTGCCCTGGCTGGGCTATAAGTTCAAGGGGTGAGGGGAACGGCTATTTCTTCGCGCAGGGGATCCACATCTCGGTCCTGAGCTCCTCGGGTTTGACCTGCATCGGGTTGTTCAGGTAACGTTCCAGGAGAGGTCCGTCCGCGGCGTAGCCCCCGGCCTTCATCCAGGCCATGAGGCGGCCGATCGTCTCCCCGCTCCTATTATAGGGGCCTATATGGACGATCGATGCGACCGTCGGATGGTCCCAGACCTTCTTGACGAGCGGAGGCCCCGGCTCGGCCTGGGCCGTGACGATGAAACCGACCTCCCAGGATAGGTCCGAGGAATCCGTTTGTGAAGGATCTTCGGGGTAGATGCCGACCATGGGCCCCCGGATCGCCGAGAAGAGGTTCTGGCTCTGCATCGCCTGGATCAACTGGCCGATGACGCCGGACATGTCGGAGAGCGGGCCTTTATGAGCGATGGCGCAGTAGGCGAACGGTTCGACGTCCTTCAGGGAGGGAACGGTCTCGTCCTGGAGCCCTTGGCCGACGGCCGCCAGAGCGAGGATGATCGCCATTCCCATGAATACCTTTTTTACCATATCGCACCTCCCGTCGGGGCCCTTCGACGGACCCGCTTGACGGTAATTTTAGCACGCCTGAGGCGGGAACGGAAGCCTGGCAGCGTCGGTCCGGCCGTTGAACATGGGGGTCGTGAAACGGCGGCCGTTCTTCTGCACAAAACGTGTGCAAAACATGGAAAACCCGCGCCCTTCAAGCCGTTGGGAATATTCCACCCTCACTTTTCCACACCCTTATTCACAACAATTGTGGAAATGTCGGGCCGTCATTTCCGGTTCTTCACGTACGTCTCGAACCAATCGAACATCTCGGCGAGGACGTGAAGGACCGATTCCCGGGCGGAGTAGCCGTGGCTCTCATAAGGGAGCGTGATCAGGCGGGCCGTGGTTCCGAAACCCTGGAGCGCGGCGAACAGCCTCTCCGATTGGATGGGAAACGTCCCCGAGTTGTTATCCGCTTCTCCGTGGATGAGGAGGAGGGGCGTCTTGATGTCGCTGGCGTGCATGAAGGGCGACATGTTGATGTACGTTTCGGGAGCCTCCCAGAGGGTTCGCCGTTCGCTTTGGAATCCGAAGGGTGTCAGCGTTCTGTTATAGGCTCCGCTCCTGGCGATCCCCGCCGCGAAAAGATCACAGTGGGCCAATAGGTTCGCCGTCATGAAGGCGCCGTAGCTGTGGCCTCCGATCCCGACCCGCTTCGGGTCTCCGACACCCATTTCGTCAAGCTTCCTGATGGCCGCGGCGGCATTGGAGACGATTTGGCGGACGAACGTGTCGTTGACGGTCTTGGGGTCCCCGACGACGGGCATCTGGGCGTTATCGAGGACTGCGTAGCCCTGGGTGACGAAGAAGAGATGGGAAGCCCCCCGGTAAAAGGGGAAGCGGTTGACGGATCCCCGGACCTGACCGGCCGTGCCGGCATCATTGTATTCCAGGGGATAGGCCCAGATGACCACGGGCAATCGCGTCCCCGGCTTGTGTCCCGGCGGCAGGTAGAGGGTCCCGGAAAGCTCGACGCCGTCCTCGCGCTTGTATGTGACGAGCTCCGTCTTGACCCCCGCGAGCAGAGGCGCCGGGTCCGGGAATTCCGTCAAGACCGTCCGTCTCCCGGTCTTCAGGTCGGTGAGGAAATAGTTCGGCGGCTCCGTCTTCGACTCGCGGCGCAGGACGACCTCCCGGCGGGAGGAGCCGAAGAACGAGACGAAATCTTCGTACGCGGGGTCCTGGCATTGGAAGAGGCGTTCTTTCTTCAAGGTCACGAGATCCAGCCGGTCAAGGAAGGGATGGTCGCCTTTCGGGGACGCGCCCGCTCCGTTGAGATAGATCCAATTCCGGTCCTGGAGGACGACCCATTCCCCGGTCTTCAAGGTGGTCCGCACGGGGAACCCCGGGTCGTTGTACCGGTCCTGGGAATTTCTCTCGAAGATCTTTCGGGGGGCCGTGCCAGGACGGTCGAGGTCCACGAGCCACGTCGTCCGCCATCGCTTCTTCCAATCGAACTCCGACGCCAGCGTCAGTCCCGGTGTGGCCAGGGGGGCCAGATCCTGGGCGCGGTCCTTGAACCGGAAGACCTCCTTCGGAGGGTCCGTGAACGGGGCGGCCAAGGTCATTACCCGGTCGCGGAATGGCGCGTCCTTCTCCGGATCGCCGCCGTCAAGGGCTTCGACCCATATTAACGTTGCCGGCTTTAGGGCCAGCCATTCCATGTCGCGAGGTCCGGTCGGGACGCCATTCATCGGTACGGTGTCGGCCGGCGGGAGATCGGCCGGGCAGGCGATCGGAATGCCGTCCCGGTCCCAAACCTCGTAGGCGTGGGCGAAACCTTCATAGGGAACGGAATAAGAGTAAGGCTTCTTGACTCGGTCGATCAGGAACGCGCTCGCGCCGGGAGACGCCGATGCGTTCGCGAAGATGCCCGGCTTCCCTATCTTTCGCGCTTGGCCGGAGGAGGCGTCGACGACGGCGAGCTGGGCGACGGCGTAGTGATCGAACAGGGCTTCGTCGGAGGCGTTCTTCAGAAGGTCCTGGTAGGTCGCGACCTTGGCGGCCTTCCCCGAGGTTTCGCGGACGTTGGGGCCCGTGGGAACGCGCGGCGTTTCCGGGGCGGGCCCCCGTCCTTCCGGGACGAGAGAGACCAACAGGCTGCGACCGTCCGGCATCCAGGAGTAACCCCGCGTGACGGCGTTGACGACCGGACCGGTCAGAGCTTTGGCCGTGCCGGAGACGACGTCCAGGCTCCAGAGCTCGACCCCTCCCTCGACGTATCGGAGGAAGGCCATGGTCTTGCCGTCGGGAGACCAGGTCGTTGCCGCGAACCTGACCCCGTCGGGCAGGGAGATGCGGCGCAGGGACCCCGTCCCGATGTTCTTCAGGCTCAGCGAGGTGCTGAAATTCAGGACCTGCTGACTGTTGAGGTCCGGCATGATGCGGCTGCCGGCGATCCTCAATATCGGCCGGGAGAGATCGGCGATGGCGGGCATCGGTTTGTATTCGACGAGGGCCAAAAGATCCCCCGTCGGGCTCTCCAACACCCTGGGCGTTGGCGGCGCGTCGAGGATGTCGACGACCTCCTTGGGAGGGAGCTTATATGGCTGTTGAGCAAAAACCTGGAAGGCAAAAAAAAGGGCCGTGGCCGCGACGACAAGCAAGATATGTC
>Ga0315273_10003580_pt1 | contig 18756 bp, 17 predicted proteins | sample YL17G02_0_MG_FD_205753 | JGI IMG/M metagenome (GOLD analysis project Ga0315273, IMG submission 205753) | Sediment microbial communities from Yellowstone Lake, YNP, Wyoming, USA - YL17G02_0 | ecosystem: Environmental > Aquatic > Freshwater > Lake > Sediment | place: USA: Wyoming | collected...
TGATGATCTTTTCTTTGAATATAAAAAGGCCCATCGAGGTGATCTTGAAAAGCAGGTCATCGACGAAGGAATAGTTTCGGGGCCGCTTGATGATCATGGCAATATGATCGGGCTCGAACTCCAGACGGCTGATTTCATCGGGGTCCAGGGAAGAGCTGAGCGTGTGCTCATCCAGTTTGTAGGTTTCCGCGAGGGACTTGAGCTCGGATTTTAGCGGGGCATAATACAGCAATATTGGCCCGTCTTTTTCCAGGCTCTCGCATATCCTATCATTCAATACCTGGTAAACTTTGAGCATCTGTCCACCCTGGCATTAGGCAAAGATTTTGGAAAGCGTATGTTTATATCGGCTGCTTGTCAACTCAATGCAGAGACGCCCGCCCCTATCTGGCGCCGGCCTTGATCAACAGGGAAACGATCCTCAGGTTGTACGCGGAAGTCCCCCCCCGCAGGCTGTAGTCCAGGGGGGTCTGGTCGAACAAGTTGCGCGCCCGAGCGTCAGCCCCTGCGGCCAGCAGCAGCTCCACCGCGCGCCGGTCGCCCACCGCTAGGTGCAGCGGGGTGTTGCCGAAAGCGTTGCGCGCTTCCACCCGCGCCCCCCGGGCCAGGAGCAGCTCCACCATGGCGGGGTGGCGCACGGCCAGGTGCAGCGGAGTGTTGGAGAAGTTGTCCCGGGCGTTCACCTCCGAGCCCTGGTCCAGCAACTGAGCGGCGATTTCCATCAGGCCGTTCTCCGCCGCCCAGTGCAGCACGGGACGCACGCTCACGGTGAGCGCCAGAGCAGGCAGGGCCGCGCCGAAGAGGGTCAGCGCGGAGGCGAGTGCCAGGCGGGCAAGCCGAGTCATACCTGCATTACTTATCGGAACATCCCGGCCCTTGGACAACCCGCGCGACTCTGCTACGCTGAAGCCCATGCCGCAGCTCACCCTGGCGGAGCTGGATGCCCTGGACCCGGCGCTGGACCTGTTCCGCGGGTCGAGGCCCGTGCCGGCGGAGCTGGCCGCCGCCGGCCTGCACCCGCCCCTGCCCGTCTGCGGTCGCAGCCTCGCCTGGGGGTTCGCCCTGCTGGCCGCGGCGCGCGCCGCGGGGATGACCCGCCTGGAATGCCGGCTGCTCGGCGAGCGGCCCCCGGCCGAGATGCTGACTCTGGCCCTGCGGCTGGAGACGCGCGCCGGGGCCTACCTCTGGAGCGAGAAGCTCGCCATGCTCGGTTACGCCCGCGGCCGGGGGTTCGCCCTCGGGCAGTTGGCCGAGCTCATCGAGGGCCGGGCCGAACCACACCTGGAAAAAAAGCTGGGCCAGTTCGCCGCTCTGCCCGAAGCCCTGCGCGCCCTGGTGGACGGCGCCGGACTGGACCTGCGCACCGCCCTCAGCGTCCGGGAGCTGCCGGAAGAGGTTTTCCCCCTGACTGCAGGCGCGCTGTCCTACAGCGGGCGCAGGTCCTTTCTGTGCCTGCTGCGGGACGCGGCGATCCGCCTGCGGCTGGATGCCGAGCGCACCCTGGAGGCGGCCCGCGCAGCCCTGGCCGGCGGCGGGCCGCTGGAAGCCCTGCAGGAGCTCGCCTCCCCGTCTCTCGCGGCCCTGCGGCGAAGTTGGGCGGGGCTGGAGGCGGAGCTTCTGGGGGGAAGCGGCGTATCGCTGAAGGCCCCGGAGGGCTTCGAAGGCGACCTCTTTGAGGTGCGCTTCCGCTTCCGCAGCCGGCAGGGCCTGGCCCGCCGCCTGCGCGCCCTGGACCGGGTGGAGGCCCGTTTCGATGAGCTGGGCGCCTTCCTGCGCTGAAGGCTTCGCCAGGCTGTACGCGGAGGAGGGCCTGCGCGGCTCCCCCTGGCTGGCGGCGGCCCTGGAGGGCCTGCCCGCGCTGGAGCCGCGGTTCGTAGCGGGCAAGGAGGGCATCCCGCCGGAGCACCTGGAGCCCGCCACGCTGTACCTCTGCCGCCCGCGGGGCCGCCAGCTCGGGCCTTGCCCCGGCTCCCGCGGGCATCTGTGCTGCGGTTACCGGACCCTGGACCTGTACCTGGGCTGCACGCTGGGCTGCTCCTACTGCATCCTGCGCGCCTACCTGAACTTCGCCCCCGTGACCGTCCACCCGGACCCGGAGCCGGCGGTCGCCGCGCTGCGCGGGCTGGCGGAGGCCAATCCCGGCCGGATGGTGCGGGTGGGCACCGGTGAGGTGGGGGACTCCCTGGAGCTGGACCCCGTGTTCAACCTCTCCGCGCACCTCATTCGCGCGGCGGCGGCCTACCCCAACCTCCACCTGGAGCTAAAAACCAAGACCGACCGGGTCGACCACTTGAGCACCGTCCAGCCCAAGGGCAACGCCGTGATTGGCTTCTCCCTGAACCCGGAGGCGGTGGCCCGCGACCTGGAGCCCGGCGCCGCCCCCCCGGGGCAGCGGCTGGCCGCCGCGCGCCGGGCGGCGGCTGCCGGCTTCAGACTGGCCTTCCACTTCGACCCCATCGTGCTGCAAAACGACTCGGTGGAACAGACCCTGCGCCTATATTTGCCTCTGGCCGCAAGCCTCGCGCAGTTCGACCCGGGGCGGATCGCCTGGGTCAGCCTGGGCGCCTTCCGCTTCCCCGCGGCCCTGCGGGAGCGCCTGGAGATCCCGCTCCTCAGCTCCGCGGAGTTCGTGCGCTGCGGGGACGGCAAGTTCCGCTACCTGCAGCGGGAGCGCAGCCGGCTGTACCGCGGCCTGGCCGCGGAACTCCAGCGCTGCACCAGCGCCCCGGTCTACCTCTGCATGGAGAGCGCCGCGGTATGGCGGAACGTCTTCGGGAGGCTCCCTCGCGATATACCGGGCGTGCGTGATATATTTCAACCTGTACACGGAGGAAAACAATGAAAACGCTGCCTGCCGTCCTCGCGGCCGCGATGCTGGCCCTTGGTCTGTGCGCCTCTATCGGGGCCCAGGACCGGGTCGGGGAGATCACCTATCTGGAGAATGACCTCGCGGTGGTGCGCAACAACCGCGCCCTGGACCCGGGGGAGGTGGAGATCGGCATGGAGGTCCAGAACCTCGACTTACTGAAGACCGGCAGGACCGGCTATGCGGAGCTAAACCTGGACAGCCCGCGATCCACGGTGATCAAGGTCTCCCCCGGGACCACCTTCTACCTGGAGCGGGGGGCGGTGGGCAAGGGACAGCGGACCACCGTCGGGGCGATCACGGGCAACATCGCCCTCAAGGTGCAGAAGCTAGCCGCCAACCAGCAGGTCCAGGTGGCCTCGGAGTCGGCCCTGATGGGCGTGCACGGGACCACCTTCGAGGTCACCTTGAGTCCCGCGGGGGACCTGCTGGTCACCTGCTCGGAGGGCGAGGTGGTCTGCCGGCAGGAGGACGGCGAGGAGGTGAGCTCCGTGCCGGGCGCCGCGGTCGATAGCCGCTCCGGCGAGGGCCTCCAGCGGGTGCCCGTGGCCGTATCCGACCTCGAGCGCTTCCGCCAGGACTGGTACGCGGAGCGCCTGGAGGTCTTCAAGGCCAACCCGCTCAAGGCCATCCGTTTCTACGCCCTGCGTTACGCGGGCCTGCGCGAGCGCTTCAATCGGGCCTACGCGGCCCTGGCCCGCGAACGGCAGCTGCTCAACAAGTGGTACGACGAGGACCGCCGCGGGAGGGTCGGCGGGAACATGGAGATCCTGCGGGAAAAGAAGCGGCTCATCGGCAACCTGCTGGAGCTGCGCAAGGTGCTGTTCCTCTTCGAGCGCGTCTACTTCCGGTTGAGCGAGCTCCAGGACTACTACCGCCAGGGCTACGGGGAGGGCACGCTGGAGGGCGGCCTCACGAGCAGGGCCTTCTTCCAGGCCCTCGACCGGGACCGCAGCGTGCTGGAGCGGCAGATGGCCGAGGTGCGCTACGTGACCAAGCTGTACGCCAAGCGCAACCAGGGCGTGTTCCCCACGGAGCGCTCCGAGGAAGGCGAAGGAGAGTTCTTCGGCGACGAGGACCTGGAGGATTCGGACTTCTAGCCCGGCGCCGCGAAAGAGCGCGGGGCTAGCGCGCGGGGGTCAGGATGCCGTAGGGCCCGTCCGCCAGGAAAGCGACCCGCGGCTCGCGGCCCAGGCGCTCCCCGCAATCGGCGCTCACCTCCCGCAGGAAGCCGTCCAGGACCCTCTGTACGTTCCCGGGTTCCGCGCGGTGGCGGCGCTCCTCGGGCAGGAGGCGGTTACCGTCCATCCCTGGCAGAAGAGAGCAGTCGCGCGCCCCCATCTGCGGGCTGTAATACGTCAGCCCCTCCGCTCCGACCCGTTCCAGCACCCGCGCCCAGGCCTGCACCTCCCACTGCTCCGGGATGAAGGTCCAGTCCGGCGAGAAGATCAGGCGGCGGAAGCGCTCCGCGCCGATCAGGGTGAGCAGAGCCAGCACGCTGCGGTAGCGCAGGCTTCCCACCGGGTCGGCGTCGGTGTTGGCGGCCACCACCAGGATCCTGCCCCCCGGCCCCGCCGCCGGCAGCGCCGCCAGGGCCGCCTTGACCGACTGGTAGTGGTTGATGCCCACGAAGCCGGCGTGGGTGGCGACCGCGTCGTAGGGCTGGGCGAAGGGCACCCGGACGTAGCCGGCGAGGAAGTCGAAGGCCGCCCGGTGCGCCTCTTCCAGATGACCGGCGAACACCCCGGTCATCCGGAAGCTCTTGTCCAGGGTGGCATTGATGATGAAGTCCGCGCCGGCCATCCTCGCCACCTCCAGGGCCTCCTCGTGGCAGGGGTTGCCGTCCAGGGCGAGGTCGCGCGCACCCTCCGCGGCCATCATTTCCGCGCCGTGGAAGCGGTGGGTCGAGCGCTCCCCGATCAGCCCGGGGCAGATCGACTTCCGGCCGCCGGAAACCCCGGCGATGAAATGGCTCTCCACGAGGCCCGTCAGGATCCGGATTCCCGCCCCCAGGTAGGCGCGGTTGACGTACACCTCCTCGCCGCGGGAAGTCCGCCCCAGGTGGGCGAGCTCGCCGGGGTCGCGGGCGTCGTGGTTGCGGATCGAAATGCCCGCCGCGAGCACCCGCGGGTCCAGCATCCGCTCAAGCTCCCGCTCGGGGAGCGGCGCATGGGTGCCGGTAGCAACCAGCACCAGGATGCGCTCCCGGGGCAGGCCCGCCTCCAGCAGCCGCCGGAGCACGGGCCAGAGGATGCCGCCCTCGCCGCGGTAGGGCACCGGGCGGGTGTTGTCGGAAATCACCACCACCGCGCGGGCGGCCGGGTCGGCCCGCAGGCGCTCCCGCACGATCGCCGCCAGGCTCGGGGTGCCCAGCGGCGCCTCCAGGGCGCCCTCCACCGCCGCTGCCGGGTCGGGGAGCGGGCGCACCTCGGCCATGCTCAGGATGTCCGCCCGCTCGGGCAGCTCCAGGTCCAGGGTCGCGTCGGCGAAGGGGATGCGGGCCCGCTTCAGATTACGGCGTTCTCCGTCTCGAGGTCGAAGAAGTGGAACTTCTCCAGTGTAGGCTTGAAGATGGCCGAATCCCCGACGCGGAACTCGTAGTGCGGCGGGATGCGCACGATGATGCTCTCGTGCTGCTTGGTGCTGATGTACAGCAGGATCTCCGCACCCAGGGGCTCCACCACTTCCACTCGCGCCGTGAGGGTCTGGCCCTCCACCGCCTTGTCGGTGACCACCATGTCCTCCGGGCGGATGCCGATCAGCACGTCCTTGCCCAGGTAGGAGCGCATGACGTTCGCCACGTTGCCGTCCAGCGTGATGGTGAAGTCACCCTCGTCGGCCGTGAGGCGGCCGCCGATTTCCCGTATCGCGGATTTCATGATGTTCATCTGGGGCGAGCCGATGAAGCCGGCCACGAAGCGGTTGATGGGCTTGTTGTACAGCCCTAGCGGCGTGCCGATCTGCTGAATCAGCCCGTCCTTCAGCACCACGATCCGGTCGCCCATGGTCATGGCCTCGGTCTGGTCGTGGGTGACGTAGATCATCGTGGCCTGCAGGCGGTGGTGCAGGGCCGAGATCTCGGCGCGCATCTGCACGCGCAGCTTGGCGTCCAGGTTGGACAGTGGCTCGTCGAACAGGAACACCTTGGGCTTGCGCACGATAGCCCGGCCCACGGCCACGCGCTGCCGCTGCCCGCCCGAGAGGGCCTTGGGCTTGCGCGCCAGCAGCTCCTCGATGTCCAGGATGCCGGCCGCCTCGTGCACCCGCTCGTTGATCTCCTTCTTGGGAAATTTACGGATCTTCAGCCCGAAGGCCATGTTCTCGTACACCGTCATGTGCGGGTACAGGGCGTAGTTCTGGAACACCATGGCGATGTCCCGGTCCTTCGGGGCCACGTCGTTCATCAGCTTGCCGTCGATGTACAGCTCGCCGGCGGTGATTTCCTCCAGCCCCGCGACCATACGCAGGGTGGTGGACTTGCCGCACCCCGAGGGGCCGACCAGCACCACGAACTCCTTGTCATTGATCATGAAGTTGACGTTGTCTACCGCCAGCACCCCGCCCTCGTACACCTTCCTGACGTTCTTCAACTCTACTGTTGCCATGAAATCCCTCCGGTTCCTATGAGAATTATTTTATGGAAGTCATTTTACCCGCTTTGGCCGGAGCTGTCAAACAAAAACGGCGGCGCGCAAGCCGCGATTGCGGCCGCTATTTCCGGCCCTTGCCCAGTCGGGCAGCTTTCAGGCGCTCCCCCAGGTCCTGCGGCGGGGACTCGGCGATCACCGCCTCCTGCAGCCAGGGAATCAGGACCTGGGTCTTGATTTCCGGCCAGGCTTCCGGTAGAGGGCCGGGCACCTGAAGGAGCTCCTCCGGCGGAATGCGGCCGATCAGGCGGGGGTAGTGCTGGGGAAACTCCAGCTCGTTGACGGATTTGAGGCTGGAAAAGCCGCCGGCGATGCCGAAGACGCCCAGCCGCTGGCGGCGGCCGACCTCCAGGAGCCTCTTCTGGGTCTCCGCCTGGAACAGCCACAACAGGAAGGCCTTGGCCTGCCGCTTGCGGCCGGAGGTCCGGGGAATGCCGGCGAACAGCAGCTCGTCGGCTACGAGGATCTTCTCTTGTCCCGCCAGCCAGCGGAAGTCCGCCTCCTCCTTCTGCTCGTCCAGGGCCCGCAGCAGGTCGCAGGAACGCAGGATGTAGAACTGGATGCGCTTCTCGTCCAGCAGCCTGCCGGGCGACAGGTACAGGTACTTGCCCGCGAAGGCGGCCTCCGCCTCGATGCCCCCGTTGGTCGTGCGCACCCAGTCGCGCAGGTAGGCGATCGCTTCCTGCAGGGCCGTAGCATTCCAGCCCAGGCTGGCGCCCGCTTCCTCATGGAAGCGGGCGCCGGCGAGCTCCGCGGCCATCAGCAGGAAATCCGGGTTCCAAAGAGGGGAGAAACCCTCCCGTACCAGGCTGTCGCGGACGCGCTGGTTGTACTGCCCACCGCTCTCCCGCAAATAATCCAGGGAGATGCTCAGGTTGGGGGCCGCCTCCCTCAGGTTGTACGGCAGGAACACCACCGCCGGCAGGCAGAAGCGCAGGGGAAGCAGCACCTGCCGGCGCTCGGGGGCGCCGGCGGCCAGCACCGGGGCGTAGAAATCCGAACGGGCCAGGCGGCCAGGCCGGAAGAGGTCCTCCAAGGACTCCAGGGCGCGGGCTTCGCCGCCCAGGCGCGTACCCACCACCAGGTCGACCCCCTGGTTACGCCGCAGCGCCTCCACCGGCGAATCCTGGTAACGCAGGTAGACACGCAGGTCCGGCTGCAGAGCGTTGAAATACTCCACGATGGAGGCCACCTCGGGACGGTTGGTGCACAATACCAGCGGCCGCCGCTGGAGCAAGGCGCAGCCTGCCAGGCCCAGGCCGGCCGCCAGGAGCAGGAGAAGCCATTTCATGATGCTGGCAACTCTATGTGAGGCCCCCCGGCTTGTCAAGGATGACCCGTACGGGTCTATCATGGAGCCCATGGAGGAGCTGTTCCGCGGCTACGCCGGGTACCTGCGCGCCAAGTACGGCGCCCCCGCCTACCGGGTAGCCGTGGACGCGGGCTTCGGCTGCCCGAACCGCGGCCCCGACCGCGGGCGGCCCGGGTGCCTGTACTGCGACGAGCACGGCGCCCGCGCCCCCTACCAGGATGCGGATGTCCCCCCGGCCGGGGGGAGGGAAGGGCGCCTGGAGGACATCCGCCGGCAGGTCGAACGCGGCGTGGGGTTCCTGCGGCGGCGTTATGGGGCCCAGGTATTCCTGTTGTACCTGCAGGCCTTCTCCGGCACCCACGCCCCGGCAGCGGAGCTGGCCCGCATCTACGACTACGCCCTGGGCTGTGGTGAGTTCCGCGAGCTGATCGTCTCCACCCGCCCCGACTGCGTGGACGGCGAGCGGGCCGAGCTGCTGGCCGGCTACCGGCGGCGCGGGTTGGAGGTCTGGGTGGAGCTGGGGCTGCAGTCCGCCTGCGACGCCACCCTGGCAAGGGTACGGCGGGGGCACACGGTGGCGGATTTCACCGGCGCCTTCAGGCTCCTGCGCTCCAGCGGCGTGAAGCTCGCCGTGCACCTGATCTTCGGGCTCCCCGGCGAAGGGCTGGAGCGGATCCTGGATACCGTGCGCTTCGTGGCCGGTCTAGAGCCGGAGGGGGTGAAGATCCACAACCTGCACGTGCCGCGGGGCAGTCCCCTGGCCGCCGAGCACCGGGCCGGCGAGCTGGTCGCCCCCTGCGCCCCGCGCCACCTGGAATACGTGGTCCGGGCGCTGGAGCTCCTGCCGCCGCAGACGCTGATCCTGCGCCTGACCTGCGACACCCCCGGCGAGCGGCTGGCCGCGCCGCGCGGCTTCCCGCCCAAGTCCGCCTTCTACCGGGCGGTGCGCGACAGCCTGGCCGCACGCGGCAGCAGGCAGGGCCTGCGCTGGGAAGCTCACCGCTAACGCGGCAGCTTCTGCGCCTCCTGGAAGATGATCGAGTACAGCTCCTCGAGGCGTTCCTCGTCCACGCTGGAGTAGGCCACGCGCAGATACCTGTCCGCCAGGGCGATGGTGCCCACCCCGTGCTCCAGGAGCAGCTTTTTGCGCAACTGCTCGGCGCTGCCCCGCTCCAGCTGGAAGGTCATGAAGTAGCCGGAGTTGAAGGGCAGGGCCCGCAGCGGCGCCGGGGTACGGGCGCTCAGCGCGCGGGCCTGGCGGTAGCGGGCGGCCAGCACGTCGAAGGCCTCCCTCTTCTGGGCCTCGTAGCCGGGGTCCCGCATGGCCTGGAGCATCACGCTCTGGGCGGGCTGGCTGGAGTTGGAGACCGTGGCGCGGATGGCGCCCATGAGCTTCTGGCCCAGCGCCTCGTAGTGCTTGTCGGTGAGGCCCCTGGCGGCAAAGGTGAGGAAGCCGACGCGGAAGCCCCACACCAGGTTCTCCTTGGTCGGCCCGTCGACCTTGACGGCCAGCAGGTTCTCGTGCAGGTCCGCCGCCTCGGCGAACAGGGACTGCCGGTACACCGCCTCCTCGTAGAACAGGCCGAAGTAGGCGTCGTCGAACAGGGCCAGGATCTTCTGCCCGCCGCGGGCGCGGTCGGCCAGCACCCCCAGCACGGCCCGCGCCTCCTCGGGGCTCGGAGAATAGCCCGTCGGGTTGTTCGGGAAGTTCAGCAGCACCAGGGCCCGGGCCGTGCCCAGGCTTTCCAGGGCGCCCCGCAGGGCTTCCACGGCGAGCCCTCCCCGCGGGTTGTAGAAGGGGAAGGTGAGGACCCGCGCCTCGAGGCGATCCTCGAAGATCAGCCGGTAGTTGTCCCAGCACATCTCCGGCATCAGAACCGCGTCGCCGGCGCCGGCGAAAAGCTCGGCCGCCAGGGCGATGCCGTGCGTCAGGCCGGCCACCACCGCGGGCAGCGAGATGGGCTTGCCGGCCAGCGCGGGGTTCTTGGCCAGCATCTCCTTCTTCCAGGCCTCGCGCAGCGCCGGGGCGCCGGCCGTGGGGGCGTAGGCGAAGATTTCGTTGGGGCTGAGTCCCTGGAAGCGGTCGCGGATCGCGGCCAGGTGCATGGCCTGCCCCGCCCGGGTGGCGATGCCGATCGTGGCGTTCAGGCGGTGGGCCAGCTTACCCGCCTCGGCGGACTGGGCCACGATCCCCCTGGGGAAATAGGCCCTGCGGCCGAAATCCGACAGCAGCGCGGCGACCACGGTGCCCTCGAGGCTCCGGTTCAACTCCACGGCCAATTCGTTCATGGAAACGGATCATAGAGAATGCCGGGGGGCTTGTCAATTCTGGGTTATTTTAAACAAAGCTCAAGCACCCGGTGAACTATGCTTTTATCCTTGATAAAGGAATCAGGGTCTTGGACCACCCGGTCCGCGATCTCCTCATATGAAACTTGTTCTATGCCAATCTGCCGTAGAGAAGTCGGCAAACCCCAGGCTTTATAACGGTTCTTGAGCTCAGTAATTCCCTTCTCACCGACCTCCGCTTCGCTGCCGTATTGTTTTGGAACTCCGAAAACCCGTTCGGCGAATTGAACGAATTTACGCGGCTCCCTCTCGCAACGGTAGTACAGCCAAGCCGGATGCACGATTGCGAGACCCTCCCCATGAACGACGTCGAAAAGGCCGCTGATGGCGTGCTCGATCATGTGAGCCCCATATTCATAGATGCCCCGACCGCAGTCCGTCAGCCCGTTGATCGCCAAAGTGGCCGCCCAGGCGATATTGTCGCGCATCTCCACGTTCTGCAGATCGTTCAGGATGCCGTCGTTCTCCAGGATCGTCAGGATAAGGCCTTCGGCGATTCTATCCGTCACGGGAGTATTCTTTTCACCAGCGAAATAGTTCTCCCCTGCATGAGTGATGGTATCGACCAGACCGCAGGCCGTAAGACGTCGCGGAACCGTTTTATGCAATTCTGTATCGATGATCGCGAACTTGGGCAGATTGAATTCGTAATGGGTTGCATATTTCTGTTTGGTCTTCTCATTGGAAATGACGCAATGCACGCTCATTTCCGCGCCAGTGGCCGCTAGAGTTGAGACCGCCCCGACAGGCAAAGCTTTCACGGCCGAACGTTTTTGGGTGAAAAAATCCCAGACATCCCCGCTATCCGCTGCCCCCACCGCTATGGCCTTGGCGCAATCGATGGGGCTCCCTCCCCCGATGGCAATGACCACCTCGACTTGCTTTTCTCTGCAAATCCTGATTCCCTCGTACACTGACGACAGCTTGGGGTTGGGCTCCACCCCGCCCAGCTCAAAGACTTCAAGCCCTGCCGACCGCATCAGCTCTACGGCCTTCTCGTGCACGCCCATCTTTTCCAGAGGGCTCTTCGACGTTACCAATAAAGCCCGCCGCCCATACATTGCAGTCAAGGCTCCGAGCCTGTCGAACTCCCCCGGGCCAAAGATCACCCGGACAGGATTGAAAAACTCGAATTTTTTCATACTTACCCCTCCTTACGTTCGGTAATTCCCGAAGTCCTGAATTGCCTGCCGCATTGCCTGGTAATTCTCCAAAGTGGCTCCCACTGGGACAACATTGCTGCAGGTCAATACCAGGCCGCCGCCGGCAGCAGCCTGTTCGATGGCGGAGCGAACCTCTGCACGCACATCCTCCGGCCTTCCCGTGATCAGGGTCTCGGTGTTGACTCCGCCAAAGAAACACAGGTTTTTCCCATAACGCTTTTTCAGGAGAGCCAGGTCCATACCGATACTGCGTTGGATCCCGTGCCAACCATCGATTCCGATCTCTACCAGGTCGTCCAGGATGCTCCAAAGATTCCCGTCCGTGTGCTTGATGAAAAAACCTCCCAGCTGGTGCGTCAGCTCGCACTGTCTGCGGATTGCTGGCAAAACAAACTTTCGGAAAAGATCCAAGCCCATGATCGGACCCCGATTGTCCGAATAATCGTCCACCGTCATAATGGCGTCTACTCCTGCTTCCATCATGGCCTGGATGTAGGCAAGGGAACGATTCACATATACCTCAGTTGCCTTTTTCACAAAATCAGGATCGGTGAGCATTTTCATTAAAAACGCCTCCATGCCAACGGTGTGTTCCCAGGGGAACGAGCCGTCAACAGGGGTCCTGCCAATAATAAAATGCGTATCACCAAGCTCCTGCACAACGTGCCGAACAGCCTCGATCTCGGAAGGGTCTATTGCAAAGACAGCCGCGGGGTCGGGCAGATCCCCCGGCTGCATATCGGGGAAGTGGGTACGCATTACCAGGTATCCGGATTCCGGGTTGAAGCTGTACTCTTCGCCCTTTTCATCAACCCAGGAGTACTCTCCGGTCATCCGGGGAGGAGAATATGGTTTTTTCCTGGGCACCGCGGGCACCCGCACGTAGTCCCACTCCAGGCTTCTCGGTAAGTCGACAAGCACCTCGCCATAGTCTCTCACTACCTCGTTTCGTTTTCCGTGCCAAATAGCCTGAAGCTCCCGCCAGCCCATATTGAAAAGCAAAGGCCGTTTCAGGACCGCCTCGGCCATCTTGCCATCCACCAGATTCTCTCCGGTTGGCACCCGGTCCGGCTCCTGGTGCTGCAAAGCCGATTCTATGCGTTGCTTGGGTGTCATGTACCTTCCTTTCGTGGGCTTTCCGGGGGATGCGCGCCGCGATTACAGCGCCTTGAATATTTCATCCATCTTCTGCAAGGTCTCATCTATATCGGCAACGGAATGGGCATGGGAAAACCCGAAATGGTTGGGCGTCGTGGTACTCCCGCTATCATGGAAATACAGGCCTCTTTCGACGGCTTCGCGCAGAAATCGCTTGTACATGGGCAAGCTAAAATTGTTCACGACGTAGCGATAATCCATGACCGGACTCCGGTCCAGGCCGAAATAAATGGTAAACCTGGCTCCCAGACCCTGGACAACAGCCTTGATTCCCTGCCGGTGGATAATTTCCGCGATGCCGTCATAGAGCCTGCCCGCGATCGTATTGATGTGATCGTAGAAGCCCGGGGAGCGCAGCACCTTCAATGCGGCCAAAGCACCAAGCACTTTCAGCAGATGCCCGGAGTAGGTTCCGCTGACGATGGTTTTTCCGTCCGGGTTGAGCTCCTTCATGACGAACTCTTTTCCGGCAATAGCGGCGATGGGGATTCCGCTTCCCCCCAAGGCCTTGGCCAGGGTGGTCAGATCAGGGGTAATCCCAAGGTATTCCTGCCCGCCGCCCAGGCCCATCCTGAACCCCGATAGTACCTCGTCGAAGATCAGTATTGTCCCGGCCTTTGCGGTTTCCTCGCGCACAACCTGCATAAACTCCCTGTCCGGCAGAATGCAGCCCGCGTTATACATGATGGGTTCCATGATGACGGCGGCGATCTCTCCCTTATGTCTGCTCAGGCAGGATCTGAACAACTCCGGCTCATTAAACGGCAGTACGATGACCGCAGCGGCCATTTCGAGGGGGATACCCGGGCTGTCGGGGATGAGCGGGATCTCGCCGTTTTTAGGTATTTCGGGCAATTTTGTGTGACAATTGAAATAAGTCAGCTCGTGCATTCCATGAAAGTGCCCCTCAAACTTGATAATCTTGCTTCGCCCGCTCACCGCCCTGGCCAACCGCAGGGCCCAGATCACCGCTTCCGTCCCGCTGTTGGCCAGCCGGACCTTTTCCGCGGAGGGTACGGAAGCGCAGATCAGCTCAGCCAGCTCCACATGAAAGCTCGTGTCATAGTTGCAGAAGTAGCCCATATCCAGCGCTTTGATGAGGGCCTGTTTCACCTGCCGATTGTTATGACCGATCAGAGTGGCACCGCTGGAAAGGTGGAAATCCAGGTAGCGGTTTCCATCGAGGTCGAACAGGTAAGGGCCGTCTGCTTTTATGATATACAACGGTCGGCCGAGCGTGGGCGAGTAGCGCGCTCCTGCGCAGGCTCCCCCAACGTAGTATTTCTTGGCTTCTGCATACAGGCCATCCCCAAGTTCCCTTTTCATAGCGTCATCTCCCACCCGCCCGCTTACGGGTTCAGCATTTCGGCCAGATTTCCTCCCATCACCCGCTCCCGAATGTAGGGCTCGACCTGGAGGTCATCCATGATGCTCCGATACTCCTTCAGCACCTGAGGCAGCTCTTCGACCGGGCAGTCAGAGCCATAGCAGATCCGGTAGAAGGGATGATGCTGTGCCGATTTATAGGGCGTGGTGCTATTGTCCGTCAGCGTCAGGTTCTTGGAAGGACTCCACCAGAGAATCTCATTGAACCAGGCCGCTTTTTTCCGCTTCAGCGTTGTGCCCGAAAGATCGAAATAGAGATTTTCATTCCAGAAAAGGGTCATCGCAGCTTCGTCGTACCACGGGTTGCCCAAGTGCGCGCCGATAAGCTTCAGCGCGGGATATTTCCTGGCGATCCGATCCAGAAAAATTGGCCGCATGCGGCTGCTGTCCACATCGTAATACTGGTCATATTCTGTCCGCAGCACGGTTCCCGTGTGAAACAGAATGGGCAGGCTGTAGGCGCAGGCTCGTTCGTAATACGGCAGCAGCTCGTCGGCGTTGTAGTTGGTCCTCGGCCTGGTAACCTTCAGCCCCCGACACCCAACGGAATACAGCTGATCGATCAATGAGGGTGGATCCACACCGAGCTCCACAAAGCCAAAGGGAATGATCTGGGCCGGGTATTTGCGGTATTCCTCGATCAGTTGTTCATTCGAGGCCATCCGCGAGCCCCAGATCTTAATGTTATTCTGACCCGCCAGCAGGCATATCTTGTCCACTCCGTTCCTCTGAAATTCCGAGAGGATTTTTTCGGAATGGCCTTTGTCGGTCAACAAGTGCACGTGACAATCGATGACCATCATTATCTCTCCTTCTTTGCTAGACCCTCAACTCCTGCACAACAACTGGGCTCCCGGATTCATACGAGCGCACGATTGCCTCGACCACATTGACTGCGCTGATTGCTTCCGCGCCTGGCATATAGAAGTCGCCGCCGGTCTGCAGGGCATCGATAAAATGTTCGATCTGGTATTTTAAATCCCCAACAATCCGCCCGTCCAGATCGGGCCAGTGGATGGTATCGGTGAGCTCGTAGGGTAGGTCCGCATCCTTTTCCTTGAAGATTTCTACCCCTCTGTTGGGGCGGTTCAGGAACATGGCGGCCTTCGAGCCGTACACTTCCATCCTGGCTTTCAGCTTGGCGGGGAAGTTTTTCGGAAGCACCCAGCTGTATTCGATGTTGGCTATCGTATCCTCGCCGAGGTTTGCCAGGATGAAGATGCAATCATCGGTATTCCAAGCTTTGTTCAGTTTGGAGACCCGCTGGGCATAAACCCGGGTGATCCGCTTCCGGGAAATCCACTGCAATAAATCGATGTCATGGATTCCGGCATAAAACAGCATCGAGGCGCGCCCCTGCAGCCTCTCGGCAATAAGACGCGGGTTTTTCCGCTCGGCGCTCAGGTGGATAACCTCACCGACCTCCCCGTTCTTCACAGCATTGTACAGCCGCCGGTATCCCGGATCGAATCGGAGCAGATGCGCTACCATGTAGCGCACACCTGCAGACTCGCAAGCTTTGTTGATCTTCAGACAATCTTGGACGGAGGTGGCCATGGGCTTTTCGATCAACATGTGTTTTCCAGCCCGCGCGGCAGCCAGGGCCGGCTGGACATGCATTTCGTCGGGCAGACAGATGTCCACGGCATCGAGGTCTGCGCTCTTCAGCATGACTTCGTAATCGTTGAAAAAGGCGCAATTGAAGGAGGTCTTCACTTTGGCCTCGATGCTATTATTCAAATCTGCGACCGCCACCAGATCAGCAGCGGCAGACTCGTGATAAACCCGGGCGTGAAACCACCCCATATACCCGCACCCGATCAGACCTACTTTGAGTCTCTGCACCTTATTGCTCCTTTCATCCCTTCAGGCTTCCTGCCGTCATTCCTTCGATGAAATATCTTTGCAAAAAAAGGAATACGATGATGATGGGCAGCAGAGAGATCGTATTCGCTGACATTATCAGCCCCCAGTTCACGCCGGATGACTCCGCCTTCAGCCTCGCTACGCCCACCGTCAGAGTGTTCATTTCGGTCGAACTAGTCACTATTACTGGCCAGAGCAGGCTGATCCACTGTTGCATGAAAGTGAAAATGGTCAGGACTGTGATGGCGGGGGCCGAAAGAGGAAAAAACAAACGGGCATAGATGTCGAAAGCCGAGCAGCCATCGATCCTGGCCGCGTCTTCCAGCTCATAGGGGATCGTGCTCATATATTGGCGAAGGAGAAAAACTCCGAGGGGGAACGAGAGGGGCGGGATGATCAGTCCCCAATAGGTGTTCAGTAGCTTCAAGCGCTTGATGATCAGGAAGCTTGGGATCAGGGTCACTGCGGCAGGGATCATTAATGTTCCAAGAATAAGCACGAAGATCAGGTTTTTTAGAAAAAAAATCCGGCGCGCAAAAGTGTATCCCGCCATGGAATCAATTACGATCTTGACAAGGGTCACCGCGGCGGCCACGATAAAGCTGTTGCTGATCCAGCGAAGTATGGGTAGCGTTCGAAAAAGATAGGCGTAGTTTTCCAAGGTAGGTTTTGCAGGAATCAGCTCCATAGGGGAGGAGAAAATGTTCATGGTAGCCTTCAAAGAGGTTGAGAACATGAACAGAAAGGGGTAAATACAAGACAAGCTCACCACGCTTAAAAACAGGTATATCACTAGCTTTTTAATGATTACCTTTTTAGACGCTTTCTCCCAGAAGCCCTGCTGACTTTGTTTTCCGCCCGTACGGTTATGCAGGTGCATGCCGACATCCCCTCCGAAGCTCAATAATAAAAATCAGATCGTAAAAACTTGAATTGCAGCAGGGACAGTATCAGGATTATCACCATCAGCACAACTGCCATGGTGGAGGCAAAACCCAGTTTGTCGTACTGGAAAGCGTTCGCGTAGATGTACCAGACCACCGAGGAAGTGCTATTGGCCGGTCCACCGCGCGTTAAAACGAAAACCGAATCGAAAAACTGAAAGTTCCAAATTGTGGCCATTACCAGGGTGAAAAGTAATGTGGGCCTGATCAGCGGCAGGGTTATCCTGGTGAGGCGTCTGAATCCCATCGCCCCGTCGATGATGGCCGCTTCATACAGTTCGTTGGGAATCGCGATGAGTGCCGCGATGTAGATGACCATGTAGAAACCGACGCCGCGCCAAAGCTCCAAGAGGATGATAGCCGCCAGGGCGTAAGAGGAACTCCCCAGCCAATTGGGCGGGGATATTTTCAGAGAACGAAGCACTATATTGAACATGCCAATCTCTGGATGAATGATGAAATACCAGAGAACCGCCAGCACTACCATTGGAGCCAGGTTCGGAAAAAACAGGGCCACCTTGAAGACGTTCTTGCCGCGTATGTGCCGATCAACGACCAGCACGGCCAGGAACAGCGAAATCGCAATGACCACAGGGATGATAATGACCACATAAATTCCGGTTACCCGCAGGCTGGTGAGAAAAATCCTGTTCCTGAACAAAGTCAGGAAATTGTTGATCCCCGCGAAGCGCAGACCCTGCAGGATTCCTCCGGCGAAAAATGACAGATAGATCGTCCACGCCAGGGGGATAAGCATGAACACTATGAAAAACAGGAGAATCGGGCTGAGAAACAGGTAGCTAACCAGGTTCTCATGCAAAGTTTTTGCGCTTATTCGCATGTATGCTGCTTTCCTTCGAAACCAAGAAAAATCCCGGCACACCACAAGATGCACACTGGCATGCCGGGATGCTCGTCTAACTATTCCTGCAGCAGCTGGTTAACCGCCTTGGCCGCGTCATTGCTGGCCTGCTGGGCGTTTTTCTTGCCCATGATCGCCAACTCCATCTCGGTCCACCAGACCTGAAAGATCTCCTCACCCTTCGGGTGAATGAAGATGTTTTTAGCATACGGCATATTCTTGAGAAAAACCTGCCGCTCCGGGTCATCCGCATAGAGCCCGGTGTCTTTCCGCGCAGGGTACATGCCGACCGCGCCTACATACCGAACAGTGATGTCCTTGGAGGTGATGTATTTGAGCCACTCCCAGGCCTGCGCCTTGTTGGGGCATTTCTCGGCCAGGGCGTAGAAGCCCCAGCTTCCCAGACCGTACTGCGCCTTTTTCCCCTTCGGGGGGCGCACCAAACCCCACTTCAAGTTCGGGAAGTCGTTTCGAATCGTTGCGATGGTGATGCCGCGCATATTGGCCGAGGCCGCGCCGCCTCTCATGAAGAAATCTTCCTGGGACACGTTGTCGTAAAGTCCATGGGGCGGGACGATCCCCTCACGGAACATCTTCAGCACATACTCTAAAGCGCCGACAGCCTCAGGCGAATTGATCCTGGCTTCGGTCATCTTTTCATTCAGAACTTCACCGCCGTTGTTCCAAAGCCAGGTGAAGTAATCCAGGTACCCTCGTCCGGCGTAGGTGCTGGGCAGCACGAACCCGAAGTGTTCCTTGGTGGTGATCTTCTTGGCCTGTTCAAGGAAGCTATCCCAGGTCCACGCATCGGTCGGATAGCTCAAGCCCGCCTTATCAAAAATGTCTTTATTATAGAAAAACATGCGGGGGTCAGCCGCGAACGGAATCCCGTACTGATGGCCATTGATAAAAGGGATTGCCCAAAGCAGTTCCGGGTAGCCGTCCTTTACCTGCGTCGCGTAGCCAGCGGAGCCCAGATCGGCAAACTGGCCCGCGAAAGCATATTGAGCGGACCACAGGTCAACCATGTAGCTGACATTAGGCGGGTTGTCGCTGGCGAAACCCGATGAATATTTTTCCCACCAGTTGTCCCAGGGCGTAATCTACTGGGTAACATAGCATAGTTAGTTTTTAGATTTAAAAAAAGAAGCGATTCTCTCCGGCCTTTTCTTCAGTCGGCTCATCACTAGTTTTGTCTTCTTC